>OJPC01000501.1_pt1 | contig 13627 bp, 6 predicted proteins | sample 1598421 | NCBI WGS metagenome assembly OJPC01 (sample SAMN03922471, study PRJEB24848) | human gut metagenome | isolation source: stool sample | host: Homo sapiens | place: Germany | collected 2010-11 | reverse complement strand
CGTCGATCGCAAGAATGTAGTTGCGCGCCTGTGGCGCGTTGCGAATATGCTTCGTCTCCTGCATGATTTGCATGCAATCGTTGGAGCGGAAATGAAATTCCTGCATGAGCATGCAGATGATTTCGGAAACCAACGATTCGCTTTCGGGGGTGCAGTTCAATGCGAGATCGCATGCGGTGCGAACAGGCGTGGTCACGATGATCGGACCGACTTTGATGGTGTGTTCGTTTGGTGCGAGACGGTTGAAAACGTTGATTTTACGGCCGTAACGTAGCGCTCGATAGTGGGCTTTCGCGATAATGTCGATGGATTCGGGGAAGGTGCCGCCTAGCCAAACCCATGCGGCGGTGCGTGAACATGCCACGGACCGGCTCGGCAGCAATGTCGCGATGATGCAGGACCGCCCGTACAACGTGTCCGAATCGTGGCATGAATAGGCGTTCGCGCTGTCGAGCTTGCACAGCGCGCCGGATGAGGCCAGCAGGTTCAGGCACATCGGGCCCGGAAGGTCATCGTTGCCCAGAAGGGGTGGTGGAGTGTCCATGACGGTACCGTAGCGGATTCGAATTCCGTTGCGCCACCAGCCCCCGAAAATCTGTGGATATGTGGAAAATGATTGTTACGTAATGCAACAATGTGGATAGATCGGCAGATATGCAAATTATGATGCAAACTATTTCAAACGATTGAAATCGATGATCGCACGTCCATCCTCCAATAAAAATCCAACTACCGAAATACATGGAAAATGCGGGATATGGCGCTTTGTATAATCGGGCACCATGAGTCATATTTTGGTGAATGTTGCTTGGCCGTATGCTAACGGCCCCCGTCATATCGGTCACGTCGCCGGATTCGGCGTGCCCTCCGACGTATACGCGCGCTACGAGCGCATGAAGGGCAATGACGTGCTGATGGTGTCTGGCACCGACGAGCACGGCACCCCGATCCTGGTGGAAGCCGACAAGGAAGGCGTCAGCGCACAGGAGCTCGCCAACCGTTACAACCGTGTGATCGCCAAGGATCTGTGCGATCTCGGCCTGAGCTACGACCTGTTCACCCGCACCACCACCGGCAATCACGAGCAGGTGGTGCAGGAACTGTTCAAGCAGTGCCTCGCCAACGGCTACATTTATAAGGGCACCCAGAAGGTCGCCATCTCGCCGTCCACCGGCCGCACCCTGCCTGACCGTTACATCGAAGGCACCTGCCCGATCTGCGGTGCCGACGGTGCCCGCGGCGACCAGTGCGACGCCTGCGGCAACGAACTCGACCCGGACGAGCTCATCAATCCCGTTTCCAAAATCAACGGCGAAACCCCGCGCTTTGAGGAAACCGAACACTTCTTCCTCGACCTGCCGGCGCTCGCCGAAGCCAATCTCGCATGGCTGAAGACCCGCGAAGGCTGGCGTACCAACGTCATCAACTTCTCCATCGGCCTGTTCAAGGAAGTCAAGCCGCGTGCCATCACGCGTGACATCGACTGGGGCATTCCCGTTCCGGTTGCCGGCTGGATCGACAATCCGAACAAGAAGCTGTACGTGTGGTTCGACGCGGTGATCGGCTACTTGTCGGCATCCATCGAATGGGCTCGCCGCAAGGGCGATCCGGAAGCATGGCGCGCATGGTGGAATGATCCGGAAACCCCGGGCTACTACTTCATGGGCAAAGACAACATCACGTTCCACTCCCAGATCTGGCCGTCCGAAATGCTCGGCTACAACGGTCAGGGCTCCAAGGGCGGCGAAACCGGCAAGCTCGGTCCGCTGAACATGCCGGAGCAGGTCGTGGCTTCCGAATTCATGACCATGGAAGGCAAGAAGTTCTCGTCTTCGCGTGGCATCGTCATTTATGTGAAGGACATTCTCGCCCGCTACCCTGTGGATGCCGTGCGCTACTACATTTCCGTGGCCGGTCCGGAAAGCTCCGATTCCGACTTCACATGGGCTGAGTTCGTGCGCCACAACAACGAGGAGCTTGCCGCTTCCTGGGGCAACCTCGTCAACCGTGTGGCCAATCTGATGAACAAGAACTTCGGTGAGATTCCGGCGCTCGATGAGAGCGAAATGACCGATGAGGATCGCGCTCTGCTGAGCGAAACCAAGGCCGCGTTCGACACGGTCGGTTCGCTGATCGAGAACCATCGCCAGAAGAACGCGCTGAGTGAAGCCATGCGCGTGGTCGGCGACATCAACAAGTACATTTCCGCCACCGAACCGTGGAAGATCAAGGACAATCCGGCTCGCCTCGGCACCGTGCTGCACGTTGCCGCCCAGGCCGTGTCCGACGCGAACCACCTGCTGGCCCCGTTCCTGCCGCATTCCGCGCAGAAGGTGTGGGAGGCTCTCGGCGGCACAGGCACGTTCTCGCCGTTGCCGCGCTTGGAAGAGGTCGAGGATCTCGACAAGCCGGGCTTCATGTATCCGATCATCACCGGCGACTACAAGCTGGGCGAAACCGTGCATCCGTGGGCTTCCGAGCCGATCGTGGCCGGCACTGCAGTGCCGAAGCCGCATCCGATTTTCGCGAAGATTCCGCCGGAGGCCGTCGAAGAGGAGCTCGCTCGCTTCGATTCGGAGCTGAAGGCTCGTCGTGAGGCCGAGGCGGCCCGTCTTGCCGCCGAAAAGGCCAAGCTGGAAGGCTGATTCGCTGATTCACCTGGGGATTCGGCTTGATTTGGCCTGATTTGCCGCTAAGGTGAGTTGTTCTGATTGCCGGTGCAAGGAATTACGAAGTTCTTGCACCGGCTTTTTATATCTGATTTTGCAAATCCGACTTGTAAATCTAATGTGCAATATTCGACTTTCTATATACGATTTTACAAATCTATAGTGCAATCCGGATTGAATCGATTTCAAAATCCGTAACAATCGCTATTTCTCTTTGCCATTCCTCTCGTTACAATGGGGAAGTTGAGGGAAATGCGATGCTGCAGGGAGGCTCTTATGTTGGACGTCAAGCGAGTGCTGAAAGCCGCGCCTACGAAAATGCGTTCCCAAGAGCCGCTGCAGCAGTTGTGGACGCCTTGGGGCGAACAGATCGCCGGCGAATGGCTGTCTTCCAACGACGCCCACAAGGCGTTCTGCCCTGCAAAAGACGGCGAACGCAAACTGGAAAACGGCCGCACGCCAATCCTGAACGAGCATCCGCGCCCAACCATGGTGCGCGGCAATCACACCATGCTCAACGGATTCTGGGATTACGCGATCGTATCCATTCCCGAAAGCGGCAACGGCTCGAAATGGCGCAAATCCGCGGCTGTGCTCACCCGTGACGAAGCGGTGCAGGCAGTGAAGGAAGCGGCCATCCCCGAAACGTTCGACGGCAAGATTTTGGTGCCGTTCTCCCCGGAATCCGCGCTTTCCGGCGTGCATCAGACGATTTACCCAGACAATATGATCTGGTATCGCACGGTGGTGCATCCCGTGACGCTTGGGGGAGGGGAAGCGGTTCGGCAGATCGGCGATGCGAACCGCTTGATGCTGCATTTCGAAGCGGTCGATTACGTGTGCGCCTGCTTTATCAACGGGCAGTTTGCAGGGATGCATGTCGGGGGATATTTGCCGTTTGACGTCGATATTTCGGCATTCGTCGATCCCGATGATGCTTTCGAGATTGCGTTGTGCGTGTACGATCCGAACGATTCGGGTACGCAAATGCGCGGCAAGCAGAAAATCGAGCGCGAGGGGATTTGGTACACCGCGCAAAGCGGCATTTGGCAGAGCGTGTGGATGGAGATCGTGCCGGAAGCGTACGTGCAGACGCTTACGCTGAAGGGCGCCGCCGACGGCAGATTGTTTATTCGCGCGGAAATCGGCGGAGACAAGCCGAATGCCAAACTGCATATCGTCGTAGCCGATCCCGCGGACGGCACGATCGTCGCGGACGAATTGCTGCCGGCTGGCATGCGCAAGGTGCGCACGGAAATCGCAACGCGGGCCGAACACTTGTGGTCGCCGAACGATCCGTATTTGTATGACGTGACGGCGACGCTGGAATTTGGTGCGGCGAAATCGCAGGGAAAGCAGGAAAAGCTGCAGCAAGAATCGCAGGAAATTCAAGAGAAACCCGCGAAATCGCAGGAAAAGCAAGATATTGTGCGCTCGTATTGCGCGTTCCGCACGGTTGAGATTAAGCCTGATTTGAAGGGTATCGCGCGCTTCCATCTCAATGGCAAGCCGGTGTTCCTCAAGGGTGTGCTCGACCAGGGCTATTGGCCGGACGGCCTGCTGACCGCGCCGAGTGATGAAGCGCTGGTGCATGACATAATCGCCATGAAGGAATCCGGCTTTACTATGCTGCGCAAGCATATCAAAATCGAGTCGGCGCGCTGGTACTACCATTGTGACCGCCTCGGCATGCTGGTATGGCAGGACGCGGTGTCGGGTGGCGGCGAATACAACGCGTGGGTCACCAACCGCAAGCCGACGCTCATGCGTGCCACATGGAACAAGTACCGCGACGACACGGCGAAGCATTTCGCGGCGCTCGGTGCCGACGATTCGACGTACCGCCGCGACTGGTCGCGCACCTGCGATGCCATGGTGCACATGCTTGCCGGCCACCCGTCGATCGTCACGTGGGTGCTGTTCAACGAAGGGTGGGGGCAGTTCGACGCGTGCGATGCGGCGGAACGCATTCATGCGCTTGACCCGACGCGCCCGATCGACGCCACGAGTGGCTGGTACGACCAGCGTTGCGGCGATTTTCACAGCGTGCACAACTACTTCCGTCCGCTGGAAATCTACCCGGATAAGGGGCCATTGCGTGGGTATGTGGCCGAATATGAAAAGCGGCATAAGCGGCGTCGTCGTGCCGCGCATTACGCGGTGTTGCCGGTTGCGCAGCATGGCGTTCGTGCGTTCGTGATTTCGGAATTCGGAGGATTGGCGCAGTTGGTTGCCGATCATGCTGCGGTTTCGCGCGCGTACGGCTACGGTGAATACGATTCGATTGAGGATTGGCGCACTGCCGTCCGTTCCGTGCTTGATTCGGCGGAATCGTTGGAATCACGCGGATTGGCGGGCTACGTGTATACGCAGGTTTCCGACGTCGAAGAAGAGCTCAACGGCCTCATGACCTACGATCGCCGCCTCAACAAATTCGCGCAATGATTCGCCGAGATTGAGTGCGGTCATGGCTGTCATGGAAGCGTTCTGCTTCTTGCGTTTCGGTGGCGCGTTCGGTACGTTGGGAACGGCGGCTATTATGGCGCCATCACAGCGAGCCACGGCGGAACGGAGCGAGGAGATGTGCGTTGCGTTTGCATTGGCCGCATTAACCGAGGGGGTCTTGTGACCATGAATCATGTTCCGGAAGCGCCGCAGTCCGCAAGCGGCGATTATGCGTGGTTGGGAGCCGAGCCGGGTTCCGTAGCCGATCAGCTGTATATGTCGGCGGCCGACGAATGGAATCAGGCAATCAATTCGCGTTTTGTGAATGAATTGCTGGATGATACACTTCCAGAATCGATTTTGAAGTCTTATTTAATTCAGGATTTCAAGTTCTTTAATCAGGGCATCATGGCACATGCGATTGAACTTGCGCCGCGTCAGGAAACCAAAGATATGCTGGCGAAACAATCGCAATGGTTTGCTGACAATGAAGCAACATATTTTACCGGATTCCTTAAGGAATACGGAATTACTGACGAAGAATACAATAATTCCGAGCAGACTCCGGCAAATCGTGAATATTGCGAATATCTGACCAAGCTGGTTCAGGGAACTTGGGAAGAACTCATTACTGCGCTGTGCTGCATGGAATGGATTTATCTTGCCTGGGCCAAGCGCACCATCGACGCTGGCGTCGTTCAGCAGATTCCGGCGCACAAGGGTTGGGTTGATTTGCATGAGGGCGATTATTTCCGCGCCTGGACGGGCCGCCTGATCGCGCTCGTCAACGAGTATGCGTCGGTGGATGGCTCGGAGGCCGACGTGTTCCGCACCATCGTGCATCTCGAGCGTCGCTTCTTTGAGGATTCCTATCCGCAGCGGTGAGCGGTGAGCATGATATGAGGCAATGAGCGCCAATGCAAATTGGCGGTAACGCGGTAACGCAATAACGCAAGCAGGGGGTCCGCAGAATACGCGGACCCCCCGTAATTGTTGGGGCAACCGGCATGCCCCAACGTGTCAGATCAGCTCGATATCCACATCCAAGTGGAGCGGCTTATCGGCTGGAATGTGGTACTGCGGGTGCACCGGGCTCATCCAGGAATCGTCGCCGCCGACGCCCATTTGCGCGGCGAGCACGCGCAGGAACATGTGCTTCGGAGCGGGCAGTTCGTCCTGATGCTGGGCTTCTTCCAACATGAATGCGCTGTACGGCTGCAGGCTGAGCGCGAACGCTGATTCGCCGTGACGGCTCACACGCATGCCATGACCGGCATCATCCGTGATCTCAGCCCAACGCACATCCTCATGGTTGCCGGTTTCCTGCGGCATGAGGTACGGCGCATGATCGTCGTAAGCGTTGGTGTTCCAAATGCCCAGCTTGGCATGCTTGCGGTCGGCGTAGGTTTCGTCGGGTCCGGGGCCGTAGAAGCGCAGGTTGGAGTATTCGACCGGCAGCGTCCATTCCAAACCGAAAGCCGGAATGGTCGGGGCTTCCTGAGTTTCACCCGGATAGTCGACGCTCAAGTGCAGCTTGCCGGTGGTGTCTGCCACATACGTGATGGTGACGTGCGTGCGCTGCGGAGTGGCGAGCTCGTACTCGTATACGGCTTTCAGCGTATCGTCATTGACCTGTTCGATGGTGTTGTTGACGCACTTGGCGTAACGGCCTGCGCCGACCCACTGCGCGCGGTCGTAACCGTGGCCTGCACCGCGATCGTTGTCGGTCAGCGCACGGAACGTGGTGAGCGTGGGCCTGCGCAGCACGAATTCACGGCCGTCAAGCGTGTACGAAACAATGCCGCCCTGCGTACGCGACAGCAGAATCTCACGACCGGATCCCTGCACGCCAGCATTCCAACGGCCAACGGTCACAATGCCGTCAACAGGCTTCGCCTCGCTGGCAGCAACCGGCTTGGAGCCTGCAACCACGGTCTGGCCGAACGACAGCTCGTAGCCCTTCGGCGCCCACTCTTCCGCGGCGGCAAGGCGTTGGCTCACTTCGAGCGTGAGCTCGTTGGCTTGGCCTCGGTAGGCCTCCAACGGCCATTCAAGATCGAAGTGCTTGGTTTCGCCAGCCGGCACATCAAAACGCTGTTCGGCCTGCCATACCGGCTCGCCATCCGCAAGCGCGCGCGTAACGAACACATAGTCGGCGGTGGAAACGAACAGATTGTCATTCGCGATCTCAACGCCGGTTTCACCCGGCACAATGCGCACGTTGGCATACAGCTGCTTGACGTCTTGCGCCTTTGGCGACGGCGTGCGATCGGCGAACACAATACCGTCTCCGGCAAACTCGTAATCGCTCGGACGATCGCCGAAATCGCCGCCGTAGCAGAGACGTTCATCGCCATCGGGCAAGCGCACAAGAATCGCCTGATCAATGAAATCCCAAATAAATCCGCCCTGATATTGCGGGTAACGTTCCAGCGCAACATATTCGTCCATATTTCCGACGGAATTGCCCATGGCGTGCATGTATTCGCAGGAAATATACGGCTTCTTCGGGTTGGACTTGAGATATTCCTCGATTTCGTCGGCGTGCGCGTACATGCGGGTTTCGATGTCGGTCACGTCGTCATACTTGCGATTGTGGGTCACGCCCTCGTAATGCACCGGACGGTTCGGGTCGAGTTCGTGCACGTGGACGCTCATCGCGCGGAACACGTCTCCCGCATACGATTCGTTGCCAAGCGACCAGATGACTACGGAAGCATGGTTGTAGTCGCGCTTCATCATGCTGTTCACACGGTCCACGCACGCGCCCTCCCATTCGGGCTTGCTGCCCGGAACGGCGGAATCCTCGGTGACCACGTCTCCCGGCAGGCACCAGCTGCCGTGCGTTTCAAGATTGGTTTCGTCGATCAGGTAGATGCCGTATTCGTCGCACAGGTCGTACCAGTATTCCTGGTTGGGGTAGTGCGAGGTGCGGATGGCGTTGATGTTGTGCCTCTTGCAGAACATGATGTCGTCGATCATGTCTTGCCTGGTGATGGCGCGGCCGCGCTTCGCGTCGAATTCGTGGCGGTCGGCGCCCTTGAAGACCACGCGCTTGCCGTTGAGCTTCATGATGCCGTCTTCGATACGGAAGCGACGGAAGCCGACGCGCTGCACGATTTTTTCGACCAGCGGACCGTCATGGCCCACAACAAGCACCGTCAGCTCATACAGGGTTGGCTCTTCGGCGCTCCACGGCGCAATGTTCTTCAGCGCGCCGGAATTGAGGGTGATGGTTTCGTTGGCGCATTGCGTGGATTCCCACACCACAGTGCCGTTTGCGTCACGCAGTTTCGCCTTGACGGTGGCCGCGTCGTTTGCATTGCGCAACTGCAGGGTTGCATTCAGCGTTCCGGCGGCCATGGAGGGATTGTAGTCGGCTTCGATCTGCACGGTTTCGACATGCACGCGAGGCTGTGCGGCGAGCTCCACGGAACGGAACAGGCCGTGCAAACGCCAGAAATCCTGATCTTCCAGCCAAGAGGCGCTCGCGTATTCGTAGCAGGCGACGGTGAGCACGTTGTCGCCGTCAACGTTCAACGCTTCGGTGATGTCGAATTCGTTCGGGGTGTAGCCGTCTTCGCCGTAGCCGACGAACACGCCGTTGACCCACACGTAGATCGCGGTGGCCATGCCGTGGAACGTGATGCTGACGGTGCCGCCATTTTCCAGCGTCGCGGCGAGCGGACGGTCAAGCGTGAAGGAACGGCGGTAGATCGCCACATGATTGTTTTCGGGAACGTTCGGCTCCTGCGGATCCTCATGGCCATCCCATGGATACTGCACATTCACATATTTGTTCTTCAAATAGCCGGCCATCTGCAGGTGTTCGGGCACGTTGATCGCGCCGAAACCGGCATCGTTGAAGTCAGCTGCGGCGAACGGCGCGTTTTCCACGTCGACGTTGGCTGCCTGAGTGACGTTTACTTTCCATACACCGTCGAGATTCTGCTTCGGTTCGGTGGCTTCGCCCAGGAAATACCGATGATTGGAGTGCGCGGGCTTGCGATTCACCGCGAATACGGTCGGATCGGTGAGCCAGCTTGCGTTCGCCTGCCGCGCCTGCAGGATGCGCGATTCCGGAACCCCTTGCGTTTGCTGTGATTGCGCGGCTTCTTGAGCTGCCATGATAACTACCCCTATCCATTGCGACGTTGCCAATGTACGCTACGAATCATAGCGTAAGTAATTTTGTTTACTAACATCCGATAACATATCACACTTCCGCCAAAGATGGTAGCGACATTGCCGTCGGTGTTGCCGTGTAATCGAATGCGCGGTCGAAATAAGATTGCAGATTATGTTTCACGATTTTGTGAAATCTTGACAAAAGACGGTGCGTTGCGCTCTTGCAAAATGGTCACGGTGTGTAATAATGGCAGGAATGCACCGATGGCGCACGTCCGGTGTCCGCAACCGCGCAGCATTGCCCTGTCAGACGGAATCTGTGAAAATCGCAATTTTCCGCAGTTTTCGCACTATCGCAACGGCAGGGGAGTGCTGACTACTCCGCGGCGCTCCCAAGGAGATCATCATGGTTGATCGCAAGGAAGATCAATCCACCCAATTCCGCGATACCAGTTCGGGAAATTTCGAACAAGCAGCAAAAACCGCGACGCAAACGCAAGTCGATCCGTCGCTCGCCGATGCGCAAACCGTAGCGCAATCGCTTGGTGTCGATTTGAATACCGGCCTGAGTCAAGCGGAAGCCAAGCGTCGACTCGACAAGTACGGACCGAACGAACTCGCGTCCGCACCACCGGTGCCGAAATGGAAGAAATTCCTCGAACAATTCAAAGACCCCCTTGTCTACCTGTTGCTGGCTGCGACCGGCATTTCGCTCGTCGCATGGTTCATTGAACGAGCCAACGCCGTACCGGGTGCGGAAGGCGGCGAAGCATTGCCGTTCGACGCCATCGTCATCGTGCTGATCCTCATCGTCAACGCGGTGCTCGGCTACATCCAGGAATCGAAGGCGGAAGCCGCCGTCGAAGCGCTCTCCAGCATGACCGCGCCGCAAACCAACGTGCTGCGTGACGGCAAAATCGAACGCATCAACACGGTTGACGTGGTGCCCGGCGACATCATCGTGCTCGGCGAAGGCGACTCCGTTTCCGCGGACGGACGCCTCTTCGCCGCCGCCAGCCTACGAATCGCGGAAGCCAGCCTCACCGGCGAAAGCGTGCCCGTCGGCAAAAAGACCGACACCCTCGCACAGGCGAAGGCCCTCGGCGACCGCGCCAACATGGTGTTCAACGGCACGTCCGTAACGCAAGGCACCGGCCGCGCCATCGTAACCAGCACCGGCATGGGCACGCAGGTCGGTAAAATCGCCGATCTGCTGCAAGCCACGGAAGACGACGAAACCCCGCTGCAAAAGGAAATGAACTACGTTTCCAAAATCCTCGGCAGCGCGGTATGCATCATCGCGGTCGTGGTGCTGGTCGCGCTCGCGCTTACCGAAGGCTTCCAAGACGTTCACGATGTGATCGATTCGCTACTGTTGGCCGTCTCGCTGGCGGTCGCGGCCGTGCCGGAAGGTTTGGCTGCAATTCTTACGGTGGTGCTCGCGCTCGGCGTGCAGCGCATGGCCATGCACAATGCGATCGTCAAGAAGCTGCATTCGGTGGAAACGCTCGGATCCGCGTCGGTGATCTGCTCCGATAAGACCGGCACGCTCACCCGCAATGAGATGACCGTGGAACGCGTGGTCACGCCGAGCGGCGAAGTGCAGCTTACTGGCACCGGCTATGCGCCGGAAGGCCGCATGGTGGTCGATCCACAGACCATGGAACATGCGCAAATACGCGGGATCATCGAATCGGAAGCCGTTGCGACCCTTGCCGTGGGCGCGTTGGCGAACGACGGCGAACTGCGCGAATCTGCTGCTTCTGCCGGAAATGCGGAAAACGTAACGTGGGAGGCGGTCGGCGACCCGACCGAAGTCTCACTCATCGTCGCAGCACGAAAAGTGAAGGCGGATCGCAAGTACGCCAACTACGAGCGCGTTGGCGAAATCCCGTTTACTTCCGAACGTAAGCGCATGTCCATCGTGGCGCAAGACAACGCTGACGCCGGCCGCCTGACCGTCTTCTCCAAGGGTGCCCCCGATGTGCTTCTTGGATATTGCAGCAGGATTGCTGTCGGCGGTGCGGTACGTCCACTTACGGAAGGCGATCGCCAGCAGATTCTTGCGACTGTCGAACAGCTTTCTTCCGATGCATACCGCACGCTGGGACAGGCTTATCGTCCGCTCGGTACCGCTTCTCTTGCGCAAGTGCCGGGAATCATGCTGAATTCCGCAGGTCATGTTGCCGATATTGCGGAACAAAGCGATGTGCTTGAGAACGATTTGATTTGGGTCGGCATGATCGGCATCATCGATCCGCCGCGCACGGAAGTGCGTGATTCGGTTGCCGAAGCGCATCGCGCCGGCATTCGTACGGTAATGATTACCGGCGATCACCCGCTGACCGCGGCGCGCATCGCCACCGATCTGGGCATTATCGACAAGGGCGGCACGGCCATGACCGGCAGCCAACTCGACGAACTGCCCGACGAAGCGGCATTCGACAAGGTGACCAGCGGAGTGTCCGTCTACGCGCGAGTCGCGCCGGAACACAAGTTGAAGATCGTTGAATCCTTGCAACGGCAAGGCAATATCGTGGCCATGACCGGTGACGGCGTGAACGACGCTCCCGCAGTCAAAACCGCCGATATTGGCGTCGCCATGGGCGTTACCGGCACTGAAGTGACCAAGCAGAGCGCGAAAATGATCCTCGCCGACGACAACTTCAGCACCATCGTCGCAGCCGTGCGTGAAGGACGCGGCATTTTCGACAACATCCGCAAGTTCCTGCGCTACCTGCTGAGCTCCAATGTGGGCGAAGTGTTCACCGTGTTCGGCGGGGTGATGCTCGCCGGATTCCTCGGCATCACCCAGCCCGGCAGCCAAGGCGTGACCGTGCCGCTGCTTGCCACGCAGCTGCTGTGGATCAACCTGCTCACCGACGCGGCACCCGCGCTCGCCATGGGCGTCGACCCGTCCACCGACGATGTGATGGCGCGCAAGCCGCGCAAACTCACCGATCGCGTGATTGACGCCGAAATGTGGGGCGACATCATTTTCATCGGTGTGATTATGGCGGCCGTCACCCTGATCGGCATGGACATGCACTTGGACGGCGGTCTGTTCACCGACCGTTCCGTCGATGCGATCGGTCACGACGCACAAATGACGGAAGCACGCACCATGGGCTTCACGATTCTCGTGTTCGCGCAAATGCTGAACGCGCTTGCCTCGCGCTCGCACTTGCAGTCAGCGTTCGTCGGACTGTTCTCCAACAAGTGGCTATGGGGCGCGATCGCGCTGAGCATGGTATTGCAGCTGGCGGTGATTTACATTCCGTTCCTCAACACCGCTTTCGGTACGGTACCGCTCAGCGTCGGCGCATGGGTCGAATGCCTCGGCCTTGCCATGATCGTGCTCATCGCTTCCGAACTGCGCAAATGCGTCCTCCGCGCCAGATAACGTCCGAAAGTGCGCAAAATCTCGGACGTTATCCAGCTTTCTGGAAGGGAAAGGTTTGTGAAGTCAATGATTGATGGGCTTCTTTCTTGCCTAATCTTTTTGGTGAGATGGGAGGTGCGCGGGATGCATTCGTTTGTTGAAGTATGGCGTCCGATGAAATTTAAGTGTTTAGATAAAATCAGATACAACATTTATTTTCATATCGGCTATACGCTTCTTTTAGGAAATCTGTCGGATCGCATCGAAGCGCTTCCGACAGACGCCTGGCTGTATCCAGCCGCATGCCTGAGGTCGAGCGATAGCCTGTCTCAAACCAAGAGATGTTCGGCTGGGGAATCCCTGTCATCTCTGACAACTCGTTTTGCGTATAGCCGCGAGTCCGACGAATGTCTCTTAGCCCGGATTCAGCGCAGTGGATTCCGCCTCTCCAACCTTCGTCGGGATGGAGCTCCAACACGTTGCAGTGCAATGCTTTGGCAATTTGGCGAGCGGTGTCCAAATGCATATTGCGTATGGTTTCCGGATTGTTTTCGAACATGACGAGACGATCATGATCCACGCCGGAGAGCTCGGCCAGCTGTTCTAGAGACATTCCTTCCTTGAGTCTCAGGTCCTGTAGCCTCATAGGCTGCGCCTCCATGCCGTTCCCTCCCTTCACGGTATCACTGCGGAATATTCGATCCGTCTTCTATTTTGAGTCAAAAGCCTGCTCATGAAAGGGACCATCCCGTCTTGGCAGGTCATTTTGCTCCGCTGCGCCCCACAGGATAACAGAATCCCCTCAACGTATCGTTCCGTCAATTCCTGATAAGGCGACTCATACGACGAACATGTTTTCCGGAAGGATGAGCTGGTTTCTGTGGAAAAGGAGAAAGACGATTCAGATGGACGGAATCGGGACACGCCGAGGGATGTGTTTATTTGCAACGGTTCCAGGGTATCTTTGGAAGGGTCGATTTGCGTGATCGGCGGGGTTCGTGTA
>OJPC01000477.1_pt1 | contig 14195 bp, 8 predicted proteins | sample 1598421 | NCBI WGS metagenome assembly OJPC01 (sample SAMN03922471, study PRJEB24848) | human gut metagenome | isolation source: stool sample | host: Homo sapiens | place: Germany | collected 2010-11 | reverse complement strand
TTGTCCATATAAAGCCAATTCAAGGCAATCCGTGAATCCAACGTCATGTTATCGTCCGAAAAGTTGTAATGCTTGATATGTTTGCCATCATAACGGTCTATCCCTTCTTGAGTCAGAAACCACATATACCCCCGTCGGTCTTTTTGGATATGGTATATTTTCTGATTATTCAACCCGTCTTCCAGTCCTATGTACTTATAAATCTGTCCCTTGCTTACAGTACAATTAATGAGAAGAAACACAAACAAAAAGAATCCTCTCATTTTTACAAAATTACTCATGTCTTTCACTAATATTCAAAAAAATACTCTGCAAAAAATATGAAAAAATTAATTAAAACGCAAGTCAAAAATGTATTCATATTTCAACCATCAATTAATATTAATACCCATACTTCCAGTGTATTCATATTTCAACCATCAATTAATATTAATAGTCATATTTCCAGTTTTAAATTTGTTGAATATTGTAAAGAAGAGCTAGAATTTCAGCAGCCCCTTAATATGTAAAATTTCATAAATGCATAAATAAAAAGCTATTCTAACATTATTAAAATAGCTTTTTATTTATATATCATCTATTAAACAATACCGTAGTTACACTCTCTTTTCCTAGATAAAAAGCCTTTGCTTTTATCAGTGGAGCATTGCATACTACCGGAGTTTGCCATTCTATGGAACTTTCCGTAGGCTCACTTCCATCGGTTGTGTACCGGATTACCGCATTGGGAATGGCAGTATTAGCCAGTAGTAATCCATCCCTTGTCATAATACCGGGAGGAGACACCCGGAAATTTATTCCTCGCTTTGCCAGACGTGGCAACTCATAATCTATAATACCGGCATTGTATTTCCGTTTGGCATCCATATATACTTTGCCGTCCGGAGATAATGCCCACGATGGTTGAACATTCCAAGCACGTTCTGTCAATCCGAAGACTTTTGGGAAAAGATAATATTCTACCTGTTCAAAACTACGGATAGTTTCCGACCATATTTGTCCGGATAGACCTTTGATATTCTGATAACCTTCCTTTGTCAAGGGTTGTTTTCCGTTTGAAGCAGCTTTCACATCAACAGGTTCACCTTTCAAATTCCGTCGTAAAGACTTATAAATATCAAAAGGCAACATATCAAACGTCACATATTCATCCACATAACCGCCCCAACGCAATCCCGGTTCCTCCACATGATAGCAATAGGCCATATCCAAATAGAAGTTACCCACATTACAGAGTATAACCGGGTAGCCTGCATTAGCTAGCTTATACGGCACTTCATCCCCACCCTGCTCCGGAATGGTGTTCCAGCAATAATTTAATACCTTACTGTTTCTGAAATGTTCGTTAACGGTATTATCAGGATTCATAACAATGTCCTGCCATCCGACTGCCTGTATGTTACGTTTGTCCAGCATTTCCAATATTTGTTCCAGAAAATAATCCTTCAGATCCCGTATCTTAGTCAGTCCGTTCTCTTGCATAAAAGTGCGGCAGATAGAAGAACCTTCCCAAATACCTTCCGGTACTTCATCTCCACCCACATGGAAAGCAGTCAGTTCTACTCCTGCATCCTGATACATCCGTACGATTTCATCAATCACTTTTTCAAGAAAATGATAAGTGGAAGGCATGGCAACATTAATCACATTGTCTGTGAAATTTTGTGCCGACAGATATTGGGAAGTATCTGCAAAGTCAGTCAAAAGATATTCTTCCGCTTTCGATTGGTCTGTAGCTATATATTTCTGATAACGGGCATTCATGGCCTTAATCGCTGCCCGGGAATGTCCGGGAATGTCTATTTCGGGAATAACTCTGATATGCCTTTCTTTCGCGTATTTCAGAATATCCATAAAGTCACTGCGAGAATAATATCCATTGGCCAATGAAGTAGTATCTGTCTCATTCCATCCCCAGGCATACGCAGGATAAAGGCACATCTGTTCATCTGTGGTATGTCCTCTGCGAGAAGCTATTTCTGTCAATTCCTCCAATCCGGGTATTTCCACACGCCAGGCCTCATCGTCACTCAAATGCAAATGCAGTACATTCATCTTATAGAATGACAATATATCGATCAGTTTCAGCAGATCCGCTTTCTTTGTAAAGTTGCGGGCTACATCCAACATAATTCCCCGATGCCCCATGTCCGGATAATCGGTTATATGAAGATTAGGTATCGGAGAAGAAGTTAGTTCCATGTTATCTAATAAGGCAAGCAATGTTTGACAAGCATTAAATATGCCATGTGTATCACTAGCTTTCAAAGTCAACCGGTTATTCTTTATCACGATTTCGTAATATTCATCGGGATATTGACAGGTAATAGGAACCTCCATTTTCTTCAATTCAATGATTGTTTCTTCATCCTTATCGGAAACGCTGCATCTTAATAATGAAGTCAATTGACTTTTCAATAAAAGAGCTTCCTCTTTAAACGCATCATCAAACTTCAGACAGACTTTTTGAGAGAAAGAAGAAACACCGCCCGTCTTTTCCACTTTTTTAGGAGCAGGAAAAAGAGAAAGCATATCACAATCTACCGGTTTGCTAAAATCATCATTCTGCTTATAGAAATAATTTCCATCTGCATAGGGAAAGCTGTTCCTCGAGCTAACCCATTGGGTATCGGGCTTAAAAAGCTCGATCTCGATGGGGACATTTTGCGGTTGTAACGATTTCCCTTTTTCATCGGTAGTTACCATATAAGCCCCTTCAGGAACCGAGGACACATTAATCACATTTCCTTCACTCAATATGGTAAAAGTGATTGTTTCACCCGGTGGCAATGCCTGGTAGTGTTCAGTCGGGTACATTTTATAGTAAGTCGAACCCAAACATTCAATTTCCAGCGGTGCATTAATAGGTTGCTGATAATAAATAGGTGTCTGATTAAAATAGATCACCCAATTATTAGTCAAGGATTTATTCCCATTATTCGTCAGACAGAATGTATTCTTAAAATATCTGGCTTCCACACTATCTTTTTCCAGTTTCCATGTTAAGGATAGCTGTGAGGAAGGGGGCTGTTTACCAGCCCCGCAACCAAACAGGCATATCCCCAACATCATTATCCATATATTCCTCATAGTTATCATAAGGGAATTATTTAGTTAATGAACGAATACATTCCACTTCTTCTGTCGAATAAGGGGTTCCATCACTACGGAATATATCGTGGAACCACAATGGAGGTTCAACAACATCAGGCAATGGAGTGTCCCATGCAAAGATCGTATTTGTTTTTCCAGCTACAAGTCCCCAGTTGATTGCACCGATATTTTCTCTCTTCAGCATTGGCATAATATCCTGGAAAGTACTATTTTGAGTACGTGCCATATATTCCGTACAAATCATCGGGCGACCGTATTGCTTCAATGTATCAATGAGTTGCTGATGCGAATTCACGCCTTCATACGTGTGGTATGTTATCACATCCGAATTTTCCAATTGGAACTTATTCAGATTAGTCAGGCTCATATCCCAAACTCCGGCCGACAGAGGTTGTGACGGATTCACCGTTCGTCCCCACGTAAATATCTTCTGCAATAACGGCAAACTTCTTTCACCGTATCTATATCCTCCCGAACCTCCGGGTTCATTATATAAGTCCCATAATACGATTCTCTTATCATCCTTAAAGGTAGTCAGGATATCTTTCACATAGCTTTCCAATACCGGAAGTATCACTGCCGTATCGCCTTTATAATACAGATCACCCGGGTCACGTGCCCATCCCGAATTGTGTACTCCCGGCTGTGGTTCCGGCTGTTTGCCAGCCTGATATACAGGATTCCAACAATCATCCAGGAAGACGAAGATGGTAGAGATATGATGCTTGTCGGCAATAGTAAGGTATTCATTGATACGTTTCTTAAAGCCTTCCTTATCTGTTTCCCAAACCAGGTGATGCAAATATACGCGCATACAGTTCATGCCTATTTCTTCCGCCCACCCCAGTTCACGATCAATAGTCACCGGATCAAAAGTATCTGCCTGCCACATCTCCATTTGGTTGATTGCCGTGCTCGGAATAAAATCGCATCCACGAAGCCATCCCCATTGTTTATACCACTCATTAGCCTGCTCTTTTGTCCAGACCTCACGAACAGAGACAGTTTTCTGGTTGCAGGCAATCAACATAACACCAATAAAAAAGGAAAGTAATATCTTTTTCATATAATCGTTTTACTTTATCAAATTAAAAATCTTTTTATTTTCTCCACGTAAATATTACCATATCACCCGGTTCGACTGCTATCGTAGAGCCGTCCGGAGTAGTCGTTGAACCATTTTTCAACACTCTGCTAACAGAACTATCCACATCGATAGACAGGTTCATCACATTACGAAAATCTCTATTTACTACCACAAGATATTGATTACCACCTTTCTCCAGGACAGAGACAACCGCACCTGTATCACTCGTAGTCAATGATTTTATAGGAGTCGGCAGACTTCCCAAAGCCTTCGTGCCTTCAGGTATTTCACTTCCGGTGTGAGATACAGAAATAACCTGTGCTCCCAAGAATATACCTGCAAGCTGTTGTACTTCCTGATTAACAGTCTTGACCAAATCATACACTTCAGTCGGTTCGTCATGTTGAAGTCCGCGATAGGTAAAATACTGGATTGCCTGCGCACCATAAGCCAAATCACTGAAGACTTGTAATCTCAACTCGGGCAATGTCGGTATCTTATAAAAATGAGTTTCATCAAGCTTATGGGAAAGTGCAAGTGCAAATGCCCAGAACGGCTTATTATTCTCTTTAGCAGCAGCCGATATTTCTTCCAGATTCCGATACCAGTCCGGACGGACAATGCTGGGAGCACCATTTATAGATACAATAGGATAATTGTCAAACGAAATAAACGGAACAGGGACTTGTTCTATAAACGACTTTACATTTTCAGAATAAAGTTCTTTCCCCCATGCCCAATTGGGGTACAAGTTGATATAACAAGGATGATGACTGTCGATGGTTTTAATCTTCTTCACCAATTCGCCCAAGCCCGGCAAATCATTCACTTCCGGTTCATCCTTCAAATGATAAGCATACAAAGCCGGATGATTCATCATTGCTTTTACGACCTCTTCGGCAGTACCGACAGATAAGAGGTCCTTACAAGAAGTTATCATTTTCACTCCGGTCTTCTGTGCAGCGTCAAGCACCTTCAATGTTGTTTCCAAATCATCGTACCATCCCAGATAAATATTAATGCCGGATGCTTTCATCACCGGGAATTTCTCCAGCGACTTGTCTGCTTCCACTCCGGTCCATGCTATAATCGGGAATTCTCCATCAGTTGTAGGGATATAAGAATTACCCTGAATGATCTCAATTTCTTGTGTCTTTACTCCATTAGGTACTACGCGGAATACAGCCGTACGTCCGGTTCCTGTATTTGCATTTGCAGTAATTGTCACAGTTCCGTTTCCACTCCCTTTGGCCGGTGAGATGGTAACCCAAGACTGATCCGTCTCGTTTACAAATTTCCATTCCGTATTAGACTTTATCGAATAAACCTCCGTAAAACCGTCATTACCGATCTGTAACTTCTCCAAATTCCCGGAAATTGAGAAAGAAGCTTTCTCCGGATCCATCGAACAAGACATCAATACCATTGGCAACATCGAAAAAAAGAATGCGACCAGTAACTTCTTACTATATGTTTTCATTGATATATACATAATTCTATTGAATATTAAATTAAAGACTATTAATCTTGATCCCTTTTTAATTATAAGGAGTCAATCGTATCACTTCACTGGCTTTATCAATATGTATCGTATAAAGTCCAGCTTTAAAATCAGGACCGGGAATCAGATCGCCGGGAGCACTTCTTGTTATCAAGTTAGCAGGCTCAACCGTATACAGATTCTTCGTATCCTCCTCTTGCGCCCAACCATATCCTCTAAAGAACTTAAATCCCATAGTCTGATCAATATACACAACTGCTTCAAAGGCACTTGCCCCTACCTTCTTAAAGAAGAACCATTGGTGAGGATATGCGAAGTCCCAAGCAAGCGTAGCCACATAAGGTTCGCGTGGAAATCCAACTCCAGTACCGACAATATACATCACCTCCGGATAAAAAACATCCCGTGGGCGTTCCATATACATGAAACCATTTGATGTATTATATTTCAAGTTATAAAGTACCGACGGACCATCGAATTTTGCTTTGCTCCCTGAAACATCTTTAAAAAATTCCGGCCGGAGCATATTGGTGACATCACTACCAAAACCTATAAAATTAATCTTGGCGCTTTCCACCAACTGAACATCCAACTGGACATACCCTCCTCCCACATCAAAGAAGCGGGACTTATCAATATCAATGCTGTATGTCAAAGTCTTATCAGCCAGAAAACTCAACATATCAAAAGTGATATTCTCCAATGTATAACTCCCTACCTTAGGAGTCGGAATCGAAGTAGCTGCATCATCAGTCACAATCGCGATCTTATCGTCTGAATATCCCCATACCAAACCGGAATAATCAGGTTTATTATTTATTATCTTTTCGGCAACTTTAAAATGGTCGCCAATCCCTGCCAAATCCGCCGCACTCGTCCGGAAACTATAATCCGTTTCATTCTGACTCTCCTTGTCCATTTCATACACATTTCCCAAATCATCAACAAGGTATAATTGGGAAGGTGTTTCCGGACGGGTCACCGCCACACTTGCGGCCTCATCCAAAGTCAGGGTCGATTCATTGCCACCTAAATCGTTTACAGCTTTTATAGTCACCACAGGACGTCCATTCTGGAAACCAGCAACAAAAGGTAAAGTAGCTTCCTCTTCAATAACCGCAGAACGTCCGCTCAAGCCTTTAGACAAATTCAAGATTTCGGCTCCATCCATTGTCACTAATAATTGGAATGAAACCAAATCATTATATTCATCACTGACCTGTGCGGTGAACTTCACTTTATCACCAGCCGCCACAACCGTTTCACCATTCACTCCCCGCAATACGGCATTTTCTATTTTAGGTTTTGAAGGTGTAGGCCACTCCGGCCATTCACTTGGCTTACTAACATCATCTTTTGCACACGAAAGGAGCAATAACGACGACATGAATAATACATATATCTTTTTCATTTTTCTTAAGATCTCTAGTTTAACAATAATGAATGATGACATTAATTGCGAGCTGCCGCAAGATCCGCTTTCCATCCCTCACGTTCAAATGTCTGTACCAACACTTTTCCATAAGATTCCGAAGCTTGTTGAACCGCATAATTAGGAATAGGCACATATTGATGTGTAGGAGCCACTCCTTTGATCTTCGCTGTACGCTGCGCATACTGATTAAAACGGATGAGATCTATTTTACGCATCCCTTCATACAACATTTCATGTCCTCTTTCCGTAAGTAAAGCATCCAGGAAAGCTTCAACATTCGCTGTTGCCGATGACGGAAGCTCCCCCAGTCCAGCACGCTTACGCACCTCATTGACCGCAGCAATAGCGTCAGCAGACGGAGCTGCATTGTTTTTACGTACTTCGGCTTCCGCATACATGAGCAATACATCTGCCCAACGGGCTAACGGTATATCAGTCCCCTGAAAAGCCGTAGCTGTTTCCACCGGGAATTTATTAATGATAAACCCGTCCCATGTAGTAGTATTCCGGTCAATCCAGGTTCCTGCAGTCGTATAATATTTGGTCAGGATCACTTCACGACGTTTGTCCGAAGGATCATACGTATCCCAAAATTTCGGAGACACATTGAAGGTTTGTCCCCATCCCTGCCCTTGCAGATAGAAAGGAGTAGGATTTCCCTGATCGTCCACTCTGGCTGCATTATCGGGAGTAGCAAGCATCATTAGCGGGTTAAAGTTGCCGGACTTATTCGTACCATCCGCCGTTTCATCACAGCTGACAGCCATAATCACTTCCGAATTAAAGTTATTGGCATTTTTAAATTGCTCGATATAAGGATTGTCCCCTTTCTTGAAAAGACTATACCGTCCCTTCAACTCGTTATACATATCAATCGCTTTCTGATAATAACCGGACATATAATAGCCTTCATTCAGGCAATGCCGCATGATGCATACACGTGCATAGTCTTTATTGTAACGTCCCTGTTCCGGCTGCGTATCTGCAATATACTGATAAGCATACTCAAAGTCAGCCATAATCCACTCCGTCATTTGCTGCAATGTCGGACGTACCAGATTTTCCAGTTTTGAAGGATTAATCAGGTCGTTCGGATCGACAATCAAAGGAACAGGACCATATACATGCAATAGATAATACATCATCAATCCACGACAAAGACGGGCTTCAGCAATAAATTCTCTTTTACGCTCTTCAGAGACCACTTCGGTAGAAGCCTTCTCCAGTGTGCCGATCACATTGGTGAAGTAGGAAATCTCACTTACTTTCGGAAAGTGGTTCGGGTTTTCATCGCTTAATGTACCGCTTGCGTAATAAACACACTGACTGAAATCGGCTTTAGAAAGGAAATAATATCCGCCTCCCCAACCATTATTCCACACAGCCACCTCATCTGTCGGATAATCAAAGAACTTCAGTACACCTCCGGCAGGGATATACCAACCGTGCTGATTGCCACTTGTTCCGGCACCGATCCAATAGGTCCATGTTGTTGTAAAAGGCATATAGCAGGTCATCATAAATGATTCGTATTCGGCTTCAGTCACCGGATAATTAGAAACATTCAACGTGCCATACATCTTCGGATCAAAATTATCCTCACAACTGCACATGATAAATGCAATCATGACAAACACCTTAAATAATTTATTCTTGTTCATATTTTCAATCTTTTCTTTCGTTACAGGTTTTCTTAGAAACATATTTTTGCTCCGAAGGAGTATGTTCTCGTCATCGGATACTCCGCTTTGGAGCCGTCGCCACCCGTCTTTATTTCAGGATCGACACCTACAAACTTGGTAAAAGTAAACGGATTCTGACAGTCGACAAAAACTCTGATAGAACTCACATAATCACCTACTCTTCCCAGCTTCTTTCCTGAAAGGTTATATCCTAAAGTGATATTCCTGACACGTACGAACGAAGCATTCTGATAATCTTCCTCAAAACCTACGTTACCAGGCAAAGCGACAGCCTTTGTTGAAGCAATACCACGCCGGTTTCCATTCTGATTGGTTTGAGAATTCCAGATAGTATATACATATTTGTTCGAATTCTTGGGACTCGTGTAATACACATCTCCGACAAGTGCCCAACGATATGCATAGTTATAGCGTGTACGTCCGAATTGTCCATACATAAATACATCCAGATCAAAATCTTTGTATACAAATGTATTTCCAAAGCCTATGTGAATTTTTGGAAGTGTATTCCGCATCTTCACATCATCAATCGTTATTTTATTATCCCCATTTGCATCCTTAATAATCGGATAACCGGGCTGTTGCGCATCTGCCGGCAAAGATTTCTGCGATTCGGGCATATTACTTTTATCTATGTTGATAACGCCTTCCGTTTCATAGTAATAATAAGCATTCACCGGTTCGTTCTTGCGGATTCGATATTCTTCATAATAATAGTTGGGCATCCGTTCTTTCCAAACGGCATTATGATGTGATAAGGTCAATTGTGAGGTCCACTTAAACACACGGGGGATTTCAAAGTTTAGTGAGTTGATAGTCGCATCCCATCCGTAACGTACATAATGTCCATAATTCATCGGGACGGAAGATGTCATACTAAGCGGAGAGGCAGAGTCATATCCCAGCAAGTTGGTTACATCATTGCGGAACATATCAAAACTTCCCCAGATTCTATCTTTCAGGACTGAAAAGTCTATACCTATATTTTTCATGGTAGTCTTTTCCCAAGTAACATTCGGGTAATCAGGACCGCTAAGCAGATAGGGTACATAAGTCACTGAATTGTTAGAGAACTTGATATATTGGGCTGCCAGACTGAAAGTGCCATAAAGCGAACTACCCAGATTATCATTACCAGTCTGTCCATAACTACCACGAATCTTCAACTGGTCAATCCATGATATATGCTTCATAAACGGCTCGTTAGATAATTTCCAAGCCAATGATACTGAAGGGAAATAGGCATATTTCTTTCCCGGGAAAAACTTATCCGTTCCATCGCGACGAATAGTAGCGGCAACTACATATCTGTCGAGCACATCCACACTTGCCCTGGCAAATTGAGAACGACGTTCATCGGCTGCCCTGAAAGAAGTCGGGTAGAAAGCGCCTTCCGCAGCTTCCACCTTATCAGCTGCAATGTGATCGTTAATCTGTTCGTAGTCAAGTTCAAGTCCATTTGAATCGTTCGTATATCTTCCCATACCGACTACGGCATCGACACGTAACAAATCTCCAAACTGTTTTTTGAAAGTCAATGTGCCTTCCATAGTTTGGTTTCTACGTTCAACATATCCCAAATGCCCTCTTGATTTATACATGTCCATAAAATATATATCAGAAGGAATATACAGATTACGATTAGCATTCTCCTTATTAATGCCATACATCAAACGGAAGGACAACATATCCTTGATTATATCCACATCGGCAGCAAAGTTTAGATAATAACCGCTTGTTTTAGTCCGGTCACTAACTTTTATCATTTCGGCCGGGTTAGGGTAATTTGAATATAAAGTAGGCTTTCCGTCCTCACCTCTGATTGGTAAATAAGAAGGATAAGTCAATGCTGATTGTATGGCATCGTACCCATTTCCACCACCACCGCCACCGGAAGTTGAGTTTGTATATTCATTCTCATTTACATTGACAATTGCTGTCAACTTAAGAAATGGAAGCAATTGTGAAGAAATGTTTGTCCGAAGAGCATAACGTTCCATAGCGGAGTTTTCTACCGTACCTTCCTGTTTGTAATAATTTCCGGACAGATAATATTTCAGCAGTTTAGAACCACCCGTAATTGTGATATTATGATTATTGATGTTACCATCCTTTAATACACAATCCAGCCAGTCTGTTGTTTGAGCGGCAGCTATCTGTTGAGGTGAGAATTGAGGTACCCATTTATTATCAAAAGGTTTATCACCGTAAGGATACATACCGTTCGTAAATAAATAGTTTTCTTTATTGAAAATGTTGGCAACATTCATATATTCTTCCCCACTCAAAGGTTCCAGATACGGATAGTTTTTCACGATAGAATAATTTCCTTCATAAGTGATTTGGGGACGAGTTTCAGTACCTTTCTTTGTAGTAATTAATACGACACCATTGGCTGCACCAATTCCATAAATGGAGGCAGATGCATCCTTTAACACTTCGATAGATTCAATATCGGCAGGATTAAGTCCGGCCAATCCCGAACGATTGATAGAGTTGGGCATAACCTGGTTTCCGTTTCCAACCTCTAAAGAAGTGGAAGGCATCATTACGCCATCCACTATAAAGATAGGAGTACCTGCCCCACGAATTGAAAGGTCAACTGCTCCACCCGGTTGCGGGCTTGTCAACGTAGCTTCCAGTCCGGCAGCCCGCCCAAGCAACATCTGTGACATATTACTTGTTGCGGCTCGCGATATTTTTTCCGTTTTTACCGTTGCAATGGAAGTTGTCAGATTCTTACGGGTGGTCGTCCCATACCCTACCACAACAACTTCATCCAACTGTTTCGAATCTTCTTTCATCGTCACATTCAACGTCATCGGTCGGGTAATTTTCTGCGTATATGTAGTGTAACCTATTGAAGTAAATTTCAGTGTCGAGCCTTCCGGAACTTGCAACTGGTAATTGCCATCTATACCGGTAATGGTTCCTTGAGTAGCCCCTTCTATCATCACAGTCACTCCCGGAAGAACCTCTCCGGATTCGTCCACTACCTTTCCGGTCACTTTGACCGGCTGTTTGTTATCCTGTGGTTGAGATGAAACTTTGTTTAATACAATCTGACGTTTTTCAATCGTATAAGATACTCCTTCGCCTTTAAAAAGTTTATCCAGCACCAGAGTCATCCGTTCATTTTTCACAGTAATGCTTACTATACGGCTTACATCAACAATGTCTTTGTTGTATAAGAAACGATATTCTGTCTGATTTTCGATACTAGTCAAGACCTCCTCTACAGTCACATTTTTCAGTCGCAATGTAATTTGGGCGGATTGTGCCAAGATAGGTATACTGATAGCTTGCAAAGCTATACAAAACAACCATATAGCACAGATTCTCCCCATTTTTACATTCGCAGGTACATTAATTCTCTTTTTCATTTTTCTAATTGAAATAAGTTTCATACCTTTACATGTTTGGTTATTGGTTCTACAAATAAGTTGATTAACGAATAACTGAATCTTTGGAAAGGAAGGTGAGTCAGACCTTCCTTTTTTTATCAGTTGTCGGAAGCTGAATTCACTGATTATGTCTTTCTCATGGCTCGTATTATTTAAAGGTTAATAAATGTGTTTTTCTCTCGTTTCTATCAATAAGACGTTTCTAAAAATAAAAGCCACATTGGATATCGCATTATTTTTTCATCTGCATTATTTTTTCTTCAAACTATCGTTTATCCCAAATAATCTTTCTATTTTTACCCCCGACAATAGAACCTTTACTACAATACTATGCCGAATATCCAACAACAGACTTCCGACGACCGTTTTCTGGTAATAGCACTAAAACAGGATGATAAACAGGCTTTTACCCGACTATTCCATGCTTATTATAAAGATTTGGTATTGTTTGGCGGTACTTACATTCCGGAGAAATCTACCTGTGAAGATATTGTACAAAATATCTTTCTCAAACTATGGAATGACCGGAAATCATTGGTAATTGAGAACTCACTAAAATCATATTTACTGAAAGCGGTCAGGAATTACTGTCTGGACGAATTACGCCATCGCAGGATTATAGATGAGCACATTGCTTACGAACTTAAATCGGATTCTATAGATATAGATACGACAGAAAACTACATACTATATTCTGATTTATGCCGGCAACTTAAAAATGCATTGGAACAATTACCTCCTCAAGAAAGAGAAGTGTTCGAGATGAGCCGATTAGAAAATATTAAATATCAGGAAATAGCCAATCGCCTGAATATCTCTGTCAGAACGGTAGAAGTACGTATCAGCAAAGCATTGAAGCAGCTCCGCATCTTATTAAAAGATTTTTATTTACTACTTTTTTTATTTCTTTTCCACTAATGAATGTGGGATTTTCTTTCTGAAACGTCTATTATATATAAGGTAAAATGCATATGATAAATAAAGATTCAGACATAGAATTTATAATCTCCAGATATCTCTCGAAAGAGGCTACACCAGAAGAAATAAAGGTACTGGATGATTGGATATCGGCTACTCCCGAAAACTATAGGAGCTTTCTATCACAAAAGAATGTGTGGGAAGTCAGTCACCCGGCTTTTAATCCGGAAGAGATAGATGTGGACAGTGCGCACAGAAAAGTAATGGAACAGATTCTCCATCAAAACCAGCCGGTTTCCGTTCGTCCTAAGTTGTCCTTCCTGCACTATTGGCAGCAAGTGGCAGCTATCTTGCTTCTTCCTTTACTGATATTATCTGCTTATCTTTATTTTAAACCCGCTTCTCAAATTGCAGAGACTTATCAGGAGTTATTCACTCCTTATGGCACTTGGTCGGTAGTTAATCTGCCTGACGGTTCTAAGGTTTGGCTAAATGCCGGAAGTTCTTTAAAGTATCCGACTCAATTCAATGATAAGCAAAGAGTTGTTTCGATGCAGGGTGAAGCCTATTTTGAAGTAGAATCCGATAAAGAGCATCCCTTCATCGTAAAAACCAAACAACTGACTGTAGAAGCTACCGGCACAGCATTCAATGTGAACGCATACGCTCCGGATCATGTAGCAGCAGTGACGTTAGTAAAAGGAAAGGTCGCAGTCACTCTTGACCAGAAAAAGACGATTTCCCTTTCACCGGGAGAGAAGATTGACTATAATCTGGCCACTTCTTTATATAACGTCAATAAAACCAACACTTATAAATGGTGCTCATGGAAAGATGGAATACTCATTTTTAGAGATGACCCACTGGAATATGTATTCAAGCGTTTGGGACAGACTTATAACGTGGAATTTATTCTGAAAGACGCTGAATTAGGAAAGTATTCCTATAAAGCGACTTTTGAAGGTGAATCTTTAAATGAGATTTTGCGCTTGCTTGAAATGAGTGCACCTATTCGCTGTAAAGAGGTTAGTAA
>OJPC01000407.1_pt1 | contig 16228 bp, 14 predicted proteins | sample 1598421 | NCBI WGS metagenome assembly OJPC01 (sample SAMN03922471, study PRJEB24848) | human gut metagenome | isolation source: stool sample | host: Homo sapiens | place: Germany | collected 2010-11 | reverse complement strand
ACTGGTAAACGTGAAATGCCGGCATTGAATACTTCTTCGTTGCCTGACCTTATCTTTACCTTGTTGTTCTTCTTTATGATTGTAACAACGATGCGTGAGGTAACATTAAAGGTGCAGTTTACACTTCCGCAAGGTACTGAACTCGAAAAACTGGAGAAGAAATCACTGGTAACATTCATTTATGTAGGGGAACCTACACAAGAATATCGCGCGAAAATGGGTACTGAAAGTCGTATTCAGTTGAATGACAGTTATGCTGAAGTGGGTGAAGTACAAGACTTCATTTTTCAGGAACGTGCGAGTATGAATGAAGGCGATGCTGCTAAGATGACTGTGTCTCTGAAAGTAGATCAGAAGACAAAGATGGGTATTGTTACTGATGTAAAAAATGCTCTTAGAAAATCTTATGCTTTGAAGATTAACTATTCGGCTACGAAACGTGGTGAGAAGTAATTAGTTAATTCAATATATATAAAAAGGGCGTTCAATTCAAATTGAACGCCCTTTTTATATATACGTAGCTGGAGTAAGGTTTTCCATTTGTGAAACTAATTTCGAGCTGCTACCTAATTTAATTAGTTGTCTTTTACTCCATATACTTCTTTATGTATTCTCTTTTTGATTGTTTCAAAATCCTTTTCACAATCCAATTCTCCGTGTACCATTAAATACATGGGCAGAAAATCATCTCCGGGCTTGTAAGGAGGTTGGCTATAGTCTTTTTCCCACAGCGTAAAGCCTTGACGTTGATAAAAGCTGATACGTCGTTTTGCCATTTCCTCTATCGGACGTTCTACTTCCAATACGATCGGGCGTTTCAAATAATTGCATAAGTATTCCAGCGTGCGTTTTCCATAGCCTCCATTTCGCAGGGCAGGATTGGTTGCAAAGTGTTCTACATAGTAGAAACTGTCAAAATCCCAATAGGTAATGAAGCCGACTGGCAGGTCATCATCAAAGATGATGTTATTATGAAAGTTGCCCGTACGATCAGTGTACTCGCGCAGTTGTTCCAACTGACGGTACTCTTCCGGTGGAAACGAATCAATTAGAAGCTCTTCCATGAATTTGTAATGTTGCAGATCCGACGTACTAATTGGTTGAAGTCTAATCATGAGGTTTGGGTTTTAAGTTTGACAATAATATAATTGTATTCCATTAAGGAACATAAAATTCAATCATTCGACGGATGGCACGTTGACAAACCGGACAAAACTCCGGATATTCGTTTGTTTTCATGCGACAGTCATAAGCCGGACGATAAATGCCTTTGGCAGAGTAGCCACCTCCTTCATATACTCCTACGGGATATTTCTTTTTTTCAGCAATAGGGGTCGGGATCGGGGTACCTGACGGAAGCATATCTTTCCATTTGGAAGCGAAGTTCACCCGTGTTGAAATATTTTGTTCCCACGGTTCGACATCCAGCGGATAAGTATCTGTCATCACATCATCATCATAGAAATATTCGTCGGCCAGTCCACCGAAACTGTGTCCGAACTCGTGCACGACTACCGGCTTGAACATCGGGTGATGGGCCGTGGTCAGCGTATACGAATTGTATATTCCTCCACCACCATATACATCCGTGTTAGCCAGGATAATGATATGTTCGTAGGGGATGCCTGCCAATGCATTATGGATAGACTTTACCCGGCTGGTAGTCAGATAACGGTCCGAGTAAAAAGTATCGAAATGGGAGTGAACCGCCGTTTGTTTCCACTGATTTTTGCGGGGAACACTGACACCACTGTCCGTAGAAGGACTGGCTACGGCAACAATATTAAATTTACCCTTCATGGAGCGGAACGGCTCATACGAAAACAAACTTTCGCAGGTACGTTGGGCATCCTGGTAGAAAATATCCATTTCTTTTTCTGTGTATCCTTCTGCAAGGATGGCAACATCTATGCAGTCTTTTTCGTTACCACTTTGAAGCATATACCGATGCGGAGTGACATGTGATACCCCCCGTTTATGAATCAATATATCATCCGGACGCACGATATGTTTATAGGTAGCCAATCTTTTTTTTCGCGGAGAATATAAAGTGACTTCTACCTCCACAGGCTGTTTAGGATAAGGAAGAAGGAAAGTATTCTCAAATCCTTTGGCTGTTTCTTTAGCTTCGTCTGTGGACAGCCACTCTTGAAACAAAGAAGAGAATGACGTTTTGTAGATACACTGTTTGCTGGCAAGGTCTTTCACTATAATTTGTCCGTTGCCTTCCAATGGAAGTTCCGAAAGATGATGTTGACGTCCTGCCCAGGTAGGAAGTTGTGATAGCTCATCCAGATAAATAGCCTGTTGTGTAGCATCCCCGGTAAAGATATAATCCACTCGCAATGTTTTGTTCTGAAAATAATCAGCAAAATTCTGTGCATAACTTCCTATAGAAGTACAGAAACACAGAATAATACAGCAAATATGTTTCATATTAATGGTATATTTATGTTTTTCGCAAAGGTACGAACTATTGTTGACTTATCCGCTTTCTGCAAATAAAAGTAATAGATTATAGTATTTGTTGTCGAAAAATCGCTAACTTTGCATAAAAGATTCATTGATAAAAACAATTTGATTCAAAAATGGGACATCATCAATTAGATGCTTTAGATGAGCAAATTCTGAAACTGATTGCAGGGAACGCGCGTATTCCTTTTTTGGAAGTAGCACGAGCATGTAATGTTTCCGGCGCTGCAATCCATCAGCGTATTCAGAAGCTTACTAATTTAGGTATATTAAAAGGTTCGGAATATGTCATCGACCCCGAGAAAATCGGATATGAGACTTGCGCTTATATTGGTATATATCTGAAAGATCCCGAATCCTTTGATTCGGTAACAAAAGCTTTAGAAGCTATCCCCGAAGTGGTGGAATGTCATTTCACTACCGGAAAATACGATATGTTTATCAAAATTTACGCAAAGAATAACCATCACTTATTGAGTATTATTCACGATAAGTTACAACCATTGGGTTTGGCGCGTACCGAGACATTAATCTCCTTCCATGAAGCCATTAAGCGGCAGATGCCAATCATGGTCGACATAGAAGATGAAGATTAATCGTTATTTTCTCACGTAATCAACAAAAGCATAGGAGCAGAGATGTTTCTCATCCGCAGGATGAGCTTCTCTGCTTTTTTCTTGCCACATCTCTGGCGATACTTCTGGAAAATAGGCGTCGGCTTCGGGAGTCATATCATCTATTTCTGTCAGGCAAAGTTCGTCAGCGAAAGAAAGAGCCTGCTGATAAATACTTGCTCCTCCTATAATATAAATGTGTTCCTCCTCTTTACAACTTTGCAAAGCTGCTTCGAGTGAAGGGAAAACTTCCGCACCGGGACATTCTGTAGCCGGGTTGGAAGATAAAACGATGTTTCTGCGATTGGGTAATGCGCCTTTCGGTAGTGACTCGAAAGTTTTGCGTCCCATCAGTATGGTGTTTCCGGTAGTTAATGCTTTGAAACGTTTCAAATCATTGGGTAACCAGAAAAGAAGTTTGTTCTCGAAGCCGATAGCCATACGGCGGTCTACGGCAGCAATGATAGATATTTTACTCATAAAGTTACACGGCTACTGCTCCCGCAATATGCGGATGCGGGTCATAGTTCACTAATTCAAAGTCCTCAAATTTGAAGTCGAAGATACTTTTCACATCCGGATTGATCTTCATTTGTGGCAATGGACGAGGTTCACGTGATAATTGGAGCTTCACTTGTTCCAAGTGGTTCAGGTAGATATGCGCATCACCGAAGGTATGAACAAAATCTCCGGCTTTCAGTCCCGTCACTTGTGCCATCATTTGCAGCAATAATGCGTATGATGCAATATTAAAAGGAACACCCAGAAAAATATCTGCACTGCGTTGATACAGTTGCAGGCTCAACCGTCCGTCTGCTACATAAAACTGAAAGAAAGCATGGCAGGGAGGCAAATTCATATTATTCAAATCTGCTACGTTCCAGGCGCTTACAATGATACGGCGTGAATCCGGATTATGTTTGATTGTTTCCACCACTTCACTGATCTGGTCGATAAATCCACCGTTATAGTCAGGCCATGAACGCCATTGATAACCATAAACATGTCCTAAGTCGCCGTTCTCATCCGCCCATTCGTTCCAGATGCGCACTCCATGTTCCTGAAGATATTTCACATTAGTATCACCTTGCAGAAACCAAAGTAATTCGTATATGATTGATTTCAGATGTAGTTTCTTGGTTGTCAGGCACGGGAAACCGTCATCAAGATTAAAACGCATTTGATGACCGAAAACGCTGATGGTTCCGGTTCCGGTACGGTCACTTTTTTCTGTACCTTCGGTTAGTACACGATTGAGTAAATCCAGGTATTGTTTCATAATGAATAAGTTGTGGTGAAAATGATTCTCCGCACAAAATTACAAAAATGGAGTGAATAAATTAGCAAACCAGCCGACGAACTTCTTCCACGGGGAGCGCTTTTTCCAGAATTCAGGCGTTAGTTGAGTGCAATGCTCGATATCGTTCCGGAACATTGTATTTAATTCACCCGTTATTTTGGTATCAAAGATAAAGGCATTTGTTTCGTAATCATAGCGCAAGCTGCGGCTGTTCAGGTTGGCAGTGCCAACTGTACAGAACAAATCATCCACCATCATTATTTTAGAGTGATGAAATCCACCGTTATACATATAGACAGTAGCTCCTCTTTTCATCAGTTTGTGCAACTTATAAAGTGCGGCATCCGGAGTAAACGGGATATCGGAGGCAGAAGAAACCATGATTGTAACATTTACGCCTCGGTCGATTGTCCGATTCAACGCCTTTTTGATAGAAGAAGTCGGTACAAAATAAGGATTGACGATATGAACATTCTTTTGGGCCGAATAGATGCTCATGGCATAAGCGTGGCTTAACATACGGCTATTCTTTTTCGGGGTACGGTCTACGATTGCTACCACAATATTCGTACTGTCCGTTTGTTCCTCATGTTGGGGGAAATAAGCGGCTCCACCTACATTCTGCTTGGTTTCCTTATTCCAGATCGTTAGGAATATCTCCTGCAGATCATTGACGGCATCCCCTTCAATGCGTGTGTGCATATCACGCCAGGTTCCGATTTTGGGTAGTCCGTTAATGTAGTAATCGGCGATATTCATACCACCGGTATAAGCCACTTTTCCATCGATGACAGCTATTTTCCGGTGATCGCGATGGGCGGCGTGATTGATATAAGGAAAAGTGAATGGATCGAACTTGACAATCTCGATTCCTTGTTCACGTATTTTCTTGAGATGTTTCTTTTTAAGTGGTTTGTTGTTCGACCAGTTTCCGAATGCATCGAACATAGCTCGTACTTCGACCCCTTCTTTCACTTTTTCGGCCAGCAGAGCAAATAAAGCATTGGCGATGGAGTCATTTCGGAAGTTGAAATATTCCAGATGGACGTGGTGTTTAGCTTCCCGGATGGCTTCAAACAAATCGATAAACTTCTCCCGTCCGCTTTTTAGCAGTTTTACCTTATTATTATCAGATATAGGGATTCCCGATTCTTGTAAATAGCGTAGCACAAGGGAATCGCTGGTTAATCCGATTGAGTCCCTGGGATGTATCATCAGACTGTCGATGATACCTGCCTGAACACTCAATATAGGCAGGAACAGAAATAAAATAAATATACGTAATTTCAAAACTCTTCTCACTCTTTTAGTTTACAGAAGAACAAAGATACGATATCTAAGTTTGGGCTCCTTTGCTAACAAGGGCAAATTTATCATTCTTTAACGAAATAACTTCTTTCCAGGAGTTAATTATGCCATCGAAGCAACCTTTCGTGTAGCCATGAATAATAGTACAACAGCTGCGATAATAATTGACTTCGGATCAAGGCTTGAAGTGCCATGATTAATCATACCGATAAATACTTCTCTTATGGTTCCCCAAGTTGCTTCCAATCCACCTAACCATACAAAAAGTGCGGCCGCCACAGTCATCACGAAAGCGCTCCAGATACGAGCCAGGCGATTACTACGATCGGGTAAGTGGTGCATGACACGGCGACTGAATCCGTTATCTGCTATTTCCTGCTTGTTTTCTGCGAAGAAATCGCGCAAGAGCTTATCATTGTCTATTTCTGTCATAACCGTTTTGTTTTAAATACGTTGCTAATTTTTCTTTCCCGCGTGACAGATGGCTTTTCACTGTCCCTGACGGTACTCCTACAATCCCTGCAATTTTGTCGATACTAATGTCCTCCATGTAGAACAACGTGATGCAGGTTCTTTCCACTTCTTTAAGCATTTTGAGTGACTGGTAGACATCCATTTTTTGCCCGATATTCTCCTGTTCGGTGCTGTTGATGGCGTCTATTTCTCTTGTATCCAAGTCGGCTGTCTCTTTCCGGCTGCGAATATAATCATAAAAAACATTATAAGCAATACGATACAGCCACGTAGAGAAACTTGACAAGTTCCGGAAAGAGGCAATGTTCGTATATGCTTTGATAAATGTATCTTGCGCAAGGTCGTCACTCAATTCGCTGTCGCCGCAAGTCAGGTTCAGGAAGAATCGCCGGATGGGCGACTGATACTCCTTCACCAACTGGTCAAAGGCCCTGGTGTTCTTGAACACCACGACCTGTGCGACTAACGATATATCATTGAGTTGGCTCATTTATTCTCGTCGTTCTTTTCTTCGTTTACTCCTTTGTCTTTCTCTTCGGATTCGGAAGGGATGATTTCGAAACTATCGGTTCTAACGTTATTCGGGTTCTTTTTTTCATCCTTATTACCCGTATACATCCGGGTAGCATTTGCGTCTTGAGTCTGTTGTTTACTACCGATAATCCATTGTCCGATACCCATGAATGTAACGAGTAAGCCGATAGCTCCAATTCCGAATTCGCCGGTGATTGCCCAGAGGAAGATGAAAAGACCGATACCCGTAAAGGTGTTCTTGATGCCTTGTGAACGCGAATCGACTGTTTGGTTTTCGCGGATAAACTCTGCCGGAAGCGGTTGGCCGGCAGCAAGTGCCTGTTCGGCAAGGCGATAACGTGCTTTCCGGTTTTTATAACGGAAGAAGAAGATTACAAATAGAATGAATACCGGAAATCCGAATACAGCAATGATTGCAATGATTGCTACCAGAATACCTCCGCCGGCACTAACATTGTGGAAGGGGAAATCGCTGTCATCCGAATCGAATGTGAAGCTGGCTTTGCCATGAGTGGTGCTAACATTACTTGAGTTTGCATTTACGTCTGCAGAATCAGCATCTGCTGTGTCTACACCAATCACTGTGACAGCAGTATTGTTCGTATTTGCTTTATTGTCTTTGGTCACAGTTACTTTTACTTTCCCGATGGAATCACGAACAACGGTGGTCTGGGCAACAGCCAGTGTGCAAGTGGTCAGTACAACCATCAATGCTAATAGAAAATTTTTCATATCAATAGTTTTTTAATTTATTTCTTTATCTGTTAGACGTAGTTAATATCATAGAAAGTTGCAAAGAGACGAAATATTTTTGATATTTGCGGAAATTAATAAACGAAAGATGGAATTACCTGCTTCTTTTATAGACTACACCCGCGCTCTATTGGGCGATGAAGAATACGACAAACTGGCTGTTGCCCTCCAACAGGAACCACCGGTTAGCATCCGGTTGAATCAATTGAAAATCAATCATTCTTTATCGGATAAAGTACCTTGGTCTTCCGAAGGATTCTATTTGGAGGAGCGTCTCACTTTCACGTTCGATCCCTTATTCCATGCAGGCTGTTATTATGTTCAGGAAGCTTCTTCCATGTTTGTGGAGCAGGTACTCCGGCAATATATCACGGGACCGGTGAAGATGTTGGATCTTTGTGCGGCTCCCGGTGGAAAATCGACTCATGCCCGTAGTGTACTTCCCGAAGGGAGCCTGTTGGTAGCCAATGAGGTAATCCGGAATCGTTCGCAGATTCTTGCTGAAAACCTGACGAAGTGGGGACATCCGGATGTGGTAGTGACCAATAATGATCCGGCAGATTTTTCGGCTTTACTCTCTTTCTTTGATGTGATTCTTACAGATGTTCCCTGTTCCGGTGAAGGTATGTTCCGTAAAGACCCGGTAGCTGTGGAAGAGTGGAGCCCCGAGAATGTGGAAATCTGTTGGCAGCGCCAGCGACGGATTATTGCAGATATCTGGGATGCGTTGAAGCCCGGAGGTATTCTTATATATAGTACGTGTACATTTAATACAAAAGAGGATGAAGAGAATGCACGTTGGATTCAACAAGAGTATGGGGGCGAACCATTAACTGTGCAGGTGCAGGAGAATTGGAATATAACAGGAGATCTTTTGTCAGATAAAGGGGATCATTCTAAATCTTCTATTCCCGTCTATCATTTTTTCCCTCATAAGACGAAAGGTGAAGGCTTTTTTCTGGTGGCTTTTCGTAAGCCGGAGACGGAAGAAGAGATCCCAGTATCTTCTTCCGCCAAAGAGAAAGCTTTCAAGAAGAAGGATAAGAAAGGAACAGCAGCATCTTCTCCTGTATCGAAAGAATATCTGAATATGGCTAAAAGTTGGTTGAATGATGAAAATTCGGACAAGTATATTTTATTGGCGGAAGGAACAAATATCCGAGCTTTCTCACAGTACTATACTAATGAATTGGCGACGATGAAACAAAGCCTGAAAATTGTGTCGGCAGGGATTGAGATAGGCGAGGTGAAAGGAAAGGATTTGATCCCTAACCATGCGTTGGCAATGTGTACCTCACTTTTATGCCGGGAAGCATTCGCTACGGAAGAAATAAGTTATGAACAGGCCATCACATATTTACGAAAAGAGGCCATTACCTTACCGGTAACAGCCCCTCGTGGATATGTTTTGCTTACTTATCGGCATATTCCTCTCGGATTTGTGAAGAACATCGGCAATCGTGCCAATAATCTTTATCCGCAAGAATGGCGCATCCGTAGTGGATACTTACCGGAAAATATACGCATCTTATCAGAATACGTTACTGATTAAGGCAGTATTCCCGCAGGTATTTCCTGTTGGGAAAGACTAAAGCTAAGCTGTCTGCCTTTTCCGATTTCTGTGCCTTCAGCTATTTCTTCCAGCGTGTAGGAAGGAGGAGGTGCAGGTGATGTCCGCGTTTCTCCAATGGGCGGAGTGTTCCAGTTCAGATTTAGGCTTTTATCCAACCGATGAAATAAGTACGAGTTTCCCCATATTATGAATTTATGATCGGAAACAGGTGTTGCCATATCTTCCGAAAAAGTGAGGGTTAGTGTCATTTTCTTATCGTCTCCTTCTTCTTTTTCCAGTTTGTAACTTCCTTGGGTTATTAATTCAAGTCCGGATGAAAAGGCGGTCTGTTCTCCTTGTTTGAAAAAATAAGCATCCCGTGCGTGGTTGTTAATCAGAAAAATGTCGGAAATACCGGGTAGAAGATTCGCATCTCCGTTGGGTAAGTTAGACAAGTAGCTGCGTAGCAACTCCATATTTTCGTAATTATCGACCACCTTGATTGGTAAAGTGCAGGTTTCTTGTGTGGCGTTGTCTGTTACTGTCAGATAAGTCGTTCCGGTGAGGATACCGGTTACATAAATCATACGTCCGGCAGGTACTCCACTCCAGCCAGTTTCAGTTCCGGCACTTGCGATGCGTGTGTCTTTCACTGCAAGTGAGTAGTCACCATTTCCGCTTTCCAGGCCGAGGTAACGTCTGCCACCCATAGGTACTTCGTATTCACTGTTGTAAAAACGCAGTGGATTGTCGTCATCATCTTTACAGCCACTTAGTAGCGTAAGGATGCAGCATAACATGAATAAATAGAAATGTTTAGGTCTCATAATTCAGATTTTATGTTCGTTGCAAATGTAATGTATTGTTTTGAAATATCCAGTCGGAATTTGAAGAAAAAGAGAGGAGATATATTTAGGCACGAATTGCACGGATTAACACTGTTGCTTTATAGTTATGACAATACTAAAGACCGTGAATTCTGTGTAATCCGTGCCTAATTTATTATATAAACATACTTATATAACTTAAAAATAGAAATTAGTATGTTCAGCGTAACCCATACCTAAAGGGTTTTATGTACTATTTATAGCTTGCTTTTGTAAATCCGTGCCATTGCCTTTTGGTACTGATTTTCCAATTGCAGATAATTTTGATGACTTTGATAGATCACCGATACTTCAACGAAGTACTCGATCATACTAATTTGTCCACCTGTCAAAGCTTGTTTCAGCAATGCCAAATCTTGTTGAGACTGGAAAGTCTTGCTATATTCTTCCATTGAAGCATGCAGCGTTTTCGCTTCCCGGTAAAGTTGTGCCAATTCAGATTCCACTTGCAGTGTAGCATTATCCTTTTGCAAGTCGATGTTGAGTGCCTGCGCTTTAGCAATTTTCACCTTATTCCGATTTTCGAAAAGCGGGAAGGAAAAGCCCACCACTACACCGTTGAAAGGCACACCAGTCTCTGTATTCCGACGGTAGCCGAGTTCCAGCTTCGGCAGCCACTGGGATTTATTGACAGCAATCTGTTTACGGGCAACGAGAGCCTCGTTGCCTAGTGCCATTAAGGTACGGTCTGTAGCCATGACTTCTGATTTCAACATTTGGTAATCGCTTGGGAACGGTATAGTCGGATATTGATTTTCTTCGAAAACCACTGGAATATTACCATTCAGCGTATTCAGTTCCTGCTGCTTATTGCGAAGTGCCGTTTCGTTCAGAGACGCTTCCGTTTTGACATTCAACAGTTCCAAGTTGATTTTATTGGTTTCGAGAGCATTTGCATCCCCTGTTTGGAGACGTTTGGCGTACATTTTAGCAAGTTCTTCCGCATTGCGGAGACGTTCCTCCAAAATATGCTTTTGCTGACGAAGCATGATAATGTCCAGGCAAAGTTCTTTTGCCTGTAACAGTTTCTCCTGACGAAAAACATCCGACTGACTGTCAAGAGTTCCGGCTTTCAGACGGTTTAACTTGTTACGTGTGGCGTATAAACTAGGGAAATCAAAGCTTTGTGAAACAACCAGCTCACCGATTGTTTCGCTTTTATCTTTTGCTCCCCATAGATGCGCGTAAGAGAGAGTAGGATCAGGCAAGTTATTATCCGTTTTGGCTTCCAACTTCTGTGAGGTAATCAGTTGCTCGTTTGCCTGCAACTCCTTATTGTTCGTTTCGATATTCTTCAATACCTGTTCAATTCCGTTTTGGGCTTGCACTTCACCTATGGTTAAGAAAAGAAGTGCAGCGCTTATGGTCATGATTTGTTTCATTTCTAATTTCTTTATTTATTACAAGCTATTGTTGATAGATACTTTATGATAAGGCATCTATTTGTTTGACACCGGGGAACGACCCGTTCCTCACCGAGAAACACTTGTTTCCTCACTGGGGAACGATGGTTTTCTCACCGAGGAAAAATATCCCTCTCTACAGGCTTTTCTGGGCCTCTTTCCGATGCATCATCAGATAAACAATCGGAACGATAAAACCGTTCAAAAAAGTAGACGTTAATAATCCTCCTAGAATCACTTTTGCCATCGGACTTTGAATTTCGTTACCGGGCAAGTCGCCGGCAAGTGCCAATGGAATCAGTGCCAGTGCAGAAGACAATGCCGTCATTAAAATCGGATTCAGGCGGTCGAGAGAACCTTGAATCACACTATCATATACATTCAAACCTTCTTCCTTTTGCAAATGATTGTAGTGACTGATGAGCAACATACCGTTACGCGTTGCAATACCGAACAAGGAAATGAAACCGATGATAGCCGGAATACTGACTTCTCCTGTTGTAATCACCAAAGCAAATACACCACCGATCAGTGCCAGCGGAAGATTCAGCAAGATAACCCCGGATTCTTTCACACTGCGGAACTCATTGTACAGCAACAGGAAGATAACCACGATACTGATAAATGAAGTCAACGCTAATGTCCGGCTGGCAGCCTGCTCGCTTTCAAACTGTCCACCATACTCGATATGATAACCTTCGGGTAATTGTACCGATGTGTCGATACGTTTCTGAATATCATTCACAACACTGCGCAAGTCACGATCGGCCACATTGGCGGAAATGACAATTTTACGTTTCACATTCTCGCGGTTGATCGTATTCGGACCCATGGCCGATACCACTTCCGCTACATAGCTCAAAGGAACTTTGCGGCCGTCGTTCGTGTCTACCATCAGGTTACGGATTTTCTCTATTTCATCCCGGGCATCATCCTTCACTTTTACGATCAGGTCAAAACTCTTGCCCTGTTCATACACTTGTGAGATCACTTTTCCAGCCAAAGCTACATTCACATATTCCGAAAATTCCGGCAGGGTAATACCGAACTTAGCCAGCATTTCCCGTTTAGGCTGTATTTTCAGCTGCGGACGTTCAATCTGTTGTTCCACGTTCAGGTCGGCAACACCGGGAATGTCACTGATCGCTCCTTTGATTTGATTACCGAGTGAAAACATTTTATTCAGGTCATCACCGAATAATTTGATAGCAATATTCGCTTTCGTACCCGATAGCATTGCGTCGATACGGTGGCTGATCGGTTGTCCGATTTCTATGTTTGCTCCGGTGATCGTACCTAATTTTTCACGTACATCAGCTACCAGTTCACTGCGCGAGCGGTCTTTCAATTCGAACGGAGCTTCTATTTCAGAAACATTGACTCCTAACGCATGTTCATCCAATTCGGCACGTCCCGTTTTCCGGGCTACCGTTTGTATTTCGGGAATTGTCATCAATAACTCTTCGGCACGATGTCCCATTTTGTTGCTTTCTTCCAGCGAAATACCTGGCAGAGAACTGATATTGATAGTAAACGATCCTTCATTGAACGAAGGAAGGAAGCTGCGTCCAAGTGTGAAAAACACTCCGAGGGCAACTACAAAAAGTCCGATTGTACTTCCGAGAGTCACACGTTTATGTGCCAGTACCCAAGTCAGTGTTTTTTCATAAATCCCTTTCATCCAGCGGGCAACAGGAGCTTCTTTCAGTTCCTTGTTCGTCTTATTGCTTCCTAATAGATAAGAGCAGAGTACCGGAGTTAGTGTCAGGGCAACTATCGTAGACGCAAACAGGGCCACGATAAAAGCAACACCTAGTGGAACCAACATTCTGCCTTCCATGCCGCTCAAGAAAAATAATGGAACAAAACTGACTATGATAATCAACGTTGAATTAAGGATAGGCATGCGCACCTCTTTCGACGCATTGAATACCACTTCGAGCGTACTTAGTCTTTCTGCTTCCGCTTTCAGGCGGTTCTCCCGCAGTCGTTTATATACGTTTTCCACATCGACAATGGCGTCGTCTACCAATGAACCGATAGCTATCGCCATACCTCCAAGACTCATGGTGTTGATTGTCAGCCCCATGTAGTGTAAAGTCAGGATCGAAACAAGCAGGGAAAGAGGCAGTGTCACCAATGAGATCAGCGTAGTACGTACATTTGCCAGGAACAGGAAAAGCACGATGACAACGAAAATACCTCCTTCAAAGAGTGATTTTTTCACATTGCCGATGGAGCTTTCGATAAAGCGGCTTTGACGGAATATGTCCGTTGAAACTTTTACGTCCGGCGGCAGATTTTTCTGGAGGTCTTTCAGAGATGCTTCCAGTTTGTCCGTCAGTTCCAGTGTGCTGGTAGCCGGTTGCTTGGTAACAGTCATCAGGACGGCAGATTTGCCGCGTTCTGAAGCAGTACCCAGTTTCGGAGCCTTCGGGCCGATGGTTACGTTTGCAATATCTTCCAGCGTGACAGGGAAGTTATTCACTGTCTTTACTACCGCTTTGCCAAGTTGCTCTGTTTTCGAAGTGGAGAGTACACCACGTACAATATATTCATTTCCGAATTCATAGAGCACACCTCCATTGGCATTTAGGTTCATATCCTGTGTTACAGCCATCACTTCTCCCATCGAGATGCCGTAATGACGCATCCGTTCGGGATCTAGCTGAATCTGATATTCTTTGATATCTCCTCCGAGCACAGCCACTTGTGCCACTCCTCCGGTAGACGGCAGGCGTGGACGGATGGTCCAGTCCGCAATCGTGCGAAGATCGAGCATGGAAGTGGAGTCGGCAGTCAGACCGACGATGAGCATTTCGCCTAAGATAGAAGACTGTGGTCCAAGAGTCGGTTTGCCGACATTGACCGGCAGCGATTCGCTGACCACCGCTAATTTCTCACTAACAATCTGACGAGCGAGATAAATATCCGTTCCCCAATCAAATTCTACCCAAACAACGGAAAATCCGTTAGTGGAGGAAGAGCGGACACGACGCACACCCGTAGCTCCGTTTACGGCAGTTTCAACAGGAAAAGTAACGAGCTGTTCAACTTCTTCCGCAGCCATACCGTTCGCCTCGGTCATGATTACTACCGTAGGTGCATTTAGGTCGGGGAATACGTCTACTTCCGTATGCATGGCGGTGTACGTTCCCGCAATAAGCAGGAGGATGGCCGCACAAACTACCACCAACCGGTTGTGTAGGGAGTAATGTATAATTTTATTAAGCATGATATTTCATTAATTGAGAGTTATAAATAACTTGATAGATGCGCCGCACAAAAAAACGGTTGCGACGCCTAGTCTCTTTAGTGTTCGTGGCTGTGTGCCGGGATTGCATTGCTTGCGCTTGCCAGTCGAACCTGATAAGCACCCTCGGTCACTACACGGTCGCCAGCCTTTACACCAGTTAGGATTTGAACGCTTTTGCCGTTGTCGGCTCCTATCGTTACTTCCTGTTTTTTATAACCCTCTTCGTCCAGTTGCAGGTAGATAAAGAAGATACCTTGTTCCTCTGTCAGTGCCGTGCGTGGGAGAGAAAGAACGTTTTCCATCGTTGAAGAAAGCAAGAACACCTCTACGAATGATCCGGGGATCACTTCCCCTTTATTGTCGAACTCAAAAGTGACAGGCACATAGAAAGAGTTGTCTCCGGCAGCTTTTCCAAAAGAGAGAAGTTTGCCGTTCAATGCTTTCAGCTCGTACACCTGATTATTATAAGGAGTCTGGAAATTGGCGGAACTGATGGTGCGGAGATACGGGTAATACTTTTCCGACACTTCGGCACGGAGGAAAAGACGACGGTTCTGCGTCACGCTTACCAGCGGTTGTCCGATTGTCACATAGTCACCTTCTTTCACGAGAATACTTTTCACATATCCGGCAATAGGAGCCGTAATGCTTTGGCCGATAGCCGAATGATTCTTAGAAAGAGCTTCGTAACTAAGACGGGCGTTTTCGTAACTTTGCTCCGCTTGTGCAAAATCCTTGTCGGATACAATCTTGTTTTTAACAAGCTCCTTCATACGTTCGTATTCCTTCTTGGATACCTCGTAGGCAATGCGGGCACGTTGCACCGGATCACCATCGGCGATATTCTTTGAAGAAATAGTGACTAGCGGAGTGCCGCTGCCGACGCTCATACCTTCCGTTACTTTTCCACGGAAAGATACCACGCCGGCTACTGTAGCTACGGCAACCGATTCATCCCCTTGAGCAGCCAGCACCTGTCCGCTGGTTTTAATCACTTGCTGGAAAGGTGCAGGTTCAATAACGCTCACCTTTACACCGGCTGCTTCAGCTTTCGCTTTCGGAAGAATGATTTCATCACTGTGGGCTTCGGCAGCTTCGTTGTATTCATCGGCTGCTTCATGATTGTGTTCTCCGCTACATTCGCCTTCATGGGAATGATCGGGTCCTTCTGCCCCGTGATTATGTCCTTCCGCGGCATGATCGTGTTCATCGTGTGTGTGTGTGACGGTACTATTATTACAGGATCCCAGCACGAATAAGCCCAGGATTCCCACGAAAATAAGTTTTTTCATAATGATATTTTCCTACTAAATTTTACTGTTTTCTTTTTACGCTACAAAGATAAGGTAGCGCAGATGCAACTAATTTGCATTTACGCTTTTACGCAAAAACAGAGTAGGGAGGGGCACGAAGAGAAGTGGTACGATGAGTATCCGTACCATGCAAAGAGTCTCGGTAAACGTAATAGTTTTTAATCCGTTTCTCTTGCGGTCGTAATAAATGCTCGATGATTACATCCGTGAATAAGGTAGCGATGAATACGTAATCCGGTCCGCTATCCGTATGTATGGATGGAGTGGGAGAGTAGAAACGAGTCATACATTCGCTGCTGCAACATGAGTCGTTTCCCGGGTGATGATGATGCGTGGGACATTGCTGTTCTACAGGCAAGTCC
>OJPC01000396.1_pt1 | contig 16828 bp, 13 predicted proteins | sample 1598421 | NCBI WGS metagenome assembly OJPC01 (sample SAMN03922471, study PRJEB24848) | human gut metagenome | isolation source: stool sample | host: Homo sapiens | place: Germany | collected 2010-11 | reverse complement strand
ATCCAAGGTCATCGATTCCCGCCCGACCGAAGACGGTGAGCGGATCCGCCGCCGCCGCGAGTGTCTGCGCTGCCGCATGCGGTTTACGACCTATGAAGTGGTGGAGACCGTCCCGCTGATCGTCATCAAAAAGGATAACTCCCGTGAGCCTTTTGATCGTCAGAAGCTGCTCAATGCAATGCTGCGGGCCTGCGCCAAGCGCCCGGTGAGCTACGATGCACTGGAACGGGCTGTCAGCAGCATTGAGCAAAGCCTGATGAGCTCCTATGACCGCGAGGTGTCCAGTGTACGCATTGGTGAGCTGACCATGCAGGAACTGAAAAAGATCGATGAAGTGGCCTATGTTCGCTTTGCTTCGGTCTACCAGCAGTTTGCCGATGTCGAGAGCTTTTTCACGGAGCTGAAAAAACTGATGGGCGACCGGAAAGAGAAAAACTAAGGTTCCAGCGTTAAAAGCCAGACTTTTTCGTGAACTTCACGAGAAAGCCTGGCTTTTTGTTGTGCTCACCTCAACTGTTCAGCTCAGTACAAATACCCTCAAAGAATACGATGGGAGAGCCAGGCCAGGGTCTCTACCTGAACCTGCGCCCGGCGCAGTTCCCCGAAGGCTTCCTCGGGTGCATTCAGTTCCAGGTGGCCATCGGCGGCGCGCAGGGCGGCTTCCAGCTCCGTGAAGTCCTGCGTGCGGAGCAGGTGGTTCATGCCCTCCCGCATGGTGTCGCAGAGCTCGGCTCCTTCGGCCAGTGCTTGCCGCGCACCGGTCAGATCGCTGTTCCGGATATCCTCCATAGCGGTGTCGATGTCATCGGAGATATCCTCGGCGAATTGCTGTACCCGGAAGCTGCTGTAAAAGGCTGCCGCCAGCAGCAGGACTACGATGCCAATGCAGACATAAATACGTTTCATGCCGCACCCCCTTGCCGGAGCCCCGCCGTTTGACGAGGCTCCTTTTTCAGCAGAAAATAATCCTCGGTATCGTTGCCCGCCAGGATCAGGATCTCTTCCAGAAGCAGGCTGTTGGCCTGTGCGGTGCGTTCCAGCCAGGCAGCATCCTTGCCGCAGGTGGTCAGGTTTTCGGCAAGCACCTGACCATCCAGCACAAAGGGGATGGTGGCCTGTGCCCGCTGTACCCTTGCCCCAAGGTCGGCGAGGGTGGCCGGCTCCTTTTCCGGACGCAGAGCCACCGAGAGACTGCCGTTGGTCTCCACGACCGCATAGGAGACATCCCGGGGGTCGAACACATCTTTGCCGCGCAGCGCCTCCATCAGATCGGCGGCAGTCAGCCGCAGGGTGCGCAGAGCGTTCTGATCGATCTCACCATTCAGGATGACGGTTTTGGGCCGCCCGGACATCAGGTTGAAAAAGCGCTGGCTCCTGAAGCTGAGGATCGATCCCAGCAGCTCCAGCGCTGCAATGAGAAAGAGGGGGATCAGGCTGGCTGTGACCGGTACTTCTTCAGATTCAATGGAGATGGAAGCCAGATTGGAGATGAGGATGGTGGATACCAATTCCTCAGGCTGCAGTTCCCCCAGCTGACGTTTTCCCATCAGCCGCATGGCAAACAGGACGCAGAGATAGATCAGGATGGTACGGAAGATCAAGAGTTTCAAACCGGAACACCTCCCAGCGTATAACCGCCGCCCCGGCGGACAAGCTACCAGAAAGGGGGCGGCAAAATGGAACAGCTTTCCAGCCATCTGGCGGCAAATCTTGCGGAGCTCAACGCTAGGTTTGGCCAATCGGCAGATTTTTATGCGAAGGAGCTTGAGCTTTACCACTGCAAAGGAGCCATCGTTCTGTTTGATGGAATGGCCAGCCTGAAAGGGCTGTGGCAGCTGCTGCTGGATGCCGCCAGCCGCCGCACACCGCCCGGCCCGGCAGAACAGCTGACCGGGGAACAGGTGTTTGCATTGCTGTTTGAGCACTCCGCACTGCCCGCAGAGCCTGACCCTGTGGAGGACTGGGAGGCCCTGATCCGGCGGCTGACGGCGGGCATGGCAGTGCTTTTGCTGGACGGATGCGCAAAAGGTATCGCCTTTTCGGTGCAGAGCCTGAACGCCCGCTCGGTGGATGAACCGGCAGGGGAGGGAAATCTCCGCGGCTCCCGGGAAGGCTTTGCGGATCTGCTCCGGGTGAATATCAGCCTGCTGCGGCGGTGCTTCCGCAATGATGCTCTGGTCATTGAGATCGGTCAAGCCGATTGTGAGATGAAAACGGAGTATGCTCTCTGTTACTGCCGGGATACGGCAGACCCAAAAGCAGTGCAAAAGGTGCGGCAGACTTTGCAGCGGGCCAGGCCGCAGCTGCTTTTGGATTCCAGCTACTTTGTGCCATGGCTCTTTCCCTGTAAGATCCGCACATTTGCTCCTGTGCGCTATACCGAACGGCCTATTGTGGCAGCGGCAAAGCTGCGGGAGGGGAAATTCGTCATTCTGGTCAATGGCAGCCCCTCAGCGCTGATCCTGCCCACCCTGTTCTGCGAAAACTTTGAATGCCTGGATGACTATGCAGGAACGGCCTATTTTGCATCCTTTCTGCGGGTGCTGAAATATATCTCGTTCTACCTGAGCATTTTCCTGCCGGGCGTGTTCGTCTGCTGGGCGGTCTACCTGCCAGAACTCCTGCCGCCCCAGCTGCTGTTCAAAATCGAGGCCGCCGAGCAGGCTACGCCGCTGCCGTTGTTCGGAGAAATGCTGCTGGTGATCCTGATGTTGGAGATCATCCGGGAGGCTGGCCTGCGGATGCCCCAGACCCTGGGGCACTCTGTCAGCCTGATCGCGGCCCTCATCATCGGGGATGCCGCCATTGCCGCCGGACTGATGAGCACACCGGTCATCCTGACCGCCGCTGCCGCGTCCATTGCGGTGTTTGTCACGCCCTCGCTATATGAGGTGGCAACCGTTCTGCGGCTGGTGGTGCTGCTGGCAGCAGGGGTGGCTGGCCCGGTGGGACTTGCCGCCTGCGCACTGGGCGTGTTATTTGGGCTGACCCGGGTCTCGGCGCTGGGTGTGCCCTACCTGCGGGATGTCATCTTCCCAGAGGTGCCGCTCTCGCCGGACGGTGTGACCCGGCGCAGCTACCCAAAACTTTCCTGGCGGCCCTTTACCATTTGGCAAAAACGAGGTGGTTGAAGTTGGAACAATCCTGTTTCTCTGAAAAAACACTGACCCTGAGTGTGCTCACTGCAGAGTTCGCTCGGTGTGTGTTACAGACGGGTGCGCCTGTAACAGCCCGCAGTTTTCTGCTGCGCGGCCTGCCCATGACACTGGCGCTGGTTCTGATCACCGCCCTGACAGCCGGGGCAGAGCTGCGTGCAGACAGTTGTTTTTCGGGTGCAGACTTGCGTTCCCGGGTGGTCTGCGGAGGGCTGGGACTCTGGTTTGTCTGGGAGGCTGTGGAGACCTTCCGTCAGGCGCAGGAGCTTTGCTGGGAGAATTTTTCTTCCATGGCCATGCTGGGGCTTCTCCCGCTGCTGCTCTGGGCAGGATGGAAGCTGGAACCTTCGGTACTGGTCCGCTGTGCGCCGATCCTGTGCTGGGCGGCGGCGCTGGCGGGCCTGCTCGGCCTGCTGGGACTAAATGGCCAGTTCCACTGGGAAAGTCTGATGATGCAAGCTGATGCTCAAACGATTATCCTGCCTCTGTATCCGGAATACTTCGCCCTACCGCTGTTCTGCCCGGCAAAGCAGGTGCGGTGCGCTGTCTGGCTTCCGGTGAAAGCTTTTATACTGGCTGGCAGCTTTGCGCTCTGCACGGAATTGGTGTTTGGGGCGGGGAATGCCCTGCCCGGCATCGAGCTTTTGCGGGCGGGCAGGCTGGGCAGCATCTCCCGGTTTGATGCCCTTGTGCTGCTGGTCTGGTTGGCAGCGGCAATGTTCCGGTTCTGCATGCTGGTGCAGGTGGTGCGTCAATTGGCCGGGCGGCTGTGGGGCAGGGCTACACCTGCGGAGGAAAACGCATGACGGGCCAACAGCGTGCCCTCCGGTGGCTGGCGGCAGGGGTGTTGGTGCTCTGGTGCGGGGTATTTTTGCGGGCAGAGAACACCGAAAAAAGCATGGTGCGTGCCCTGCTCCTGACTCCTCCCACAGTGGTGGCACAGAGTTGGACAGTGGGTCTGCTCTACCAGTTTCCGGAAGCCGCCGCCGATGCTTCTGATGCCGCCGCACAGGTGCAGCTCTGCACGGGACAGGGAAACACCCTGCAAACGGCTCTGACGGAAGCCGAGCGTGGCCTGCCCCGTAAAGCAAGCTACCGGCTGTGCGAGTATCTGCTTTTGAATGCCGAAACAACTTTAAAAACAATTCGACAGGCGGAGACCGTGTTGAAAGAGGAGCCGGTGCAGGGCTTATCTGCCCGGGTCCTCTGCATGGATCTTTCCGGAGAAGAACTGGCCGCAGCAGACGGAGAAAACGAACTGTTCCCGGAACAGCTTTTGCAGGTCGTGAAAGAAGCCGCACCGCAGGCTCCGCACCTATACGAGAGCCGGAACGCTCTTTTGGCCCCGGTACTCATCCTGACGGACGGTGCCATTGAAAACGCGGAGATAATGCTTCTGCTCACCGAAACAGGAAACACCCGGCTCACCCCGGCAGAGAGCCAGATGGCACAATTGCTGCTGGGTCAGAGCGGAGAACACACTTTTCCGCTGGGTAGCGGGCAGGTGACGTTCCGGCGCTGTGTAGTATCGGTGGAAGCTGTAGAAGATGGCTTTGCCGTGACCCTGACCGGCCAGCGCAGGGCGGGCACAGCTCTGCCCACAGCAGCACAGTGTGCGGCGCTGGAGCAGCTCTGCGTGCAGACCGTTCAGCGCTGCTGGGAAAACGGGTATGATCTGCTCTCTCTGGGAGCAGTTCGGGCGTTGAAGCAGGGAACAGGGCGAGAAGCGCTGACTACAAAAAACGCCTGCCCGCAGGTGCAGGCAGACGTGAGCTTTTTGCAGTTTTAGTGGGCGGTCTCAAAAACGACGGTGATGGTGGTGCCAACGTTCACTTCGCTTTCCAGCTTGATGCGGGCGTTGTGGATGCGGGCAATGTGTTTGACAATAGCCAGCCCCAGACCGGTGCCGCCGGTGGCCTTGCTCCGGCTCTTATCCACCCGGTAGAAGCGTTCGAACACGCTGGACTGCGCGTCTTTCGGAATGCCGATGCCGTTATCCTTGACGGTCAGGGTACAATGGCCGTCCCGGGTGCAGGAGGTGATGAGCTGGACCTTGCCGCCGGGTCGATTGTAGCGGATGGCGTTGTCGCACAGGTTCTGGCACAGCTCATCCAGCTGATCCCGGTTGCCAAGCACTCTGGCACTCTCGCCCAGATAGGTCAGGGAGATGAAGGAGCGCTGCGCGTTCAGTTTCTGACGTTCCACACAATCCTTGGCCACGTCCAGCAGATCGACCGCTTCCATGTCGGGCTGTGCATGGGTCTCGCTGACGCTGTCCAGGTGCGACAGCTGCAGGATATCGTTCACCAGCTGGATCATCCGGCTGGCTTCTACATGGATCTTCCGGCCAAATTCGGGCACATCGGCAGGTTTGGCAATGCCGGTCTCAATGAGCTCCGCATAGCCGGAAATACTGGTCAGTGGCGTTTTCAGCTCGTGGCTGACGTTGGCTGTGAAATCCTGCCGCATTTTCTCGTTGTTCTCCCGCAACAGCCGGTCAGAGTGGATGCTCTCGGCAAAGGGGATGAGTTCCCGGTAGGGAACGTTTTCCTGAATGTGCTCAAGGTCATCCGTCATTTTCAGAATGGGCTGGACAAGACTGCGGGTCAGCAGCCCGGCAATCAGCGCTGCGGCACCCATCATCAGGATGCAGCTCAGGATGATGGCGGGCAGGGCCGCGTCGTAGATCGACCAGATGGTCTCAGAATCCTGGGCCACACGCAGGATATCGCCGCCGGGCAGCAGCATGGCGTAATAGTAGGTCTCGTACCCCATGGTCTGGGAATCGCGGCAGTTACGGCCTACACCCTCTCGCATGGCCTGCTGGATCTCCGGGCGGGACAGGTGATTTTCCATCTGCTGGTCAGTGGCGGATTCAAACACCACACTGCCATCTGCTGCGATCAGGGTAATGCGCAGGTCTCCGTTGACGAACACGGAGAGCTGATCCGGAGAGGAAAGCTGCTCGTATCCGGCGGAAACCAGATCGGCCTGATGCTCCAGCGAGGTCCACGCCTGTTCCCGGAACGCTTTGTGAAAGACGAAGAGACAGAGCACGGCGGTGCAGACCAGACCGACGAAGCCCATGAAAAACAGCCGGTAACTGATTTTTTCTTCCATGCTCTGCGGTTTCATTCTTCCTCGCCCTCCTCATTGTCGGCCAGCTTGTAGCCGACCTTGCGCACGGTGCAGATATATCTGCCCGCATCCCCCAGCTTTTTGCGCAGGGTGCGGATGTGCATATCCACGGTGCGGCTTTCAACAGAAATATCGGTGCCCCATACCACCTGCAGAATGGTCTCGCGGGTCACGACAAGGTTCGTGTTCTCCAGCAGCAGGCGCAGCAGGCTGTATTCCTTGTAAGTCAGGTCAACATGGGTGCCATTTACAGTCACGCTGTGGCGGGCATTGTCCAGCAGGATCTCATGGAAGGCATAAACGTTCTGCTTTTCCTCGGGGGCAGAGCGGCGCAGGGCGGCCCGCACCCGGCTCAGAAATTCCATGATGCCAAAGGGCTTGGTGATGTAATCATCTGCACCGCAGTCCAGCCCGCGCACGGTATCCAGCTCGCTGGATTTTGCTGTAACCATGATGATGGGCAGTCGGCGCAGAGCAGGGGTATTGCGGAGCTTTTTCAGAATGGAGAAACCGTCCTCACCGGGCAGCATCACATCCAGAATGACCAGCTCAGGCTCTGCGGTGCGCATGGCCTGCCAGAAAGGCTCAGAGGTTTCAAAGCTCTGTACCTCGTATCCGCTGGATTGCAGTGCATATTGCTCCAGCTCGCGGATGGCGGCATCGTCTTCTACAATGTAGATCATTTGTTGGGTTCCTCCTTTGCGTCTGCGGGTGCAGTGTCGCTGTCAGGGAAGAGATAACGCTCACGGTAACGATCCAGACGGCGCTGGAACTGTTCGCTTTCCTTGGTCTCGTTGCCGTAGCGCAGGTCGTTCAGATAAGCGTGGGTATCAAAGCTGTCCTGTGCCACCTCGATCTGGGCAACAGCCACATTGCTGCAGTGGTCGCAGACACGCTCGTAGTTGGTCAGAAGATCTTCCAGAACAAAACCATACTCAATGGAACAGCTGCCGGTCTGCAGGCGGGCCACATGGCGGGCCTTGATGGCACGCACCAGTTCATCCACAACGGTCTCCAGCGGCTCGACCTTGCCGGCCATGTGCAGATCGCCTTTGCGGAATGCGTCGGTGGTGCGGCTCAGCACATCCTGCACGGCCCCCTCCAGCACCTGCAGCTCCTCCTGTGCATCCTTGGAAAACGCAATACTCTTGGCGTGGATCTCTTCGGCGGAGCTCAGAACATTTACAGAGTGATCGCTGATGCGCTCAAAATCGCTGATGGTGTGGAGCAGAGTGTTCACACTCTGGCTGTCGGCGTGGCTCATTTCACGGCTGGACAGCTTGACGAGATAGGTGCCCAGTGCATCCTCATATTTGTCCACCTTTTCCTCTTCCTCCCGCACCTTCTGGGCAAGGGAATCGTCCCACTTGTGGGTCAGGCTCATGGCCTGCACCACGCCCACACGGGCCAGCTCGGCCATGTCTGCAGTGGCGGCACGGGCACGTTCCACAGCCACGGCGGGAGTGTTCAGCAGGCGCTCATCCAGCAGAGCAAAGCTCTCTTTTTCGGCATCGTCCGGAATGGTGAGGATTTCCAGCCCATTTGCAAAGGGCAGCAGAACAGCGGTGGCCGTCAGGTTGAAGATGGAGTGGACCACGGCAATGCCCCAGGCAGTGACCGTTTCAGTGACAAAGGCAAAGTCAAGCAACAGATTTGCACCATAGAAAACAGCCAGAAACAGGGTGACACCGATGATGTTGAAGTACAGGTGCACCATGGCGGCGCGGCGGGCATTTTTATTGGCACCCACAGAGGAGATCAACGCGGTGACGCAGGTGCCGATGTTCTGGCCCATGATGATGGGGATGGCACTGCCGTAGGTGATGACACCGGTGGCGCTCAGTGCCTGCAGAATACCAACGCTGGCGCTGGAGCTCTGGATGATGCCGGTGACAACGGCACCCACCAGAACGCCCAGCAGAGGATTGGAGAAGCGGATGAACAGGTTGGTGAACCATGCCTCATTCTGCAGGGGCAGCACAGCATTGGACATGGCGGTCATACCGGTCATCAGCACGGCAAAGCCGATGAGGATGGTGCCGACACCCCTGCGCTTTTCGCTTTTGCCCATGTACAGAAGAATGCCGATAAAGGCCAGCACCGGGCTGAAGGAGGTGGGCTTGAGCATATTGATCAGGAAGCTGTCGCCCTGCAGGCCGGAAAGGCTCAGGATCCAGCTGGTGACCGTGGTGCCCACATTGCTGCCCATGATAACGCCGATGGCCTGATGCAGCTCCATGATGCCGCTGTTGACAAAGCCGACCACCATAACGGTGGTGGCGCTGGAACTCTGGATCACGGCAGTGACGCACAGACCCAGGAAAAAGCCCTTGAGCGGGTTGTCAGTCAGTTTGCTCAGGATCTTTTGCAGCTGGCCGCCGGCCTGCTTTTCCAGCGCCTTGCCCATGATGTCCATACCGAACAGGAACAAGGCCAGGCCGCCCAGCAGGGAAAATACATTAAAAACAGTCATTTGAAGTTCCTCGCTTTGTTTGACACGTTTATTTGACGGAATGTTCTCCTGTTTATGAGTATAGAGCTTGAATGTAAAATCGGAAATCCAGAGAATGTAAAATGCGTGTAAAGTGAATGACTGTTTCCCGGTGCGGGGATGTACCATCTCTATTATAAATAGATATGAGGGAGGATGCAACGGGATGCAGGCTCCGGAATGAAGATTTTCCGGCAGAATCATTGTAATCCGAAACCATCTCGTTTATAATAAGGGAAAGAAAAAGCGTGCCCCGCAGCCGGTGTGCTGCCGGGCAGGGAGAGGAAACATTTGTGCAGGAGGAAGAACGATGGCGAATTTCAATGTTTCGCTGAAGAAGCTGACGGAAAAGGTCAGTCTGGATGTGGTCTACACCCCGAAAGGGCTGGAAGAGATCAATGTCGAGATTGCGGAGGTCAACCGCCCGGGCCTGTTCCTTGCCGGATACTATGATTACTTTGATAAACTCCGGCTGCAGATCCTGGGTCTGGCCGAAATGAACTTCCTTTCTGGTCTTTCTGCCGAGAAGCGGTACGAGCGGCGGGACCAGCTGTTCAGCCAGCAGCCCCCGGCTGTCATCGTCTGCCGCAGTGAGGAACTGGAACCATTTCCCGAGATGCTGGAACTGGCTCAGAAGCACGGGGTGGCCCTGCTCCGCTCCAACGAGATGACCTGCACCCTGATGGGCAGTCTGATCAGCGTGCTGAATCTGGAGCTGGCACCCCGCATCACCCGCCACGGCGTGCTGGTGGAGGTGTATGGTGAAGGGATCCTGATCCTGGGCGACAGCGGCATCGGCAAGAGTGAGCTGGCCATTGAGCTGGTCAAGCGCGGCCACCGTCTGGTGGCGGACGACGCGGTGGAGCTGCGCAAGGTCTCCAACCGCCAGATCATGGGCACGGCCCCGGAGAACATCCGCCATTTTATCGAGCTGCGCGGCATCGGCATCGTCAATGTGGCCCGTGTGTTCGGCGTGGGTGCGGTCAAGGAGAGCGAGAGCCTGGACCTTGTGGTCCAGCTGGAAGCATGGGACCCCACCAAGAACTATCAGCGCACCGGACTGGAGAGCGAATATTACGAGATTTTGGGCGTGAACATCCCCAGCACCAGCATCCCGGTCTCCCCGGGACGCAATCTGGCTGTTGTGCTGGAAACCGCCGCCATCAACAACCGCCAGAAGCGGATGGGTTATAATGCCGCCAAGGAGCTGCTGATCCGTCTGGGTCTGGACGGCACCGTTGAATGAAGATTACAGATAAAGGAATCCTGTTTTATGGAACGATTGAAACAACTGCTGCAAGCGGAGGAGATCCGCTTTATCGAAAACGAATCCCTTGCTGCCCACTGCACCTTTAAAATCGGCGGCCCGGCGGATGTTTTTGTCCAGCCGGAGACGGAGGAACAGCTCTGCCGTGTGATCGCACTGTGCAAAGCGTGCGATGTGAAATATTACCTGCTGGGCAACGGCAGCAACATCCTGTTTGAGGATGCGGGCTACCGGGGCGTGGTCGTGGATACCACGGCTCTGAAAATGGGAATCGGTTTTCTGGAAAACGTCAGCCATCCGGGTGCAGAGCCGGGGGCGGTCTACGATGCAGTCATCGCAGGTGCGGGCTTGAAGCTTTCTGCTCTGTGTAAGGCGGCGCTGGACAGCAGCCTGACTGGCCTGGAATTTGCTTATGGCATCCCCGGCACAGTGGGCGGTGCAGTTTATATGAATGCCGGTGCCTACGGCGGAGAGATGAAAGACGTGCTGGTCTCTGTGACGTATCTGACCAGAGAAGGCGAGATCGTGACAGAAGATGCCGCAAACCTCGACCTCTCCTACCGGCACAGCATCTTTGAGGAAAACGGCGGCTGCATCCTGAGCGCAAAGTTCCACCTGAAGCGTGGAGATTCGGCAGCCATCAAGGCCCGGATGGATGAGCTGATGCAGAAGCGCGTCGATAAGCAGCCGCTGGATAAGCCCAGCGCCGGCAGCACCTTCAAGCGGCCGGTGGGAGCGTTTGCGGCTGCCCTCATCGACCAGTGCGGCCTGCGGGGCTATCGCCACGGCGGTGCTGCCGTCAGCGAGAAGCACTGCGGGTTTGTGGTGAATCTGGGCGGCGCGACCTGCGCTGATGTGCTGGCCCTGTGCGATGAAGTGCGGGCAGTCGTAAAGGAAAAGACCGGGTACGACCTGGAAAAGGAAATTCGAGTGGTCAAGGCATAAGAGGGAAAATGGTATGGATCTTCTGATCGTCAGCGGGCTTTCCGGTGCGGGAAAATCGGTTGCGATGAACGCACTGGAGGATATCGGCTTTTTTTGTATCGACAATGTTCCGGCAGAGCTTCTGCCCAGCATCACGGCATTCTCCAAGGCAGGTGACAACCAGCTCAAGCGGGTGGCGCTCTCCATGGATGTGCGCGGCTGCCACACCAGCGAGCAAATCGAACAGGCACTGCACCAGCTGGATGAGCAGGGCATCGAGTACGAGATCTTATTCATCGATGCCCCGGACGATGTGCTGATGCGCCGTTACAGTGAGACCCGCCGCCGCCATCCCATCAGCATTGCCGAGGGCATCTCCACCCGGGAAGCGCTGGCAAAGGAACGACAGATCCTGCAGCCCTTCCGGGAACGGGCAGACTACACCATCAACACGGAGTTTCTCTCCACGGCCCAGAACAAGGAGCGCATTTGTAATCTGTTTGCGCCAGATGGCGGGGCAAAGGCAGCAATGCGGCTCACTGTGATGTCCTTCGGCTTCAAGTTCGGCATCCCGGAGGATGCGAACCTGGTGCTGGATGTCCGCTGCCTGCCCAACCCTTTCTATATCCCGGAGCTCAAACATAAAACGGGGCTGGATGAGGAAGTGGTGGATTTTGTCATGGGTCACCCGGAGGCAAAGGAACTGCTGCGCCGGTACGAAGGTTTTCTGGAGTATGCGCTGCCCCTCTATGTCAAGGAGGGGAAAAGCCAGCTGACCATTGCAGTGGGCTGCACGGGCGGCAAGCACCGCTCGATCACCTTTGCGCGGAAAATCGCGGAATATTGCAAACAACTGGGCTATCAGACCGGCATTCAGCACCGTGATGCGGCGCGATGACCCGGCAGAGCCCGTGAGAACAGAAATGAGAGTGACATGAGTTTTGCATCCCAGGCACGGGAAGAGATCGCACAGCGCAGTTTGCAGCTGCAAAAGGATTGCTGTGTGCGGGCGGCAGCCTATGGCATCGCCTGCTTTTCCAAATATTTTGATGCACGGGGCCTTGTGCTGCAGACTGAGCAGGAATTGACCGCCCGTGTGGCCGAACAACTGTTTGCCCGCTGTGGCGTGCAGGGCGCGGTGCTGGAAAAGCCCCGCCCCAGCGGTGTGGTGTATGAGTTCGGCATCCGGGAACCGGAGCAGGTGCGCCGGATGCACGAGCTGTTCGGCACCACGGGCAGCGAGACAAGCTTGCAGATCGACCCGGGGCTCATCCGGTGTCAGACCTGCGTGAGTGCCTATATCAGCACGGCGTTTCTGTGCGGCGGCACTGTGACGGACCCACAGAAGGAGTATAATCTGGAATTTCTGACCGGACGCACCAACCTTGCAAAGGATTTTGAGGCCCTGCTTGCTGAGCATGAATTTGCGCCCCACCGTACCCGCCGCAACGGCGTAAACCTGATTTACGTCAAAAGCAGCGCCAGCGTGGAGCGCATCCTTGCGTTTATGGGAGCGGCGGAAGCTTCGGCCCAGATGAATGCCCAGAAGGCAGTCAAGCAGCTGCGCAACCAGATCAACCGTCAAACCAATTGTGATACCGCAAATCTGGGCAAAACGGCCCGGGCCAATGCCCAGACCACCCGTGCAATCCGTTTTTTGCAGGAGCAGGGTGCGCTGGAAACACTGTCCGAGGTCTTGCAGCAGGCTGCGGCCATGCGAATGGAAAATCCGGACTTGTCCCTGACAGCTCTGTGTGCCTGCTTTGAACCGCCCGTGAGCAAATCGGGGCTTTCGCACCGGATGAAGAAGCTGGAAGCGCTGGCAGAGGATCTGCGCAGAAGACTGGAAGAAAACGCGGAAAAGGAGGAAACGAAATGATCGAACCCAGTGAGGGCAACAAGCAGGGAAGAGACTTCGTCCACCTCCATATCCATACAGAATACAGTCTGCTGGACGGTGCCTGCCGCATCGACCAGCTGATGGATCGGGTGAAGGAGTGCGGCCAGACTGCCATTGCCTGCACCGACCACGGTGTGATGTACGGCTGTGTGCAGTTTTACAAGGCAGCCAAAAAGGCGGGCATCAAACCCATCATCGGCTGTGAGGTCTATGTGGCCACCCGCACCCGCTTTGATAAGGTGAACAAGATCGATGGGAACAATCATCTGATCCTGCTGTGCAAGAACGAGACAGGCTATAAAAACCTTGCCAAGCTGGTTTCTGCCGCCTTTATCGAGGGCTTCTACTCCAAGCCGCGTGTGGATAAGCAGCTGCTGGAGCAATACCACGAAGGCCTCATCTGCCTGTCTGCCTGCCTGGCGGGTGAGATCCCGCAGGCGATCCTGTCCGGCGATTACGAGCGCGCGAAGGCTTCTGCCTTGTGGTATCGCGACCTCTTTGGCGAGGGCAATTACTACATTGAATTGCAGGATCACGGGCTGGAAGAGGATAACATTGTGCTGCCCCAGCTCATCAAGCTGGCACGGGAGACCGGCATCCCCATGGCCGCCACCAACGACTCCCATTACCTGCGCAAGGAGGATGCCAAGATGCAGGCGATCCTGCTCTGCATCCAGACCGGAAAAACCATGCAGGATGCCGACCGTATGGAGTTCCAGACTGACGAATTCTACGTTAAAACAACGGATGAGATGTACGATCTGTTTGCCATGGTGCCAGATGCCTGTGCCAACACACAGATCATTGCCGACCAGTGCAATTTTGATTTTGAGTTTGGTAACACCAAAATTCCGTATTATAAGGCCCCCGGCGGCATGGACAACCAGGCGTTCTTTGAAAAGCTCTGCTGGGAGGGTCTGGAGCGCCGCTACGGTTCCAATGTGCCGCAGGCCAACAAAGACCGCCTGAACTACGAGATCAGTGTCATCAAGACGATGGGCTATACCAACTATTACCTCATCGTCTGGGATTACGTCAACTATGCCAAGAGCCAGGGGATCCCGGTGGGCCCGGGCCGTGGCTCCGGTGCGGGCAGTATCGCAGCATACAGCGTGGGCATCACTGACATTGACCCCATCCGCTATAACCTGATCTTTGAGCGCTTCCTGAACCCGGAACGTGTCAGTATGCCCGATTTCGATGTGGACTTCTGCTATGAGCGCCGCCAGGAGGTGATCGACTACGTCAACCGCAAGTATGGCGCTGACCATGTAGCCCAGATCGTTACCTTTGGCACCATGGCTGCCCGCAATGCGATCCGCGATGTGGGCCGTGTGATGGGAATGCCGTATCAGGAAGTGGATGTAGTGGCAAAGCAGGTCCCGGCGGAGCTCAAAATGACCATCAAACATGCGTTGGAGGTCTCACCGGAGCTCAGGCGGATGTATGAAACGGACCCGAAGGTGACGGAACTGCTCGACACTGCCATGAAGGTGGAGGGAATGCCCCGCCACGCTTCTACCCATGCAGCCGGTGTTGTGATTACCCCGGAACCAACGGATTATTATCTGCCCCTTGCCACCAACGATGGCCTGCCTGTGACCCAGTTCAACATGACGGAGATCGAGGAGCTGGGCCTGCTGAAGATGGACTTCCTCGGTCTGCGCACCCTGACGGTCATCCGGGATGCGGAGCTGGCCATCCAGAAAAAAGAACCAGATTTCTCCATTGCCAAGCTGGATTATGACGATCCTGAGACCTACAAAATGCTCTCCCGGGGTGAGACCGAAGGCGTGTTCCAGCTTGAATCTTCGGGTATGAAGCAGGTGCTGGTGGGCCTGCAGCCGCAGAATTTGGAAGATGTCATCGCTCTGATCAGCCTGTACCGCCCCGGCCCGATGGATTCCATCCCGACCTACCTGCGCAACCGCCATGAACCGGACAAAATCAGCTATAAGACCCCGCAGCTGGCCCACATTCTGGATGTGACCAATGGCTGCATCGTCTATCAGGAACAGGTCATGCAGATCTTCCGGGAGCTGGCAGGCTTTTCGTTCGGGCAGGCAGATAATGTCCGCCGTGCCATGAGCAAGAAGAAACACGCTGTGATGGAGGCGGAGCGGGAACATTTTGTCCATGGCTGCACAGACCCCGGCAACGAGTGCCCGGGCTGTGTGGCAAACGGCATCTCGGAAAAGGTTGCAAATGAAATTTACGATGAGATGTCCAGCTTTGCATCCTACGCCTTCAACAAGAGTCATGCCGCCTGTTATGCTTATGTGGCATTCCAGACAGCCTACCTCAAGTGCCATTACCCCAGCGAGTTTATGGCTGCTCTGCTGACCAGTGTTCTGGACAACACCGGCAAGGTCATTGAGTATTCCGGCGAGTGCGCCCGACTGGGGATCAAGGTCCTGCCGCCGGATATCAATATCTCGGGCAGCGGCTTTACTGCAGAGGACAGTGGCCGGATCCGGTTTGGCCTGAACGCCGTAAAAAATGTCGGCACCCGGCTGATTGAACGCTCCGTAGAGGAGCGGCAGGAAAAGCCTTATACCAGCCTGTACGATTTCTGCAAACGAATGCATGGTACCGAGCTGAACCGCCGCACTGTGGAAAGCCTCATCAAGGCCGGTGCCTTTGATAATCTCGGCTCCAACCGCCGCAGTCTGGTCGAAGCAACTGAGGGCGTGCTCAAGAGCATCGAGAGTGACAGCCGGAAGAATCTGGATGGTCAGATCGACCTCTTCTCGATGATGAGCGGCACGGACGATACGTCTGCCGCCGACAGCTATGAGATCAAGCCCTGCCCTGAGTATACTCACGCCGAGCTGCTCCAACAGGAGAAAGAGGTCAGCGGCCTGTACCTTTCCGGTCATCCGCTGGATGCCTACCGGGAGCAGTCAGCTCAGTTTGCCACCCACACCATCAAAGCTCTGACCGGTGAGGATGCCAATGTGCCGGACAATAGCCATGTCCGCATCGTCTGCACCATTGTCAAAAGCAAAATGGTGACGACAAAGACCAACAGCATGATGGCCTATACCAGCGTAGAGGATCTGACCGGCACCATGGAGGTCATCGTGTTCCCGCGCACACTGGAAACATTCCGGGACGTGCTGCACGATAACGCGGTCGTGGTCATTGAGGGCCGCCTGTCTATCCGAGAGGATGAACCTGCCCGCCTGGTCGCCGAGAGTATTTCGCCCATTGAGGGCTATAACCCCGCCAGACCGCAGGACAACCGCCCCAATCAGATGCGGGATGCAGCCCGGCGGCTCTACGTCCGGCTGCCCTCCCGCACCAGCCCGGAGTACGCCAAGGTGGTCAATCTGCTGGAGATTTTTGACGGTGATATGCCGGTGATCTTCTATCTGGAGGACACAAAACAGAAGCTGGCGGCTCCCCGCAGGCTGTATACGTCAGGTCATCCGCTTTTCTTTGAGGAACTGCAGCGCATCGTGGGCGAAAAGAATGTTGCAACAAAATGACATGCGCAGGAACGATTCAAACCAGGTGCACGTGTGCCAAAAACAACACCAAGACGTACGCCTGTGAATTTTAATAAACTTTTAACGAAGTGCCAAAAAGGTATTGGATTCAAGCGGAAACTGTGTTATAATGTCTAAAGGCAAGTTATGATCTGAGCAAGGCGATGGAGCTGGTGCCCAAAGAGAGAGGGTAAGTGCTCCATAGGTAAATGACGAAACAATTGGAGGGAATCTTTCCATGGAAAAGCAAATCAAAACGATTGGTGTGCTGACCAGCGGCGGCGACGCTCCGGGTATGAATGCTGCAGTTCGCGCCGTTGTCCGTGCAGGCCTGCACAAGGGCTTCCGTATGATCGGCATTCAGCGCGGCTACAATGGCCTGCTGGATGGCGAGTGCTTTGAAATGAACCTGCGCAGCGTTTCCAATATCATCTCTGCCGGTGGCACCATCCTGTATACGGC
>OJPC01000329.1_pt1 | contig 19978 bp, 22 predicted proteins | sample 1598421 | NCBI WGS metagenome assembly OJPC01 (sample SAMN03922471, study PRJEB24848) | human gut metagenome | isolation source: stool sample | host: Homo sapiens | place: Germany | collected 2010-11 | reverse complement strand
ACGACATTATGAACATACGTTACCCAATATACGAGGGAGTTTATCGAATACTTACAGGCAAGGAAACGGAAATCGTCCCGTTGAAACTCCGCACACCGGTCATCAGCCTGACGATGGACGCCACGCTGAAGCTGGTACCTGACGGCAACGGCAGACCGGTCATGGAAATAAACGGTCTCCGTCAGAAGGAGACACCGGAAATTTAACCGGGAAACAACAGGTTTAACCCACGTTCCGTGCCGCCAGAAACGGCACGGAACATCAAAAAGAAAAAGAATATGATAGCGATAGTGACTGACAAGCCCAATGTGGGCAGAGAGATAGCAAGAGTTCTGGGAGCAGACAGAAAAGAGAACGGATACATGACCGGAAACGGATACATGGTGACATGGACATACGGCAACATGCTTTCCCTGGCGATGCCGAAAGATTCCGGTACGTCATGGGTGGAGCGGGAGGACTTCCCCCTGCTGCCCCCTCCTTTCCTGACGGTAAGGCACGTCAAGACGGATACGGGATGGAATCCCGATATCAATGCGGTACTCCAGTTGAAGGTGATAGCCAAGGTGTTCGACGCGTGCGACACCATCATTGCGGCAACCGACGCTTCCCGTGAGGGGGAAATGCTGTTCCGGTATCTTTACCGCTTTCTGGGATGCAAGCACCCCTGCCTCCGCCTGTGGATCTCATCCCTGACGGACGAGGCCATCACCAGAGGCATGGAAAACCTCCGCCCATGCGCCCTGTTCGACAACTTGTTCCTGGCGGCAGACAGCCGCAACAAGGCCGACTGGCTTCTGGGGGTCAATTCAAGCTATGCCGTCTGCAAGGCGGTAGGCTTCGGAAACAATTCGCTGGGCAGGGTGCAGACCCCTGTACTGGCGGCCATAAGCGGACGGTACCGGGAGAGGGAGAACCACATTCCCGCTGACAGCTGGCCCGTGTTCATCAGCCTCTGCAAGAACGGGAAAATAATGAAGATGCGCCACGTGGAAGACTTGGGGAACCGCCGGGACGCCCTGGAACTGTACGAGGACTGCAAGGCGGCAGGGTATGCACGTGTCACGGCTGTCGGCAGCCGGACAGAGGAAATCGGCGCGCCGGCCCTTTATAACCTGACCGAGCTTCAGAAAGATGCGAACCGTTACCATAACCTGACGGCCATACGGGTACAGGAAATCACCCAGAGCCTGTACGAGAAAAAACTGATCTCCTGTCCGCGCACTTCCAGCCGCCTGCTGCCCCGGGATGTGTATGACATGTTACCTCCGGTTATGGAGAAGTTGCTGTCCGGCAAGGATTTCCGCCAATATGCCGGTATGGTTAACCTTACGGCAAGGAAAGGTATGACCGGGACACAGGATACGGCGGAGCACCATGCCATTGTCATCACCGGCGTACAGCCCGGCGAGCTGGACAGGGAGGAAAGGCTGGTTTACACGCTCATTGTCGGCAGGATGCTGGAAACGTTCATGCCACCGTGTAAGGTGGAATACACAACGGTTGAAACGGTATGCGCCGCACGCAAGTTCCGAATCCGTACATACCGTATCCTGGAAACGGGATGGCTCGGTGTTTTCCAGAGGGAACACCTTGTTTCAGAAAACTGTGTCCTCTGCCCCGTTCCACCTGAACTTTTGCGGGAGGAGACGCTGCCGGTGGCGGGATGCAGCCTCATACACAGGAAATCCCTGCCTGTTTCCCCCTATACGGACGAGGAATTGACGGACTATATGGACAAGGCCGGACTGGGAACCGTATCCACACGTACGAACATCATCCGTACGCTTCTGGACCGCAAATACATCCGCTATTCGGGCAGGTACATCATCCCGACCCCCAAAGGCCTTCTTTTATATGAGACGGTACGTGGAATGAAAGTGGCGGAAGCCTCCCTCACCTCCGGTTGGGAAACGGAACTGGTACGCATAGAGCGGGGGGAGCTCACGCAGAAGGAGTTTCTGGACGGCGTGCTGGAAACGGTAAATGAGGTGACCGGAGAGATATTCCGGAACCATCCGGAAGAAGCCCGGCCACATGGCTCCATGTAAGCGGTTGCCGACATGTCAGGGTACAAGAGAGGTGCGGACTAGGGTCCGTGCCTCTCTTTTTATATGTGCAAGATACGTTTTCCGCTTTTAAGCGGCAAAGGTCTTGGATTGCCTCGTTTTTGCCACAAGGCGGCCCCCCTTGGGGGCTTGGTTGGCTAAAAGAAAATCATCCTCGCTTCGCTGCGGTATTTTCTTTTGCCAAGCCTTGCGCAAAAAGGCAATCCAAGGGCCGGAGGCCTATAAAATCGGGAAAACATATCCCGATGGGATTATTTATTCATTCTTAAAAAATTAAAGACATGAAACTGCAACTCATCGAAAACATCTGCAAACAAGTGGTCTCACTGGTTCTGCTTGCAGGAATATGCCTGCTCTACAGCAAAGGTATCATTCCCGTGTATCTGCTCGTCCTGTTCCTTTTGTCGGGAACTCTGGTCAGTCTTATCTTCAGGACATTCACCTTCATCCTGAAAACAATCCTTGTCCTGATTGCCATGGGCATGCTTGTATAATCATTAAATGCTGAAGATATGAGAACTTTTACATTTACCCCGTCGGCTCCGGTCATGCCGGCTGCATGGCCCACCACAAACCGTGTGAGACCTGTAAAAAGACGGATTCCCGATACGACGGACGGACCGAAACGTATCGGCTACTATCTGGAGCCCTTGAAAGGCATCGCATCGAATCCGGACAGGCAGAGAATCCTGAAGGATTTTTTCAAGGAAACCCATGTATAACATTTTAAATTTTACCATTATGTTTTTTCAAGCAATCAACCAAATGATTACAGCAGGCACAGACCTGAGCATCAACATCAGACGAGTAAACAACAACCTGACGGTGGCCGTTGTTCCCAGACGGTCAGGAGTAAAGGATGGGGAACGCATCGTTCCGCTCATCCTGAACGGCACGCCGGAAGAGCTGGACACAGGCTTCCTGCAGGCTGTCGGCACACCTTTACAGAAAGCGCAGGGCATCCTTACCAACCTGGAAACATTCGAGAAGCAGGCGGAACAAGCGGCCTCACAAAGCAAAGCCGCCAGGTCTGCGGTGGAGAAAGAGTCCAAAGAGGTCCGCGAGAAACGGGAAAAGATGGAAAAATTGCTTAAGAAGGCGGAGGATGCCATGACCGGCAAACGCTATTCCGAAGCGTTGATATGGCTCAAGCAGGCAAAGGTGCTGGCACTTCCGGACAAGCAAGCGGAAATCGACGATAAAATGGCGGAAGTGCAGAAAAAGGCATCGGAGGGAAGCCTGTTCGGTATGGAACAACCGCCAATGCCCAAGCCACAGCCGGCTCCACAACAAACTGCATCGCAACCGGTGGCAGCCCCGGCACCGCAATACCGGAGCGGAGAGCAAATCCCGATGTTCTTGACCGAGCAGCCGTCTCCGGTTCCGCAACCCGTCTCACAACCGCAAACGCCTCAACCGGCAGTATATCCCGGACAGCCGCAAACGCAGCCCGTACAATACGCGCAGCCTGCACCACAACCGCAAGGTATCCAGTTCCATCAACCGGTACAGATGCCGCAACCGCAGATAGACGGAAAGCAATGGATGCAACCGGCTCCGTCACAGTATGCACCGGTGCAGGAGGCTGTAATGTACAACTTCGACAAGGACTGCGAGGATGACCGGGAAATGCTCAGGGAAGACCCGTACGCGGAATATCCGGACTTCCCGAAGGAATGCCGCATGACGGACATGGCACAAATGGACATGGTATATTGTTGAACCTTATAAAATAGAAAAATTATGGCACTTGAAATCAAAGGATTACAGAGAATTTTCAAATTCAAGAAGGACTCCAAGGAACTGGTATTGAGCGATCCGGACAGCAGCCTGTCCGTAAACGAGGTGATGGACTTCTACTCCATGACCTATCCCGAACTGACAACGGCGACCGTTCACGGGCCGGAATGGGAGGAGGACAAGGCGGTCTACCGCTTCAAGACAACCATCGGAGTGAAAGGATAAGCGTATGGGCAAGAGAAAGAAAAAGGAGGACAAACCATGCAGACTGCTATCAGAATCAGCCAAGGAAAACCTGGCGGAACTCATTATCCGCTCGGCCGGCCCGTCAGACATCCGAAGAGGAACAGCGGGACAAAAAAGGAGGATACTGCCGCCACCGGGAAGCGTCATGATTTTCTGACAGATAAAATTCCTCCCCTCGCACCGGATTTTTGGCATAAAGACGGATATGACGGTTCCCCGGTCAATCTCACGACACCGGAGAATTTTGACTATCTCTACCAATCGGCATCGAACTATGCCGGACTTATGGGTATAAAGCTCCCTTTCCGATACAGGAAAGGGGGCAGCCCCCGTCTGAAAATCACCGAACTGTACAAGGCGATGGACGAGAGCGTGCCGGAGTGTGTCAATCTGGAAGAGAAAGAAGGAAGGCTCCATTTCTGTCTGTTCCGCCATCACGACTGGCCGGAACCCGAGCTGTTCTGGATTCCCATCGACTTTACGGAACGGCTTCCCGTACCATTGAGGAACATTGTCAGGGAGTTCATCCGGCAATTCGTCCGGCATCACGGAGTCTGCAATGTCACCGAGGCGTTTTGCTATGACTTCGCCATAGAGGAACTGGAAGACTGGGAAAACCGGGATTCCGACGCCTCCCCGAAAGAAATCAGGGCGAACAGGCGGCTGGCGGATTCCTACCAGTCAGGAAAACGGGCGAAAGCACTCAAACGGATGTCGGGAAAACCGTTCTGCAACTCTCTGGAAGAGGCTGTACGGAATTACCGGACAAAAAAGGGGAAGGAACAAAAACTGCTGGAATTGATAAGGGAGGGTATGGCACTGATTACCCCGGAAAGCCCGAGCCTCACAGATTACCTGTACGATTGGGCGTATGAGGAGGAGCGTGATTTTTACCCGGTGGGAATGGAAAGCCAGGTCATGCTGGTCTACTCTACCGATGACACGCTGGCTGAATGCATGAAAGGGTTCATGAACTCGGACTACCAGGAGACTTATGCCCTTACCCCGGTCACATACAGGTTCCTGACACCGGAAACGGACTGTCTCTTCCAAATGGACGACTACCCGGAAAGGCTTTCAAAATGGCTGGCACGTTTTACAAGACATATAGCTGACAACTTCTAAAATGAACGATATGAATGAACTGACCAATAAATTGCAACAAGTGATGGTGCCCAAGGCGGCACTGATCGCGTATGAATACCATGAGAACCACTATGGGAGCGGAATGCATTACCTCGAACTGCGTCCCATCAATGACAGGGGCAGGATGGAGGCTGCCATGCCCGTCACCTATGAGTTCATGGACTCCCTGGTGGAATCCTATACGGATGACCGGCGGAACGTGCCGCACGGGAAAATCCCCGCCAACATGCTGTGGTGTGATACCCGAAAGGGGCACGAAAGGTACATCTGGTACAATCCTCCGGGAAAACGGCAGATGTTCTTTGCCGGAAGCCTGAATATTCCTGATGGGACATTCCATGTGCCCGGCGTGATCTACAAGGTTTCCGGTGACAGGCTGGACATTTTCTCCTACAAGGGGGAAAAACCGGCGGAAAACAGCCCGCTTTTCCTCGCCCCTTTCTTCAATGTCACGGGCAGCAGTGTCTGTCTGGGAAACGCCGCGTTGACTCCCCCGGAAGACATGACTTTCTCAAAACTCCTCGAGTATTGGGAAAAACGTTTCTGGCTCAGCGAGTTCTCCCATCTGGGAGGAAACAGGAATCCGACTGAAAGCAACCTGGTCTCGGTAACGGAAAAGGCACGCGCCAATCCGTTTGACGAGAACGAACTGAAACCCATGAACAAACAACTTAAAGACTTACTGGCATGAAAAAGATTCATTATACAGACAGGTACCTGCTCAACCCCTACCATCCCGTGACCGTCTTCGTAATCGGTGCGGGCGGAACAGGCTCACAGGTGGCCACCGGCCTGGCGCGGATGAGCGTGGCATTGCAGGCACTCGGACATCCGGGACTGCACGTGACGGTCTTCGACCCCGATACCGTCACGGAAGCGAACATCGGACGCCAGCTGTTCAGCGGATCGGAACTCGGATTGAACAAGGCTGCGGCACTTGTAACCCGCATCAACCGTTTTTTCGGCTTCTCGTGGGAGGCAAAGGGGCAGCGTTATCCGCTGAAAGCCTCCGCAGACCGGGAAGAACCCGCCCTGGCGAACATCATCGTCACCTGCACCGACAACATCCGCTCCCGGATGAACCTCTGGCGGTTCCTGAAGAAACACCGGGAACACACTTCCAACAACGAGCGGGCGCCCATATACTGGATGGACTTCGGCAATGCCCGGACCACCGGACAGGTTCTGATAGGGAACATCCGTGGCAAGATTCTCCAGCCCGTATCCAACGAATACCTGCCCGTTCCCCGCATGAATGTCATTACCGAAGAGGTACGCTACTCCACCATCAAGGAAAAGGATTCGGGGCCGAGCTGCTCGCTGGCGGAAGCCTTGCAGAAGCAGGACCTTTTCATCAATTCCATACTGGCACAAACCGGCTGCGACATCCTGTGGCGTATGCTCAGGGAAGGAAGGACATTCTACCGGGGGGCCTATCTCAATCTCGATACACTACGGATAAATCCCATCCCGGTAGACAACGAACGTCAGTTTCCTTTATGCCATGGCAAGGATGCATAAAAGGAAACTGACGGTTCCTGATTATTCCCGCCGTGCGGTTCAGCCTTTCAGCCGCACGGCACTTGCCACTCCCTTGTCTGTCATGACCAGCTCGTACCGGTCCAGCCTTTCATAAAGTTTGCCCAATGTCTTGCATCCATATCTCCTGACCTTGAATTTGGGCATCATTTTTTTCAATGCGCCGCCGATCAGCGAAAGGGACACCTCCCCTTTGCCGTCAGCCGCTTGCTCAAAAGCCTTGTCAAAATACTCCATGTCCCTTCGGATAAAGAATTCGGGAGTATTGTCCGAAACCTTGTTTTCCTTCCGGTCGGCATACAGGAACACGGAACAGGACCGTACCAGCGATACGGGAGTCTTGCCCTCCCCATATCCCAGCACCTTCAATCCGGCTTCCCGTATCCGTTGGGCAAGCAGGCTGTAGTCACCGTCACTGGCTACCAGACAGAAACAGTCCGCCCGCCCGTCACGAAGGATATCCATCGCGTCTATGACCAGCGCAATATCCGTCGTGTTCTTTCCGGAAGCATGGGAGGAAGCCTGTACAAGCCTGAATCCATGCTCCCGGGCAGTTTCCTTCCACGCGGAAAGCGCTTTCCTCGTCCAGTCTCCATAAATTCGTCTCACGACGGCATCCCCATAACGGGAAACAAAGCCCATTATATCCTCCATCTTCTCAAAGGAGGCGTTATCCCCGTCAATAAGGACCGCAACGGCATATCTGGAATTGGTATTTGTCTTCATAACAATCGTTTATAAGACAAAGTTAGCACAACTTCCGCATATCCACATTCTCCCGTTCAGTTTTTCTTTCCCCGTTTCTGCAAAAAATCCTGTATATCCGAACTCCTGTAGAAATTCTTGCCGTTCTCATCCGTTTGGTAATAGCGGATCAGTCCTTTTTCCCGGTAACGGGCGACTGTCCGCAGCGACACGTTGAGCAGCCTGGCTATGTCATAGTTGTCCAAAAGCTCGTCACCGTTCAAGAACTCTTTCACACGTCCCATCCTGTCCAGTTTCTTCTCTATGCGGTCAAACCCTTCCACTATGGTCATTATCATTTTCTCGAGCACTTCATTGTCTATATACATCATGGCATGTATCTCCTGTATTTTAAAGGTTATTACTGAAATACCCTTTCTTGTGCGCACTCTCAAGAGTATATGCCATCTTTAGTGAAAAATCTATGCCGTACTGTCCGCTTCTGTTTATATGAATATCATATCATTTTGATAATCAAGTCTGTATAATCTCAAAATTATTGTTGGAGGATAACAAGTGTAAATTTTTGAAGTGTAAAACTGTAAAATCCGAATGTAAACTTTACAATTTACAGAAAATACCCCGCCTGTTTTCGCCAAATTCGGGCAAGCAGATGGCGTTTCCATACCAGGCGTTTTACTCTTGCCGGCGAAGGCATCTGAAAGGTCCTGGCAAGAAATACGGCACCTTCCACTTTGGCACCGGCCCTTTCCAGGTTATGGGCGTATTCCAGCAGGCTGGTCCCGCTGGTCAGCAAGTCATCGACAATCACGACCCTCTTCCCATACAGGGCGTTTGACATCATATAGTTGGCGGTATTTATTTCGGAACGTTTTTCTGAAGTATGCTTGCACTCCCTGCTTTCTGTAATACATATCAGGTCCAGTCCTGACCGGGCATAACCATGAGTTTCCAAAAAACCGGCAATGCCGGAAAAACGTCTGTAATAACGGTAGGAAGTGCTGCATGGCATGAACATAGCCGTAACATCCCTGTCGGTGGAAAGAATCCGGAATGCCTGAGAAAAATACTCCGTACAATCATCTTTCCCATCCTTGAAGTCATACACTTCCTGCACAAATGCAGACTGGTCGTCACAAAGCCAACTTTCAAAACGTTGTGGAAAATAATAACCGGCAAACACGCAGCGGATTTCTCCGAATGCGAACAACCGCAACGGCCGGGCCTTGTCAAACAGTTCCGGATAAGTCAAGGCATACAACAGGGGCGCATGGGGATTCCCGGCTATAATGGCATACCGCATCAGTTTCTCCCTGTCTTCCCGTTCACCGCAGGCCGCCGCATATTGGCAGAGAACCTTGCCGCACGTCTTTCTCCAATATCGCCCGTACATCCAAAGGGCAATACCGACAAAAAGCGCCATTACATTGATTATCAATTCCATATCGTTTTACTTGGAATGGCCGGATTGTCCGGTCGGGGATAAATTTAGTGCTTTTTGAGATAAAAATCCGCTGCTTCTTTCTTCTTTTTCGAAAGTCCTCCAATAATCCGCACCTGACATTTGATGACATCTGGTGACTTTTGGTGACAACCTTTTGGCAATGAATTTTCTCTTCCATATTTTCGTATCTGACAAAAAAGTAAAGTTTATGGAGTTTGTTTGTATCGAGGCTAAAACATTCATGGAAATGAATGAGGCTCTGGAAGCCGTTGCCAAAAAAATGTGTGAGACATGCGGGAAAGATACACATGGTATGGACGACTGGATTGACAACCAGGAGGCTTGTATGCTCATGGATGTCTCCCCCGGAAAGATGTTGCAGCTTCGCAGAAGCAGGAGCATCCCTTACAGCTATATAGACCGTAAGGTGTATTACAAGCGTCAGGATATTATCCGTTTTATGGAGAACAACATTCATCAAGTAATCCAAAAAATACAATGATCCAATCCATGCTGACTAAAGAAAACCCTGAGATAGTACGTTTTTTCCGGAACATAGACATCCTGTCCGGAATACTGCACAAGCAGGAGGAGAAATTGCGTCCGGTTCTGAACGGAGAACGTTACATTACGGACTATGAGCTTGCCGAACAGTTGAAACTGACACGCAGGACGCTGGCAGAGTACAGGATAAACGGCAAACTGCCTTACTACAAGATAGGAGGCAAATTACTATATAAGGAGAAGGACATCCTTGCTTTGCTGGAAAGAAACAGGGTGGAGGCGTTTGATGACCGGTAATGTACGTTTGGGGAATATCCTGACTTTAAGTGCTTCCTTATACTGTCCAATGTAAGATATAGTCAAACAGAATTGGTTTGCAAAAATAAATTCAATCCATAGCTGAAATACAGATAGTTGTGGGAAATAGAACTTGCAATGTATTTCCATTTGACTATAAATGGACCAAGGAATCTTTTAAAAACAGATTCTCCTTGGTGGATTTTCTTTGGGGGATATATCCAGGTTGGGGAATAAAGGTTTTCCACCTTGGAATCAAGCAGTGTTCCGCATTTCTATTTCTTACCTGCAAAGGTAGCCTTTTGCCCCTGATCGAGCAAGGCGGTCCTTTGGACCGGTTGGCTGAAAAAATCATCCTCGCTTCGCTGCGGTATTTTTTCGCCAAGCCTTGCACAATCAGGGCAAAAGACAAACGGATGCATATAAGAAAAGAAATACCGGCTTTACCAAAGCCGGGCATGTTTAACCACAAAATGAAAAAGACCATGATCCAAGCAAAAAACAAGTATTGCAAGGAAACGTTCATCCGCTTGAACTACTGGTATGACCGGATGCACGGGCTTGTCCGGGAAGACATAGAGAAAGTGAACGCAATGGTGGAACACATCGAAAAGACACGTTCCGACTGGTATCCCCGTACAGGTGACAGCCTGTTCCTTATTTCCGGATACGGTGAACGTTCCCGACCGTTCTTCGTAGATGCCGTGTATGGAGATAACATCGTGCTCCGGAATTTTTCCCGTGTCCCGTTCGTGTCCCGGGATAAAAAGGGCATCAAATGCGATATGCATGGCGGTGAGTGTGTGTTGGTAAAGGCAGGCGATGTAAGGTTCAAGGCATGGACAACCGGCCGTTTCAAGCATTGGGGGCATTACGGGGCATGTGAAAACGGGGAGGTTTACTACGATGCGAAAATAGCCCTGTGGGAGTGTGGCGCACCTGAACAGCCGGAAAGCCGGGAATGGTTCAAAATCCATATCCGCAAAAACACCCGGCCGGGCGGGGACATGTACACCGGAGAAATATCCTGCAAGGATGAGGATGGACTCAGGCAATTTGTCGACGACCATGAAGGTTTCATATTCGCAGAAGAGGATTCCCCGGAAATGGTCATGCTATGTTTCAGGCATTCCGACATGAGGATTTCCCCGGAAGAATGGGAAAAGATGGACTGTCCGGTATCCGTGCGTGAGATATATGGACAGATGCAGGAAGTAAAGATTGTAAAAGACCATAAAACTCATCTGACCACATTCTACTATTAACACAGGATCGCCACATAAAAAATCACCCCGCTTCCTGCCACGTGTGGCAGGAAGGAAACGAGGGCATACCATCAGATAGTCTTTTCAATTCCTCTATTATATATGGAGCCGGTTGTTTTTCCCGCACAGATATTCATTCAGGTCCTTATATCCGGAATATTCATGCGAGAGATCGCATATACGGATTCCGTATTTCTCCTTTAATGCCTGCACCGCATTTTTTCCGGCGGTATCATTGTCCAGACAGCAACAGATGCCGTCATATCGTGCAAGGAAAGAAAAAGCCTTCTGTAAGTTGCTGACAGAATTCAACACTATATAATCCCCCTCTTCCAAGGACGGAAAAGCCCGCCTGAAAGACAGAAAATCCATAAACCCCTCAAAAATATAGCAAATCCCGCTCTCCGGTGAGCTGATGATACGACTGATGTCCTTGGGAGCGATACAAGCCTTGAAATACCTGTTCCTGATTTCGTACCCTCCGGAAATATTAGGGAAAGCGATGGCAAAATAATTTTTCCCGTTCCGATTAAAATGAGCCTCCTTGCATACTTTTCGGGCCGTTTCCGTATCAATGCACCGTTCCTCCAGATAGGCAAGCAGTATCCGGTTGGCAAGAGGAATGATTTTCAAGTCCTGAAAGGCGGGATACGCTTTTTCAAAAGGGCAGGAGACAGTAACCGGCTTCAAAACCGTCCTTTTATCCTCAATACACCGTAACACACGGCTTACATCCTGTGTCTGATAAATCTCCTTGGCCAATGTTATAATATCCCCTCCCTTCCCCAGACCGAAGTCATACCATAGTTCCTTATGGAGGTCTACCTTGAAAGAGGCCTCCTTTTCCGTCCTGAAGGGCGATTTGTACCATACGCTGTTCCCACGCTGTATTACCGGTTCATGCCCGAATCCGGCTAAAAAATCAACAAGTCTGATGTTCTTTGCTTCCTGTATGTTCATGACATCTCATTTTCATGGATTTAGGCAAAGAACCGCTTTATATCTGAAACATGAAAAGCAATGGCATCAGATGTCATCAAAAGTCATCAGATGACACCCTGTTTATTAATCAAGGCATGGACATGGCAACAGGCATCACTCCTCCATTTCCATCTTCTTACGTGGATGCTTGGAGGATAAAATTTTCTTTTGTTTATTCATGTTGACATGGGTATATATCTGCGTGGTGGTTATACTGCTATGCCCCAACAAATTCTGGATGTATTTGATATCCACATCCTCTTCCAACAATAATGTGGCAAAAGTGTGGCGGAAAGTATGCGGAGTAATTTTTTTCCCAATCCCTATTTCTTCCCGGCATCGCTTGATTAACAGCCTGACGGATTGTGAGGACAACCTGTTTCCTAACCTATTTATGAAAAAACATTTGGAAGGAGCAAACAGACGTTGATATTGCCTGAGTATTTTTAACACCTCCACCGAACAAATCTGTATGACCCGTTCCTTGCTGCCTTTTCCAAAAACTTTAATAGTTGCCTGCTTTAAGTCAACGGCATCACACGACAACTCGCACAATTCGGAAACGCGGATACCAGTAGCAAATAAAAGTTCTACAACCGCAATATCTCTTGTCTGTGCCTTATAGGCATAACCACCCGTATCAGGATTATCCGCCCTTAATTTGTAAAGATATTTAAGTATCTCTTTCACCTCATTGCACGTCATTACCGTTGGAAGAACATAAGGCTCTTTAAAGCGAATACGCAATTTTCTGAAAGGGTTCAGAAAGTCATCGTGCTCAAAATCATAGTAGTTAAACAGAGCCTTCAGGGATGCCAGTTTTCTCTTCACCGTTTTAGGCTTGTAAGTCGATATATGTTGCAGGTACGTTTTCAGCATATCTTTTGACACCTGCTCAAATACAACCGAAGGATACAACTCATGAATATACCTATTAAACATATACAAGTCAGAACGATAAGCATAAATTGTCTTTTCATTCAAGTTCTTTTCATATTGACAATGGAAAAGAAAATCTGAAATAACCTGCTCTACTGCTGTCTTCCGGCAATAACTCATATCCGATTTCATCATAATTTTATGGATTATAGTTTTTCCTGCGAAGAAACTACATTTCAAATTCAATCACCTATAAATCAGAATGTAATATTTACAATGAATAACTGATAACTTAATATTATGGATGATATCCAACAGCAAGTAAATGAAGAGGAAATTGCCACTTTCTATAATAAAGTTGAAGAAATTTGGCCATCTAATGAACCATGGTACAAATATACAAAAGCACAAATAGAGAAATTTGTACATAAAAATGCATTTAAATATCATGATTATGTTTTAAATGCGGGTTCTGGAGGATATGATTATAACTTAAATTGCAAAATGCATCATGTGGATATTGCAGCTGAAAAAATAAATCAGTTACCTCTCTATACTGTTGCAAGTTTAGAGAAACTTCCATTTGCAACAAATACATTTGACGGTATATTGTGTGTAGGTAGTGTCATAAATTATTGTGATGCTGTTGCTGCTATAGTAGAAATGGCTCGGGTTTTGAAACATGGAGGAAGTTTATTGTTGGAATATGAAAATAGTTTTGCTTATGAATACCGGAGTAAACTTTGTTATAAAGCTGATGCTCAAATAATAAAATCCGTATATCAAGGTAAAGAGCGTAAGCGACTGCTCAACTACATCTTGTGTATTCGATTTTTTATTGAGGTGCACTCCATTGTAAGTGCGTCTCGATTTTTTCATATGCCAACTTATCTCAGGGTTGTTATTGAGTGTCAATCTCGCTTTTTCCCGTTTTTTCCTGCATTTTCCCGGAACTGTCCCGATTATTTTCTCCATACATCCGGTAGCAGTTCCTTCAGGTCTCTGTCTGATTTGGGTGCCAGATAATAGGGGAGTTTACTGATCACATCATTCAGCCACTCTCTGGGGTTGACACCACGTTCCTTACATGAGCCAAGCAAGGAGCAGATTATAGCCGTATTCTCAGCAGCTTCGTGATTTCCGCAGAACAGCATGTTCTTTCTTGATATGACCAGTGGCCTCAGGGCATTCTCACAGCGGTTGTTGTCTATAAAGATTCTTCCGTCATGGAGATACGGTTTCATTCTTGGCAGCAGGGAGTAGGCATAGGCTATGGCTTTCCCTATAAGACTTCGTTTTAGAACTTTAGGGTATGTGTTTTTAAGCCAAAGTTCAAAGCTGTCAAGTATCGGCTCGGATAGACGTTGACGTAATTCTGCACGTTTTTCATACGGGAGTTCCTGTTTATCCGCCATGTATTCCACATTATACATATCCTGGATAAATTTGAGTCCCTGCATGGCATATTCCGGATTTTCTTCCTTGCACAGCTCTATATGCCTGCGGATATGTGCGAGACAGCCACACAGGCACACGTCCTCTCTATCCTCAAAGGCGTCATAAATAGGATGGCCGTCACTTTGGAGATATCCTTTGAAGTTTTTCAAAAGCCTGACCGCAACTTTTTGTGAACGCGATCCGTTGTCGTAATGGAAGAAGAGCAGACGCGGCACAGCCGCTCGGACTATCCAGATGTATTCTTTTGCGGCTTTATGCCTCTCATGGTTTATAACCGGAAGCGTGGTCTCGTCAACCTGGAGGTAATCTGCGGCCAGTACTTTCTTCCTGAGTTCCAGATAAAGTGGTCTGAGAAGTTCGCAGACCGGTCTGAACCAGCCGTCCAATGTGTTTCTGGACAGTTTCACACCCAGATGTTCCAGCTGTTTCACTTGTCGGTAGAACGGGACATGATATTCGTACTTCTGTAAAAGGACCTCAGCGAGCATGGAAGCCCCGGGCATGCCTTTATATATGGGCATCAGTGGCATGGGAGCGGTTATTACAGCCTTTTCTCCGTTGTCAACGGCCTCCATTTCATTTTTCAGGGCATATGTGGGACGTACCGTGTCTTTCACATAGAGATAGCCGGGTTTCATCTCAAGGGTCCTGGTATGTTCCTCGCCTATCTTGACGTATCTGCTTAAATCGACATTCTCCGGTTCGATGACGACTGTTACAACCGGAAGGTTATTCATGACGACCCGGTTACGGCGTGGCGTTTTATTGGCGGCCCGGGACTTGGGGACGGTAATCTGTTCAGCCGCCCTGCTCCGGGCCTCTTCGATTTCCGCCTCTATCTGTTCCAGGTCGCCATAGTCAAAAGGGAGCTTCGGGTCTCCGTTATCGACAGGCTTGCATTTCTCACTCATCTTTCCGAACACCTTCCTCTTCAGCCATGCCAGGGAGGCGTTCAGCTCAACTATCGTACCCCGGAGCTCTTCTATGGTCCTTGCCTGGGCCGAGATGATCTCACTCTGTTTACGGTTGATATCCAGCAGCTGTTCCATTGAGGATTCCACAGCTTGTCCGGTTGCATCTTCTTTTGCCATTCAATATCCTTTTTTGATGATATAAAGATAGCGAAAAGCTATAAGAAAAACAAGCCTTCAAGCTGTTTGTTTACAACTGTTTACCAATGCTTTTTCAAATTGGAAAGCCGTCTTTGCCTGCCTTTGCTGACATCTTCATTGATGCCTTCCACCATAACGACCAGGTCACTCCAGGTCATGGGGTAAGAACGGGTGGCAGGATCATAGGCGGGTATCTTGAAGGTGCCTTCTTCAAGCAGTTTCTCGTAAAGGACCAGACCGCCCGGTTCGGCATGGAGCAATTTTATCTTGGTCCGGAAACGGTTGTAGAAAATGAATACGTCCCCACTTCTGATGTCGCCTCCCATCCTCTCATGCACAAGGCCGCAAAGAGTGAACATACCTTTCCTCATGTCCGTATAACCGGGGCATAGGAAATATCTCATGCTGTCATTTAGGCAGAACATTGGCATTATATATTTTAGAGATCAGATTCAGGGCAGCTTCACAGCCGGAAGACCCTTTAAACTTCAACTTCAATCCGTTGGGTAATTCCAAGGATATTTCAGAGCTGTCCTTTCCTTTCAAGGGAAAGGGGACGCTAGGCTGGGGAGATGGCAGGGGAGTCTCGTGAGATATACCGGGGGATGGCGTGTCGCCATTGATTACTATGGGGACAAAGCTGTCTTTAACCCCTAAGCGGGAGGCTTCTGCCAATAACTCCCGCTCCGTTATACCGTATTTTTGTTTCCAAAGATAGAATCTACTACGGCTATAACCTTCATTCTCACAAAAATCAGCAATGGACAAACCACTCTGCTGCTGACGGAAAAGAACGGAGATAAATTTTTCTCTGCTCATCATGTGTTTACGTCGCTGCATCATAGGATATTATTTTTTTGTAGCAAAAGTAAGGAGGGAAAATGAACTGTAGAAGATGTACTTACTTAGGCGCTTACTAAAGAGCAACAACAATGGATTTACTCTTATAAATATATCAATAGAATATTGAAAGAATGTGGTTTAAAAATTATATCTACACGCAAATTTCACATATTTTCTGCTTTAATGCTTGATTTTGGAAAATGTGAAAATGATGCAGCTTGGTATGCAAAATTTGATGTGCTAGGTTCTTATTTACCTTTTATAAATAACCATGGCAGCAATATCATTGTTCATTGCATTAAATTATGATTTAGGCTTTATAAAATAAATGGCACTTAGTGTAGCTATGATAGCGCTAGTTATATTGCCAATTATAGCACCTACATGATTAATGGGAATGTCCAACCACACTAGAATAGTATTGTATTTATAACCATAGAACAACCAAAACTAATCAGAAATATCCGAGTGTAAATCTTTAATTACCAGCATATTCTAAAATTTAACACTTTTCGGTTGCCATTTGTCGCTTCCCAAATTTCCACATATTTTTGAGACGTATTTCTGACGTGGAGAATTTGCGGGGCTTGTTTTTTGTCACACCGTGCAGACAGTTGACAAGGGTTTACAACCGTTTACGACAAGCGACAATAACCGCCCCGATATGCGGAAACAGTCACACTGTGTAGAAAAGCGACAATGGTTGACTTCCGTTCACATCCGTTTACCATTTCAGAGATATAGGATTGAAGAAATGAACCATTAAACGATAAAACGGTATGAAAGCAACCAGAAAATGCAGTTTTTGCGGCAAGTCCTTTGTAACCCGAAGCGGTATGCAAAGATATTGCAGTGAGGCTTGTCAGGCAGAAGCCAAACGAGCCAGAGTGATGCAGAAGAACAACCTCTTCAAAGTCGCCCAACCCTTGATGGAGATACAGCATCAGGAGTATCTCACCTTTTCCAAAGCAGCCATCCTCATGGGCTGTTCCCGACAGTACATTTACAAACTTGTAGCCATCGGCAAGCTGAAAGCCTCACGCATCAGCAACCGCATGGCATTCATCCGCAGAGCCGACATCGAGCAGATGTTGGAGGGCAATCCCTATCACCGCATCCTGCCCGGCAACACCTCCACACCAAGGAAATCATCTTCATCTTCCTTACCTGCCAAAAGAGAAAAAAGGGAAAAGGAAAGCGAAGAAGTGTTGGACTTCTATTCGGGCGAGGAGGTGATGTCCCTTTTTAAGGTAAAGCAGTCATGGCTTTACACTTCCGCCAAGCGTAACCATATCCCCATCTGCCGTATCGCAGGAAAGAACTATTACAGCAAGAAGCATATTGACGAGTTTTTCGGTGTGGCAGTTGATATTAGCGAAATTACCGACTGGCTACTGACCGAGGAGGTGGAGGAACTGTTCGGCATGAAGCCGACCGCACTCCGTGCCTACACCTATCGCCATAAGATACCCACTAAAAGAGAGTACGGGCGTACCTATTACTCCAAATCACATTTGAACGAACTCCGCAGAACTGACCTTGTGAACGATGAACGCTACTATACCGTTGAGCAGGTGCAGCAAATCTATGGTCTTTCGTCAGCCAACATCTGCCATATCGTCAAGGTGAAGCACATCGAAAAGATAAAGGTGGGTGTGAAAAACCTGCTTTTGCGCTCAGATGTGGAGCGTGTCATGGCTGAAAGGAACAAATAACCGTGAAAAATCGGGATTATCGAAAATTATTTCAAAATGATGTATCGTGGAGGTATTCACGGATATTTCACGTTGTTCCTTTGCCATCGGAAACATGGATACAACTCCAAAATGTATACAACCAATTAAAACATAATTATTATGAGTAAATGCAAAACAGTTACCTTGCGTAAGCGCAAGATTAAGAACGGGACACAGTATTCACTATGCCTTGACTACTATCCCGGCTACCGTGACAATGTCACCATGAGAGTGATTACACGTGAAGCCTTAGGAATTTACATCTTCGCCAAACCTGCAAACCAGCAGGAACGGGACTTCAACGCACGCATGATGAAGAAAGCGGTCATCCTGCGCAACCAGCGCTACGAAGCCATTTTCAATGAAAACAACGGCTTTTTTGACAAGACCAAGATGAAGGGCGATTTCCTTGCCTATTTCAAAGGACTGGCTGACCGCAAGAATATCAAGTGGCAGCACGTATACAAGCATTTCCAGCGGTTCGTGAACGGCAAATGCACCTTTGAGGAGGTGGATGTGGATTTGTGCCGCAAGTTCATGGAATACCTGCTTGATGCACCCCAATCCATCCACACCAACCAAAAGCTGCACATCAACTCCGCAGCAGGCTATTGGTCAACTTTCCGTGCCGTGCTGCACACCGCTTACCGTGACAGGAAGATAAAGGAGAACCCAAACGGCTTCTTAGACCGCATCGAGTGCATTCCCACCATCAGGGAGCATTTGAGCCAAGAGGAACTGATACGGCTTGCCGAAACACCCTGTGAGGAGGAGGTCTTGAAAAAAGCTTTTCTTTTCGCCTGTCTTACGGGACTGAGAAAGAGCGACATCAGACAGCTCACGTGGCAGCAGATACAACCATACACCAACGGCAGGATGTTCGTTACCACCCGTATGCAGAAAACCAAAGAAATAGTGCATAACCCCATCAGTGATGAAGCCTATGGACTGCTGGGAGAACGGGGCGAGGGACTTATCTTTGAGGATTTCAAGGACAAGATGCTGCAAGGACCACTCCAACGGTGGCTCACGGCAGCAGGGATAACCAAGAAAATCACCTTTCACTGTACCCGCCACAGCTTCGGAAGCCTGCACGTGGAAATGGGAACGGACATGGCTGTCATCCAAGCCTATCTCGGACATAAGAACATTACCACCACACAAATCTATTCCAAGATAGCAGCGCAGCAGATGTGTCAGGTGGTGGACAAGATAACCTTGAAGCGCAAGGAGGCATAAATGTCTCACATTGACAGGTATTCAGAGGGGCGGTTATGGCTACAAGGCTATAATCGCCCCTCTATGTTTTTGGCTTGATGCCACCATTTATAAGCCCCTCAGAGTATGAAACAGAGTATGATATGATGACATTTCGTGAAATACATTGAAAAAGACCGTTCTAACCGCAAATAACGGGCAGTAATTGGGAAAAATAGCATTAACTTTGCACAAAATAATACAGGAACATTCAATCTCTCAACGAAATATGGAATCATCAATCAAGGACAAATACATCATCTTGGGCTTTGTCGGCTTCGCCATCGTCCTAATATCTTCCATTGCCACGCTGGTAATAGCGGACAGCTTCAACCAAGACAACTTTGTCAGGTGGATAGTATTCGTATGCTGTAACCTGTTGGGATGGTTGCTCTATCTCTCCTTTCAGACACTTATCTTTGATACATACGAAATCTACAAAATCAAGTTCGGCAAGAAAGAAACGATTGCCGAAGCCATAGAGGTGCAGGAAGAACTGTCACAAAATACACTTGAAGAAGCCACATCTGTGCCTGGACCTACATCAGTCCCTGAGCCTGTACCCGAATCATCCCCGACAAAAGAAGAGACACTTATCCAAACACAACCGATAGAGCTTACTATCGCCCCGGATCTTCACGAAAAGAACCGTGCCAATTACGCAAGCAGAGAGCAACGGGAAAAGGAAGAGCGCATCCGCATGGTCATGGAGTATTGCCATTATTACCTGCCTCGCATTGCCGACCAAGAAACCGTG
>OJPC01000322.1_pt1 | contig 20286 bp, 24 predicted proteins | sample 1598421 | NCBI WGS metagenome assembly OJPC01 (sample SAMN03922471, study PRJEB24848) | human gut metagenome | isolation source: stool sample | host: Homo sapiens | place: Germany | collected 2010-11 | reverse complement strand
TGTTGCTTATACCACCACCTTGCGCGTTGTCGGCATATTTTATCCAGGTGTATAGAGTTTTCCCGTCAGCTCCGGCAGGACCGGGAACACCTTGAGGGCCTTGGGCACCGTCCTTACCGTCCGTAACAAGAGGTATTGTCTCCACGTCCACTACTGTACCGTCCACGTAGAATATGAACTTGATGCTCTTCTGGAAGCTTGATACCGGTACTCCAGCATTGTTTCCGATTGAAATTTCCGCTCCACCGTCAAGGGAGTATTTAAGTTCGCCCGTCCCGGTCTCGGCCGTGCCGCCGGAAACCGAAGACTTCAACCGTGTACACGATACGGATGTTACATTGAGATTACCATTGGCATCCTTTATCACGGCAGATACGCTCGGGACAAGCCGGTACAGAACGGCATCGGCGCCACCCTTGACACCTGCCAGGGTAAACGTGAGCTGCCCGGTGTAGGTTTTGCCATTGTAGGTGGCGGTCAACGCGACGGGTATCGGGTTCCTGCCGTCCAGAGCCACGCCCTGCTTGACACTGAAAGTTATCTCTCCGGTGGAAACGTCGTGCGTCTCGGTGACGTTGGCAGGGAGCGTGCATGTTATGCCGGTAAGGGGCATCTTCTTGCTGCCGTAGCTCATCCAGGCAACCGTGTTTATCGATGTATCCTGGTACACCTTGCCGTCATTGGTAAGGGTGACGTTATCCATCTGGTTGGTGAGGTCTGCGAACACTGCCGATTCTCCGGGGTCGCCCTTGTCACCCTTGGAGGCAATCTTCTGCCAGTCATTGTTCGTGCCCGGCTCGGCTGACGAACCGTTCTTGTTCATGCAGGCCCATGTGCTTCCGTCATGGGTCACGCTGTCGTAGTAGTCATATTTTCTGCCGGATTCCCAAACGCCCTCATAGCTCAAGTCCTTGGCTGGGGTGCCGTTGGGCTTCAAGCGTTCTATCGTGCCGGAGATGTACACATTCTTGCCGTAGAACGAATAACCGGAGAAATCCATGCCACCTATGGAAAGGCCGTTCAGCTTTCCTACCTGCATCTCGATGTTCGTTTCCGGGTCTATCACCCAATTGTTGACATGGGTAATACGACGGGTGTAGTATCTGTTCTCGTATGTAATGTCCTGGCGGTCCTCGTCGGTGAAGTTACCGTATGCGAAGAAGTTCATGCCCGGCATCGGATGAACGGACGTACCCACCTGAAGCTCATACTCGAACTTCATGATTCCTGCCTCGTTCTCCAGTATATTGGTCGGAGTAAAGTAGGATGTGGCGAAACCGGAATACTCTATGAAACCGTTCGCGCCAATCGTATCCTTGTCGGTGTTTCCCCCACCTATGTTGTGGAAGATACCCCTGCATATGTCGCTTACATGAAGCGTACCGTATTGGCCTTCCAGAAGGTCAAGGGTGGCGATGCGGTTCTCTGTATCTACAGTCTTTATCGTTCCGTAGGCGAACGTATTGGCTTTGTCACCCGATATAACGTCTATGCAGTTGAAGGTAATCTGAGGGACAATAAGCTCCTCACGGAATACAGCCTTGTCCGTCTCGATGACAACCTTCCCGTTCTCGTCCAGATAGATGTAGCCGCCGCTTCCTCCGATAATGCCGGAAACGAAGTTCTTGCTTATCTGAATTCCCTTCTCCGCGGTGAGCTTGTCGCCGACTTCCAGCTTGAAGGGGGTGCGGTCGTTGGTGGTCTTGCTGAGGAAAAGCTTTTTCAACTCTTCATCGTGAGCCGCTATCTCAGCGATAACACGCAATGCACTCATTATATCCGTATCCGAAAACTCCCCTTCTTCCGTATCTTTGTTCAGGATTCTTGTAACCGGCATCCCATTTATTTTCAGCCCCTTCAGATAATCGACAATAGCCGTTACACTGCTGTCCTTCTTCCTATTAATAAACTCATCGTTAGCCCTTAGTGATGACAATACATTTGTGTCCGAAAAAGCAGTGGAGTCCCCGGTCTTTATAATATCAATCCCGACGCCTCCCCCCGGAGAAACCGAAACCGTTCCACCGCCACCGGATGGTGACGATGAAATAGGATAGTTGGCAGAGCGAGGCTTTGCTGGGGTCGTTCTTGATATTATTGGTATCTCCTTCATTTCTCAATCATTATACACTCAAACCGGTCAGCAGCATAATCAATGGAACCGCCGGCGTTGATAAATCTTTTACTAACCAAAAAATTGTCTGTCAAAATCGTCAGCGGAGATATTTCTTTACTATTTTTAACTATCTGGGTGAGCTTTATCCGAGTATCGCTATAATGGTTGATTATACGGGTTATCAGCAGTTCTTCAGGTCGCTTGTTCTTTCCAAGAATGGAATTATACAGATTATCTGTGAGGTAATTACCATCAAGCAACACCTTGCTATAGCATGCCCCGTCATCATTGTATGAGCTTATTTTTAACTCTATCTCATCAAGTTCATTGATAAAACTTTCATTCAGGACATTCTCATAAACACGGTCAGAATCATCTGTATCCGTCATACCGTCGATATTCTGGAAAACACATTTCAAATCCTTTAAAAAACAATTCACATATCCACTAAACAATTTCCCGATAAAACTCTTTATGACAAACTTTGGCTGTCCCCCAATCGAAAAGCCCAACGGCATGATATATCCGTCCAACCCGTCATAAGGCATACTCAATGTCTTGGTAGATTTTATACTAAGGAAACCGCCCGACACCGGTTCATGGAATGTTCCATCCTTGCCGTCATCAATATATACGTTGAATGTGGAATATCCGTTCGTGAAAGTGGTCCCATTCCAATATTTATCACCTATCGAGAACTCACAGACAAAATACGGGGGTGTGTGAAATCTGGGCAAATCATCCCCGAACGAATACATTTCATCTATAGGGACCAATGTCGGCAATTCGGCTTTTGAGGCCAGCACAAGCTGCACACTTCCTTGTATGGCAAACGCACCGTCTTTATATAACGCAGTAGGAAGAGGCCTTTCAAAAGTCAATATCGGGTTATCGGATTTTAAATTGTATTTCGTGTCATCCGGCCGTGCGCCTGATGGATAAAGCACCGTCCTTATCTGTATCAGGTCTTCGTAATTGTAGTTGGTAATATTTGGCTCCCACTTGTCTCCATTCTTTTCCATTTCATAATTGCATCTTTTTATCGGTATAGCCCCATACAAAAGTTCAACATCATCAAGAAACATATTCCTTATTGCATCTTCATTCACCGGATTCTGTGTTATTCCCGGTTCGTAATGGTACATTTTATATTCATTCGGCAAGAAATAAACCTTTCTGGAAACCTTATTGTCCTTCACGAATTCCCTCGCATACAACAATTTGTCTCCAAGACGGAAAAGTGTTTTAAAATCCTCCTCCGGGAATATCTTCCCCACCGGATAATTGTTGCACTTGACTGTCACCTTGTTGTAACCCGGAAGAATATCCAAGGAGTGACCGGAACCGGCAAATCCTATATCTTGCACTATCAGGCTGTTCACACCCATCTCTTCCTTAGCCGCTAATGATAAATCGTACTTATTGTATGTTCCCTCATGGTCTATATCAACAAAATAAAGCTCTCCTTTCCAGTCTACACAAGTCCAATTCAAGAACTTACAAATTTCCTCCAATACTTCTTTTAGCTTCATGGGTTTACCGTCTTCGTCGAAAAAATCCTGCTCGCTGATGAGCATCTTTTCGAAAATATTCTCACCGGACTCATACTGACTGGCACCAGACGCATACACATGAGGTATATATACTGAGGCATAGTTACCTCCAGACTCCCCTATACAGCGTTTCAATAAGTACCATAATGAAACAAAGGATTTTTCCTCGCCCTTTATGGTGTAATCCAAGTATTCTAACACCGACATGGCAGACATGCATTCTATCTCCAATGAGAACAAATCAGAAGAATAATCCTGAGTATAAAGTTCCGGCTTGATATATCCGCACCACTCTGCTACCCCATTTCTCTCCAACGTGACACGAAACTGCCTATAATCGGTAGAGAACAGTGTACGAAGATAATCACTACCAACAACCTCTATTGTGGCAGTGGATAATCTCGAAGGAGTATACAAAAACTCTTCATTTGATATTTCCACAACAAACGGATTGGCTCCTGCCACTAATTCCGTGCTTTCTCCGTCATATCCTTCCTTTTCTATTTTAACAATATAAGACACCTCTTCCAACGAGGCGAACGGTATGGTATAAATCAGTCCGTAACTCATAATATCGGCTTTTTCCCTTGTGATTTCAATTCATTGTTTATCGCGAGAATGAGGTCCTTTGCCCGAACCCTGGTGGTCACTGTCGACGACAAGCTTTTCGTACCTCCAATATTACCGGAGTTTATCGCCCTAAAAAGGTTAGACTGCTGACGCTGATTCAGAATCATTTCCCCAGCGTTTACACGGGCAAGTATCTTGTCCCCGGATGTCGAACCACCGGTAATAATACCACCTTGTGCGAATTTGGGAACCATCGAAGCCGCAGTTTGTATCATTGCTGTCATTGCTGCAATCTGCGCGGCGGCAAGTCCTGCCCCAGCAAAAGGAATACCGGCATAGGCCGCTGTACTTTTTGCGGCCATTTCCGCTGCCGCTGACTCCGTTTTTCTTCTACTTGCTTGAATTTCACTTTCCGTTGCTATCTCATTTGCCGCAACTTCTGCCGCTTTTGCAGCAACAATTTTAGTCGCGTGTTCCTCCGGCGATTCTTGCTCCTTTGCCCCTGATAATTTTTCACTGATTCGTGCAATTGACTCCACGGTATGTATAACTGACAATATCGAATCCACAGTATTTGTCATGGCATTCCATATTGCCATTATCTGCTCCCAAGCAGTAGCATCAACGTCATTCATTACATCACGCAAGTTTTCAAATGCACTTACAACTCGGTCGGAAGAACTTGCCACATCCTTAATTCCAGAATATAATCCCTCGTTCAGTTCTTTCGTGAAATCCTTTACGTCCTGCTTGACTTGTGCTATTTTCAGTTTCTTTTCCAAATCCGGCACATTTGCCATAGCGTTTGCCAATTCATCTGACAAATCTTTACCCAAACTTGCCGCATACTCCTTATATGCTTGAGCTATTTCTTTAGCCTTATCCAATTCTTCTTGGGCTATCTCTGCCTGAGTCTTCTTATAGTCAAAAGTCGTATCTCTGGGCTTAACTTTGATAGGAGCGGCGAACGCCTGGGCATTAAACTGCATGGCCGCTATGAACCCGTCCGCATTGTCTCCGATACCTTTTATCCCCGCAGCAGCCTTAGCCGCCTCTACTGAAAGGGAAACGATATTTTTGTTGAGCTGTTCCTGGGACAACACACCCTTTGCCTGCTGGTTCTGGGCTTCCTTGACTCTTTCGTTGTATTCCTTCTGCACCCTCTCAAACTCCACAAGGGCAGCGTTCCTATCACGATTGGATACGGCCTCATCCGCAGCGGTCTTCAATGCCCGGTAGTATTCACTTTCAAGGGTCTGCTTGTCCCTCGTACCCCTCGCCTGGGCATACATCTTTATATTCAACTCACCTAACGCCTTGTTGTATTCAGCCTGGGTAATCTTACCTATTCCCAATTCAGCGTTCAGTTCCTCCAATTCTCTGTAGTAGGATTCCTGCTGCTTTTGAAGGGTAGTCTTCTTCTTTGATTTAGAGCCGGACAAGTCATCAATAATTGTTGTCTGTGTATTACTTTTAACCACATATTCCACAGCATCCTCCAAACGTTTGTTTACATCTCCTATTACTTTTAAATTCTGGGAGTATTCATCTACAATTTTATCTATTTCCCTATTCCTGGTAAAAGAATTACCGGTTATAGCCTTTACCTTTTGCCAATACTCTCCCCTACTTTCTTCTTTTACAGTAGCAAGATGCCTTATATTTTGTTCTCCGATGCCAGAACTAATTCCAAGCGTTCTATTTTTCTCTTCGGTTTCTATTTTCTTTTGAGTATAAAAATCAGCAGTAGCAGTAGCTTCCAATAATTTAATGCGCTTGGCTATTATGTCATTAATGTTCTGCTCCTTGGTTATCTGCTGACCGACAATACCTTCTATGCGCTTTTGATATTGTTCTTGTAGCTTCTTGTTGCCTGCCGCCTTATTGTACAACCCCTGCAACACACGTAATTGCGCCACCTCGGCAGAAGTGGAGGACAATGCGCCGGCAACTTCCTTTTTGTAGTCGGCAAATATGTTCTTAATACGGGTGGCTTCCTTGCGAGCCTCAACTAGATAGCTAATGAGAGCGGATATACCGGAAATTATAGCTATCGGCAAAAAAGACTTAAACAAGCCCGTAATGGTGCGCCATAATTGCACAAAACCTAATTTTATTGATTTCAGAGATTTCGCCCATGAGTTTGATGTCTGTACAGCCGCGGCATTTGCCGAAGCAGCCTCCGCTATGTCGTTGGCTTTCTTTTCTGCCAGTTTTGCATTATTCAAAGCCCTTTCAGCTGCAGCCAGCTGTCTGTTTGAAGCCAAGCGTCTTCCGTCGACAATTTGCTGATTGTCTGCCAAGGTTTTCTGATAAGCCAACTCCGCAGCAACCCTGGCTTCCGTTGCCTTCTTCATCTGCTCCTGAGCAACCGTGTTCTTGCTTATGGTAGTATCTATAAGCTTCCAGAACTGGGTAAAATATTTCGTGACAGACAAAAGCAACTTACCGCTGATAATTCCGATTATGAATGTGAATATCCCACTTATCTTACCTTTCAACGAGTCCAGTGCTCCGGCCAGCCAATCAACCAAAGACTTGTACTTTCCCTGGACATCCATGCTGTTCACAAGTTCTGTGAATATATTCTTGAGCCGATTGACGGATGTCTCCAGATTATTCGTATCCACATTGGGAATCATCTCATTCAAAGCGTCCGCAAACTTCGGAAGTACATCAGCACTCATAAGCTTGCCTTCCTTCAGCAGCTTATCGAGACCCGCAACCGAGGTGCCTGCGGCCTTTGCCATTGCCTGTAAAGCAATAGGCAGGCGTTCCCCCATCTGCAAACGAAGCTCCTCAGAACTAATCTTCCCCTTGCTCATCATCTGGGATAAAGCCAAGAATACCCCGTTGCTGTCCTCCGCACTCATACCGAAAGCTGTAACGGCACGGGAAACCGACTCGAATATTTTCCGCTGCTCCTCCATGGACATGTTGGAAGCGGAGGCAGAAGCCGTGAACTTGGCGAAATTCCCAGTCAGAGCGTTAATCTCAAGACCGTACTTCTTTGCCATGTCAACCAGAAAGCGCTGGTTGTCCGCATACTGGGACATGCTCCCCGAAACGTTCTTTAATGCGGTAGATACCCGGTTAGTCTCACGGGCCACATCCACGAACCGAGAGACCAGATTGCTCAACCCTATACCACCGGCACCAAGCGCGGCAGCAAAGGTGACAACCTGCATCTGCATGGCCTTGAAACCGGCTTTCACCTGATTGGTTCCCTTCTTGAAGTTCTCGGTGAGAAGGTTTATCGCAATACTGAAACTTAATTTTCCTGCCATAATTTCTTTCCTTTCTTTAAAAATTCCTCAAATCTTTCCACTTCTGCATCATTTATCTCGGTTTCCTCCTTGGGTTTCTGTTCCCATGGGAAAATGATAAGGTCCTTGGCCCCGTTCTCCATAGCCTTCGCGTCTATGTGCGGAAGTATTGTAAGATAAGTCCACAGCCGTGCATTCTCCATCTCGTCCTTTCTCTTGTTCTCATAGGCTTCTATATAAAGCGGCAGGTCCTGCAATTCCATCTCATTCAAGGCATAATGGGCATCAAGGCCGGACATGATGAGTGTAGCAACTATGTTTCCTATGGTTTCCGGTCTGTCATCATTGACTCCTCCACTTCCGGCATTCGTACTGTGCCTAAACTGGGCCATGACAGATATAATCCTTCCCAAAGAGACAGACATTCCCTCCATAACCTTATCGTTTGCCAATACCGATTTAAAGACCTCATACTTATACGGTACCTCGAAACTGTCAATAGACATCGCATACAACAAGGCCTCCATATCCTCCCGGTCTGAATAGTCCATCAGTGAAAAGGACTTCCCGCGCATCTGTTCCCAACGAATGATAGCCTTTACCGTCAAACGGGTAAGCCCAATCTTTTTAATGGCTTTCTTTTCAATCGGCATGTTCTCTCTATCATCTTCCTTTTCTTTGCAAATTTCAGCAAGTATGAAGCCAACAAGAAGCATTATAGTTCCAAATAGAATTATTACCATAACTATAGCGGTAAAACGTTGGGGTATTTCTGGTAATACAACTTGGTCAATGCGGATTTAAGACTGTTGTAGTCCTTGATAAAGCCTAAATCTATCCACTGGGCTATCTGCAACTCCAGCTCATACAATTCGCGTATCTTGGATTCATCACCAATCTTATTACGCATTTCCGATTCATGCTTCCCATAGACTATAATATTAAGAGATTTAGCCAAATCCTTGACTTTTTGTTTGAATAAGCCATCTGGCAAAATGGAACTGACAGCCTTACACATAGATGGATATGCATCACCGGCAAGATTGCGGAATTTTATCATTTCATCATATACAAATTTGAGAACATCATATTTAAATGAAGGATTTATCCACATTGCAAAATCAATAAAAAGCAATGGATGCATCCATGTACCTGCATTATCACCCTTATTTGCCTTTGATTTATGATACGGGTAATTACCCCTATCATAATTTTCCCTTTCCATTATAGTGTAAATGAACTCTTTAGTAGAAGACAAACCGAAGTAGTCATTAACTTCTTTCTTCATGCCTTTTAATTGATTCCACTGCTTCAATAATTCTGTAGCATTGAAAAATGCGTCTTTTGTCCGTTGAGTTACCTTAAACTCACCCATCGGGCGTATCATTATCTGATTTGTTTTCATTGTATTATTTATCGTTATTACAAAAGGCGGCCATCATAGGACCGCCTTTCATTTTACAAGCAAGTTAGATAGTGCCACACAGCAGACGAAAGACTTCCTCTTTATCCTCCCGTTGTCCCTTCCACCTGCTCCAGCGCACCAATACCTTTGAAAGACACACTGAGCTTGGCTATCTGACCGGCTTCCGAAGTCAAGGACTGGGAGGTTATCATGATACGGCCAGTATAATTCTTCTTGGTCTTGTCAGGAGTGAACGTACCGCCATTGTTGTCCTGGTCAGCAACCGCAGCCTCCCCGAAAAAGAAGTCCAATACCTTACCGTCAATCTGGGCTTTCAGAAGAGTGTCGTAACTCAATGCACCCTCCTTACGGGTAATAAGCGCTTCGCTTGATACCGTATAACTCTTCTTCCCGGGCAATGAACCTGCCCATCCTCCCATCATCTTGTTGGAAATATCCACCTCTTCCGTTGTGATTTCCAATGTTGCCGTCGTGGCAAAAGCCAACGGTTCGTCAGATTCGGAACCGTCAGGCTTCGCGAACACGAATAACTCACCTCTGTAGATGTCCTTACTTGAATCTAATTTTACTGCCATAATTATCGCTGTTTAATTGAAAATTGTAATACCTGAATAAATTTCTTATCAATGAAGTCTTCCGTGGAGTCTTCAAGCTGTATACGCATATCCGGGCCCTTGAAGTCACCGGACAAAGTGTCATAAATCAAAGAGGCGAGACTGTTGCTTCTTACATAGGATTCGCTGACGGCAGTCAGATAAAGAACGGATACCTGGGTGGCTACACCCATCTTCGTATATTCCTGCTTCAACTCGTCACGCTGATATACAATAAAATCGCCAACCGTATCCTCCGGTGCCATTATCGGAAAAACCCTTTCCCCGACAAATCCTTTTATCTCCTCGTTCTGAAGGAGGAGAGACCGGATTTCAGCGGTTATCTTGAACATGTTCATTTTCTTTCAATTATTCGTTGTACGGCTGTTTCTATTCCCTTATATAGAGCCTGCATCGCTTTCCCCTTCTCGGTCTGCTCTGCGTCTGACCAAAAGCTGTTAGCCGGCATAACTCCGCGATATATTCCCTTACGCATCTTCTTTTTTCCGGTAGTATAACGTCTCTTGGTGCCCATATCCACCAAATGGGCATGATTTCCTCCGGGGCGGTCAAACCCAGCCAATCCCCCGAGCTTTCTTCGCTTAATTCTCGTCGTAAAAGAATTCATCAAATGCCCGGTATGCCTTCCGTGAAAAAGAAGCCTACTGCGCAAGTTGTTTTTCCCCCTTGCGCGAAAAACATTCATCGCAGAACGAAGCCCACTTTTTACGGCCTTGTCCTTCTCGAAGTCTTCAAGCCCATTAATAAGGTACTGTATATTCTCCCGGTCTATAATCGAAACATCAATCATACATCCACCTTCCTCATCGTTATTGTCAACTCATTGCCGTTAGGTTCAAGCATCTTTATCTCCCAGGTACATCCGGCATACTCCACACGGCATCCGTACTTGATTTGAGGATACTTGCGCGTCTGCATGACAATCGTCTGGTTCACGAACTGCTCATAAGCGGTATCTTCCTTTGAAAACAGTGTCTGCTTCTTGCGTGAAGCCCGGCAACGGAACACTTCCCTATAGGACTTTTCCACAGAACCCATCTCGGAGACTGTCTCCACCGGTTCCTTGAACACAAGCGTATATTTCAGTAGTCCAGCCCTCATCCCGCATAGTTCCGATAAAGCGCCACAAGGTGCGAATAAGACAACGGCACTTCCGATGTCTGGGCGAAAGCCACCGGCTCGCGGTTGGCATAGAACTGCCCCACCATCAGAAGGATACACTGACGGAGAGGCGCGGGAATGTCCTTCCCGCCTTCCTCCACCAATGTATCCAGCTCCACGCAAATATCCTTCGACACAACTACCTCAGCCGCCTCGATGAGACCGGATATATACTCGTCATCATCCGTGAACTCCTGCTCTACATTGAGATGACGCTTGGCCAGTTGCAAATCGACGTATGCCATATTACTTCATGGATGCTATGCAGAACGACTCCTTACGGATAAAGCCCATATTCCAATATGAATTGGTAATAAGTCTCACTGTACCCTTCAATGCCTGGGTATACGGGTCAACCAACAACTCTATACCGCCCCATTGACCGATAAAGTAATCTGCCCAGTTACCGAATACAATACCGTATTCATCCGTGCCTTCTCCGATACCTTTCGGCAGATTATTTGTTCTGAGCGCACGGTATCCGTTCAACTGACCGTCCCCGTTGCCGGTAAAGATGAAACCGCCCGCACCGGAAGCATCCTTTACCTTTGTCTTGGCCTTTCCGACAAGTGCCGGGTGCAGGATATAAGACAAGTTTCCGAACAAGGCATTCTGCACGTCGGCATTGGTCTCCATTGCTACAATCTGTGCCCAGGTCATGTCTCCCTTAATGGTAGAGTCAAGTGTGCCAAACATTCCGTCCGGCGTATTAGCCACGCTGGTTTCCTTGCTGAATGCTGTCTGTTCAATCTTCTGGGCGATGGCTACAGCTATAGCCTGGCGTATATACGCCTCAACGGAAGCATTCTCCTGAACAAGCAACTGCTTGGAGATGTCCACATAAGCGGTCAGACGCAAAGGCTTGAACAAGTCTCCCTTGCTGAACGCACCGGCTCCATCCTTGGCGCTGGCGTTCTCAGCCTCCCAGAACACGTTGGCACCAGAAAATTCCGGCCAATAGATATTCCCCTGCAACCCGGTCATGAAACGGGCACCAGCACGGGACAGCACAAGAGCAGACTGTAAAGGCAGAAGCATCTCCTGCTGTTCCTCGTCAATGATAACTCCCGTTGCCGCTTCGGTGGCAGCAGTAAATGCCGCACGCCTCTCTACGTTTACGGGAACCACTATACCGCGTCTGTCTGCCATCTGAGCACCTGACGTATTGTGGTGTGTGGTAGCAGCCTCTATAACCTCTGCCTCAACATCGTTCTGCGGGTTTCCGTCAACCATGTTGGATATTGCACGACGCAATGAGAATCTGCCTCCCTGCGGCTGATGGGAACGGCCTTTCTGACGGTTTTCGTCCTCCCTCTCCTCTATCTCAAGGTTAATCTCAGCCATACGGCACTGATTGGCGCCAAGTTGTTCATTCTCTTCAGCATTCAACTGCCGTTTCTCTCCCCTGGCCTTTTCAATGATGGCCTTTGAACGAGCAGAAATCTGGTTCTTCTCGTCCTTCAATTCTGTAATACTCTTTTCTTTCGACATAACTTTTAGATGTTTAATAATTTTTCAATATTGGAATAGTATTCATCCAAGTTCAGACTTTCCCTCGCCTCGATTTCCTTCTCTGCCTGCTCCTTTCCGCGCAAGCATACGGATGTCTTGCTATAGGCAGCGTTATACACCGGGGAAACGTCATAAAGATTGCCAATCTTGCTGATGGTACGTTTCCAAGTGCCATCCGACCTTTTTTCCCAAGCATCCTTCTCCACATCAAAGCAGAAGGAACTCTGGTCTATCTCCCCACGACGCAAATTCTCGAGCAGCTCGTCACCCAAGGCTGTTTTCGGTGCCTCAAAACTGTATCTCAGACCTTTCTCGTCAACAGTCAGGGATAAAGAACCCTTGCCATACTTGCTGCGGGCCAATATACCGCGCTCCTGACCATGATTCAGGACGGCAAAAACATCGCTTTTTGCAATTACTCCGTCTGCCGCGCCCGGTTCGATGGTCTCCTGAAAGGATAGACCGTCAGAGGGCACGTTGAAGAGGAAGGCATATCCTTCGACGGTCCTTGTCTCATCCCCCTCTCCGGCTATCTTGAACTGAGAGGAGACGTTTCTGATTTCTTTTTCTTTTTCCATAAATCACGCTTTTACTCAGTAACCAAAAAATTGTCTGTCAAAACGGGGTTTTCTTCGTCCTTTCCAATATTTTTTTTGCTGGTCGGGCTGATTTTATTCGACAAAGCGGTGTCAAGGGTCTGCACATTGACCGGAACGAAGGCCTCATCGCCATTCTCCTTCCTTGGAAGATTGCTTTCCCGACGTATCTCATTGGGGGTCGCGCCTCCGATATAGAACATGTCTTTCCAATAGGCCGCCTGAGCCGCCTTATCCGTCCTAAGTATGGCAGAAGTGTCAAACTCGGCCATTATGCGACCACGCTCGGAAGGCAGGAACACCTTCCGGTTGATTTCCTGCTCTATCTTGGTGATTACAGCCAAAGCTGTATCGGTCAGATACTGCAATTGGGTAGCCTCAACAGTTGAATAGCTCGACTTGGACAAGTCGAACGCCTTGACCGGGGACACTGAGAAGAACCGGCATATGTCCGTCACATTGAACAGCCTGCTTTCAAGAAGCTGGCTGTCCTTGGGGGAAATCGTGATGGGCTGATACTTCATGTTACCCTCCAGAACCGCTATGCCGTTCGGATGGTTCTCCATCCGGTCATACCACACCTGGTATATCTCGTCCCGCTGTTCCTTGTTCAGCCTTTTCCCATCTACGGACAAAATGCCCGAGACAGCTCCCCCGGACTCAAAGAAACCGGCGGCATGCTCTTCGCTGCTGGTGGCTATGTTAAGGGTCTGCCTTGCATGGGTAAGGGTGGAGACACCTATTATGCCATCATAAGAGAAGTTCAGCACATGAATCATGTCTTTCGGCTCGACAAGCTCCTTGAATCCGGTCACCTGATAGCGCTTGCGCATGATACCCCTTTTGTCGGTAATCCACTGGACAGACACCTGCGACGTCGGAATGTAAATCAACTGCTGCACATTCAGCTTACTGTCCCTCTCTATATAGGCATACCCGTTTCCGGTAAGAAGGACCGACACCATGAGCGTCTTGAAGAAAACAAACCTCGTCATATCCTCATTTGGCTCCAAATCCAACAGCACGTATGCCGGATGGCTCTTATGCTCCTTCTTGAATCCGTCCCCGTCAAGCAGATATGTCTTCAACGGGAGGACCGCCACACTGTCCGATATGAGGTCCACACAACGATATACAGTAGAAAGGAGCATCGGCTTGCTCCGGCTGTACAATACCGGATGGGGACCCGAATAATTCCAGGCAGGAACACGTGATATTTCCTGCTTGGAAGCCTTTCTTATTTCCCAATTTGTAAAAGGAATCTTTACTTTCATACATACACTTTTCCACTAACCAAAAAAGTGTCTGTCAAAAATCGAAATTCTAATAGAATTCTCCGTAATGAGGAGAAACAAGATATACCCCCAATGCTTCCAGCATAGCTATCACTCCGTCTATCTTCTTTTCTTCAAACTGTTTAGACGGCTTGGCATTCCCGTTACGGTCACGGGCCATGCGCACATTACGGAAGCAGTGACGGTTTATCACGTTATTGTCTATTACCGCCTTTCCGGACAAAATCAGACGCTCCATCTCCTTGGTCGGACGGTTGAAATTCCCGAGTACCTGGCTGAACGGCTCCATAGGCAACCCCTTCTCCTCGGCATTGATGGTGAACTGTGTGGCGTTCCATGTATCGTACGCTATCTTCTGGATATACACTTTGTCCCTTATGTCCATTATGTCGTTGAGGATATAATCGTAATCAGTTACATTGCCTGGGGTTATCGTAATCAGTCCCTGCCGACGCCATTCACCATACAACTCCTTGAACCGGCGCTCCTGCAATGCCATTTCCGGCAGATAATACTTTGCCTTGAAGTAATATTTGTCCTCCGTGGGAAACATGAAGGCGGCACAAGTCAAATCACTCGTGCTTGAAAGGTCGATTCCCATATAACAATCCATGCCCTCGAAATCATCCAACCGGATTTTCTTGGAAGAATTCAGGATATAATGCTCCGGTATCCATACCGTTTCCGCATCGCACCACATATTCAAGGTCTTGGTCTTGACGTTCACCTCATCCGACGGGGTGTTTATCGCCTTGCGGATTTCCTTGCGGATATAAGACGGCTTGACGGTTACCTCAATGTTCGGATTGGACTTTACCCACACCTTTTCATCCTTCCAATCATCCTGCTCGTCCAGGGAGTATATGGCGACAAAAAAGGAGTCATCCTCTTTCAGCCCCTTCAAAATCTCCGTACCGGTAGTTCTCAACTCATAACAAGGACCGAGCTTGTCAAAGCCCGCAGTGGTAATGATGACTTCCAAGGGGTTGTCTCGGGTTCCCTGACCCGATTCCAATACAGCCTTCAGACTGTTGTTCTTTGCCGCATGATACTCATCCAGCACGAACGTGGACGGGTTTGGACCGTCAAGCTTGGTTGAATCAGCGGCGAGCACTTTGAGCCATGATGATGTTTTCTCGAATGTGATAGTATCCCGGAACACTTGAAGGTAACGGTTCTTCGGGTCAAATTTCTTGGCGAAGTTCGAACACAGAGGCCACGCGGATATTTTCACTTGCTCCTTTGAGTTTGCTGCAAAATACACCTCCGCACCAGCCTCATCGTCATTTATCAAAGCATTCAAGCCTATGCCTGCCGCAAGCGCAGTCTTCCCGTTTTTACGCGCCACCTCTATATATACAGTCTGGGTCAGACGGGAACCGTCCTCCCTTACATAGAAACCGTATATGCTGGCTACAATCCACTCCTGCCACGGCTCCAAAGTAAAAGGCTTGTCGGCGTGCCTTCCCTTGAAGTGCTTCAAATAAGGAAAGAAATTTATCACGTCATCCACCTTGTCTTCCCGGAATTCATACCTATCATCCTCCATAAGAGAAAAAAAACGCTCGCAGGCAGAACGTATGAATTCACCCGCCACAATCTTTCCCTCAATAACCTCCTGCGCATATCTGTAATATTGCTTATTCATTCTGAGTCGCCTTTTTCCTAAAATACTCATCAGCCGGGCTGTCCTCCTCCCTGGAAGCCGTTTTACCTTTGATAAGCGACTTACTCTTGGCTGTCAGTCCGTACTCCTTGGCAAGCTCAAGATACTGGCTCCAGTTCTCCTTCAGCAGATTGGCCTCCGGGCGCTTGACCATTTCCCCCTTGATGTTCTTCATGGTCAACCCCTTTTCCGACACTACTCTCACACAGTCAATATAGGCGTTGTATGCCGTAGCCATCCGATGCAGTTGGGGAATATCGGAAGCCTCAAGCTCCCTCTCCTCCTCAATCTGACGGACTATATCCGATATGGTCTTACGGGCCTCCTTATACGTCACCGTCTTCGGAAGCCGGAAACTTATTTTTCTTTTCTCCATTGCGCGGGCTTTTTCTACGAACCAGAATTTTGTCTGTCAAAGCATTATTTTAACACATCACAACACTTTGGCTTTTTTCAAAAGAATGCCGTTTGTGTCGAGAAGGGTCGGGTGAGGTTAGGAAGGTGAAAACCGTAAAAATATACCCCCATATCCCCCTTCCTCCATACACGGCAGAACATCGTGCCATGCTATCCATCCACCTCATAAAGTCTGCATCCGGTCTTTTCTTTCACTCGTAGCAGAAAACTTGCAGACTCATCGCTATCAACGACAAGCTTCACGGCAGAAAGCCCTTCTGTCTTCGGTTTCTGAAACAAAAGCGAACACGGCTGATTGAAATATACCCAGTAAAACATCAAATCAGCCAGATATATATTATCAATCTGTACAATATATCTAATCGGTGGACGGCTCATCTCATTATTATTTAGCTATTTTTGTTATGCAATTCTTGATGGTGCACCTTACACAGACTCATCAGATTGTCGTAGTCATATGCCAAGAACATACGCTGTTCAGGGTTGTCAGTGCTCATGAATGAAACCACATGATGGATGTCCTCAGCAGGAACAACCTTACCTTCCTGAAGACACATCTCACAGAGTGGGTCGTTCGCGAACTTCCATGCCCGTAGCCTCTTCCATCTCTCCGAGTTATATACGGCCCTTCTTTCCGCATTGTAATGGTTACCCTTCTGGACCGTCCTTCTCTTGCCTTTGTTTATAGTCGGCATACTCTACCTCCCTCCTTGCCTTATCATCGTTTATTCTTTGGAATTTAATCATATTGAACCTATAAATAAAATGCTCCACAATCTGGTCATCCGACTGTAATGTAGCGGAGGCACTATCCTGAATGACATACAATACCGTGTCTTGAAATATATCCTCGAATCCCTCTCCTCCATATATTCCGTGGACACCCACAGCACACAATCTTTTCAAACGGTCGTAATTACGTGCCACCGCTGCCACTACAGCCTTATTGACCTTTCCTTTCTTTATCTTCCGCATTTTTCTTTTTCCAGTTCCCGTCCTCGTCTATCAAATCGTCAATGCAACGCTTCAACATGCTCCTTGCAATGACCGATATGCTGACTCCGGTCATTCTTGACAACTCAGACATCAGCATGTGGGTCCTATCGTCAATACGAGCAAACAATTTTTTATTTTTAGCCATTCCTGAACGAAGTTATATCAAGCTGTATTTAACTGATTCGTTTTTCATGAATAATTCGGCTTTTGTTCCGAATTCTGGCTATGCCTGCTAAATCTTTCCTGCCAGCATTCATGAGGAACACGTTGCATGAAGGTATGGCGCATACCCAAATCCTCCCATTCTTCGCAATACTTTTCCAATATAACCGACATCTCGTCAAGCATACGGACATAGGCTTTATTGGCTTCAAGGCCACGCTCTATAATCGGGATTGCCTTCTTCCATTCTTCATCCGTAAGCAGATTGAGGGACAAGGAAACACGGACAGCGGCTATAATTTCATCTGTAGTCAAAAAGTCGTTACCGTCCTTGACGAAATGATTTATTACTTCGTAGTCAAAGTATTTTTTCAGCCTGCTCTTGAATGCCGCAATGTTATGCTCTCTGAAGCCAGAACTGTATGTTGTATAGATAAGCCTTCGTTCGTAATATTCTGTTTCCGGGTAGTCTTCAAGTCTTTTCCCTAATAATATTATCTCCATTGTATTTACCATTCCGTCTTTAACTAATATCTCTTCATCATTCACACCCAATGCAAGACAATACTCCTGCGGATTAACTTTTGCCAATTCACGGTGCTTCTTCTCCCGATTTACACCAGCATAAAGAATCCCGGTATATTCCAAAGTAATAGAGCCGTGCATGTCTTTCAAATCTGATGGCTTTAATATTTTCCCTCTTTCCATTATTCAATCTCCTTCCTTTCCAACATATCCATTTTCAATACACCAACACAACATATCGTAGGCTGCGTCAATAAGTTTTTCTGAACTAAAACTTGCACATTCATATTCTGCATTTATACGAGCATATTTAATCTTCCATTCATTCTTTTGCCTATCCATAACTTCTAATGTAAGCCAATAAACCTCGTCAATTATTGGGGGAAGCTTATCGAGAATGTCCTGCAAGGTATAAGCAGGATATTCATGTTTCATATTCAGTTGAGAAACGAAGAGAGTAAGCTCTTTCTCTGTTTCATCTGTTCCATTGATAATAGCATCGGCAGTAGGTAAATACAGCCGATGCATACTTGCATCACCCGTATCTAATCCAATCTCCTGCAAGTGCTTCATTTGTTCTATTGATAATACTTGTTTTGATTTCATAATTCGTAAGATAAAATTACAACCGTTAATACAATGAAAATGATTACTACTATCAAGGCGATAGATAGACATCCCTTTTCGTATTCTTCATCTTTCGATGGTGTATTTTCGTTATACCAATCTAATGGATGTTTAAATTCCATTTCTCACTCCTTTCTTTCTCCTTTTTAGCTTTATCACAAGCCAACTTCTTCATTACGTATGGACAATCGCAATTCCCATATCTTTCGTTATACCAACAACAATAGTCACACTGGTGCATCATTTACCCCTTCCCATTTATATTTATAATACTTACAATTTTTCGCCTGCTTTCTTGCCGTTATGCGTCTTTTCAATGCGTGGCAATACATCTGGAAATTGGTGCATATCTCATAATGTACGCATATACTGCAATGCTTTTCTTCTGTATTACTCATTATTATTCCTCCTTAATTATCAGTTCATTTATGATAAACTCCCCTCTAACATCAACGGGAAGCATATTAGAAATACTCGCACGATAAGTTTTACCATCCATCGCTTTATATAATGGATGTATTTCTTTAGGCATAGGAGCCGGGCATTTTCTACAATGTCTTACCATTTCAAAATGCCTATTTTGCCCATTCTCGTCTTTACTTCCACAACATTCACAATGAATTGAATAGTAGAAATAAGTACGTTCCAACTGGTCTTCCTTTCCGCATATTTCGCATTTGCCCCATTCTATTGAATTACACATGATTTATTCCTCCTTTTCTGTCTTAATATCCGTTACTTTGCCACGATTAACAAAATACTTACAATCAATAAGCCTGCAAATCCATTCATCACAACGATTTTCTAATTCGTCACATTCCTTATGAAGAGAACATATAGTACATTCATAGTCATTTGGATAATTCGCAGCTTCATGAAGCACCCCATCTATTATTATTCCGTTCTTCACTTCCATATTCAGTCTCCTTTCATATTGTTTAATTTTTCCTCAAACTCGGCAATGATACAATCTGCATCACCGCCATGTACCCAGTTATCCAGTACAGAGGACAAGGCTTCAATCGCCCGTTCTTTCTGCCATTCGGCACCAGCCTTAAAACCCCTCGTCAGTCCATTGTCATAATCGACCACATTTTTACCTTAAAAGGCTGTTTATCTAAATTATTGGATTCATAATTTGCAAAGTCCATTGCAGCTTCTTCTACTGTCTGTTTCATACGCATTTCGATTTATCAATTTGTCCTATACGTTGCTTCTCAAATCCCTCTATCTGTGCATCAGTAAGGTTGTTTAACCATTCATCAGCATACTTTCTGTACTTGGCATGATTGCATTTATAAAATTCCAATCTAAGCCATTCAAGGGTTATTTCCTTATTCATTTTATTCTTAAATCTATCATCTTACATCGTTAATACTGACTTCTCCTTTCAAAACTCTCTCTACCTGCCTATCAAGTATTTCTTGAAATTCTATCTGGCAAATAAGAGAGCAATCCGGTATAAATTCTTCCGGCATTTCTCCACGGTTAGGAGAAAGCTCATCAAGAAATATTTTTCCCGATTGGTCTTTCAGACACGTTGCGCCTACTTCTCGTTCAATCTGCGCCATTCGAGCAAACACTTCCGGGAAGTCCTTCCGTATCTTATTCCAGTATCCCATTCCCCCTTTCACGCAACCGATACAGTTGTTGTTATTGTAACCCATCTTGTACATAGCGGGGATTTCAATACCAGCTTTCCAAAGCATTCCCATTGCATCCGGCTTCGTAATCTGCTTTTCAATTAGCGGAAACAGTGGCTTTGTGCTTGGGTACTGCTGTTT
>OJPC01000143.1_pt1 | contig 41137 bp, 61 predicted proteins | sample 1598421 | NCBI WGS metagenome assembly OJPC01 (sample SAMN03922471, study PRJEB24848) | human gut metagenome | isolation source: stool sample | host: Homo sapiens | place: Germany | collected 2010-11 | reverse complement strand
AGTCCCGACAGACGCACAGGAAGAGCCTAACCCAGCGCTAGAACCCAAATAGAACAAACCCGCAGTTTTATTATATCCATCTTTTCTATACAACCAAGAATAGATGTAATAATAATCGAACTTAGGTGTCCAGGATTTATTATCATTACTAATGAAATTCAGAGCAGCTATAATTGTACTAAGCTGTTCATACAGATTTAAATGCTTATCCTTATAAGTTCTAGGCTTTCTACCTATTACTTTACAAGCATCTTTGTAAGATTTAATTTCTTCTCTTTTCATACTTTTATTGATTAAAATGTTATTTAATAGTATCACCTACAAAGTATACATGATGATATAAGTAATACTCTACATATATAGTACTACTTTGGTTTGTAATAGGATTACGCAGTGTGAACTTATACTCTTCATCATTAGTAATACTTCTCTCTTTATTAACTAATATATAATTCTTGTACTTCATTTGTAAATCTACAAAATTATATACAGTTTTGGACTCTTCGTATTCTCTTTTAATTAGAATGCCAACAATATATGTTATTATTGCTATTACTAATATTCTACTAATTCGATTTAATTCATAATATTTAATTACTTTTATCATAAATTGATTTTAATGTTAATTACTAATTATAAAAGGCATTAGTTTTCATAGGTACAAACTGGAAGATTTATTTAACCTATTACTTAACACACTCGCCACGTGAAGGCTGCCTTAATGAGTGCAATCAGTATATCTATATTCACATATAAATATACTGACAACAGTACGCTTACTGTTATGCTTAATTAATCAATCTGTACAATTAAGAATGAAACGATGATTAAATAAACAAATGGCTCATACTATAAATCTAAGGACGGATAAACTTGGCTACATCATATTATTGTTATACTTGTGGCCGATAATATTGTTAGTAATGATGTAGTTGTTCCTGATTTTAACGTCTGCACTAATACTCAGTCACATTATTAATAATGCAATATACCTCACTTAGTCAGTGACTAGTATAACATACTATCAATAATGAATTTTATCTGCCACCCCTCAGAGTGGTAATAAGTGCTGAGATATAAGCCCCACAGGATTGTTAAGGATTCTCACCTTAAAGATACCTAGCTACAGGTCAGCTAGGATTTTTTGTATTACGCTACCCAGTCTTACGACGACTTGACTTGTTCATATCCCGCAATATCGCAAATACGAACTATCTTTGATTTCATCTGCACTAATATTAGATTATATAATAACATTTGCAACTATTATCATACATTGTCTAAATATAAGCCCCACAAAGTTGATACTGATTCTCACAGCATAGATGCAGTAATATTTACTGCATTAACTTTTTAATGAAAAACCTTAGTATAATATAGTTACACTATAAGGTTCTAATTTTTTTGTAATTTCATCTATCTCTGTTCGCGTAATAGTCTTAGGTAGTATATTAAACTTTCCTATGCAACTATCTACATATTCTTTAGTTTGGCTAAGACTAAAGTTGAATTGTTTTTTTAGTATTTTTATTATGTCTAGTTTAGCTGAAGTGTTAGTTTCTTCAGGTATAAACATACTCATTCTTACTAAGTTTGTTTTATTTTCTGAGTCTTCCTTACGCTCTAATTTAGGTATGTCTGTACAAGGAATAGGTGTTTCGATAAGAATAGATAGTATGTTATTAAACTGTTCCTCCGAACATACTTTAGAAACTGCACCTAATAGACTGTTTGTAGATAATATCTCATCTTCAATAAGATTATCTATTACATACTGCTGAATACAAGTTATTTTCTTCATAATTTGATATTATTTATTTGTTAGTTAATGCAATAAAAATAATAGAGTAAGCGCATTAATATAGTCATTAGTTACAATGTGTTACTATAAGCTATGCTAAGAGCTGTCTGATATAAGACCTCATTTCTCTTACTCTATTTTGAAGAATATGTCTCATTCGCGCTTGAAAACATTTCCTTAGTCGAGCTGTACTGTTACGGGCCTACTCCCTAAGTAATAGCGTTACCACACGTTGCCCAACATATTCTTTCTTTATATACAGATGTATAGACACTTATTGTTCAGTTAGTGTCAGACTGTTAAGCACCTCATTAAGCCTATCGAGGTATAGCTTCTATCTTCGCTCTGCTTACTTCGAGCTTGGTTGCTGTCTCTAAAAAGATGTGCACCAGTTGGAACCTACAACTGCATCTACCACGTGGATTACTATTCAATCTTTAACCTTTAATGTGCATATAAAGGCGGAATAGTTTACTTCTTGACTCACACTCATTCCATATACGACTTGTCACGTATCATCGGTGGTTTAAGAAGAGAAGTATAATAATATAGTCCTTAGCGCTACCTAAGTCTTTATAAGGACATACCTAACTTATATTATTATACTTTAACGTGGTTAAATTATGTTTCACAACATATGAGGATAATTTGCATTTCATAGAATAATTACTTTGCGAAATAAATCTGTATATCTTAGTTAAATAACCATATAGATAGATATAATACTATCATCATGATTATTACTGATAACATACCTAATTCTGTGTCTCTATCCATATGATTGTTTATTTAGTTAATGATTAAATTGCATTTTACACCTAAAACTTATAACTGCGCAACGCATAGCCTGAATATCACACGTTCTCTATCAGTCCACAGAATTCACTGCTTCATCTGGCAGCTGAGTACGCCCTTACGTCTGCCAACTACACTATTATAAGAAACTGGTGCCCTCAATGTCTTGGGAAGTTATTGAGTTTTTTAGGCTGTTTGATTTTGTCACATTCTCAGCATGAACGTGCGTATTGTCTATTTATACTCCATAATACTGGAAATAGAGTGCTGTTCTCTTACTCATCATCTAATCTTAAAGTAAGATATAGAATGTGAAACACATTAAAGATGAGATAAAAGATTAAACCATTAATCCCTCCTATAATGTAATAACAAAATAGGATAGATAGAATGTTCAATAGTCCATGTATTAATGAATACATAGGCAAAGTTGTTATGTTGATAATAAATGTTGATTTGCAAAGCAAGCAGAGCCTACATAACAGTAGGCAGTGCTTGTTGGATGAAAACCGCCATATATTAAGCGATTACCTCGGTAATGTCGGTTGCGGTTTCACATGGAATATATGCACCTGATTCAAGTCCCCTTTCAAAAGTCCTTTTGCATAAGGCATCAGCATTTCCACCGTTTTCAGCACATGTACCGTCAGCATTTTCAAACAGTGTTAAATTAACACTTTTAAACACTTTCGGTATGTACTTTGTTTTAGTCACTTCGATGGTCTTACCATTACGAACAACCTTTTCCGTTACTTCCTCCTCTGTTTCATAGACTCCCGTAACAGAACCCTCTTTTTTAATATAGAATTCTGTTCCCGTTGCCCAAGAAACCGACATTAATCGTATTGGTGCACCCTTAACTACTTTGCCCTCTTCGTCCACTTCATAAAGTTTTTCTAATTGCTCTACTTGTTTGTCCGTTGATGGAAATAGTGTTTTTGTAAAGTTAAAACGCCTTGACATCATAGCGAACGGATTAATACAACCGTCCTCATCTACTACGTTTGCACTCTCGTCACCTTCAACTCCCGTTGCCTTAATAACAAAGTACGGCATTTCGTTTTCTCTCTCTACTTTAACAAAGCTTGTTACATTACATTTCATAACTACATAATTTAAGAATTACACAATACACGATAAAAGGGAACGCCAATACCAAATTAGTACGGGGTGTTCCCTGCCGATACTTAATAGAGGGGAGTGAATCTTTGCTGTTTCGCACACGCGGGGGTATTTTATATTTTTTTAATTCCACACACGCACCACCTCTCTCAAAAATTTTTTATAAAATTTTTATATTTTATTTTTAAAATATGTTTAATTTATGTTAAATATCTGTAATTATTCTTAATATTTGCGTTATAGATAATATGAAACATAGCATAGATTATTATATAGAACATATTGAGCCTATGATAGATAATCTAAATAGGCAACAAGAAATACAGATTGATAATACTAAGTTTTTAGTATTAAAAGTGCGTACTAAAGGTGTTACGTATATATTAATAGCTAGTCAATATAACTGGAATGGAGTTCACTACTGGGTATATAATACTAATACAAAACAAGTAGAAAATATAATTCATAGTACTTACCACTTCATGTTTAGATTTAAACAGCGTCACTTATCTATTACTAGACTATCGGAAAATAAACAAATAATAGTATGCATGGTTAATATGTTTAAATATTCATATAACCTGTTAAACTACACATCCTCAGTTTATATTACATATAAAAAACCGTCTAAACTAGGAGTACCACATATAAGATTTATTACATACATAAGAAAGACTACTAAAAAGAAATAATATGAAATTAATAGAATCCAGTGTACAGATTATTGAGGAAAAAGACCCTTATAAGATGATAGAATTAGCAGGTAGAACTTGTTATAAGTCTGAAGATAAGATAACAGAGAATAGTGCTAAAGAGTTTGTAGATCGTATGATTAAGCTTGGTCATGGGGCTATGTTGGAGCATGGTACTATTTATTTAAAGATAGATAAAACAGAAGACGGACACCTTCCGCCAGCTAGATTATATTGGTCAGATGGTAATCACAAGAAATATACAAAAGTGCGTAAACATGGAAATTCAATATACGTGACAACCAATCTACGAGTAATAGTAGAAAATAATAGATTGGACGATTTACAATACCAAGTAGAACCTACAGAGCATCATGAAAAGCGTATTACGGCTAAATTCATATGTGATAGAGGAGTAAGTCATGAGTTTGTTAGACATAGAGTATTCAGCTTTGCACAAGAGAGTACTAGGTATTGTGATTATAGTAAGGATAAGTTTGAAAATGATATTACTTATATTATCCCTAGTTGGTTAGACTTACCTGAAGGAAAATACTCAAATTGGGACAATGACTGGTGTGATGTATCAGAACTTAAATTGCTTTATCCTGAAGTAGATAATCTAAGTGACCCTGCTAACTGCTTTCTACAGTCTATAAAAAATGCTGAATATTACTATTTTATGCTCATAAATAGAGGTTGGAAACCACAACAAGCTAGACAAGTATTGCCTAATGCAACTAAAACAGAATTAGTAATGACAGGCTTTGAGAGCGATTGGGAACATTTCTTTGAATTACGTTGTAGTGGTGCAGCTCACCCAGATGCTAGAAAGTTAGCTGATGAGTTAAAATCGTTAATGAATGTTAAAAACATTGAACTTAATAGCGTTAAATAACTATAAATAATGTTAATAAATGTTAAAGAAATAGTAACTAAGACAGTATATTAGACGTTATATGGGGAGTAAGAGGGGTAAAGTAATAATAGTGTCTAGTTAAGTAAAGTGATATAATATTAATTACTCCTACTTTAGATAATCACAAATATAATTACTATGAAACACAAACAAGTTAGAGAAGTAGCTTACTTAGGTAAGAAAGTATATTTTGGTAATAAGCCTTATACTCTAGTAGAGAATGAAGTAAAAGGTATGTGTCAAGGATGTGATTTATACAATTGTTATTGCCCTTCTAGGATTACTTCATTATGTACTCAAGGATTTATACTTAAAAGAGATAAGCAATGAAAGAAGGAAAGAAGAATGATTACCAAGACGGCAAGCTACGTTGGGATTTACTACCATTAGAAGAGATTGAAGATATAGTAAAGCTGTATACTGCCGGTTCTATTAAGTATGGTGATAATAATTGGCAGAACTTAGAAAATGGTTACCACCGTTATAAAGCGGCTATGTTAAGGCACTTACTTGAGTATGAGAAAGGTAATAAGGTTGATGATGAGACTAAAGTAAACCACTTAGCAGCTGTAGCTTGGAATGCAATAGCTATGCTTTACTTAGATAAACACGGAAAAGGAAAGGACTATGACATTAAATGATTAGGAATTAGCAAAGATAGTAAGAGATAGAATACCAGTAACAATAGACAACAAATAGTTTATAATAGAGTCTAATCCAATAGGTAGTTGCGATGGCTGTTATTTCTTAAATAGAAACTGCCCTACTTTGGCTAGACGTTATTGTTGTTCTAATGGCGGAAATATATTAATATTAGAGAAACAAAATAAGAAATAATACGTTATTTGAGTATTAAATATAGAATATTATGGAAGATAAAGTACTAGAAACAGTAGTAAATGGAATTAAGTATACTATGTTGAAGGATGTGTTAGTTAAGCCTTTGGAACCAGTTATGGTTACTAAAGAGATAACAGAGCAGATTCCTACAGGTGAAGTTGATGAAGATGGTTTCAATAAGTATGATACGCAAACTGAAACTAAGGAGGTAGAGTCTGAGTATTCAACAGGTGTAGTACTGAAAGTTCCTACATGCTTAACAGAATGTGAATATAAAGTAGGAGATACTATTGTTTATAATAAGAAGTTTGCTAAGGACTTTGATCTGTTTAAAGATAGTCAATTAGTCAAACCATACGATATAATTGCTATATCAAATACAATTTAAATTTGCTTAACTCATTGTTAGAATGAACCCTGGCGTTAGTCAGGGTTTTTTATTATCTATATAATAAGTGTTAATAAATGTTAACAGATTTTAACATTTATTTAATATACCGTTTATAGATACATAAACATTAAAAATAAATATTATGAGCTACAAAGTAATTAAGGAATTTGGTTCTGCTAAGAAAGGTGATGTATTAGCAGAAGATGAAACAGGTTTAGTGTCATTTAACATTAGTGAAGATAATTATACTAGAATGATGTCTTTAGATTATGATACTGCGGATTACTTATGTGAAGAAGGTTATCTTTTAAGTATTGATGATGAAAGTAAGTATAATGTAGATGCTACTTTAGAGCTCATTGATGACTTACTTGAGAAATACGAAAGTAACTTAAAAGAAACTAATGAAAAAGCAAATAAAGGCGAAATACAGCCTTGCGTTAAGTTAGAAGCTGAGACAGTATATTATAACTTAAATAAGGTTTTAAATAAAATTAAGGATACGTTAACAAATGAATAAATTGGTAAAAAGCGTAAGCAAAGCCGATTTAAATACAGAATTCTTAAAGAGCCTTAATGGTATACTTGATCTTACTGATAGGGAGCTAGAGTTACTGGCTACGTTCATAGCAATAGATATTAACACTCCTAAGCTCCCTAACATAAGTAAGAATGTAATATCTACTGAAAATAGGAAGTATATTAGAAAAGTATTAGGTATTACTCCTGACAATCTCAGTAGATACATAACTAAGTTTAAGAATCAAGGTATACTAGTTAAGGGTAAGATTGAAGATGAAGTTGTAGTAAATAAGGCGCTTATACCTGAAATAATCGGCGATAGAGTACAAATTACTATAATATTAAGAGTAAATAAAGATGAAGATTAAAACAACAATAGTAAGACCTGGCACTATATTATGTTGGAAGGAATATAACATATTTACTAAGTTGTGGAATAAGTTAAAGAAGAGAGACTTACCATATAATAAGTTTGAGATTATTCCTACTAGTATAGAGTTACTTACAATAGATAGATATAATTTTGTTGCATATGCTCCTATACGTAAATATAGTAAACAGGAGATACACAAACTACAATCTGTTTATAACAATTGCATTCCCAATAGTTACTGGGAGGATGTTAAGACTATAATTAATATAGTAAGGCCTAATACATTCAGTGATTCTTCTACTTTAGAAGAATGTAAATATTACAAAAAGATAGATTTAAATGAGGAATCAAGTGAGTATATATACTGAGCTAAGTAATAAGTATAACATACCATATCCTATTATAGAAGTAATATGTAACAGCCCGTTTAGATTTACTAATAGTATCATCTCTAATTTAGATCCTAAACCAGTTAGATTCTCTTACTTAGGTAAATTCAAATTAAAGAAAAGATATGAAAAAGAAACCGTATGATGTTTATAGTCCTAAGATATACCCTAGACTATTATTTGTAAGTACTAATATTGAGGATTTAGATAAATATTTTATATTTCTTGATGTATACGGTAATAATGATGGAAGTGAATACAATAAGTTATTACAAGAAATAGATAAATATGATGGAGGAATGGTTACTTGTAAAGTAATACGTAAGAGTGATAATAAATACGGTGTGATAGTGATAGCTGTTACTAGTATAGAAGATATTACTCCAGATATGATTCCTCATGAGGCAGTACATGTTGCAGATTACTTTTGTGAACAATTAGGTTTATATACGCAAGACTTTAAAGACGGCAATGAAGCGTATGCCTATTTAGTAGGATGGGCTGCAGGAAATATAAGTAATACTATCTGTAATGAGTTAAAAAACAAAGAATATGACAATTGAAGAAAGTAAAATGATGTGGAAATTAGAAGTGGAAAACAATAAACCACTCTATAGTTCATTTAGTAAGGAAATGAAACGCCTGTATAACAAAGTAGATGAATTAATTAATGAAGGCGTAATTACTTATGAAGATTTCACTAATGATGTAATTGACAGTATTACTACTACTATAGTAGATAATGGGAAGAATAATGCAGAACCTAGTAGAGCTGATCAGGTAAATGCAATGTGTGACATGCTATTTAAGAAGTATGAAGAATATAAAAAAGTAGAGCATACAGGAGGAGATAGAGAAGTTTTAGCAGATAATACAGAATTATCAAATAAAACCAGATTATGTGAATCCGAATGTACCGATGGGACGTGCTAAGGAAATTATAGCGAGATTATAGAAAGAATATTATTTAGGTTATTTAATTGATTGATTATTATGGTTAAGTATATTTGTTCAGTAGATAGAGGCACCGTTATTAGTTACGATAAAGAAGTAGAAAATGTTAGTTTACTAAATCATTTTTATGTAGACTATACATGGTATATTCCCGAAGATGGAGAGTGGATCTATACAAAGAAAGATGGTTCTAAAGAGAGAAGGAGTGTTACTAAAGGCACTATGGTAATAAAATTGTATCCTATAGATAAAGAAAGTGATACAGAGTACATCTTTATTGAGAATGATGAAGTAAAGAATCACTATAACAGATTGCTAGAAAAGGGGCAAGAAGAAAAAAAGAAAGCTACTTCTTGTGATATTGATTGTGATTGTGGTTGTGATTGTGAAACTGTAAAGTGTGATTGCTGATATGGATAAATTATTGATAGATCAATACGGTAATGCTATTTTATATAAAGTAGATACTAATAGCATTAAAAATGTATCTGATAACTTTGAATGTAGAACTATGTATGTTGCATAGTAGGATGGTCAAGTAATAACAGAAGAGGAAGTAATAGACTATAAATTAGGGGATATTGTACTTATACTAAGTAAATATGATTCTATAAGTAATAAGTGGACGCTAAAACCAATAGTCTGTTCTGATGCCTTTGCTAAAGACGATCTTATAAGATGGAGTAAAGAAGATAATAAACAAGTTCTTACGAATGAAACTATTTGATCTTATTGGAGGTAAAGTAAAAATACACCCAGATGCTATAGGCATCCCATGCTTTAGAAGAGTGTGGGATGCAGATAAACCTGATAAGGAGCATGCTACTAAAGTAATAAGTTACATTGTACTTATGAATAAATGGGATAGCCCTTATGTACAAAGTATGGATGAAGACAGTAGAGAACTTAAACTGAAAAAGGAAATATTCGATGATGAGAATTACAAATTGACTACAGAAGAATTGATTTGTGAAGATGAATATAAGACCTTACTTAATACTAGAGCTCTACAAATGTTAAACAATATGCGTCTAAAGTTAGATAGTGTGAGTAAGTACTATAAAGAGTCATTAGACGATACTTTAGATGAAAAGAAGATTAAGGACTTATTAGCTGGCATGACTTCCGTTGGTGGAGTACTTAAGAGTATTGATTCACTAGAAACAATGGTTAAAGCTGAAGAATTAGCTATAGGTAAAGTTAAAGGAGATGCTAAAGTAAATCCGTATGAGTTGGCGAAATAATACATTAAAATATAACTAAATATTAACAACACGTTATAGTGTATAAATGAATATTTTATTATGAATAAGAAATTTACGATTACTATAGATTTGACTAAGGATACAGAAGAAGTGTTTAGACAGATTGAAGAAGCTTCGGAATATTTGAACAAACCTGTAAAGAAGTCATTATGGCAAAGAATTAAATCTTGGTTCTAAACCATCAGAACCCTTACGTGGAGGGTAAGAATATCCACGTGTTATTGCCCTATGGTGTAATGGTTAGCACAGGAGGCTCTTTGAGTAGTTCGATGTTTAATTGAATGTAAAAATAAAAAGACTATGATAAATAAAATATATGAATGTACAGACGAACAGTTTGTAAATCTAATAAAAAATAGTGCAAATATTGCAGAAGTATTATTTAAATTAGGGTATACCGTGAAAGGAAATTCTTGGGGTTACTCACAAGTAAAGCAAAGAATGACAGATTTAAATTTGAGTTCTGCTAACTTCAAAGGAAAAAATGCTTACTATGAAACTAATAAAGAAAGAGAAATATCTCCAGATAAACTATTTAGAATAAATTGTAAGCATACTAGAACGGTACTAAGAAGAAATATAATAAGAAACAATTTATTACCTTATAAATGTGCTATATGCGGAATAAGTAAATGGAATAATAAAACATTAAGCTTAGAATTAGATCACATAAACGGCATGAATAATGATAATAGATTAGAGAATTTAAGATTTCTTTGTCCTAATTGTCATAGTCAGACCACTACATATGGTAGTAGAAATCAACAACGAAACGAATCTACGTATGAGATAACTGATGAATTAAGAGAATTAGTATCTAATACTTATGATAAAGTTAACAGCGTAAAACGAGTATCTAGTATACTTGGTATTAGAAGAAAGGTTGTAACTGCTATTGTAAATGAAACTGGTCAAAAACATTCAAACCAAAAATATGTAATACGCTATGATAAGAATCATAATGAAATAGCTCGTTATGGTAGTTTGGTAGAAGCGGCGAAAACACTTATAGCTAATAATGAAGTTAAAACTAAAAAAGTAAAAACTTGTACTAGAACTATAAGTTATAATAAAGATAATTTTTGGTTAAATAGCTATTGGACTATATTGGATGGTAGCGGGATAAACGATAATCCGTTACTTGAATCTTCTCTAATTGACTCGGAAAACTTAAAAGTTGACGAGGCGCAAGCGAAAGCAGCGTGACAGACTAAACGAGAAGACTGACTTTCGAGTTGGATGCAATAGTCGATTAAATGAACCCTCTTAGTCTGCGTTCGAGTCGTAGTGGGGCTACTAATTGAAAATAGAATAACATGATTAGATTCGATAGGATGAAACTGATAGGTTTCTCAAAAAATAGAATGCATTTTCAAAGCAGAACTGACAAAAGTAAATATTACTATTTTGAGTTCTCTTTTAAATATCTTCTTAAGATATTTAATCCTAATATAACAAAATATATAGGTCCGTTCTATTAAAAAATACTAGTCCTTTGAAATTACGATAGCAGAAGGAACTTCATTGGGTAAGTAATTACCGCGAATGGATAGTCTAGGAAAACGGCAGCCTAGTAGGGGGAGTACTAAATGTCGGAAAACTCCCCCATTTTTTATTATAAATATTATCTAGAGAAGAGGGGTTCGTTGTGAAACGCGCCCCTTTCAATTATACAATATGGTAGACTTTAATAAGAAGATAGTAAATAGTAATAAATTTAGAGGACCAGCACTATAGTTTATAGCTACTGGTTCTTATTGCGTATACCCAGAAGGTACTTCAGAATATTTTAAGTTCTGGGATGAGGAAAGTAAAAGATGTGTAGATGGTTATACTGCTAATGATGGAGATTTCATTAGTGGGTATAACTATTTTTATTTAAACTATTGCCCTATATCTCGTATAGTTAACCGTATTACAACAGATGAGTCTGGAAATACTAAAGTAAAGCGTGTTAATGAGGTTACATTTCCTGACTTCTGGGATTATGACTATTACTATTTTAATGCAGTATAGGAGGCTCAAGAATAGGGTAAACACTTATGCTTACTTAAGTCTAGACGTAAGGGTTTCTCATATAAAGGCGGGTCTATGGCGTGCCGTAATTTCTATTTAATACCATACTCTAAAACCTTTATATACGCGTCAAATAAGCAATATTTGACAGATGATGGTATTCTTACTAAAGCTTGGGACTATATGGACTTTATAGATAAGAATACAGCTTGGGGGAAGAAAAGGTCAGTTAATACTTAGATGCGTAGACGTGCCGGATTCTACACTAAAGATGATTACGGCAATATCATAGAATTAGGTTATAAATCAGAAATTATAGGTGTTACTTTGAAAGACAATCCTGACGTAGTACGTGGTAAGAAAGCTAATCTTATTATGTTTGAAGAGGGCGGTTCTTTCTCTGAATTAGGCGCAGCATGGCAAATCGCTAGACCTTCTGTAGAGGTAGATGGTATAGCTTTTGGTACTATGATTGTATGGGGTACTGGTGGTGATGAAGGTTCTGCATTTGAAACCATGAAGGATATGTTCTATAATCCTGATGGATATAATTGTTTAGGGTTTGATAACATATGGGATGAGTCTGCTACTACTAATAAATGCGGTTTCTTTGTACCTCAATATACTAACTTAGATATACGTGATGAAAATGGTAAACGTATATATATGGATGAGGACGGTAATACATACCGTAAGAAGTCTTTAGAACACATATTAGCAGAAAGGCAAGTAGTAATAACTAATGCTACTAATAACGCAGCGGTTGATAGATACGTTGCAGAAAGACCTATTACTCCCGCAGAAGCTATGCTAGAGTTTAATGGTAACATATTCCCCAAGAAGGAATTACAAGAGTAGTTATCATTACTCAGAACTAATAAAAAATTATAGAATCATAAGTAGGTAGGTGATCTAGTATGGCAACCTGACGGTAGTCTTAAATGGGTTATTAAGAAGACAGGAGATATAACACATTACCCATTAAGAACTAAAAGGGATGAAGTTACTGGAGCATTAGTAGGAGATGATCCTACTGGTTCTATAGTAATATGGGAGCATCCTAATAAGGATGCTAGTGCTGGTTTGTATATTGCAGGTATAGACTCATACGACTATGATGAATCAAGTACTACATCTTTGGGTTCTTGTTTTATATATAAGAGAGTATAGTCTATAGAATAGTATTCAGATATAATAGTAGCAGAGTACACAGGCAGACCTAAGTCAGCAGAAGATTTTTATGAAAATGTACGTAAATTACTTATATACTATAATGCTAGAGCAATGTATGAGAATCAAAATAAAGGCATATTTGTTTACTTTACTAATAAGCATTGTGACTACTTACTTGCTGATCAACCAGATATAATTAACGATATAGTAAGTAATTCTAAAGTAAATAGAAAGAAAGGTTGCCACATGAATAAATAGATTAAGCAATGGGGATGGGGTCTAATAAAGGATTGGCTTAACGATATTAATGCAGATGGCAAGAAGAACTTATACAATATAATGTCGGAACCGCTATTAGAGGAACTTATAGCTGCAAACGATGTAGTTAACGTAGACCGTGTAATGGCGTTGACCCAAGTAATGATATATAGAGAATAGCTATATAATGTTAAAGTAAAAGAGATTAAAAAAGAGAATAGAAATAGGGTACTGTTTGAAGGCCCTATATTTACTCAGGAATGGTTTCGTGACGACGAAGCTATAGATAATATCGAAGCATATATGTTTTAATTATGAATAATATTAATCAAATGCCAATATAGAAACTTCCTATGTCTAAGAAGACAAAAGACTGGCAAGAAAGTTGTATAGACTATGTTATAGGTCGTAGTTTAGGAGGTTCTAGAAATGGTAATAACAGAACTCGCAGAGAGGAGATGCAAACATACTATGATCTTTATAATAGTATATACAATGAAAAAGATCTGAAATATGTTACTAATCCTTTTAAATAGCAGGATGGCTTTCCTGCAATGGCTTAGGATTATAATATAATTAAGCCCAAAATAGACTTACTGTTGGGAGAAGAAACTAAAAGACCATTCAACTTCAGAGTAGTACGTACAAGTGATATAGCTGCTAGTGAAATGTAGGATAGAGCTAAATAGCTTTTAATAGATTACATTCAGGCTACTATAATGAGTAAATTAGGTCCTGAAGAACAAGCTAGATACTAGGAAGCTTTACAGAATGGTGAGATAATGACTCCTTAGTAGATACAAAAATACATGAGTAAAGACTATAAAGATATAGCAGAAGTAACTGCATATCACAGTCTTAATTACTTAAAAAATAAGTTAAACATTACTCATGAATTCTTTAAAGGTTGGAAGGATGCTTTAGTTGGTGGGGAAGAGATATACTATGTAGGTATACTGAATGGAGAACCGTGCCTCGAACGTGTTAATCCTATCTACTTTGATTATGATACTGAAACGTCCGACTTGGAATTCATTCATGACGCAGAATGGTGTTGTTATGAAATGAATATGTCTGTAACTGAACTATATGATAGATTATACGATAAGATGTCTGAGAAACAGCTAAATTAGTTGTTAGATATGATGGATCAAGCTTCTAAAGGAGGTATAAATCCTGAAGTAAGAAAGACATCTTTAGACTATACTCATATTAAAACACATACTATTAACGGATTCAGTAGTAATCCATTTGATAGTACTAATAGTGTGAAAGTATGGCACTGTTGCTGGAAATCATTTAAGAAAATAGGTTTTGTTACTATAATTGATCCTGAATTAGGTGAGCCTAAAGAATATCAAGTAGATGAGAGCTATAAAGAGACCGGGATGGAACTTAATGTAGAATGGAAATGGATTACCGAAGTATGGGAAGGATATAGAGCTGGAGAAGACTTATATATAGGAATACAACCATTAGAATATCAATATACTTCATCTGATAATCCTAACTCTTAGAGATTGCCTTATACTGGAGTAGTATATAATAATACAAACAGTAGACCACGTAGTTTAGTAAGCATGATGAAACCATTACAGTATATGTATATTGTACTATGGTATAGACTTGAGCTTGCTATGGCTAGAGATAAAGGTAAAGTAGTAAATATGGATATTACTTAGATACCAAAATCTATGAATATAGATGTATCTAAATGGATGCATTATTTATCTGCTCTTGGTGTAAACTTTATTAATCCGTATGAAGAAGGATGGGATATACCTGGTAGAGAAGGAGGTAAACCTAGTCAGTTTAACTAGATTACAGCTCTTGACCTTACTATGGCTAATACTATAGATTAGTATATTAATCTTATGGATAAGATTGAAAGTATGCTATCTGAGATATCTGGAGTTAGTAAGCAAAGAGAAGGTTCTATTTCATCTAATGAATTAGTAGGTAATGTAGAACGATCTGTAGTACAATCAGCTCATATTACTGAACCTTGGTTCTGGACACACAATTAGGTAAAGAGAGAATGCTTAACTATGCTACTTAATACTGCTAGATGGGCTTGGAAAGATAGTAGTAAAACTCATCTACAATATATATTAGATGATGCTACTAGAGCATTCTTAACGCTATCAGATGATATGCTTTATGAGGATTTTGATATCTTTATAGAAGATACTACTAAGAATCAACAGTATATAGAAACACTTAAGCAGTTAATGCAACCTGCTATGCAGAACGGAGCTAGCTTACTTGATATAGCTGAAATCATTACTATGGATAATATTAGTATGATTAAGTCTAGATTAGAGGAAATTGAGCAAAAACGTATGGAGCAACAACAAGCTATGGAACAAGCTCAAGCAGAACGTGAACAGCAAGCTATTCAGATGCAAAATGAGATTAAGGAAGAGGAGCTTATGATTAAAGAAGCAGAAATGGATCTTGAGAAATATAAGATAGATCAAGATAATGCTACTAAGATTACTGTAGCTCAACTTAATGCCTATAGAGGTGCTGAGAATATGGATCAAGACGGTAATGGAATTCCAGATCCAGTAGAGATAGCTCAACAAGCTTTAGCTGAACGTAAGCAAGCATCTGATGAAGCTTCTAAACAATTTGAATTCAATGCTAAGATTAGAGAGCAGAAGATGAAGAAAGAGATAGAAGATAAGAAAAATCAGCTTGAAAGAGAAAGAATGGATCACGAAATGAAGTTGCAAGCAGCTAAAGATAAAGCAGCAATGGAGAGAGAAAGATTAAAAGCTAAGACAGCACTTAAGAATAAGACAAACGCAGAAGCTAAAAAGAGTAAATAATTATGAATTGGTTTAAAGAAACATGGTGGATAGTTAAACAACTATTTACTAAAGTAAAAGCAGATAAAGTAGAATATAAACACATGGATCACTATCCATTTAGTGGTTATTCTGCAATGAGCTGGTGTGGTTACTTGTTAAGTAGAAAACCTGAATCTCAGATTAAGCCTACTACTTGGAATCATGAAAATATTCATCTCTATGAAGCTAAAGATAAAAAGAGATGGATAAGTTATTATTGGTCCTATGTGTGGGAATGGATTAAAGGTAATCCAATTATCTACCCTGCATCTAGTGCTTACTATACCATTCCTTATGAGATGGAAGCTTACGCTAATGACGATAACTTTGACTATCTGAAAACACGTAAGCCTGAAGATCTTGATAAGTACAAGATTAAAGACAGAAAGAAGACTTATAAGGCTAATAAAAAGAATTGGAAACAGTATCTTAAAACAATTAAATAATAGGAGAGATTAATTATGGCATGTGGAGGTAAGAAATCCGGTAGCTCTAAGAAGGGCAAAGAAGGAAAGAAATAATAGTTATGGAACGAGAACCTACTATTAAAGAAAGAATTGAATTGTTTATATAGAGACTATTAGATAACGGATTCGTAGAGTAGGATGAAGATGAAGTACAATAGTATATAATGTTCTTTATAGGTACTCCTTTGGATACTAGAATATTTAAAAAAGATATAATTACTATTTGCATATCTGAATCTTCTCAAGAAGCTGAGATTTACATGAATGGACAACAATTCTTAGGTAAAAGAAATTTTACAGATTTTACATATGGATAAACGAGCATTTAAATAGAGAATGCAGAACCTAAAGTCTTACCGGGAAAATAATCCCGGTAAAGGCTATTGGGATTGGAAAGTAGAAACATTTGCAGATGGCGGTGAGGTAGGTGATCCTGAGAAGGAAAGATTCTATCAGGCTACGGGTAGAAGTAGTAGTGGTAGACCTTTAGAAGAAGGTTTAAAACCTGTGTTCAGTCTTGAAGATGCTGCTAATATGACTCCTATTGGTGATGCTATATCGGCTAAAGACGCCTATGATGCAGTAAAGAATAGAGATTGGTTGAGTGCTGGACTAGCCGCTCTTACAGTATTACCTTTTGTTCCTAGTGGTTTAAGAAATGTAAAAGCTGCTGCTAGATACATTCCTAGAGTTCTAGAAGATATTAATACGATACCTTACCGTAATAGAGCTGAATAGGCAGATAAAATATTCGGTACTAATTATAGTGAAACTTATGATCTGCTTGATGATTTGTATCAACATAGGTACTTTGATTTACCTGAAGTTCAACCCAAAGATATGGTAGCTTCTGGAAGATTATAGGCTAAACCATTTGCAGAAGAACGATTTAATAAGACTGGAGTAGGAGCAGAACCTAATGAGTTTGATTTATGGGTAAATACAGGAATGTATAGAGATCCTATGCAATTAGCTAATCACGAAATGAATCATTATACTGATTATATAATTAGTAGAAATATAGATACATCTGTCAATAATAATATGTTAAAGTAGTTAGAGAATTCACTAAAATAGACAGACGCTACTGACTATTACAGAAAAGGTACAGAATAGAAAGCTTATATGAATTAGCTAAGAACTATGCTCAAATAGAATGGAGATATATAGAATTTAGATGAACCAGTATCGTCTACTCTACTTAAGAAGTATCTAGATAAAATGTCTGATAGTGATCCTATAAAGAAGATGTTTAAACAGCATAAGAATATTAATGCATATACTAAATGGTTTAACGCTATTCCGTTGCTTGGTACTACTGCATTAGGAGCTAATGCTTACTTTAATAATAATAAAAATGAGTGATCTGATAGATTATACAGGTATCATGCCGGAATATCCCATACCTTCATATAAGTATGGTGGTATTCATATAAAGAAAAAGAATAGAGGTAAGTTCAATGCTTTAAAGAAAAGAACTGGTAAAACAACCGAAGAACTTACTCATAGTAAAAATCCATTAACTCGTAAAAGAGCTATCTTTGCTTAGAATGCGAAAAAATGGAAACATAAAGGAAGAAAGAAAAAATAATAAATCTAATTATATATAATTATGGATAATGTAACATTGAACGGTTTTGAGGTATTTGAAGAACTCATGCCAGGAGCAAGTGTAAAGAATAAACCTATTGTTTCTCCTACTAATGAGGAAGAGGAAGAAACAAAAATTGATCTTGAAGGAGTAGGAGAAGAACTCAGTGAAGAAGAGTTAAATAATATTCGTAAGAATACGAAAACTGAAACTGAGGAAGAGGAAGAGGAAGAGGAAGAGCTTGAAGAAGAAGATAAAGAAGTAAAATCTAAATCTAAAGCTAAACCTAAAACTACTACAAAGGAAGAAACAGAAGAACTTGAAGTTGAGGAAGAAGAACCAGAAGAGTCTACTGATGAAACTGCCATAGTAACAGGTTTCTTTGATTCTTTGTCTGAAAAGTTAGGTTGGGACGACATTGAAGATGATGATAAACCTAAGACTGTTGAAGATCTTATTGATTACTTTAACGATGTAATTGAAGAAAACTCAGTACCACAATACGCTAGTGAAGAAGTTGAGCAACTTGATAAGTTTGTTAAGAATGGTGGTAATTTAAGAGATTATTTCTCAATTGATAATGAAATTGATCTTGATGATATCGATCTCGAAGATGAAAGTAATCAGAAGTTAGTATTGAAAGAATTCCTTAAAGAAAAGGGTTTTAATGCTAAATAGATTGAAAAGAAACTTACTAAATATGAGGAAGCTGGTATTCTTGAAGATGAGTCTCAAGATGCTGCTGAAGCCCTTAAGGACATAAGAGAGAATAAGAAACAACAGCTATTGAAAGACCAAGAAAATGCCGCTAAGCTCGCAGCTCAACGTCAACAGGAGTACTTTGATACCGTTGTCAACGAAATAAAGGGCATGGATAATATCCGCGGTGTTAAAATTCCAGAAAAGGATAAACAAATACTGTTGGAATATATATTCAAACCTACCTCTGATGGTATGACCAAATTTCAAAAAGATTGGTCTAAGAGCGTAAAAAATTTAATTGAGTCTGCCTACTTCACTATGAAAGGAGATACACTTGTAAAAGCTGCTGAAGTAAAAGGTCAAAATGCTGCTATTAACAAGTTCAAAAATAGCCTTAATAGGGCAGGAGTAAGTAGAAAGACTAATAAACAGGATAACACTAGCACCGAGTCTATGTGGAATTCCTTCGCACGAAGATTGCGTGCTAATTAATAATAACTAAAAATTAATTTACTAGTATTTTATGGATAATAATATTCTGAATAATTTGGTACTGTATAAAGGTAAGTGGTTCAGTGATTTGATTGATACCGCTAAGATTTCTGCAGCATCACAATAGAATCCGTATCAGGTTGCTACTGTGTTGTCCTATGTATTCGGTACCAAAGATAATGGTTACAACACTTCTTTGGATATGCTTACTGGTGGTCTTGGTAACGTAATGACCATTGATCAACCGAGCTGGGAGTGGAATGTAATGATTGATGCCGATAGAGCAGTTACAATTAGAGATGCAAAATGGAATGGCGCAGCTATTACAGATGATTCAACTGCAGGTCTTGGCAATACACCTATCATGCTGTGGTTAGAAGATAACTGGTTTGGTCCTACTGCTGTATTGGAATTTGACGATAAGGAATTCCAAGTACGTGTAGCAGGTGCTCCGTACCAAGATGGTAACTTGTGGGTATATACTTGTTTTGTAGCTGATGGTCAGCCTACTTCTTATATTCCTGCAGAACTCTTGAAACCGGGTTGCCAAGTATCTCGTCTGGCTTCTGCTGTTGAAGAGTACAGTGAAGAGGGTGATATCCTGAACTATAATACTCACTTCAAGATGCGTAATTATCTTACTACAATTCGTATCAACTATGATATTACTGGTTCAGCTTATTCTACAGTAATGGCTATTGCTTTGCAAGATCCTAAGACTGGTAAGAAGTCTTATTTGTGGGCTGATTATCAGGAATGGGTAGCTCTGCGTGAATGGTATAAGAGATGTGAGCGTATGCTGGTTTACATGAAATCTAATGTAAACAAAGATGGTTCTTGCAACCTGAAGGGTACCAACGGTCGTCCGGTATTTATCGGTGCCGGTCTGTTGGAACAGATTGCTCCGTCTAATAGACGTTACTATACTCATCTTACTGCAGAATTGCTGGAAGACTTCCTGTTTGACCTGTCTTACAATGTACTTGGTACTAACGAACGTAAGTTTGTTGCATTGACTGGTGAAATGGGTATCCGTGAATTCGATAGAATTCTGAAGGAAAAGGTAGTTAACATGAACCTGATTGATACTGTATTTGTAACTGGTTCTGGTGATAGCCTTACTTTTGGTGGTCAGTTCAAGACTTATAAGATGACTAATGGTATCGAGTTGACTCTGAAGTATTTCCCGCTGTACGACGATATTACTTACAATCGTAAGTTGCATCCGGTTACTCTGAAACCGCTGGAATCATATCGTATGACATTCCTGGATCTGGGTAGACGTGATGGTGAGGCTAACATCGTTAAGGTAGTTCGTAAGGATCGTGAATTCGTAACTTGGACTACTGGTGGTGCAGTTCTTCCGTCTGGTTATGGTAAGTCTATTAATACTCTGAGATCTAATGGTAAGGATGGTTACACTGTATTCTTCCTTGGAGAAATGGGCATAATGTTAAGGGATCCACGTGCGTGTGGAGAATTAATATGTGACGCAGATTAATTCAAAAAAGTTAAACTAATTTGGGAACCTTATTAAGCTACTCCCGTTATTAACATATCTAACACATTAAGGATATGAAAAGTAACGAAGTATATAAAATAACAAAATTAGTTAACTAATAAGGTTTATATTGGAATAACAAATCAAGGTTCTGGTGCGAGATATCGCCATCATTGGTATGAGTCTCGCATCGGCGAACCTTCTCCTATTCACCGTTCTATGGCAAAATACGGTGAAGAAAACTTTACATTAGAAATAATTGATTTTGCCGATACCTATGACGAATTAAAAGAAAAAGAGAAATACTGGATTAAATGGTATAATTCTACAGATAGGAGTATAGGATATAACTTAACTGAAGGTGGAGACGGAACTTTTGGTCGAATGCATTCTGAAGAGACTAAAGAAAAAATTAGACAGAAGGCCTTAGGTCGTAAGGCGTCAGAAGATACTAAACAGAAGATGTCTAAATCTAGAAAAGGTAAATGTTCTGATAAACAAAAGGAACACTTATCTAAATTGCAAGAGCAATGTAAAACTAAAGTTTATCAGTACTCTAAAACTGGAGAATTTATAGCAGAGTATGATTCTATTATAGAGGCTTGCAAAGCTAATGGTTTAAGCCGTAATACCATCCGCATCCAATTAAAGAATCCTCCAAGAAATCCAAATGATCACAGAATAAAATTTCTCTGGAAAACTGTTAAAACAGAAAGATACTAACTGAACAATCTAATTAATAATTATGGAAGTAATCGTTAGAATAATTAAAACCAATCCCTGGACAGGGATTACTAAATGGCCTACATGTTTTGACTATGTAAGCTCTTACTGGACTAGATCTGGTAATTTATATACTGGTTTATCTGTAGAAGATGCAGCTAGATTAGAAAAAGAAATTGGTTATCCTGAGGGATAGTTATCTCCAAATAGTACATTTTGGGATACTTTTGCTATTAAGATAGGAAGGAAAGATGTACTACTTGACACTAATAGACCTGAGGATGAATTAAAATATTTGTTCCTTAAGAATCATAAGAGAGTAGCAAATGGTTTAAATAATATCAAACCTGGTACTGATTATGTTATGATTAATAAGGATAGTGAAGCAGAAGAACAGAATAAGTTCAATAAAGTTAAGCGTGAAGCATATAGAGAAATGGATAAGATGTCTACTGAAGAAATGCGTAAGTGTTTACGTCTCTATGGTATGAAATCAGACTCTATGTCTAATGAAGTTGCTGAAGCCAAATTGTCAGAATTTATTGAAGCTGATCCTTCTAAGTTCTTGATGAAATGGGTAAATAACCCTAATAAAGAAATTAACTTCGTAATCGAAGAAGCTATTGCTAAAAACATTATTAGAAAGAATCGTGCTCAATATTACTTTGGTACTGATTTAATTGGTAATGGTCTTGAAGATGTAATTGCTTATCTTAAGGATAAGAAGAATCAAGATATTCAATTAGCAATACTTAATGAAATTAAATCTAAGTAATGACCAATAAAGATTCTCATATAATTTTCAAGGTAGTTCTGGATAAGAATGCAGAAGGTATTGCCTATGGCGGATGTCCAGCATTCTTAGATGAAGAAGTAGACTTATTTCTTAATCAAGCATAGTTGGAAATCTTAAGTAATAAGATTACTGGTAACAATGCTTTAAGAGTAGGTTTAGAAGGTTCTGTATCTAACTTATCTGAGATGGAGAAGTTAATAGCTACAGATGTTAATCTTCATGCTGTACATACAGACTACAATGAGTATGCATTAGAAGATGTTCATGATGAAGATAATAGAATGACTATACTTAGTGTATTACTTAAGTATGGACAATTCTAGACTAACTGCGTACTTACTAGTCATGAATTAGTAAAGCCTTTTAAGCAGACTTATAATAATATACCTTGGGTAGAGAATCCAGTAGCTACTTTAGAAAATGATAAACTCTTAGTATACGTAGATCCTGTTTTAATGCAGGATCCTATGTATGCTCCAAGAGTAGAAGATAATACAGAGTTCTATAGAGTAGATCTTACTTATGTTAAGAAACCAACTAAGTTTGATTATGCTAAACCTGAACAAGAATTAGACTTCCCTGAAGATGTAATGTATGAGATTATTAATAGAGCTGTAGTAATTGCTTTAGAGAATATAGAATCTTAGAGACAGTCTACTAAGTTTTAGTTAAACCAAGTATCTGAATAATTATGTGTGAAAGAGATTTTCAAATAAATGTAGAGAGGTAGCTAAATAATATCATACCTAGTTATAATGAAGCTATTAAGTTTCCTTCAGATACTTTGTTTCATTTTATAAATAGAGCTAAAGACGAATATGTTAAATAGAACTTTAGAGTATTCTAGAGGAATCAAGAGATCACTGATAACATACGTACTTTAGTAAATACTAAAGATTATACTACTTATAATTTTAGTAAGTTAGGTAACAAATGGGAAGCCAATTATCCTGAAGATTATATGTTTGCACTTGGTGAAAATGTATATATAAGTATAAAGGATAATAAATGCAATAACTTAATTACTCATGAGTCTGATGTAATAGAGGCTACAATAGAGACAGTAAGCTCTAGACTAAGTAATAGCCTATCAGATCATAAATTGCGTTATAATCAAGCAAAACCTATTAGAGTATATACTGACAATAAAATTGTATTATATACTGATGGTAAATATGACATAAGTTCTTATGAGCTTACTTACTTAAGAAAAGCTAAGGATTTAGGTACTCTCTAGGATTTAACTAAAGAGTATACAGATTTACCAGAAAATACACACTAGGATATAGTTGATCTAGCAGTTCAAATGATAGTACAAACTATACCTAATGCAAGTTCTAAGAAATCTTAGGACGAATAATTAAGGCGCTTACGGCCGTGGAAATCTGAAATAATGAAAGTAGAAAGTAAGCGAATAGACTAAGCGCTAATGTCTAATTTAAAAACAAACATTTAATATGATAACTTCAGTACACTCAGTTCTGATTGGAAAACAAGCTCCGGCTTTTTACACTACAGTAGATGCTTTGGCTGTTGGTGATGTTGCTTTGTTCGATGAGAATAAGGCTCTTATTAAAACTGCTGCTGATGCAGTAAATGCTAACTCTCTGTATGTAGGTGTAGCAGGTGAAAAGATGAACGTTACTATGCCTGATGGTACAGTAGCACAGAAAGCTAATATTGATTTCTCTACTGAAATCCAGAAAGCTTCTAAACCGTCTGCAGTAATCGGTGAATATGTAGCTCCTGTTGAAGAAAAGATTGTGATCACTTTGACTAACGCTACTATCATTGCTGGTAATCGTTACGTTTTGCGTATTGTTTATAAGGATATGTATGAAGCTGCTTGGCAGTTTACTCATACTTATGAAGTATATGCTGAAACTACTACCCATGCAGATTTAGTAAATGCTCTGTTAAAGAAGATCAATGCTCATAAGAACCGTAGAGTACAGGCTTCTGCTTCTGCTGCAGTTCTGACTTTGACTGCTATGCCGAAAGATGATAATGAAGGCGTTTATTCTTTAAATGAATATAGCGTTGTATCTATGGAAGCTTCTCTGTACGAGACTATTCCTGGCGCATTGCTTGCTAATCAGCCTAAGGCAGTTGTAGGTGCTACGATTGTTAAGACTGCTGGTAATCCGGGTAAGGGTTATTGGAAGCAAGTACGTGATGCAGAAGTACGTAACATGGGTTATAAAGGTCACGTATTTACTGGGGCATATCCTATTGTTGAACAGGCTCGTAAAGTAGTAGAAGATGCAGAATATGATTATGCTATCATTGAAAACGATAACCTGTACTTGAGCAATGATAATCAGTACATCAAGACTACTCCGTTGACTACGGAAGTTTATTGTCCTAGTTTAGTTGATTCTATTGTAGATAAGGGTATTCAGTCATTTATTGCTGGTAAGACAATTGCCTAATCCACGTTAGAGAGATTGAATTTGGGATAAGATTCCTTTTACAAACTACAGAAGTGGAGTTGTGGAATATTCCACTCTCCACTTTTTTTATTGTTGATATATGGACAAATTAACAAATATACAAATAGATGGTGATAAACTGACCTTCAAGATAGAGACTGAAGTAGACCTTAGCAGCTATAGTAAGGAAGTTTATATAGATGAAGTATGGAATTTAAAGAACATACTTGAAGACAGTCCTATACATAACATTAGCTTTTCTGAGAATATTACAGTAGATTCCGATAATAATGTAACTGTAACTAATGACGATATTCTAGAATTAGATTGGAATATGAAGTATGTTACTTTGAGATGTTTTACGGAATAGGAAGAAATACATTTTCATGGCATATACTACAATCCTTCAATTGTATATATGGCAGAGATTAGGAAATTACATACTCACTGCTCAACTTGTTTAGATGATCAGACTATGCAGAACATAATGTTAGTAGTCTTTAAGAGATAGTTACTTGAGTATGCTTTAGCATCCGATTACTATCGTGATGCTTTACAATTATATGTAGATATCTGTAGATTACTTGAGATATCTATTAAACCAAAATGTGCAGCTAGTACTTGCTGTAACAATGCTATTCTTACTCAGAAAGGTGATTGTTTCAATACAGAAAACGATAAGTGTCTTCATTTAGAGAAAGAGCGTAACTCTGCTACTTTATTTAGTGGTATTTGTTACTCTTGTTCTAACAATACTTGCAGTACAGGAAATTGCAGTAATAGTTATTGTAAATTATAAAATAAATAGATATGATACAAAAATGTGATGGTGTAAAGATATTGGACTTAGAAGAGAAGCTTGAAGCTACAGGTAGTGAATACATTGTTACTGCAGAAAAAGGCAATAACTATAAATTACCGCTTGAATCTGTAGCTGATATAGTTATAGGTAATTCTAAGTTTAAAGCTGCAATTAAGGATGTATATGAATCAAGTACACCTACTGCATCTGTATCTTTAGATAAAGATCAATTTCTATTCTCATTTGGTATACCTGCTGGTAGAACTGGTGATGCCGGTAAAGATGGTAAAGACGGTAAAGATGGATAGGATGGCAAAGATGGTATTGATGGTGTACCAGGTATAGATGGAGATACTACTAGAGTAGTAATAGCATATAAGTCTACTAAGAGTATAGAAAGACCTGATACTCCTGTAGGTGGTAGTTGGGATTATGATACTAACACTATAACATATCCTGAAGGATGGTCTGGTAGTGATAGTAATCCTAATGGCTATGTATGGATGTCTACCGCTACATTCTCTAGTAAAGGTACAATAGTAGTGCCTTGGAGTACTCCTGTAAGACTTACAGGTGCAGATGGTCATGATGGTTCAGATGGTAGTAATATTGAGTTTGTATACAAACTCACTGTAACTAGTTTAGTTACACCTACTAAACCTACAGGTAATAGTCAGACTGAAGCTATTAGACAAGGTTGGACTGATCATCCTACAGGTATTAGTGAATAGTATCAATGTGAATGGGTTTGTTCACATAACTTGCAAACTGATGGCAGTTGGAGTGAATGGGAAGGTCCTACTATTTGGTCCAAATGGGGAGTGAATGGTAAAGATGGTGATGGAGTAGAATATATTTATCAACGCACTAAATTACCCGCTTCTCCTAAAGAGATTACAGATAATAATCCAGATCAGGATGAATATATACCTCAATCAGCTCCTGGTGAACAACCTTGGACAGATGATCCTAAGGGAGTAAGTGAAGAGTTTAAATATGAATGGGTTAGTAAAAGAAAGTATAAAGGTGATACTCACAAATGGGGCAACTTTAGTTCTCCGTCATTATGGGCTAAATGGGGTGATGATGGTCAAGATGGTCAACACCTTAGAGTAATGTATACTAAGACATCTGGTAGTGATGTTAAGCCTAGAGACCCAGATAGATTAAATATTAACCCTGGTAGTATTTGGGGGGTAGGTATGCCCTCTGTGACTGGTAAAGAAGCCATATGGGGTATTCAAGCTTTAGTTACTTTTGATAATAAGTTAGTAATTGACGAATCATTACCTGAGGATGAAAGAGGTTGGCAAGGGCCTTATTTAATTACAGGTGTACCTGGTCTTGATGGTAATAACTTTAATTATCAAGTAGAAGCATTTAAATAGAGTTCTACTCAACCTGAGAAACCTACTAGTAATGACCCGTATCATCCAGGCGATGGTTGGGTACTTACGCCTGATATGTCTACTGGTATATGGTGGAAGTGTATAGCGTTAGTTCAAGGTGAAACAGGTACAGTAATAGAATGGGGCGCTGTAGTAAAAATAACAGGTCAAGGAGTTGTTATTAAAGGTACTCTAGATTCTACAGACGATCTTCCAACGGAAGGTAACTAGATAGGAGACGGTTGGGTTATTGATGGTTTCTTGTGGGTATGGAATGGTAGTAACTGGGTAAATGTAGGTAAGGTTCAAGGCATGGATGGTAACTACTATGAATACAGATTTGCTAGAAACAATAGTTGGGAAACTGCTCCTTAGTTAAATGCTGCTGAACGTTATCCTGCAGGTTGGAGTTCTACTGCGCCAGCATTAAGTAGTGGTAAAGTATTATGGGCTACATTTGCCCTTATTAATGGTGGAGATGACACATTAATAGAACAATGGTGTGATCCATACTATATGACTGGTATGACTGGTGATAACGGTGGTTCTGGTGTTCCTGGAGTAGGTTACGAAGTTAGATACTGTAAAGGTACTGAAACTACTTATACTGGTGAAACTTGGAGTGACTCTATGAAATGGAAGAGAAATCCTACAGGTTGGTCTATGGATGTTCCTGAGCTTACTAAAGGTGATGAGTATAATTACATATGGTTTATTCAGTGTAGAGTTATTGACGATAACATGGAAACTGCATGGTCTAAACCTAATCCTATGGGTGGTATAATTACTCCAGATCCAGTAGGTTCACAACCTATAGCATATCCTATGGGTATATATAGTACTAGTACTCCTTATATTAACGATGGAGAAAAAGCTCCTTACGTATATGATACTAGTGATGGTAACTATTACTTCTTGAAATCAGTAATGACGTGGATTGGTACTCAATAGAATAATGTATCTCCAGCTACAGATACATCTGGCGCATGGACTAAGTTAGAAGGATACGAAGCAATCTATACTGATTTACTTATTGCACCTAACTCATTAGTAGGTGGAGCTGTATTTAATAACAACCTGATGTTCTCACAAAGAGGTAAGAACGCTAGTGGTGGTGATAGTTCTGAGTATCATTTGATTAATACTTCAGATCCTATGAACACTTCTAACTCATTTAGACCTAATTTCTTGTTAGACTTTGAAAATGGTGAAGCTTACTTTGGAGCAGGAAGTATACACTTAGCAGCTGATTCTGAGAATAGTAGTATCAATATGAGTTCTGGTTCTAATAGTACTATTATTGATAAAGACGGCATTGATATAACTATGGGTAATACTAGTTTTACTGTAAACAGTGAAGGTATTTACTATAAAAAGGGAAGTACGAATGCGTTTGGTGTACTTAATACAGGAGCTGGTACATTTGCAGGTGGGAAATTTGCATGGAATGAAAACGGAGATATAATTGTTTCAAATGGTTTAATTGTAAATACAAACGGTACAGGGCAGCTAGGTCCCTCTATCACTTGGAATAACCAAGGACAAATGGAGATGAATAAGTCATTAAAAGTCGTAAATTCTGATAATGACTATAATGTCATTCTTGGTAAAGGTCCTACCACTGATACTACTGCTTTAACTATTACGGATAAATCTGGAACTAAGATTGCAGAAATGGGCTTAGTAAAAACTAGTAACGGTTCTATTATAGTAGGTTTTGGTTATAGAGACCCAAATAGTATGGATCAGATATTTCTAACACCTAATGGCTTGGTTTGCGTATCTGGATCCTCCAGCAATTATTCAGGATTTCAGATTAGTCCCAGCTTAGGATTGTAGTTCTATGGTACAGGTGGTGGATGGAAAACTTATTCAGCTAAATAATATGTTTAATAAATAGAAGAGCTATATTAATAGTAAGACAAATAGTATACTGAAAACTAATATACTTAGGAACAATAGAGATGTTGTAGCAACCATAGTATACAATGAATTGACAGATTTATTGGAGTTTAGTAACACATCTAGTGTTACTACTCCTATAGATTCTGAAATACTAAAGAGATACTTACATTAGGTTAAACCACAATTATATAGTGGTATACCTATGAAACTCAAACCGTATTGTATTAAGTGTGGTTGTGGTAATGGATACTTTAGAGGATTGTATGATCCTTATGTATTAGCATTGTTGACAGAGGATGCAGATCCTTGGTTATGGGAAGATAACGGTGTAGTACTGTTAGAATAGTAGAAAGAAAATAATTTGATTGACAATGATAGCAAGAATTAAAGGTTTAAAGATTAGTCAAGCTTCAGAACGTACTGCTGTCACAGGATAGGAAATGATTCCATTCCAAGATGGTGAAAGAAATGGTAAGATCCGAATGATAGAGTTTAAAGATATGACTATGTATATCTTTGATCCTACTATCGTTGATGGTAAAGTAAGTCAAGAAGATTATGACGCATTAAAGCAAGCTATAGAAGAAGGTAAGCTTGTCTATACTATTAACTCTAATAGAAATGGATTAGACTTGGCAACTGAAGTAGCTATAGTTGGTGGTACTATATATATTGAATCTCCTGATTTTATTAAAGAAGAAGGTACCGATAATATATCTCAAGTAGTATTTGATACTATTACTGTAGATAGTTCATTAAACTATAGTAAAGAACAATATACTACTACAGTTATTAAGACTACTGGAGATGGTACTAAAGTACTTACAGATAATGGTCAGTATGTATATATAGGTAATTTAGCGTTAACTAACATTAAGTTTAAAGACGGTACTAATACATCTACTTATGATTTAGTAACCAATGGCATTACCTTTAGACAGAATAGTACTCCATGTGTATCATGGAACACTATTAAGAGTGGTAACAACATCTATATGGATATACGTATAGCTAATGCTACTGCATCTATGGATGGTCTAATGAGTAAGGAAGACTATGTAGAACTTAATACTACTATACCTGGGCAGATTGAAGATCTAAAGGAAGCTGACTCCAATATAAATAATAGAATAGACGATCTTGATGATAAGATTGATAAGGAGATTGCCGATAGAGAAGCAGAGATAGACCGTATAGAGAATAAGTTTGATGGAGTTACTGATAAACTAGAAGATGCTTTACAGAAAGAGATTGAAGATAGAAAAGCAGGTGATACTACTATTACTAATAGTTTAAACGCATTCATTAGTACTAAAGGTCAACCTGGTGGTTTAGCTGAATTAGACTCAACTGGCAAGGTTCCTGCAGCTCAATTACCGTCTTATGTAGATGATGTATTAGAGTTCTCTACTAAAGCTCAATTCCCTCAGACTGGTGAAACAGGTAAGATATATGTAGCTAAGGATACTAACTTAACATATAGATGGACTGGTACTCAATACTTAGAGATTAGTTAGAGTTTGGCATTAGGTGAAACTCCTAGTACAGCATATCCTGGAGATAAAGGTAAAGCTAATAGAGATGCTTTAAATAGCATGCCTACTAAACTTACTTCATATCTTACTCCTACTACTAGTACTGGTGAATTAGTTAAGATTAACTATAAGTATGCAGCTAAAGATGGTTTAAATTATGGTCCATTACAGGATGATAATATAGATATACCATCAGCTACAACTACTAATGCAGGTGCTATGTCTGCAATAGATAAAGGTAGATTAGATAGCTTATATAATGAATTTGGTAGTATACAGAATCCTGGTGATAAGCTTGATTCACTACCTAATAACCTAGTTACTGGTGTAGATGCAACGTCTAGAAATGCAACTAGTGTAACTATTAACTATAAGCAATCTGATTTATCTGCAGCTAGTAATTCATATGCTAATCCTATTACTAAGTCATAGACTATACCTGCTGCTACACAATCTGCAGCTGGTGTAATGACTGCTACTGATAAATAGAACTTAGACGTCAATATACCTAATAGAATTACTAATCTAGATAATAGAGTAACTACTGAAGTAGATAGACTAGAAGAGCTTATTGAGAGTAGTTCGTCTGAGATTACTAACGATCTGAATGTAGAGATTCAAGCTAGAAAGGATGGTGATGCTCAGTTACAGACTAATATCAATAATCTGTAGTCTACTATGAATACAGAATTAGCTAAGAAAGTTGGTAAAGTAACTGTAGCTGGTTCTGGTAATGCTGTTACTACTGCATCTATTAGTGGCGATACTCTTACTCTAACTAAAGGAGCTACATATAATAACTATGTACATCCTGCTGGTTCTGCACCTAGTAAAGCATCTGGATTCTATAAATTCTCTACTGACTCTACTAGTCATGTAGCTAGTGTTACTGCTGTAACTAAAGCTGATATAACTGCTTTAGGTATCCCTGCATAGAATACTAATACTACTTATACATTTGCTAATGGCTCTGCTGGTAATTTCACAGTAACTCCATCTGGAGGTAGTGCATAGACGGTAAGCGTTGGTAAACCAGCTAATGCAGGCAATGCTGATACAGTTGGTGGCATCAGTCCATCTGCTTTTGTAAAAAAAGCTGGGGATACTATGACGGGAGTATTATCAATAAATCAAACTTCATCTAGCTAGCCTTTAACTTTGCGCGGTACTAATACTGTGGGTCTTATCTAGTTTGTTAATAACGAAGTAGAAACTGCAGAAGTAGGGTATACGGATTCATTAGGTGCATACTTATATAATGATAAACTGACAACTCATCCGTGTATATCATTAGGCAGCATAGATAGTTTAGATGAAGGAGCAACTTTCTATTATGGAGATACTCATTATAAATTACTTCATAAAGGTAATTATGCTAATGAGTTAGATTCACGTTATTCGCCAAAAATAGTATATAACTACGATAAAGGATGTTTAGTAAAATTAAATATAGCATCCAATTCTAATACTATGACTACAGTAAGAATTTTTGGTAATTCTTATAAATATAGTACACCTCCGTTTGATACAGTAATATAGTTTTATAACTTTAATGATGAAAATTCAATTTTACAATATACTGGGGTTAACAATGGTGCTAGTTTTGGGGATATAAAAGTATTTATACATCGAGGATACGTTCATCTATGGTTTAAATAGACGCGTATATATCAAACCTTTATGGTTTATGCGAATGTTATGAACAGCACAGATTTAGTTAACGTAGTTGAATCCATAAGTAATGCAGCTATGCCTACTTCTGGAGTGGCTAGACTGGTAACTATAACTCCTAAATAGGCTATATATGCTGGAGATAATATTATTGCAGCAGCTGGTAGTGTAAACATAGAGAACACAAATGAAATAAATTCATACTCTGGTCATCTATATTTAAACCATAGAAATATGGATGGAACCAAAAATATTATAATGTGTGGTAATGGTGGAGCAGTAATGATTGGAGGTAATGCTGAACCATCTGCTAAACTACACGTATATGGTAATATACTATCTACTGATAAAATATCTGCATCTGGTGGTTTCTTCAAAGAATCTGATGCTCGTTTAAAATCAGATATTAAACCTTTAGACTATACTCTAGACTAGATATGTTCTATACCTACTGTATCATTTATAATGAATGATTAGAAACAAATAGGTACTGTAGCATAGGATTTAGAGGAATTAGGTTTTAAAGATATAGTAGATGAAAGCATTACTTCTAAATCTGAAGTAAATAATCCTGAACAGTTTGAATCATTCACTAGGGATGGTAAAGAGTATGTTAAGGTTAAGAAGGTAGAGTATGAAATGTTAGGTGTATTAGCTATTGAAGGAGTTAAGATGCTTAAGGATGAGATTGAAAAGCTTAAAGCTGAAATAGAAACTTTAAAGAATAAGCAACATGAGTAATGAAATAGCAACATATTCTATGATATTAAGTAAGCTTAGTCTAGGTAAGAGTGGGACAGAATGCCCTACTAAGACCTAGATTTTAGCTATTAATTCATTAATCGTTATTGATAATGCTTCTACTTATGGAGCTAATGAATGTGTAAAGATAGATGATATACGTAAGAAAGCAGAGACTTGGAATTACTACTTAACAGTATCACCTACTAGTATGTCATTTGGAGCTGGTGGTGGTAGTAAATAGTTTACTTATAGTTCTTACAAAAGAAAGGTATTAGATGGAGTAGAATAGAGTGGTGATATAAGTGTATCATTAAAAACTACTAGCGCATCTGGTACTGGATTCTCTATAAGTGGAACCACCGTAAGTGCTTCTGCTAATGAAGGTACTTCAAATAGAACAGGTACAGTTACTATAACTCAGAATGAGTCTAATAAGACAGCTACTATTAGTCTATCACAGAGTGGAGATACTATTAGCTCATATGGAGAATGGACTATATCTGTATCAGCTAATCCTACTAGTGTATCTAGTGATGGTGGTACTTCACGTATTACAGCTAGTGCTAAGAGAACTGTATATTGGGCTAGTGGAGATGTTACTGAAGAAACAGGCAATCCTACACTGTCTACTAACTTAGGTAGTCTTAGTAGTAGCTCTTCACCTAGTACTTTAACATTAGGAGAGAATACATCTACATCTAGTAGAACTGCAACTATTACTGCATCTTATAGTGGTAAGTCAGCTACTTGTACAGTTACTCAAGCTGGTGCTGAACCTACTATTGAGTATGTATTTACAATTAGTCCATGGCAAGTTAATGTTGGAGCTAGTGGTGGTACAGGAGATATAGGCTTTACTTCATATAAGTTGGTAAATGGTAATCAGATCAGTTTAGGATACAGTATAGATAGTAGTACATTACCTTCATGGGCTACATATAGTAATGGTAGATTTACTATAAGTTCTAATTCATCTACATCTTCTAGATCTGCAAATGTGTACTTTATATAGAGTGAATCTGGAAAAAGAGATTATGCTACAATATCACAAAGTGGTTATGTACCACCTGCAGATAATTATGTATTTACTTGGGAAGATGGTAGTACTTCAGATGTTAGTGCAAGCTTCCCGTGGGATTTCTCTACTAATGGAACTGCTGCTAATATACCAGTAGTATCTACTAAGAATGGTAGTAGTCAATCTTGGAGTGTGTCTAGTAAGCCTAGTTGGATAACTACTTCTACTACTAGTAGTAAAGTTACTATCAGTGCATCCGATAATAGTGGATCTGCAAGAAGTGGAAAAGTAGTATTAACTCAGAGTGGTTCTGGTAATACATTAACTGTTAATGTTAGTCAAGATGCTAAGCCTGCTGAAGATGAATACACGTTTGAAATTAGGAAATCTGATGAGGAATATACTGGTAAAACAAGTATTACATTTGATGTTCCTGCAAGCACTGTTGGTTGGTCTGGAAATTATGCATATAGATCTAGGAAGAATGGAGAACAATTTGCTAATGTAAGCTTCTCATCTAGTGCAAGCTGGCTTCACGTTGAAAGTAGTGGTGCTTATACCGTAGATCATAATACAGGTAGCTCATCTAGATCTGGTACTATTACACTAACTCAAGCAGAGTCTGGATTGAAATGTTATATTTATATAAATCAAAGCGGTTGTACTCCTACATATACGTTTAACGTATCTCCAACGAATTTAAGTGTGACTGCAGCAGAAACGAACGAGACGCTTACAGTGAATTCTTATAAGACTGTACTTGAAAGCGACGGTAGTGAAACTACAGAATCTCTAAACTACGAATTCTCGTCAAACGCAAGTTGGGTTAATGCTGCAAGAACTACAACCAACACTACATATATAACTGTAGCATAGAACTTAACAACTAACTAGAGAAGTGCTAAGATTACTTTAACTCAAGCAGAGAGTGGTGCTCAAGTATTTACAAATGTTATCCAAGCAGGGCAATAGGTAGTTGACAATAAGCTTACTTTAACTAGTATTACTTATAGTACTGGTTTCTTATTCCCTCCTGGTTATACGCCAGTAGAAGGTGAAACTGCATATTTAGGTTTTATGGTACCTAACACATTCACATGGAAAACTTCTAATGGTTTAGCTGTTAATAGAGGAACTATTTATGCTGGGAATATAGGGAATATATATGTACGTGAGAATGATAGGTATAAGTTAGTTAAATCGTTCTAGTTACAAACAGGAGATCAAACTATTAGTTTCTAATGAATCCGTACTTAGCACATATGACAGATAGAGAATTGTTGGAGCAGATATATCTTCTGCTCCTTCAAATCAACGTGAAGGTAAGTGAGATAGATAATGATACTAAACAATTTGGTATGAACGTAGCAGCCAATCTAGTTGGTGATGCTCTAATGATGAATAACAATGATGCCGAGAGAAGAAATAATTAAACAACTTAAACCTTACTTTGATGTAAAAGAGTTAGTATGTAATCACATATATAGTAGGTTTGGAGAATAGTCATGGATGTTCTTAAGTACATAGCTACTACATGTATTACTGTGTCTACGTACTGATATTTTACGAATGCCAATGCATATCAATATTGGTAATATGCATCAAAGAGGTATGCGTTGTAATATGTGTCCTTTAGTAAAGGGTAAGAAAGGAGTATATGTATCTGCACATGTAACAGGTAATGCAATTGATTTCACATGTGAAGGTAAGACTGCAGAAGAAGTAAGAGAGATAATAAAGGCTAAACCTTTGTTATTACCATGTAAAGTACGTTTAGAGGAAGGTGTTACCTGGGTTCATATTGATGTATATGATGATGGAACAGAAGACAAAATAACAACATTTAAAGCATAATATATGTTACAGAGAGAGATAGTTAGATTTAGAGCATCAGATACGTAGCCTAATCCTCTAGAAGTAGATTATTGGATTGACGTTACCTCTAATTACTATGGCGGTTGTATTAGGTATTATCGTAATGATACTAATACATGGGAGATGCTAAATCTGAATGATAAGCAAGTAGATGCTATCATTGATTATATTAATAGAGCTCTTGATTAGATAGAACAGTTTATTAATGAAGCTATAACTGAAATCAGAAATGAATTAGCTGAGTTTAAAGATGAACTGAAAGAGGAAGTTAACAGACTGTGGTAGTATATTAATCAGAAAGTAGAAGAATTAACTACTTAGATTAGTAATATTAGAAATGAAATTAATGGTATTAAGTAGGATATTACAGATATCAATAATAACATTGATGATATAAACCAAGATATTACTAATATCAATTCTAATATTGAAGATATTCGTCAAGATATAACTAATATAGTAGGTAGTGATTTAACTTCTATTCAACAGAAAATTACTGAATTAACTCAGAATATACAAGAGTTAGATAGTAAGATTGACCAATAGATTAGTGATTTAAGAAGCTATATAAATAGTGAAATCACTAAAGCTAAGAATGAACTTAAGACTTATGTAGATGGTAAAGTTGCCGATCTTACTGAGTTAATTAATCAAGAGATTGAAAATAGAACTAACGCAGATAATAATATACAATCCCAAATTAATGAGCTTAAACAATTGATTACTAATGCACAGAATGCTATTGATACTCATGCAGCTAGAAGAGATAATCCTCATGTAGTTACTAGAGCTCAATTATCATTAGCTACTACTGATAGTGTAGTATTTAATAAAGTAAGTGCTCCTAGTGGGTTCTTTAAAGAGTAATAGTTATGAATAAATGTGACGGTATAAAGATATTGGAGCTGGATCCTAAGCGTATACTAGAAGGAAACGAATACATGGTAATAGCAGAGAAGGATTAGAACTTTAAAGCTCCTATTAACTAGATTGTTGATTTAGTAGTTAGTGATGATAGACTTAAGGATTACATAGATACTACTATAGAATCTTCAATAGGTGATTTCAAAAATGAAGTTAATCAAAGTATATCTGAACTTACTAGTAAAATAAATAATCTAGATAGTAAGATAACTAATGTTAATAATAGAATTACTAATCTAGAATCTAGTATAGATGATATTGAACAGAGTATAACTAGTATCAATAATAAGATTACTAATATTGAAAATAATCTTGGTAATGTTGGTGAATTACTTGATGAAGAGTATATTACTCAGCTAATAAATAAACTTATTAGTGAGAATAAGATATCTGTATTAGATCCGGTACAACAGGCAATGAACAAAGGTACTGGTGTTACTTTAGCATTACCTAGTGCTAATAATGGTAAGATATCATTACCTATATGGACTGGTACTGAAGCTGAATATAATTAGCTTACTAAAGTAGCAGGTATGACTTATAATATTATTGATGAGGAGAGTGAATAATGTTAGAGTTAGGTATAGCAGGGGGACGAGCAGTTCCCCTACAAAAGAGAACTGTAGGCAATACTAATATATCTGATGTATTTGATGGAGTAAATCATATATGGCCTACTAGGGATGATGTAGCTTACTTCTATGATTTCAATAGTATATAGTTGAGATTCATATGGACTGATTCTAACGGTAGAGATTTTGATACCGGTACTAACATCACTAACGCTCCTAGTATCCCTAGTGAAATAGTAGGATGGAATTGGGGTTCGTCTGAGGATAGAACACAACCTTTTTTATACTGGGGAGGTGATAATACTCGATCTGGAGCAGAATGTGTAATGGTAGACATTAAATCTATTCAAGATGTATATACTAATGACCCTAGTTTAACTATGCCAGAATAGTTAATTGTACAACTTAGAGGAAACTGGTTTGGTACAAAAGAAGACGGTATTGTAACTGTTGAATGTACTGCCTACAAAGGAGGAGTAATAGTAAAAGCCTATCAGATGAGTGGTGCTGACATGGGAGTATCTACTCAATCATTTGTATTCGCTGATAAAGATGGTTGGGTGTCCGAAGAAGGTATGCCTAATAAAATATGGGTTGGTGAAGCCGTTAAATACAATGACAGATGGTATAAAGTTAATCCTGTAGATGATAGCGTAGAAGGTATGCCCAATTTAACGATATAGAGAGACTTTACACATAAAGATACTTTATTAAGTACTTCCGTTAATGGTTATGTTACATTTAATGGTAAATAGTATAAGACATGGAATGATTAGACTAATGTAGACGGAGATATAATAATAGGATCTGTTAGATGTCTGAATACTGATACTATGACTGAGGAAGGATAGATTAAAGTAATCGCTATGAATGAGAATGGCACTATATACAACGATAGTATAAGTACTGCATTCAGATATGGATATGTAGCGGGTAATAGTGAAAAGAGAGGTCAGCAGTTTATTAGGAGTTATATAAGCAGTAGAGACGTTTAGGCAGCAGATGAGGAATTTGCTGTAGTTAATTACTTTGATAAGACTGAAGCTGGTCAAGTTGTAGCATTAAATCCAATAACATAATGAAAACAATATTGTATATTTCAATGATGAATATACGAGATAGAAAGAATACGATACTCCAGAACAGGAGATTATTTAATTATTAAATATTTGCAAATATGGTTAAACAAGAAAATCCTAATTTCATAGCATCTAAGTATGCTCCAAATCCTAAAGAGGTTTCTTACTGGATTGACTTAGCAACAGACAGTACTGGTAATGTTATTAAGTCATATAGTCCTGATCTTAAGAAATGGATACCACTGAATAGAGATGCTAATGTAGACCAATGGACTCACATTAAAGAGATTGTCCAATCTGTTGGTTTAAACTATGATAAGAATAGTGACATTATATCTTTGCCTGATAATAGTAGCAATAACTACTTTAAAGGTACTAGTATAGTAGATGCTATTAATAAAGGTGATGCTGCTGTAAAAGCTCAAGTAGATAGACTGGATACTAAGATTGATGATGTGAATGAAGACTTATAGGACTTCAAAGCATTAAAAGGTCAACCTAATGGTCTTGCTGAACTTGATGGTAATGGTAAAGTACCTGCTAGTCAATTGCCTTCATATGTTGATGATGTGATGGATGCATATGCTACTTATACTGTATCTCCTACTGGAGTACTTTAGAATATACAGTTATATGCAGATGCTGAACATGAAACTCCTATAGTAGGTGAAAGAGATAAAATCTATGTTAATATAACTCCTGGTGAAGTAAGCTATCAATTTAGATGGTCTGGTTCACAATGGGTACACATTGATTCTAATGCTATTATCATTGGTGATATTACTGGTACTGCTTATGATGGCGGTAAGGGTAAAGCTATGGAGAATGTAGTTGGTTCTATGCCAGATAATTTATTAAGTACATTCCAGTTAGATCAGACAGATGTTAATAACATTACTATCAGTCTTACTGGAGTAGAAAAGAGCGGAGGTAAATATGTATAGTCTACTTTAGCTGATATTACTATTACTCCTGCTACTAATACTGTCGCTGGTTTAATGACTGGTGCTGAGAAGTTAGCCATTAATGAAACTCTTCCTGATGCAATTAATGATGAAAAAGTTGCAAGGGAAGCAGCTGTAAAAGAACTCAAAGCTAAGGATACAGAACTTCAAGGCAATATTGACAGTTTAGAGACAGCTTTAAATCAAGATATTACAGAGCTTAGAAGTACTATACTTAAAGTAAATGATAAAGTAGGTTTAACTGAAGCTAATGAAATGCCTGACTTATCAAGTACTAATTACTTAGCAGATAGTCCTAGTGCTATAAGTGCTGCAGTTACTCTTGATGAAGAGATTGGTAAGCTTAGTAGAAATGAAAACGAATTGTGGTATGGTGTTAAGTTTGACTTAGCTAATAGTTCTAGTCCTGATGGTGTACGTACTGGTAATATGGAAATGCATAAAACACTTCCTATCCAGAGTAAGATGAGAGGGTGTACTATTAATAATGATGACAATACTAAGAGGTATTTAAAAGCAGACGATTGGAATAAATGGGAAGATGGTACTACTGTGACTGATGATAGTAATGGTAGAGCTCCTGAAATGATGGTAGAAATACCAGAGCATTATAGATTATTAGTAGCTACTCCAGACAATACGGTTGAGATTCGTATGAGCGAATATAATCTCCCCGGTTATACCAAAGTAGAAAAGAAATACATTGGAGCGTATGAGGGTGTTATTAATACGGGTGGTGTAGATACACAGAATACGCTTAGGTCAATTGCTGTTTCAACACTTAAACTGAAACCTGTAGTAAATAAAACTAGAAACCAATTCCAAACCTTTGCTAGAGGGAATAATCGTACTAACAACTGGAATATCTATACCTATGGCGCTCACAGAGATATTACTTGGTTATTCGTAGTAGAATATGCTACTCTGAATAGTCAGAAAGCATTTAATGCTGGTTTAACTGCAGAAGGTTATCATCAAGGTGGTTTAGGTGATGGAGTAACTACAGGAACTGTAGCTGTAAATGGAGCTACTACATATTCTTTTGTACCTAGTGGTACTACTAAATCATTAGGTAATGGTACTGGTATAATCGAATATACACATACTAATACTAATGCAGAGGGTACATCTACTGGTACTAAGGTAGTTAATGTTCCTAGATACCGTGGTATTGAGAATCCATTTGGTCATGTGTGGAAGAATGTAATTGATGTAGTAGTTGCTGGTACTGATAATAGTGTATACATCTGCAAAGATTATACTAAGTTTGGTACATTTGAAGGAGGAACCAATCCTACTGCAGAGCAATTAATTGCAGCAGGTTATGAATTACAAGACTTTAAAGAAAGTACAATTACTGGTCAATATGTAAAAAAACTCGTTAATAATAATTAGGCAGATCTATTCCCAACTGTAGTAGGAAATGGAGCTAGTACTACAACTTATTATTGTGATTATCACTGGACTAGTGCTACAGCTACACCTAGAACTCTTCTAATCGGCGGTTACTCAGCCTATAGGTCTCATGCGGGTTTGTTCTATTTGGGTTCTAGCGCTGGGTTAGGCTCTTCCTGTGCGTCTGTCGGGACT
>OJPC01000097.1_pt1 | contig 52610 bp, 49 predicted proteins | sample 1598421 | NCBI WGS metagenome assembly OJPC01 (sample SAMN03922471, study PRJEB24848) | human gut metagenome | isolation source: stool sample | host: Homo sapiens | place: Germany | collected 2010-11 | reverse complement strand
TCATGCCTAGTCTCGTGGGCTCGGAGATGTGTATAAGAGACAGTCTCTACATGTTCCCTTTGTCCGCAAAAAGAAGTCATATGTATAAGATTTGCTAAAGCTATCTAATGGCTCAATAGAAAAATGCAACAGATTGTAAATATAAAAAGTCTGTTCCTTTTCATTGAATTCTACATCATGATTGTCACATGAACAAATCAAAAATAAACACATGAAAATTTCTATTATATATTTCATTCTCAAAAATCTATTGTGAATAGCCAAATCTTGACCATTCTTGTTAAACTTGTTTGTTAAGACATTTTTTATATTGGGCGGTATTCACCAATTGTGAAACCGCCCAATTTGAGGTGTCTATAACAGGGTTTCATACAAATCTTTTTCTTCTATCGCAAAATTGAAGAAAATCAGATTCCAATATAAAACGAAAGCACGAAGTTGTTGCTTCCCAAGGAGGCCCTGAAGTGGTGATGAACGGAGAATAACACTATTCACTCTCTCTCGGAGGGTGTGACAGAAGTTCTTTTTGTACAAACACTCCTTTCTCGAACTTCCATTTTCCAAACTCATAATCAACGGCAGAACCACGGCTGAAAGATTCAATAATCTTTTCTTTTTCGTTAAGCGTAGGATTGGGAATATCATGGAATGATGGAACAAACAAGAACTTCTGCTTGACTTCATTCCAGACATAAGCATCCCAATATTCCACACCTTGATTTCCGAATTGTCCCAAATATACCAACAGATCTTTATTGCCATCAAACGTCACATCAGCCATCAGACAGCTATCCTTCCGGCCACCATTTGGGTCAAAGGTATCGTCCTTTGGATAAGAGAAAGGTATAATTTGTACAGTTTTCTCCCCTCGCATAATAAATACTTCAAAATCGAAATCCTTGGACTTGGGAGATTGTGTTCTTATAACAGCGTTAAGCGTATCTTCCGATGCAATATCTTGCTTGGTAAAGACCTTGCCCGAAATCACACTATCGGTGTCAATAGACATGCTGTCTTTGGTAGGGTTTCCCTGCCCCACCTTACTTTCCTTGCAACCGAAGATCAACACCAAAGAAAGTATTACTAATGTACTATCGATAATTCTTTTCATTGTCTTTAAATATTTTGATCATTTCATTGCGTTATTTTTTATTATTGTATGCAAAGGTAGTGCTTTGAGCCTTTAAGCCACTATCACACAACCCCTTTCTTTGAAAAGAACGTAAAATCAATAGTATTATTGCGAAGATTGTAGTTTTATTAACTTTAATCATAATCTTAAATTTTTAATAATTAATAATGTGTAAGAACTCTTTGCTCTCCTCGGACTCTTTGCCTTTGCAGCGACTTTTTATCTCAGGATTGCACAGCAAAGGTAGGCATAATATGGACAAGATTTTTGATATGGAAAGTATGGACTGTGGTATGGAAAAAATAAGGAAGCCTTGTCGGGGTTTCCTTATATGGAGAGTGCTGTATGTGTCTGTATGACTGGTTGTTGACGAATTATTCTTTGTTGTCCAACAGCTCGCTGATTCCTTTGTAGAAAGATGATTTTTGGAAACAGCGTTTTCACTCATTAAAAGTTTCTCTATATATGGTAGTTCTACAATTATTTAATCACATTTGACATAATAGATTGCACCATCATGCCTAATCATAATAAATATAGTCATATTCCTGGGAAATACTATTATATTATCGGCGCTAGGAAACCATATATCACTAAAATAATTATATAAATCTATTGTACGGAATACATCTATTGTTTTAAACTCATCCCAATTAATACAGATAACATCACAACTTAAATTCAAATCTGCAAATAATTCTAATAATGAAAAGTGGTCATCAAGTGCATTATACTTTTCTATAAAAGAACCATTTGATTGAAAATTATCAAAAACAGACTCATGTAAATCATATACTTTAATATTCTTTCGAAAATGTTGGTAGCATATATTACAGTCTGTTTGATTCAATTTTTGAAACGAGGGAAATAACTCCCCCGTTTCTTTTTCAAATAAATCAATTTTAAATTTTTCCATATTTTATTTCTTTATAGGCTCAGCACCACTAATACCACCTGCATTTCGTTTGCCTTTTGTGAAATCCCAAGTCTCACTACCTGCATACTGAATGCGGCGTGGGTCAGAACCGTAAGAGGCGAAGTCACCAATTACATCCTTGACATTGGCAAGCTGGAATTTTTTACCAGTGTCTGTGCCGTATGTATTGGTATGCGCCATCTGTCCGCCAGCCTTGCCACGCTGTGGGTCGTAGGTGTAGAAGGTCTCAGCACCGTTGCAATACTTCAAAGAAGCAAAATGTGAATATTTTTCACCTCTTCCTGTTGATTTTACAGGAGGTTTATATCCTTGTCTTGATGATACATACATATGTTCTTATTTTGGTGTTATAATAAAAGAACGAAGATTGATAAAGTTTATTGCTTAGGATTACATCATTTTACAAATGAAAACACTATATGCTTGTGTCGGAAAGGCATATATGAGCTGATGGTAGAGTCGTCATCAACAACAATGCCCCTGATTGATAAACTCAGCAGGAATACTTGCTGTTCATTTTATGATGGGGTTATGTTCACAAGTTTGAGATTTCATGTAAAAAAGTCCTAATTTCTATGTTTCTCTTCTTGCAAATTATGGGATATTAAGAAAAATATCGTATCTTTGTCCCCGAATTGAGGCGTTCTTTTCATATTGCAAAATACAGAAACGAGCAGAAGTCCGCTCGTTTCCATATTGTTACCTATATAATATAGGCAAACGCCCAACTTCTTGATTTTTAATCAAAGTCCAATTTAGAGCGAGTTACAAAACATTATCCAAAATATACCATTTACCGTCATACTTACGTATAGCATTGATTTCCCCCAATAAAAATGAATCTTTTTCATGAAGAGGAATAAAATCAACTTGCTCTATAAAAGAGCAAGTTGATATAGTATTATTTACTTTCGACAAATCACGTATATTAGCTTCTTCTTTTCTATCACTGCAAGAGTTACACAAGACTAAAATAGAAAGAGAGAACAATGTATGCTTCATCATAAGCCAAGATCTTTTAGGAAATCATTACAGGTAATATCATTCCCGCATCTAACTCCATTTTGCCACCAACTTTTTTGCTTGTAGATTTGTGTACCACTACTTAAATCAACAGTAGCACCAATGGTAGCCCCATACAGTCCCAATTTAATTCTAAGAATGTTTATTTGTTCTTACGACTGATTTCAGATTTACATTCATCCTTTGCCAATATACAATCATAAGGACTTTCAGCCCGACTTAACATTTCTACATTAGCCAAGATTAAATCCATTTCAGGGAATGTCTTACAGACTTCCCTCTTTCCGATTACAGCAAAAGCTATAACTGAGACTCAGACTACAAATACAAAACAAACGTTTTCTTCATAATCTCATATTTTTAATTAATACTAAATTTTCCAAGCCAATGCCGCAGCACCTACCACAGCCGCTTGTGCATCATCCATTTGGGAAATCAACATCTTGGCTTTTCCCTTGAATATATTCTGCACATTAGCATCGTATGCCTCTTTTATCGGATCCATAATCAGATTACCGGCTTTTGTCAGCCCACCGAAAAACACGTATGCCTCCGGACTACAGAAGGCGGTAAAATTGGCACAAGAGCGTCCTAACAAATCACCGGTAAACTTATATACATCGCGTGCCAGTTGGTCACCGTGCTCAGCGGCAATGGATACGTCTTTCGACGTAATCTCCTCCAACGGGATTTTACGCAACTCCGTGTCGTCTGTACGTTTGGCGAGAAACTCGCGTGCCGTGCGCGCTACGCCCGTGGCCGAACAATAAGCCTCCAAACACCCCTTACGACCACAGCCACACAAGCGGGCTTCTGGGGTCGTATCCACAATCACATGTCCCAATTCTCCGGCAAACCCGTCACAACCGTAGACCAACTCACCGTTGACTACAATACCGCTGCCCACGCCCGTGCCCAAAGTAATCATGATGAAGTTCTTCATCCCCTTGGCTACCCCGTAAGTCATCTCACCGATAGCCGCAGCATTGGCATCGTTTGTCAAGACCACGGGAATCCCCAATCGTTCACTGAATTTCTTCGCAAACGGGACGATTCCTTTCCACGGCAGGTTGGGTGCCAGTTCGATATTGCCGGTATAATAGTTACCGTTAGGCGCACCGATTCCCATCCCTTTGATGTTCTGAATGCCGCCCACCTGTTCTATCATCGGAGCCAAAGCTGCACAGGCACTGTCCATATAGACATCCAAATCGTACTGTCCTTTCGTCCGGATAGACGTCGAAGTCACCACGCGGCCTTCCGCGTCCACAATACCGAAAACTGAATTCGTTCCCCCTAAATCAAGCCCTATTACATAAGGTTCATTTTCCATAGCCATAATGTATATATATAAAGTTAATTATAACAGTTTTCAAAGTTAAGAAAAACAGATGTAACCGCGAAAAGAAAAAAACTCTTTTTCACGAAAAATAAAAAAAGAACGGCCTTTTCTTTATAGTCTCATGAAAAAATGCCAATTTTGCACCTATTATGTGGTTTGAACCGGTTAGTACATTAGATTTAATCATAAAAGGATTGCTCATCGGCGTGGTGGCATCCGCTCCTATGGGACCAGTCGGAGTGCTTTGCATTCAGCGTACACTGAACAAAGGGCGCTGGTATGGCTTCGTCACAGGAATCGGAGCATCTTTCAGCGACATCATATATGCTTTGATTACGGGATTCGGAATGAGTTTCGTGGTAGACTTCATTGAAAACAAAGACAACATGTTCTACCTGCAGATGGCGGGCAGTATCATGCTCTTCTTTTTCGGATGGTACACTTACCGTTGCAATCCGGCGAAATCCATCCGCCCGACTTCTCCCCGTAAAGGTACGCTGATACACAATATGGTGACCGGTTTTCTGGTCACGTTTTCCAACCCTCTCATCATCTTTCTGTTCGTGGCGTTGTTCGCCCGCTTCACCTTTGTCGTCCCCGACCACGTGGTACAGCAATCTCTGGGTTACTTGTCCATACTCATCGGAGCCATGATATGGTGGTTCGTCCTGACTTATTTCATAGACAAAGTGCGCAGCCGTTTCGATGTCAAAGGCATCTATTTGCTGAACAGGCTCATAGGAGTGGTTGTCATTGTGGCCTCTATCGTGGGGTTTGCCGTCACGCTGACCGGTTTATCGTTATAAATATATGTATATAGCCCAACAACTTAAAGAAAAAAACATTGCCGAATACCTGCTTTACATGTGGCAGGTGGAAGATATTCTCCGTGCCCACCACTTGGACCCGGATGAACTCAAACAGAACTATCTGGCACAGTTCAGAGCCACGGAGGAAACGGAAAAAGAAATGGAAGAATGGTACAGCCATCTCATCCGCATGATGAAGGAAGAAGGCATACAGGAGGGTGGCCACCTGCAAATCAACCGGAACATCATCCTGTGGCTCACCGACTTGCACAACCAACTGTTGCAGTCCTCCAAGTTTCCGTTCTACACGGCTGCTTATTACAAGGCCTTACCCTACATCGTAGAACTCCGCAACAAGGGGGACAAAAAGGACGTGTCGGAATTGGAAAACTGTTTCGACGCCCTCTACGGCGTGATGTTGCTCCGCCTGCAACACAAACCGATAAGCGACGAGACCGCCAAGGCCGTGGCCGACATCACCAAACTTTTGGCCATGCTCTCCGACTATTACAAGCAGGACAAGGCAGGCGAATTGAAATTTGAATGAACAAAAGGAAACAAACGATATGAAAAATATTTTAGTAACAGGCTGCAACGGCCAACTGGGCAATGAAATGCAGCTTCTGGCTGCCGGTCATCCGGAATTCAATTATTTTTTCACAGACGTGAAAGAGTTGGACATCACCGACGAGAAAGCCGTAAAGTCATTCGTCGGCATGCACGAAATTGACTGTATCGTGAACTGTGCGGCTTACACGGCCGTAGACAAAGCGGAAAGCGACGAAGCGTTCTGCGACTTGCTGAACCATACAGCCCCGGGCTATCTGGCCAAGGCCGTGCATGAACGGGGCGGCTGCATGATACAGGTTTCTACGGACTACGTGTTCGACGGGACTGCACACATACCCTACCGCGAGGAGGAACCGACATGCCCGGCTACGGCGTACGGCCGCACCAAACTGGCAGGCGAAGAAGCCGTCATGCGGAACTGCCCCGAATCGGTCGTCATCCGCACGGCATGGCTCTACTCCACTTTCGGCAACAACTTCGTCAAGACCATGTTGCGGTTAGGTCGGGAAAAAGAGAGTCTCGGGGTCATCTTCGACCAAATCGGTACGCCGACTTACGCACGCGACCTCGCGGTGGCCATCTTTGCCGTACTGACACAGGATTTCGTTCCCGGAATTTACCATTTCAGCAACGAGGGAGCCATCTCATGGTACGACTTTACCAAAGCCATCCACCGCATAGCCGGCATCACCACCTGCAAGGTACGCCCGCTCCATACGGAAGAATATCCCGCACCGGCGGCACGGCCTCATTATTCCGTGCTCGACAAGACCAAAATCAAAGAGACTTATCACATCGACATTCCCTATTGGGAAGACTCGCTGACCGAGTGCATCCAGAAATTAGAACAAAATTAAACCGACGCATCGAAACGTATGAATGAAATAGAAAGAAGAAGGACTTTTGCCATTATTTCCCATCCGGACGCCGGAAAGACCACCCTCACCGAAAAACTATTGCTCTTCGGTGGGCAAATCCAGGTGGCCGGAGCCGTCAAGAACAACAAAATCAAGAAAACGGCCACCAGCGACTGGATGGAAATCGAAAAACAACGCGGTATTTCGGTCACGACTTCCGTCATGGAATTCGACTACAGGGATTATAAAGTGAATATCCTGGACACCCCGGGCCATCAGGACTTTGCCGAAGATACGTTCCGCACGCTGACAGCAGTGGACAGCGCCATCATCGTCGTGGACAGTGCGAAAGGCGTGGAGGCGCAGACCCGGAAACTGATGACGGTCTGCCGTATGCGCAAAACGCCGGTCATTATCTTCATCAACAAGATGGACCGTGAGGGAAAAGACCCCTTCGACCTTTTGGACGAACTGGAACAGGAGTTGCAAATCAAGGTGCGCCCACTCTCATGGCCCATCAATCAGGGTCAACGTTTCAAAGGGGTGTACAACATCTACGAGCAACGCCTCGACCTGTTCACCCCCGACAAGCAAAAGGTAACGGAAAAGGTGGAGGTGGACATCCACAGCGATGCACTGGAAGCTCACGTTGGCCAGGCCGATGCCGACAAACTGCGGACGGACTTGGAGTTAGTGGACGGTGTCTATCCCGAGTTCGACGTTCAGACCTATTTGGAAGCTGAAGTGGCTCCCGTCTTCTTCGGGTCGGCACTGAACAATTTCGGTGTAAAAGAGCTATTGGACTGCTTCGTGCAGATTGCACCCAGCCCGCGTCCGACATTGGCCGAAGAGCGCACGGTCAGGCCGGAAGAGCCGAAGTTTAGTGGTTTCATCTTCAAAATCACAGCCAACATCGACCCCAACCACCGTTCATGTATCGCCTTCTGCAAGGTATGTTCCGGTAAGTTCGTGCGCAACGCGCCTTACTTGCATGTACGCCAAAACAAGACGCTGCGCTTTTCTTCGCCCACACAGTTCATGGCACAAAAGAAAAGCACGATAGACGAGGCTTGGCCCGGCGACATAGTGGGACTGCCGGACAACGGCATATTCAAAATCGGCGACACACTGACCGAAGGAGAGATGATACATTTCCGCGGACTGCCGAGTTTCTCTCCCGAAATGTTCAAATACATCGAGAATGCCGACCCCATGAAGACCAAACAGTTGAACAAGGGTATCGAACAGTTGATGGACGAGGGCGTGGCACAGCTCTTCGTCAACCAGTTCAACGGACGGAAAATCATCGGTACGGTAGGACAATTACAGTTTGAAGTGATACAATACCGTCTGGAAAACGAGTATAATGCCAAATGTCGTTGGGAACCCGTCAGCCTGTACAAGGCGTGCTGGATAGAAAGCGAAGACGAGACACAATTGGAAGCCTTCAAAAAGCGCAAGTATCAGTTCATGGCCAAGGACCGCGAAGGCCGCGACGTTTTCCTGGCCGACAGCAACTACGTGCTTCAGATGGCCCAGAACGATTTCGAGCACATCAAATTCCATTTCACCAGTGAATTTTAAAGTTTAAACCGAACATACGGACATGAATAAAGAAGAAGACATCAGACAGGCGGTAGAGGTCATGCGCCGGGGCGGCGTCATCCTCTACCCTACGGACACGATATGGGGAATCGGCTGCGATGCCACCAACGAAGAGGCTGTCCGTCGTGTGTACGACATCAAGAAGCGCGACGACAGCAAGGCACTCATTTGCCTGGTAGACTCCGACCATCGGTTGCAACGTTACGTAAGCGACGTGCCCAACGTGGCTTGGGACTTGATAGAATATGCCACCCGTCCGCTCACCATCATTTTCGACAAGGCCAAGAACCTGGCCCCCAACCTGCTGGCCGAAGACGGCAGTGTAGGCATCCGCGTCACCCGTGAGGAATTCAGCCGCCAGTTGTGTTACCGTTTCCAGAAAGCCGTCGTGTCCACCTCGGCCAACGTGAGCGGCGAGCCTTCGCCGGCTTGTTTCGACGACATCAGCGACGAAATAAAAAATGCAGTAGACTACATTGTACAAAGCCGCCGGAAGGAAAAAACGAAAGCCGTCCCCAGCAGTATCATCAAACTGGGTTCGGACGGCGAAGTAGCCATTATCAGGAAATAAGCAGAAAAAATCATGTACGCGGTAAAAAGGAATTTCACATTTTTCGAACGCTTGTTCATCTGGCGACGGATGAACTTCAGCGAACAGAAATTCATTCTGATGATCAGCTTCGTGGTCGGCATACTGACCGCTTTCGCCGGTCTCTTCCTAAAGTGGCTCATCCATCAGATACAATACCTCCTGACCTACCGTTTCGATGCCACCGGTTCCAACGCCCTTTATCTGGTGTATCCCGTCATCGGTATTTTCCTGACGGGACTGTTCGTCCGCTACGTCGTAAAGGACGACATCAGCCACGGTGTCACCAAGATTCTCTTTGCCATCGCACGCAAACAGAGTAAAATCAAGGCGCACAACACATGGTCGAGCGTCATCGCCAGTGCCATTACCATCGGGTTCGGAGGTTCCGTAGGAGCAGAAGCCCCCATTGTGCTCACCGGTTCGGCCATCGGTTCCAATCTCGGACGCCTGTTCCGTATCAACAGCAAGACACTGATGCTTTTGGTGGGTTGCGGAGCGGCAGGTGCCGTGGCAGGCATCTTCAAAGCCCCGATTGCCGGGCTTGTATTCACCCTCGAAGTCCTCATGATAGACCTCACGATGGGAGCTTTGCTGCCTTTGCTGATTTCCTGCGTGACGGCCGCCGGAGTGACATTCGCCGTATCAGGTACGAACACAATCTTTGAATTCCACCTGCAAAACGGATTCGCCGTAGACAAAATACCGGCCTACATCCTTTTGGGCATCTTCTGCGGACTGGTATCGCTTTATTTCACCCGCACGATGAACTCGCTGGAAGACATCTTCCGCAAATATTCCAATCCTTACGTCAAGCTCCTCATCGGCGGAACCACGCTGAGCATCCTCATCTACCTTTTCCCTTCATTGTACGGAGAAGGCTACGACCTTATCAACCTGCTGCTTAACGGAAACAGCGCGAAAGACTGGGACACGGCGATGGACAGTTCGTTGTTCTACGGACACGGCAACCTGTTGTTGCTTTACCTGGCGTTGGTGCTTATCTTCAAAGTCTTCGCCTCCACGGCCACCAACGGCGGCGGAGGTTGTGGCGGTATTTTCGCCCCCAGCCTGTTTTTGGGTTGTATCTCAGGCTTTATTTTCGCCCGCCTTTGGAACTTCTACCGTTGTCTGGGCATTTACTTGCCCGAACGGAATTTTGCCATGATCGGCATGGCGGGACTGATGAGCGGCGTCATGCACGCCCCGCTGACAGGCATATTCCTTATCGCGGAACTCACCGGGGGCTATCAGCTATTCATGCCCCTGATGATCGTATCCGTCTGTGCCTACCTGACCATTATTTCTTTCGAGCCCCACAGCATCTATTCCATGCGTTTGGCCAAAAGAGGCCAGTTGCTCACACACCATAAAGACCGTGCCATACTCACGCTGATGAGCCTCGACTCGGTCATCGAGAAATACGACGAATACCTGTATCCGGACATGGATTTGAGCGAATTGGTAAAAACCATCTCGGCTTCGCGCCGCGACGTGTTCCCGGTGGTGGACCGTCAGCACCGTCTGGTCGGCATCATCTATCTGGACGATGTCCGCCCCATCATGTTCCGGCAGGAATTGTATCACCGTTTCCAAATCGGCCAACTGATGAAAGAGCCAGTGGCCCGCCTGAACATCGACGACTCCATGGACGTGGTACTGCTCACGTTCGACAAGACTCAGGCCTGGACGCTCCCGGTAGTAGACACGGAAGGCACGTTCATGGGATTCATCCGCAAGTCGCACGTGCTGACCCTTTACCGTAAAACCCTGGCCGACTTATCCGACGACTAAAAACTAAAGACATGAAAAAGAAAGAAGATTTGAGAATTGTATATATGGGCACGCCGGAGTTCGCGGTGGAGAGCCTGAAGTGCTTGGTAGAAGGAGGTTACAACGTGGTCGGCGTCGTCACCATGCCGGACAAACCGATGGGCCGTCATCAGGACGTACTGCAAGCTAGCCCCGTGAAACAGTACGCCGTGGAACACGGCCTGCGTGTCTTGCAACCGGTTAAGCTGAAAGACGAAGCCTTTGTGGAAGAACTCCGCTCCCTGTGTGCCGACCTGCAAATCGTGGTAGCTTTCCGCATGTTGCCCGAAGTGGTGTGGAACATGCCTCCCATGGGCACATTCAACCTGCACGCGTCGTTGTTGCCGCAATACCGTGGAGCCGCCCCCATCAACTGGGCCGTCATCAACGGCGAAACGGAAACGGGCATCACCACGTTCTTCCTCAAACATGAAATCGACACCGGCGAGGTCATCCAACAAGTACGCATCCCGATTGCGGATACCGACAATGTGGGCGTGGTGCACGACAAACTGATGGAACTCGGCGGCCGGTTGGTGGTGGAAACGGTAGACCATATACTGACAGATACCATCCGCCCCATACCGCAAGAAGAGATGGCTGTGAAAGGTCCCTTGCACCCGGCTCCCAAAATCTTCAAGGAGACGTGCAAAATGGATTGGCAAGGCCGGCCGCTCAAACCATTGTACGACTTCGTACGGGGCTTGTCGCCTTATCCGGCAGCCTGGAGCGAGATGAAGGACGAAGCCACAGGCAAGGTTTATACCCTTAAAATATACGAAACGGAGAAAGAGCCGTGTGTGTGTCACGAACCGGCGGGCAAAGTGGTCAGCGACGGAAAGACCTATCTGAAAGTGGCTGTCGACGGAGGCTATCTCCGCCTGAAGGAAATCCAACTGACGGGCAAGAAAAGGATGCGCATAGAAGACTTCCTGCGGGGCTTCCGCATGCCGGAAAATCTCCTCATGCTATAGAATCCGTAAAGGAAATTCAACGCCCGAATCGTTCACCGCAGAACGGAAAATCAATCTCAGGAGATTGAAAAATCGTTCGCCTGAGATTGAAAAATCGTTTGGCGCAGAAAAAAACAACGCCTTGCAGAGACTGTCATACCCCCTGCAAGGCGTTGCTTATTATACTGTCTACCAGTTGTTTATACATTTAAAGCCCAAATACTCCACACGGCTTGGTTTTGTAAATCATTCGACAGGCCATCCATCGCCATACATGACCGGCTCGGGCTATCAGGCATTTGTCTTCCGGTAACTCCACACGGCTACTCCGGCAAACACCGACATAAAACACAGCATCTTGCCGAACTGCGGCCACAAGTCGGTCAGCCCGCACCCCTTCAGGAAAATCATACGCATGACCTGAATAAAATAGGTCAACGGATTGAAAGCCGCTATCCACTGCGCCCAGTCCGGCATGCTGCGCACGGGGGTGAACAGGCCGCTCATCAGGATGAATACCATCAGGAAGAAAAACATGACGAACATGGCCTGTTGCATCGTGGCGGAATAATTGGAAATAATCAGTCCGAAACCCGACATCGTAAGAATGTAGATGCACGAGAAGAAATATATCAGCCACAAACTGCCTGACGGCACAATGCCGTAGAGCACGGCGGACAACACCAAGCCGATGGACAGGACCACCAGCCCCACAATCCAGTAAGGCACCAATTTAGCCAGGATGAACACGAACTTGTTGAGCGGCGTGACGTTCAACTGTTCAATCGTGCCCACCTCTTTTTCGCTCACGATATTCAATGCAGGAAGAAAGCCGCAAAGCAACGTCAGCATCATGATGAGCAAAGCCGGTACCATGAACACTTTATAATTCAGATGCGGATTATACAAGTTAAGTACGGACAAACGGGCCATACCCGTGCCTCCCAATTCCTGATTCACGAAATCGTTTACCACCGTAGAAAGGTAAGAACTGCCCAGTCCGCCCTTGGTCCCGTTGATGGAATTGGCCGAAATCTGAAGTTCCACGGGGCGCCCCGTGCCTAAAGATTTGGCAAAGTCACGCGGAATCTCCAGAATGACATCCGCCTCTCCGCGCTCCACGCTCTCCAATGCACGGCCGTAATCCGGCGCGTTCTCCACCAAATTGAAATAATCCGTAGAGGCCACTTTCTCCACCAGACGGCGCGACAAGACAGAATGGTCCAGGTCTACCACAGCCAGGTTGTTGTACTTGATTTCAAGATTGGCAGCCCACGGCATCAGAATCATCATCATGCAGGGAAACACCAAAATGAGCCGGGGAATGATGGGATTCCTCCGCATTTGCTTGAACTCCTTTTCTATTAAATATTTCAGTACCATAAGTTTTCCTTTTTTACGTCCGTATTATTCCAGCCGCTCCTTGAACTTCTTCAAGCTCAGCCCGATGAGCAAGGCCGCCATGCCGGACAGTATCAACGCCTCATGCCATACGGCGGCCATGCCCAAGCCTTCTATCATCACCTTCTTTACGGCCTGTATGTACCACCTTGCCGGAATGATATTGGAAATCCACTGCAGGACAGCCGGCATGCTTTCTATGGGAAAAATCATGCCTGAAAGCAACATGACAGGCATCATCAGTCCCATACCCGACACGATCATGGCCGCCACTTGGTTTTGTACCACGCATGAAATGAGCAATCCCAAAGACAGAGCCACCGCAATCAGAAGGAGGCTCAGGAAAGACAGCGTCCAGAGGCTGCCCTCCACCGGCACGTGCAGCACGTAGACCGACAGCAGCAATATCGTGGCCAGATTGACGCAAGAAAGTACCAAGTAGGGTACGGCCTTGGCCAGAATGATAAAAATAGGTCGGATGGGCGACACCAACAGGACTTCCATCGTACCGGTCTCTTTCTCTCGTACAATGGAAATGGAAGTCATCATCGCACAAATCAGCATCAGTATCAACCCCATCACGCCGGGTACGAAATTGTAGGCACTCTTCATCTGAGGATTGAACAAGAGATGGGTCTGCACGATAGGGCTTGATTGCGTCCCTGATTGCAAGGCTTGCCCGACAATGCCCTGCACGTAACCGGCCATCATGTTGCCCGTGTTCGGATCCGTGGCATCCACCACCAGTTGTATGCCTGCCTCTCCCGTCGACAGATTGGCATCGAAATCCGGAGTGAAGGCCACCACAATGTCCGCTTCATCATGCCGGAACACGGTTTCGATGTCGGAGGCCGAAGACAATTCTTTCACGACCGAAAAATAACGGTTTTCGTCTATCCGCTCCGTAATGCGCGTGGTGACGGCGTCTTTCGACGGATCGAGCACGGCCACGCGGCTGTGGTTGAGTTCGGTGGTGATGGCAAAACCGAACAAAATGATTTGCAACACCGGCATGCCCAACAAAATCAACATCGTCCGCCGGTCGCGGAAGATATGGAAAAATTCTATCTTGATAAAAGCCCAAAACTGTTTCATCTTTATTGAATAATTTACTCACGCTCGGCAGACACCGAACAAGTTCGGTCTGCGCTCTCTTACCCGCAAATTTCTGCATTACGTGTGGCCTCACGGGCCAAACGGTGGAACACTCCGTCCATGTCTTTCTCGCCGAAAGTACGCTTCAAGCCTTCGGGCGTATCCAATGCCCGTATCTTCCCGTCCACCATGATGGACACGCGACCACAAAATTCGGCCTCGTCCATATAGTGCGTCGTGACGAAGATGGTGATACCTTGATCGGCTGCCTGATAGATCAGTTCCCAGAACTGGCGTCGCGTCTTAGGGTCGACCCCTCCGGTCGGTTCGTCGAGGAACACGATGTCCGGACGGTGGAACGTGGCCACGGAAAAAGCCAACTTTTGTTTCCATCCCAAGGGCAACGATTTGACCATCGTGTTCCGCTCTGCTTCCAGTCCCAACGTATGCAGCACTTCGTCCGTGCGACGGGCTATCACCTCGTCCGAGAGTCCGTAGATACCGGCAAACAGGCGAATGTTTTCCCACACCTTCAGGTCGTCGTACAACGAGAATTTCTGACTCATATAACCGATATGTTTCTTGATTTCTTCCTGCTGGGTGTTGATGTCGAAACCGGCCACACGCCCTGTGCCCGACGTGGGATAAGACAGGCCGCACAGCATGCGCATGGCTGTGGTCTTGCCTGCCCCGTTCGCCCCGAGGAAACCGAAGATTTCGCCCTTCCCCACACGGAAGGAAATGTGGTCTACAGCCGTGAACGTCCCGAACCGTTTCACCAAATCGTGCACCTCGATGGCACATTCCGACCGGACTCCGGCCGGCTCGCGTTGCAAACCCGGCGGACACAGGATGTCGGCAAACCGTTCCAACATGACGGCGGGGGTATCTATCCCCTTGACCGCACCGCCGTAGAGGAATGCCATACGGTCGCAACTCCGGATCTCGTCGAGATAAGGCGTAGAGACGATGATGGTGATGCCTTCCCGCTTCAGCCGCCGCAACATTTCCCAAAATTCCTTACGCGAGACAGGGTCGACTCCCGTGGTCGGCTCATCCAACAACAAGACCACCGGTTTATGAATCAACGCACAGCTCAACGCCAGTTTTTGTTTCATCCCGCCGGAGAGTTTCCCTGCTCGGCGGGTTTTGAACGGCTCAATCTGCTTGTATATGTCTTCCACCAGATGGTAATTCTCATGTACGGACGTACCGAACAGCGTGGCAAAAAAGTTCAGGTTCTCCTCCACCGTCAGGTCGGGATACAAGGAAAACCGGCCCGGCATATAACCGACACAAGCACGCAGCTTGCGGTAGTCCCCCACAACGTCCAGCCCGTCCACCGTAATCCGCCCGCTCTCCGGACACAGCAAAGTGGCCAACATACGGAACAGCGTGCTTTTCCCGGCTCCGTCCGGTCCTATCAGTCCGAAGATTTCTCCGGGCCTGACCTCGAAAGAAACGTCGTCCAAAGCCTGTACGCTGCCGTAATGTTTGGACACGCCCTCTACCTTCACAATGGATTCCATGACACCTTAGTTGAATTTGACTTCGCCATACATGCCCAACTTCAGCAAGCCGTCGTTTTCCACGGCTATTTTCACAGCGTACACCAGATTCGCCCGTTCGTCACGCGTCTGTATGGTCTTAGGCGTAAACTCGGCCTGTCCGGATATCCACGTGATTTTTCCCTTGTATTCCTTACGGTCTTCCGCCCCGTAATCGGCATAGACTTTCACCGTTTGCCCCAGTTTTACTGTAGAGAGTTGGTCGCCGCTCACATACGCCCGCAAAAAGACATGCTTCATGTCCGCCACTTTGAACAAGGGTTTGCCTTGGGCCGTCACTTCGCCCCGTTCGGCATACTTCGTCAGCACCGTACCGGAAATGGGACTGACGATACGGCATTTCTCCAGTTGGTCTTCTATCTGCCGTATCTGTATCTCTGCGGCATCCCCTTCTTCCGTTACGCCTTGGTTGCCGAGATTCAAAGTAGACAACTGGGCTTCCAACTGCTTTTTCAGCACGGCCAGTTGCGACTCCACATCGTCCACCTGCTTTTGCGTACCGGCATTCTGCGCCAACAGATTCAGGCTGCGTTTTCTTTCCAGTTCGGCCTTTGCGATCTGTTCCCGAGTGGCCGCCACCTGCTTGGCCACGTCCGCCCTACGGCTACCGATGGAACGTACTTGGGCTTCCAGTTGGCACTTCTTCAGGTAAAGCTGTACGGAATCCACATATCCCACTTGTTGCCCCTGCTCCAACAAATCACCTTCTTCCAAATTCAACGCCATGATTTTACCGTTGGCTTCGGACGATACGATGACTTCCGTGGATTCGAAGATTCCGGTAGCGTCGAAATCCGTGTCTGTCCCGCTACACGCTGCAAGCAATCCCAACAAGGCCACGCCGCAAATGTCCCGGGCTCCCCGTTTGAATCCATACCCCGTCTTTCCCACGGCGACCGGACTGTCCAGCCCGCCCCGCCATAACTTATTCCAAATGTCCATATTCATTCTGTTTTTAATGATTCATCGTATATTTGATATCATATAAGGCTTGCAAGCGTTGTATCTCGTGCAAGGCCTTGGTCTGCTTGGCCTGGTCTTCGGCCGTCACTTCGCGCAACATTTCCGTCACGGTGAGCGTGCCGTTCTCGACCTTAGCTTCGGCCGACTTCCGGATATTGGTGCGTAACCTTATCAACTCATCGTCATTCTTCATCAAGGTATCTATTTTCTCCACCGTACGCCACTGCTGCACCGTTTCCATCCGGTTGTTCAACCGGAATACCGCCTCCTGCACGTCGATGTCGTCGCGACTTGCAGCCAACAGCCTTTTGTCGTTCTTCCGCGTGTACAAGTCGCTGATGTTCCAACTCAACCGCACACCGGCTATATAATAAGGCTCGAATCCGCCCTTCAGCATATTCAGTCCGGGGTCGCCGTAAGCCCCTTGTGCGAATACTCCCAACTTGGGCATATAACGGGCTGTCAAACCTTTCTCCTGTACGGACAACTGCCGCCGCTGCGATTCGTAAAGCGATAATTCCGGCCTACGGTTTTCTTCCAACGGCTCCACGGTGACGGACGGCTTGACCAACCGTTCCGCATCAATGCCTTTCCGACCGGTCAGCAGTCCCAGCACCTCGGCATACGCTTTACGATTGACACGTAGCTCACTCTCTGTCTGCCGGGCGTTCAACTGTTCCACCGCTACGGCATCCAAATCGGCCTGATTGGCTACCCCTTGCTGCATGCACGCACTCACCTGGCCATGGTTGCGTGCCAACTGGGCTTGCAACAAGGCGTTCTGTGCCAACTGGGCGTCTATGAGCAACATGCCGAAAAATAATTGGTTCACCCGGTCGTTCAACGCATAAAGGTTTACTTCCAGTTGTCCTTTCTGCACCTCGGATTTGGCCCGGGCCTCCTCTTTACGGTTACGTACGACTCCTCCGTCCCAGACCGTCTGGTTCAGTTCCAATACCAGTTGGTACTGGTCGTTGTCCAAACCGAACTCTACTCCCGGAATGCTAAAGGGCATCTTCGTCACGTCCGACTGGTATGAAGCCTTTCCCGAAAAGCTCAGTTGGGGAAAATAGCCTTTCGCCGCATTCTCCACAGTGAAATCCTTTGTACGCTCAATCAAATCGAACTGCCGCACCAAAGGATAGTTCTCCCGCGCTGCACGGTAACACTCTTCCAAAGTCAGTTGAGCCGACACCGTCCCATAAACGGCGCACATCCCTACGGCCCATACGAAAATCCGTTTCATATCCTTCTTTATTTCCTAAGTCTGCTTAATATCATTTCAATGTTCTCTGCCCGTCGCTGCAAGATGAACTGCCGCACGTCTTCCCGGTCTAAATCGAATGCCTGTTGGACAAGCGACTGTCCCACAAAAGACATTACATTCAGCGAGAAGATGGAAAACATCAGGTCGGCCGTCCTTATGGGACGTACCTCGCCGCGCTTCACGGCTTGTTCCAATCGTCTTTTCACATTTTGCAACGTGTTCCGCACCGCGCTCGACAATACCGGAAGATAAAGCTCTCTGCGCTTTTCATTCAGATGAATCTCGTTCAGAAGAAAAAACGGCAACTTCGGGTTTTCTGCTATAAAATCGAAGTGAGCCCCCGTCAAGTCCTCCATTTGTTTCAGAAACGGCTTTCCGTCGTCCAAGGTAGCCACTAAGGAATGGGCCATCAAATCCACTTTCTCTTGAAAAACCCGCTCGAACAGTTTTTCTTTTGTGCGATAGTAATAATGCAACATGGCGTGCGTCACTCCCGCCTGTTTCGCTATTTCGGTAGTTTTGGCCAGTGCAAAACCTTTGTCCAAGAACTCTGTCTCGGCCGCCTGCAATATCGCTTGTTCCGTATTATCTTTCTTGCTCATAACAACTTTAATGTCTAACAATGATGTTAATTCATGAGCAAAGATAGAGATTTGTATGAAGGATACCATAAAATCTCCGGAAGAAAACTTGTCGTTTAACTAATATTATCACCTGTTAAACCTACGCAAACAAGAGTGGCCACGAACTTTCCTTGAGAAAAAGTCCGTGGCCACCAACAACCATGAAAACAAAAAAATCTCGCTCTTAATACGAACGGGCAATCAGCACACGGTATTTGGCCGGTTTCCCGCTCACCATATCCACACCCGGAGTCTGCTCGAACTCAAACGGCACGCAACGGATAGTGGCTTGTGTGTCCTCCTTGATCTTCGCCTCCGTCTCAGCCGTCCCGTCCCAATGACAAAGGAAGAAACCGCCTTCCTTCACACGCTCCTTGAAATCCTCGTAGTTGTCGCATTCATAAATATGTGCATCGCGATAGGATTTTGCCTTGGCGTAGATGTTATCTTGTATTTCGTCTAACAAAGTTTTCACATAATCCTCGATGCCGTCGCACGTACGGGTTTCCTTCTCCAACGTGTCGCGCCGCATGACCTCTACCGTATTGTTCTCCAAATCGCGCCCTCCCATGACCAAACGCACCGGAACACCTTTCAGCTCATAATCGGCAAACTTGAAGCCGGGACGCTTGTTGTCGGCATTGTCATACTTCACGGAAATACCCAATGCACGAAGACGTGCAACGATGCCTTCCACTTTCTCGTCGATAGCTTTCAGTTGTTCCGCATTCTTATATATAGGAACTATGACCACTTGAATGGGAGCCAGCTTCGGCGGCAATACCAGACCGTTGTCATCGGAATGCGTCATGATGAGTGCGCCCATCAAACGGGTGGATACTCCCCAAGAAGTAGCCCAGGCATATTCCAACTTATTGTCTTTATTGATAAACTGCACATTAAATGCCTTCCCGAAGTTCTGCCCCAAGAAATGAGACGTGCCGCTCTGCAAAGCTTTCCCGTCCTGCATCATGGCTTCGATGGTATAAGTGTCCAAAGCACCGGCAAAACGTTCCGTCTCGCTCTTCACGCCCTGCACTACGGGCACGGCCATATATTGTTCGGCAAAATCGGCATACACTTTCAACATCAGTTTGGCACGTTCTTCGGCTTCTTCACGCGTGGCATGTGCCGTATGTCCTTCTTGCCACAAGAACTCGGCCGTACGGAGGAAAAGTCGGGTACGCATTTCCCAGCGCATCACATTGCACCATTGGTTGCAAAGGATGGGCAGGTCGCGGTAGCTTTGAATCCAGTTTTTATAAGTATTCCAAATGATAGTCTCGGAAGTAGGACGGATGATCAGCTCCTCTTCAAGTTTGGCCGCCGGGTCTACCACCACACCGGTCTTGTCCTCGTTGGTCTTCAAGCGATAGTGCGTCACCACGGCACATTCCTTGGCAAATCCTTCCACATGTTCGGCTTCTTTACTCAGAAACGATTTAGGAATCAGCAGCGGGAAATAAGCGTTTTGCACGCCGGTCTCCTTGAATTTATCATCCAACACACGCTGCATCTTCTCCCAAATGGCATAACCATAAGGCTTTATCACCATACATCCTCTTACATCCGACTGTTCGGCCAAATCGGCTTTCACCACCAATTCGTTATACCATGAAGAATAGTTCTCACTTCTTTTGGTCAAATCTTTAAGTTCTTTAGCCATAATCAATATCTATAAACAGTTTGCAAAATTAGCAAAAAGTTTCCTTTTCATGCGGTTATTCGGCAGAAAATATCTAATTTTGCTTGTGATTTAGATTTTAAAAAAGTTATAACTATGAAAGGATTGAAGTTTTGTGCACTCGTACTGAGTGCAGGTATGCTTTTAAGCAGTTGTGGAGGAAACATGAACAATACCGGCAAGGGGTCGCTGATCGGTGCCGGCGGTGGTGCAGCCTTGGGTACATTAATTGGAACCTTGGCATCCAGCAATAAAGGTAAAGGAGCCGGTATCGGTGCTGCTGTAGGCGTAGCCGTGGGCGCTGGTGTAGGTGCATTGATCGGAAAGAAAATGGATAAAGCCAAAGCTGCGGCTCAACAAGTGGAAAACGCGCAAGTGGAAAGCGTAACCGACGCTAACGGTCTGCAAGCGGTGAAAGTAACATTCGACTCCGGGATTCTGTTCAACACCAGCAGTTCGGCTTTAAGTAGCAATGCTACCGCTTCATTGGCCAAATTTGCCAGCACGGTATTGAATGTAAACAAGGATATGGACGTGGCGATTAAAGGGTACACCGACAATCAAGGATGGAAAAACAGCACAGCCGCCCAAAGCGTGCAAAAGAATATGGATCTGTCGTTACAACGGGCCAATTCTGTTTCCAATTACCTGAAACAATGCGGAGTTTCCCCGACACAGATAACATCGGTAGAAGGCTTGGGAGAAGCTGACCCCGTAGCTGACAACAGTACGGCTGCCGGACGCGAGCAGAACCGTCGTGTGGAAGTTTATTTGTATGCCAGTGAAAAAATGATTCAGGAAGCCCAAGCTCAGGCAGGCAACTAATCAGACAGATGAAAAAAATTCAGAAACTGATTCAATGGATTGTACTCTCGTTCTTCGGGAGTACAATCTTTTTTGTTATTCTCTACCGCTTTGTCCCCGTACCTGTCACCCCGCTCATGTTCATCCGCTGTGCACAACAGGTCGGCCGAGGCGAAAAAATCAGGTTGAAACACCATTGGGTTCCTTTGGATGAAATGTCCAAGTACCTGCCCGTAGCCGTCATGGCTTCCGAAGACCAACGGTTTCTCCAGCACCACGGTTTCGATGTGGTGGAAATCCAAAATGCCGTAGAGGAGCGCATGGCGGGAAAACGCCGGCGCGGAGGCAGCACCATCAGCCAACAAACTGCCAAAAACGTGTTTTTATGGCCGACTTCCTCTTGGGTCAGAAAAGGACTGGAGGCATACTTCACGGCTTTAATCGAATTATGCTGGAGCAAACAACGGATTATGGAAGTCTACCTGAACTCCATCGAAATGGGCGACGGCATATATGGTGCCGAAGCTGTGGCACAACAACATTTCGGGCGTCCTGCCGAGAAACTCACGCGTGCCAACTGTGCGCTGATAGCCGCCACATTACCCAATCCGCTCAAATACAGTTCCAAAAATCCGTCACGGTACATGTTGAAACGGCAAACGGCCATCATGCGGCAGATGAAACATATCGACCTGTTCAAATGACACGTACCACCCGCACTCCTAATTGGGAGGGGTGTTTTTTCATGTACTCGCTCAATGTCATGGATTCCAAAACCACTTTCTTATGGATACTGGAAGCATTGAGCAGATGAAGGTGCCCTTTCTGCCACACGGCAAATCCCAAATGCGAGGTATCCAGCCCTTTCTTTCGGGTCACGATAGCTAAAATGTCACCGTCGTGAATCGTTCCCAATACATCCTTTCCCTTATCCAACAACGACAAAGGTACGTACCTCACTGAAACATTTGCCAATTTTTGTTCATTTCTACGGATACGGCTTATCTCGCCTGCCCTTCCTTTCAACATCGGATATGCAGCGGGATGCGTACTCATATAATCCAAACGCAGACGTTGTACGGCAATAAAAGGCCGGTATCCCTTACCTTTTTCTCCTTTTATTTCCTTCACGACGCCCTGACTTTCGTTACTCGCTATCCATTCGCTAAAATAATGGTTACGGGAAGAATAACCGTTCAACTGTCCTCCGCTGTAACGTATTTTTTCCAGATTCCGGCAAAAAGAAACAAATGTGGGATGCTCTTCTCTCACGGTCAAAGTCAAAGCCACCACATTCTCGACCAACGTCGTACAGTCCAACTGACGTAAGTTGACGACCAATTCTTCATCCGGATTTACTTCGAGAGTGGAAGCCACGTAAGGCACCCCGATGAATTGCTCCGCAAAAAACAAAGTCAGGTCCGTTCCTCTCGTTTGTTTTTTCCCGGCATCAAGGAGTTGTACCACTTTCAACGAATCCGCTTTCGTATAAGTCAGTGCCGACAGGCTTAAAGGACACATCATCGCCCCTCCGACAAACAGTCCTAACATTCGATGTGACATCATATCATTTTAAAAGGTTGCAGACAAAGTTAAGATAAAAACTTGATAAGGCATCCGAAAAAAAGCGTAATTTTGCAGTATGAAAAAGATAACCGTACTCTTAAGCCTGCTATGTTGTGCATCGGCAATAACTGCACAACGGCATGAAATCCTGGACCGTCAACTGCACACTCTGCAAGTGGTAGTAAACGATGACCCGTTGCTGCCTCCCATCATGAACTTGGGGGGAGGGAATCATCTGGAAATCGGTTTCGACGAGTTCTCACACGAATACCACCGCTATATATATAAGGTGGAACATTGCAATGCAGACTGGTCTCCATCGACAGAAATCTTTGAATCCGATTACATGAACGGGTTCAACGGGGAACCGATAGAAGACTACGAGAAAAGCTTCAATACGACCGTGCTTTACACCCACTACTCACTACGGATTCCGAACGAAAACATTTCGCTCAAGTTGTCCGGCAACTATAAACTCACGGTCTACAACGACGAGGGCGACGAACCTGTACCCGTCCTTACGGCCTGTTTCAGTCTGGTGGAACCGGGCGTAGGAATAGGAGCTACCGTCAGTACCAATACGGACATAGACTTCAACAAATCCCACCAGCAAGTGGATTTCTCCGTCAACTACGGACTGGTAAAAGTCATCGACCCGCATCGTGAACTGAAAACCGTAGTGATGCAAAACCGCCGGTGGGATAACTGTGTGGTCAATCCCAAGCCCAACATCCAGGCGGCCAATAAGATTGAATTCACGCACAACCGCCAACTGATTTTCCCGGCCGGCAACGAATACCACAAATTTGAGATTCTGGACGTACATATCCCTACACTGAACGTAGACAGGATGGAATGGTTCGACCCGTATTACCACGCCACGCTCTATCCCAATCAAACCGCCCGGAATTATCTGTATGACGAAGACCAAAACGGTGCCTTTATCATCCGCAACAGCGACGACGAAGACGTGGCTACCACTTGCGACTATGTATTCACGCATTTCACTTTGAAAAGTCCTCAACTGCCCGGCGGAGAAGTCTACCTGAACGGCGAATGGACTTACAACCGCTTCATCCCCGAATACCGCATGACATACAACCGGGAAACACAGGCCTACGAAGCCACCGCTCTCCTGAAACAAGGATATTACAATTATAATTATCTCTTCGTGCCGGACGGTGAAACCCAAGGAAACAGCGGACGGACGGACGGGAACTTTTATGAGACGGAAAACGAATACATCATCTTGGTATACCATCGTCCTAACGGAGGGCGTTATGACAAACTGGTCGGTTACCGCCGCATGAATTTCAAGATTAACGGAAAATAAAACAGAAACCTATGAAAATAACTGTATTAGACGGCTACGGCTTAAACCCCGGCGACCTTTCTTGGGAGCCTATCGCACAATTAGGAGAACTGACAGTGTTTCCACGGACTTCGGCCGAAGAATTTTATGCACACGCCGAAGGAGCGGATATCTTGTTAACGAACAAGACCCTCATCACAGCCGAACACATCGACCGTTTGCCGGATCTGAAATATATCGGCATATTGGCTACGGGCTACAACGTGGTAGACATCGAAGCTGCCCGCAAACACGGGATTCCCGTTTGCAACATCCCGGCATACAGTACCCGTTCGGTAGCCCAAATGGTCTTCGCCCTCCTGTTGGCCATTACCAACCGCGTGGAACATTATGCCGAAGAAAACCGCAAGGGACGTTGGAGCCGCAATCCGGACTTTTGCTATTGGGACACGCCCCTCATGGAACTGTCCGGTAAGAAAATGGGTATCGTGGGACTCGGACATACCGGCATGGCTACCGCACGCATAGCCTTGGCTTTCGGCATGGAAGTATATGCCTGCACCTCCAAAAGCCCTCTTCAGTTGGGTACCGACATCCGGAAGTCCAAAATGGAAGAGCTGTTCTCCGCGTGCGATGTCATCAGCCTGAACTGTCCGCTCACCCCGGAGACTCACCATTTGGTGAACCCACACACCTTGGCGCTTATGAAACCGGGAGCCATCCTTATCAATACCGGACGCGGCCCGTTAGTGGACGAAGAGGCGGTAGCCGAAGCCCTGAGAAACAATACCCTTGCCGCATACGGTGCAGACGTGACAAGCACCGAACCGCCTTCGGCAGACCATCCCCTGCTTTCGGCTCCTAATGCCTACCTCACCCCGCATATCGCTTGGGCCACACGGGAAGCCCGCCTGAGACTCATGGACATCTGTGAACGAAACATCCGCGCATTCCTTGAAGGAAAACCGCAAAACGTCGTGAATCCATGACCGAAAACCTCCTGCACCTCCTGCAAGTCATGGGGACCACCCTCCGGCTTCCGGTCTCTTTCGTCGTGATAGAGTTTATCGGAACTATGGCATTTGCCATCTCGGGTATCCGTCTGGCTTCGGCCAAACAGTTCGACTGGTTCGGAGCTTATATCGTAGGCACGGCCACGGCAGTCGGTGGCGGTACGATACGCGACATCATGCTGGGCATTCCTCCGTTCTGGATGACGAATCCCGTGTATATCATCTGTTGCGGCCTTTCCCTACTTTATGTCATATTGTTCGGAAAGAAAATCATACGGCAACAAAGCACCTGGTTTATCTTCGATACCATCGGTCTGGCCTTATTCAATATCACGGGGTTGGAAAAGACACTGAACATGGGATACCCTGTCTGGACAGCCGTTATCATGGGCTGCGTGACAGGAGCCGCCGGTGGTGTCATCCGGGACATACTGATTAACGAAGTACCGCTCGTTTTCCGCAAAGACATTTATGCCATGGCCTGCATTGCCGGCGGTATCGTTTATATTATAGGTTATTCTGTGGGACTTCAGGCCGAAGTCAATGCCATCCTTTCCGCCATCATCGTCATATCCATCCGTACGTTGGCCGTAAAATACCATTGGCAACTCCCCATACTGAAAGGTGAAGACCACAAGGAGGAATAAGTCCGTTTATTCCTCCTCCTTCAACTGATCACGAAGCTTGCGGGGCAACTTCTTTACCACCTCATTGTATGAATGGTCTATCAGGCTGCGTATCAAGGCATCAGGCACGTCGCCATGCGTAATGGCAATCTGATTCCAATATTTCTTGTTCCAATGCCATGCCCCCGTAATCCCCGTGTAATGCTCACGCAACTCTATGGCATACTCCGGATCGCACTTCAGGCAAAACCAATCCACATTGTCCAAACCGACACTGGCAAAAATCTTATTCATGACCCGAAAGACCAGCGTGGTTTCATCGAAAGGGAAATCTTCCGTGGCATGAGGCTTACTGAGGCAGTATGCCCTGATTTGTTCTATATCCATAGCTCCGTCCGATTAGGCCAACAGCCCGATTTCTCTCCATTTGGCAAGCACCTGCGCAACGTCCTTACGAGCCGTCTCCTCGTCCACCTCATACGCCTCCAACAAGGTGGCCGTCAGTTCTTCTTCGCTGATTTCTTTTTTTCCCACAGCCTCTTTCCACAAGAAAGCCGCTGTTTCATTCAGTGAAATAATCTTGCTGAAATCAATATTGTCCATCCCATGCGACAGAATCACATGTTCCCCACAAATCTCACGCAGTTCAAAACCATCCTTGATTCTCATTTTAGCCAATTTGATAATTTAAGATTAATCCTATATATGTATAACAGATAACGGCGCACAGGCAGAAGCTTGTGCCACATCCGCACGCGACGTTGCAGGCGTGGGTCGGATGCCGGTATCGTCTTGCCCCGCCGGATATAGTGCGTGACAATCCCGACTATATCCTCCTTGCAACAAATCTCTTTGTGCCTCAGGTTACCGTCCCCCATCATCACCACGACATCTCCATCAATCTCTATGATACGATGCAAGACATATTTATCCGGCGAAAATTCGGCCAACACGGCATCGCCCACTTTCAAATCCGTGAACGATGCCAAACGCACCTTATCCCTGCAATGCTCCAAAAAGGGACGCATACTGTAACCTTTTACATTAATAGTTGCCGTATGCCCCTCACGGATAGCTTCTTTCACCTGTCCCAACAACACGGCATTAGGGACTTCCATCCGGCGTACCGCTATTCCGTCCATATTCTCCCTCTTGTTCATCGTCCCGTCAATGTATGAAAACTCAGTCTGGCCGCTTCTTCATCCGGCCTGCATCCTAAAAGGTATATCGGCGAAAGGCGGATGATGTCCGAAATGGTGTCGCAATGCGCCGAATGAATACGGCGGTCCCATTTCATGGTCGATACGGACGGCAAGAGCGAGGCAAAACTTTCCAATACGCTCTCTTTCCGAATCGTGTTTTCCGGACATTGCCGCAACTGTACAAAAGCTCCCACCGGCGCAGACACCCGGCGGTAACAAGGTGTTTTCCCGCTCCAGGGAGAACCGTAGACATAGACCGTCCCCTCCACCACTCTCACCACCGGATTGTCATCGTTCATCAAGTCTGAACCCGGGATGTGGCTCAACCACAACCGTGTATGTGTACTCTTCCCCGTCCCGCTCTTGCCCAGAAACAAATATCCCCGGCCGTCATTGCGGATTACGGAAGCATGCATCAGCAACGTGGCATACGGTGCGGAAGCAAAGGCATACACCAACATGAGGGCATTGTTCAACCCGAACTTACGCCCGGCATCGCTCTCTGCCACCAAAGCGGCCCTACAATCCGAAAAATCGGCGTTAGCCTGCAAATAGCAACACAAGGCTTTCTTTTCATCGCAGATTTCAAATTGATAACTCCCGTCCGGCAGGCGGTAAACCCCGAAGTTGTTGCCACCGCAATCGAACTGTCCGACTTCTTCTCCCGTCACCGGCCAACGAAAAGCATCATCCACCGAAAGGCAAAATAACAAATTGCCTTCTTCTTCGCTCTCGAATGGCGAAAAAGAAGGCAACAAACTGCTGTCATTTCCTGCATCGCAGAAAACAATCCGGCACAGATGCCCCGCAATATTATATTGGTATTCCATCTGTTTCTATTTTTCCTGCTTGTCTTTGGAAGCTTTCCGCTTCTTTTCTTTTTTCACCGCCTTAGATTCAACCGGCTCAGGCGTGACTTTGACCGGTGGCTCGTAAACAGGCGATTGGAACTTAAAGCCTCCGTCTGTCAGCTCTTTCAACATCACACTTTCGTCACCGCTATAACGCTTCCTTATCTTATTATATTCTTCCATCAGCTTGTTCTTTTTCGTATGGAAAAAGACTGTGCATGTAGAATTCGGCATTTGCTTTACCGCTTCCAGATAGGTCTGCAACTGGTCGCTGTATACCACACGGTCCATCAGGAAATCATACTTCGTCTCGATGTAAGCACTATCCAATTGCTGGACATCCGTAATGTATGCCACCGAATCCGTGAAAGACGCCGAAAATCCGAAGATATACACCGTAGTCCGCTCCACCTTCGCGGATAAAGACATCCCTACGAGCCCCAACAAGCAGGCCAACAGCCCCCAATGTTTAAAGTTCAAGTTCATCATTCCACCCCTTCCGCACGGCATCAGCCGAGATAAGACTTCAATAATTTACTCTTCGTGTTCTGACGCAAACGCCGGATAGCTTTCTCCTTGATTTGACGCACGCGCTCACGCGTAAGATTGAATTTGTCGCCGATTTCCTCCAACGTCATTTCCTGGTGGTTGATACCGAAAAACATTTGGATGATTTCCTTTTCGCGTTCGGAAAGCGTGGACAACGCACGGTCAATCTCACGCGAGAGAGACTCGTTGACCAACGTACGGTCCGCCATCGGAGAATCGTCATTGACCAACACGTCCAACAAACTGTTGTCTTCTCCTTCCACAAACGGGGCATCCACCGAAATATGGCGTCCGCTCACCTTCAAGGTATCGGAAATCTTGTCTACCGGAATCTCCAGCTCGTCGGCAAGCTCCTCCGGGCTCGGACGGCGCTCATTCTCCTGCTCGAACTTGCTGAATGCCTTACTTATCTTATTCAGTGAACCGACCTGGTTCAAGGGCAAACGTACGATACGGCTCTGCTCCGCCAAAGCCTGAAGAATGGACTGGCGAATCCACCACACCGCGTAACTGATGAACTTGAATCCGCGGGTTTCGTCGAACTTCTCAGCAGCTTTTATCAAGCCCAAGTTGCCCTCATTGATCAAGTCCGGCAAACTCAGTCCTTGGTTCTGATACTGTTTGGCCACTGAAACCACGAAACGCAGATTGGCACGTGTCAGTTTTTCGAGTGCTACACGATCACCTTTGCGAATGCGCTGTGCCAATTCCACTTCTTCTTCCACCGTAATCAGATCCTCACGGCCGATTTCCTGCAAATACTTGTCAAGCGAAGCGCTCTCACGATTGGTGATACTTTTGGTAATCTTTAACTGTCTCATTCTCCTACTACATATTAAACGCACAAAGTTACCAAAAAAATCCGGATTAAGCCGTAAATATTTGCATAAATATTAATCGGCCTGCCCGGATTTCCGCTTTTACAAGCCGGACTTTACGCCTTTCGACCCAATCCGGAACACCGCGCCCCATTCATTTGCTCCTTGATTTGTACTTGTGAAAGAACAACACCGGATTGGAATCTTCCTTTATCCCCATCAGTTTTTCATACTCGTCGATTTTCGGATTCAAGCGCCCTTTGTCGATGACGTTCTCGATAAAATAGGGAATAAAATCTACGCGCAGGACGGACAGGATGCCTTCCTCATCACTGTAACACATGTCTAAGGGAATATTGTTGTTCTCGAAGAGATAGTCCTCCTTAAAGGATGGCGCCACCCAAGTCTCTTTCGTATTCAAATCGTGAAGGAGATAACGTCTGTCTCCTCCCTTCATATATTGGAACGATAGCATTCCATCCAACTCCACAAAGCGGGAAATGCAGAATATACAATCCTCCTCATGCAAATCGGAGACATTATAATTAAACTCTTCCCCCGGACCGCAGTCCCTGATAAGTTTTTTCATCCGTTTCTTTGAAACAAAATCCTCACTTTTCACTACACAATACGGCTTGATTCCCTCTTTTGTGACAGCCACAATCGTATCGGAAAACATTTCCACATACTTAGGCGCATCCGTATTTTTGGAGTAAAAGAAACTAAAAGGTAATCTCAAAGCAAAATTCCACCCCCGGTTGTAATCGTCAGCCTTCAGGCAGGAATCGGTCTGCACTCCCGCCTTCTCGTCTATTTCCATCAACAGGTAATTCCCGGCATCCGCATCCAACGATGTCCGGTTCACGTACAACTTGCCGCCGATATACTGCATGCAAAAACTCTGATAGCCGCTCCGCTTCGTCCTTACCGAAGAGAGATATTCATAGGTTCGCAGACTGTATTTATGCGCCATACACAAAGCCCCGTCCCAAAGGTATAAGATGCCGTTTTCGCGGTCTATGGAAAAATCCGAAGGCTCACGGTATTCCCCGTGTCCCCGGCCTTGGTGGCCTATCCGCCTTAAGAAAGATCCGTCTCGCCGGAATACGTACAAGGCAGGCACTTCATCATCCAAAATATAGATATTACCTTCATATATATCTATGGCAGAAACGTCCTGAATAATACATTCCGGATTGGTTTCCAAGACTATCACGTCCGGCTCTTCCAATATGGAAGAATACAGCAAAGCTTTCTCCCGCTTGGCCTTGTCGATGTCTATCACCTCTATATCGCGATTCTTCCCTTCCGAAAATCCGCACCACGTCCTTTCTTTCCCCCGCATGCCGCCGCCAACATCAACAGCACAGCCGCCCCCGATACCATCTTACCAATCTTCCTCATAACGACCCATTATAAAGTGACTTACAAATATATACAAAACATCAAACCGAAGCAACCGGTTTCTCTCTTACATTCTTCACTCCGGATTTTCGTAGGTCTTTGACGCGACAGGAACAAAACTATCATTCTGCCATTCTTTACATATTTTTACTGACAAAACGAAAGCTCTTATCCATCTTTCCGGGATGAAAAACCACGCGTTCCTCACATTTTAGAATTAAATCAAATACATCTTTTTACACTTCAAGCCCGTTATTTTGTTTTTTTAACCCAAAACACGCGTCAATCTCAGGCGAACGAAAAATCATTCGGCTGAGAAAACAATTTTTTTCTCCGCAGATTTTGGAGACGGCCTCCGCTTATCGGCCGAAAACCTTCTTGAAAATGAAGTCCGGACAAGCTTTTGAAGCCCGTTTTTTCTCTATTCGGCACGTTCCCGTCGCCAAAAGAAAGATGTCAAAACGACAGGCCGGACACGCTCCGAACTTACACTCTCCTTCTCCGCTTGCGGCAAGAGCGGCCTTTCGTCCCGGCACCATGGCACAAAGAAGGCATGAAACGCTTACACGTTGCTCCCGACACAATGCACGAGATTCGCGTATTTCCGTGCACGTCCGCCACGGCTCACGAATAGCCGAATCTCGCAAAAGGCAGGTTGACATATTGTCAAAAAGATAAAAACAAGACAGAAGAACATAAGAACAGATATTTTCTTGCTGGCGCAAACTTCCTTTGTCCTTATGTTCTTCTGTCTAAGATGGCAGACTTTCAAGCCAAGCCTGTCAGCCCGTCACCGTTTATTTCTCATCCAATTCCACCACTGCGCTTCTCAACCGTCCGCTTTGCGTCACGGCACGAATCCACAGGATACGGTCGGAAGAACGGTTGGCTTCTTTTACAGCCTCTTCAAAATCTTCCATCGTGTTCATAGGCCTGTCGTTCACTTGCAGGATAATCCAACCTTTCTCTACTCCGGCATCTGCCATTTTGCCTTTCTTCACGGCTACGACCTCCAAACCGTTCGGCAAGTTCAACTGGCGTTTGGTCTCGCTGTCCAAAGGCTTCAAGGCTGCACCGAACTGGTCCATATCCATTTGTTCCAACACCTTGGTGTTGCCTTGCGCGTTGCGCAACACGGCTGTCACGGTGTCTTTCTTCTTGTTACGCATATAAGTGATTTTCACCTTGTCGCCCGGACGCATCGTACTGATGGCTTCCTGCAACTCGGCCATCTTCTTTACATCCTTACCATTGACAGCAATGACCACGTCGCCCTTGCGCAATCCGGCCTCGGAAGCTGTGGAGTTATCCTGCACTTCGGCCACATAAACGCCGTTTACCGTACCCAAATCCACATCATTGCCCTTAGATTTCTCGTCATCGATGTACCGGGTCACATCATTACCCATCACGCCTAATTGGGCACGTTGTACAACACCGAATTCCTTCAAGTCGGCCACAACCTTGTTCATTATGGTCGTCGGGATGGCAAAACCATAACCGGTATAAGAACCCGTCTGGGAATAAATCATCGCATTGATGCCCACCAACTCGCCACGCGCATTGACCAACGCGCCGCCGGAATTGCCACGGTTGATGGCGGCATCCGTCTGGATGAAGCTTTCTATGGAATTGGCACCCATCGAACGGGCCTTTGCACTGACGATACCGGCCGTCACCGTAGAAGTCAGGTTGAAGGGATTGCCCACGGCCAAGACCCACTCTCCCAACTTCAAGTCATCGGAATTACCGATAGGCAACGTCGGAAAGTCCTTTCCTTCTATCTTAATCAAAGCCAAATCGGTCTGCTCGTCCGTACCGATAATGCGCCCCTTGAATTCGCGGTTGTCGTTCAGCTTCACCAACAATTCGTCCGCCTCGCTCACCACGTGGTTGTTGGTCACGATATAACCGTCGGAAGAAATAATCACTCCCGAACCTGAACCTTCGCGCTTCGGGGTCTGTATTTGCCGCTGTTGGCGGCCTCCGCCCCCGAATCCGAAGAAATCACCGAAGAAGTCGGAGAACGGATCCTGCACATCCACGGTCTTCGTCTTACTGTTCGTCGTCACCTTGATATATACCACTGCGTTGACGGACGTCTCCGCAGCCTGGGTCAAATCCACTAATCCGGAAGGGGCGGCCGAAGGCTGTGCCTTAACCGGTGTCTCCACACATCCCATCACACAAAAGCTGCCTATGAAAAGGGCGGCTGTTCCCAATACCTTTCTTGTTGTCTCTTTCATTGTTTCTGTTGTCATATTGTTCATACTAAATGATTCTTTTCGTAATAAACTTGCACAAAAGTAACGCCAAAGGACTTGCAATGTATCCTTTCAGTTTCCTTTTTGCTATCTTTTAACAGAGAAATCTTTCCCATTAACAGCGATTAAAATCGGACACCGACATTTTTACATTCGTTGACCTGCATTTTGTCAGCTCGAAAAAAAGAAGTACTTTTGTGACATCAAAGCAGTAGGCCGGCTTGCCGCTGCCGGCTTCGGCCGGGAGAGGAAAGTCCGGGCAACACAGGGCATTCCACTTCTTAACGGGAAGTAATCCGCGAGGGTTAGAGCGTGCAGAAGAAAAGAACCGCCGTCCGCAAGGACGGTAAGGGTGAGAAGGCGGGGTAAGAGCCCACCGGCCGGATGGCGACATCCGGGCCGTGCATTCTGGAAGTTGAAAGTTCGCGTATACCGGCGCCACAAGAGAGGGCGGCCCGCCCGAGCCGGAGGGTAGAACGATAGAGCCTTACGGTGACGCAAGGCGTGGATAAATGGCAAGCACTTCGTTTCATACGAGGTACAGAACCCGGCTTACAGGCCGACTGCTTTTTCTTTTTTCATCACCTTTTAACATGAAAAGCCTATGCCGTACAACATACATCAACTGGAATTCTTCTTCACCCACAAAATATGGTTCATCAATGAAGAAAAGTTTTCACCGGTCAAAAAATATGCATTCAACGCCCTCCGCAAATTGGTGCTCACGGCTGAATGCTACCTGTCCAAGCATCTGAACAGCCACGCTTCGGCCCTGACCTACTCCACCATACTGGCCACCGTCCCCATCCTGGCCATCATTTTTGCCATCGGCCGGGGATTGGGATACGGTTCCATCATCGAAGAGAAAATCAAAAGCAACCTGAGCGTCAACCAACAGTTTGCCGACATGGTGCTCAATTTCATCAATTCATACCTCGAGCATACGCAAAGCGGAATCTTCATCGGTTTCGGCCTGCTTTTATTGTTGTACACCGTCGTCCAACTGACCGCCAACATCGAAATCGCCCTGAACAGCATTTGGAACGTGAAAAACCAACGGTCCATTTACCGTCAGATAACGGACTATATCAGCGTCTTCCTTCTTCTGCCCATCCTGATCATCATCAGCAGCGGCCTTTCCATATTCCTGGCTACCATCGCACAAGACTATCCGAATTTCATGGTGCTCAGTACAACGGTGAAAATTCTCATCAAACTGTCTCCGTATGCCCTGAGCGGTCTGCTCTTCACAGCCCTCTACATGTACATGCCCAATACGGACATCCGTTTCCGGAATGCCATACTTCCGGGTTTCATTGCCGGCACGGCGTTCCAGTTCCTTCAATATTTCTACATCCATTCCCAGATATGGGTGTCCAGTTACAATGCCATTTACGGGTCGTTCGCAGCCTTGCCCATGTTCATGCTGTGGGTCAATTTCTCATGGATTATCTGTCTTTTCGGCGCCCAACTTTCTTACGCCAACCAAAACCTGAGAAGCTATTACTACATCAAAGACATCCATAAGATAAGCCGCAGCTACCACGACGTGCTGCTCATCCTCATCATGTCGAAAGTGTGCAAACGGTTTGAAAAAGGTATGGAGGGCTACACCGTGAAGGGGCTTTCGGTAGAAACGAACCTCCCGTCGGGAGTGGTCGGCCGCCTGACCCACGAACTGAACCGGATGCACCTGTTGGTTTTCGACAGAACGAACGAAGATGCCGCCGTGCGCTTTGCCCCGGCCGAAGACATCAACCATCTGACTGTAAACCTGCTGTTGGAACGGATAGACAATTACGGAGACAAATTCACTCCGGCAGCCATCCACCGGAACAATACGGAATGGGAAACCATACGCGAACTACGCGCACGATATATAAATAAGGAGAAACCCATCCTGCTCAAGGATATTTGAGCGAGAATGGGCGTCATACGGCTTTTACGGCCGATACAAAACAAAAGCCGGCGTCCTATTCTTCGAGCAGGTTCGTCATGCGGCTCAGATACTTGCCGATGATATCGAATTCAAGGTTGACCACAGAACCCGGTTTCAAAGAATGGAAATTGGTATGCTCATACGTATAAGGAATTATGCAAACCTGAAAAGTATCTTTTGTGGGATGGCATACCGTGAGGCTCACGCCGTTGACGGTCACCGAACCTTTATCCACACAAAAATAGCCCCTCTTCACCATCCCGGCATCAAAAGCATGGCGGAAAGTATAGACATAACTCCCCTCAGCGTCCTCGACCGACACACACTCGGCCGTACAGTCCACGTGCCCCTGCACGATATGCCCGTCCAACCGTCCGTTCATCATCATGGAACGTTCCACATTCACCTCGTCGCCCACTTTCAAAAGACCGAGATTCGAACGGTCGAGCGTCTCCTTCATCGCCGTCACCGTGTAACAACCGTCCTGAATGCGGACCACCGTAAGGCACACGCCGTTATGAGCCACACTCTGGTCTATCTTCAGTTCGTCCACAAAAGAGCATTGCAAAGTAAAATGCACATTCTCCTGCTCTTTCACAATCCCGGTGACCCGGGCACATTCTTCTACAATTCCTGAGAACATAATCCTATCACGTTTTATGGTTATCTTTCAAATTTCAAATATACTCTTTTTAGTAGATATATTCAGCGATTCAGTCGAAAAAAAATCCCTCATAGTACAATTTATTTCCTCCCCATCTTTATTCTTTGTACTTTTGTATAGTTAAAAAGATGAACTTCATGAGTTACAAGAATTATTTGATGTATGCCGCGTGCCTGTTTCAGGCTCTGGCCGTCGCCGGACAAGACTCGACCCGATGGTCACTGCAAGAATGTATCGACTATGCCATCGCCCATAACATTCAATTAAAGCAAAACAAAATTACGGAAGAACAGGGTGCTGCCGACCTGCTTCAAAAGAAGGCCGAACTGTTCCCCAGCTTGTCTTTCAGTACCACACAAGCCATAGACTACCGGCCGCTGCAAAAGTCGGAGACCAGTATCGTAGCCAATGGCATCGCCAACAGTTCCTCTAACAAATTGACGGAAAACGGCAACTATGGCCTCAACGCCTCGTGGACCGTATGGGACGGAGGAGCCAACCGCAAAAACATCAAGGCGCAAAAGCTACAAAACCAAATCTCGGCCTTGGCCACACAGACCACTGCCAACAGCATCCAGGAACAAATAGCCCAGTTGTACGTGCAAATCCTCTACTCCAAAGACGCCTTAGACGTAAACAAAGCCATGGAAGAAACGGCGAAAAGCCAGTTTGGACGCGGAAAGGAGATGTATGAGCAAGGGCAAATTTCTAAAGCCGACCTTGCCCAACTGGAATCACAAGCCGCCAGTGCACAATACGACTGCGTGGCTACCCAAACCCAAATCGACAACTACAAACGACAGTTGAAAGAACTGTTGGAAATCACTGACGACCGTAAGTTCGACATCTCCGGTATAGGAACAAATGATGAAGCAACGATGCAACTTATCCCCAGTGTCAACGAAGTGTACCAGAAAGCATTAAACCTGCGTCCGGAAATCCAAAGCAGCCGGTTGAGCATCGATGCCGCCGATTTGGACATCGACATTGCCAAAGCTGGATATTACCCCTCCATCTCGCTGACGGCCGGTATCGGCGACAGCCACTATTCCGGCAGCCGTGAGTCGGCAGGGGAACAAATGAGACAGAACCTGAGTGCCTCGGCCGGTGTGACGCTGTCCATCCCTATTTTCGACAACAAACGAAACAAAACCAACGTGCAAAAAGCCAGGCTGAACAAGATGGACAGTGAACTACAGTTGCAGGACCAACAGAAGAAACTGTACAGTACCGTAGAAGAGTATTGGCTCAACGCATACAGCAACCAACAGAAATATGTAGCAGCCAATGCCAAACTCAAAAGTGCACAGACCAGTTACGAACTGTTGGACGAGCAGTTCAAAAACGGCCTGAAAAACATCGTGGAGCTCATGAACGGACGGGACGAGCTGATGAGTGCGCAACAAGACCGCCTGCAAAGCAAATACAATACCCTGCTCCATATCCAACTCCTCAAATTCTATCAAGGAGAAAGTATCAACCTTTAAAAACATAACAGACGCCATATGAAAAAAAAGAAAGTTATCATCACGGTTGCCATTGTGGCTATCGCAGCAATCATTGCCATAATCGCATGGCCCAAGAAGAGTGTGCCCGTGGAGTTTGAAATGACCGACGTACAACCGGATACCATCCGTAACAGCGTAACCGCCACAGGAACCATCGAACCTGTAACGGAGGTAGAAGTCGGTACACAGGTCTCCGGCATCATCAGCAACATATATGTGGACTATAACAGCCTCGTGAAAAAAGGGCAAGTCATTGCGGAATTGGACAAGACGACCCTCAACAGTGAATTGAACAGCGCCCGGGCCAATCTGGCGAGTGCCAAAAGCGAACTGGATTACCAGACGGCCAATTATAAACGCTATAAAACGCTGAACGAAAAGGGACTCGTGAGCCGGAACGATTACGAAGTGGCCTATCTGGACTACCGCAAGGCTTTGGAAACTTACAACACCACGAAAGAAAGCGTGAAGAAGGCCGAAACCAATATCGGCTATGCCACTATCACCTCGCCCATCGACGGTATCGTGTTGAGCAAGGAAGTGGAAGAAGGACAAACCGTGGCTGCCAGTTTCGAGACACCTACCCTTTTCACCATCGCCAAAGACTTGACCGACATGCGTGTCATTGCCGACATCGACGAAGCAGATATCGGGAGTGTAAGAGAGGGACAAAACGTCACGTTTACCGTAGACGCATACCCCAACGACTCTTTCCACGGGCAAGTGACACAAGTGAGACAAGAAGCTACGGAGACAGACAACGTCATCACTTACGAAGTTGTCATTTCCGCACCGAACAACGACCTCAAACTGAAACCCGGACTGACAGCCAACGTATCGGTCAGCACACTGGAACGTACAAATGTACTGAGTGTAAAAGCCAAAGCCTTACGCTTCACCCCGACCAAAGAAGTACTGGGCAAAGCGTATAAAATCGTAGACACGGACGGCAAAAACAAGCTTTGGACGCGTGAAGGAAATACACTGACCGCCCACAAGGTAAACATAGGAGCGACAGACGGCATTCGGACCGAAATCCTAGGAGGCATCAAGCAAGGAACGCAAGTCGTAATGTCCATGACGGAAATAAAGGCACCGGAAGAACCGCAGGAAGAGGAAACCAACCCGTTCATGCCGCGTCCCGGTAAAAAGAAAGAAAAGAAATAACCCGGGTTAAAAGTCCATTATCATGGAAGGAAACGAACAGAAAAAAGTAGTCATAGAGCTACAGAATGTGAAACGGAACTTTATCGTGGGCGATGAAGTGGTACATGCCCTGCGGGGAGTGTCGTTCAAGATTCACGAAGGGGAATTTGTCACCATCATGGGAACGTCCGGTTCCGGCAAATCTACGTTGCTGAACCAATTAGGTTGTTTGGATACGCCCACTTCGGGAGAATATATATTGGACGGTGTACATGTCCGCACCATGAAACGCCGCGACCGGGCTGTCCTGCGCAACCGGAAAATCGGTTTCGTATTCCAAAACTATAATTTGCTGCCCAAAACGACGGCAGTAGAGAATGTGGAACTCCCCCTCATGTACAATTCGTCCGTCTCAGCCAAAGAGCGGAAAGAACGGGCTGTCAAGGCACTCGAAATGGTAGGCCTCGGTAACCGCCTCTACCACAAGTCCAACCAAATGTCGGGCGGACAAATGCAACGTGTGGCCATCGCCCGGGCCTTAGTCAACGACCCGGCCGTACTCTTGGCCGATGAGGCGACCGGTAATCTGGATACACGTACCTCTTTCGAGATTTTGGTATTGTTCCAAAAACTTCATGCCATGGGACGCACCATCATTTTCGTGACACACAACCCGGAGATAGCCCAATACAGCAGCCGCAATATCACATTGCGCGACGGATTGATACGGGAAGACACCCTGAACTCCAACATACTGTCTGCCGCAGAGGCCTTGGCACAGCTTCCGCTTCCGCAGGACGATTAAACAAAGGAATACATGAATACGACCAATCTTTTCAAAATAGCCCTCAAGGCCATTGCTTCCAATAAGCTACGTTCTTTTTTGACGGCTCTCGGCATCATCATCGGCGTGGCCTCGGTTATAGCCATGCTGGCCATCGGCCAAGGCTCGAAACGCAGCATCCGCAAACAAATCTCGGAAATGGGTTCGAATATGATCATGATACATCCGGGAGCGGATATGCGCGGCGGCGTGCGTCTGGATGCCGACGAAATGCAGACCTTGAAACTGGAAGACTACGAAAGCATACGCAATGAAGCAAAATACCTGACAGCCGTCAGTCCGTCGGTCAACAGTGCCGGACAGTTCATTTACGGTAACAACAACGCCCCGTCCAGCATATACGGGGTCAACGAAGATTACCTCACCATACAGCAACGCAAAGTGGCAGACGGTGAGTTCTTCACGGAACAGGACATCAAAACGGCCGCCAAGGTATGCGTGTTGGGACAGACCGTAGTGGATAACCTGTTCCCCGACGGAAGCAGCCCTATCGGACGTGTGGTGCGGTTCAATTCCATCCCGTTCCGTGTGGTCGGCGTACTGAAGTCCAAAGGTTATAACTCCTGGGGTATGGACCAAGACGACATGGCGCTCGCCCCCTACACCACAGTCATGAAACGTATCCTGGCGGTGACTTACCTTCAAGGCATCAACTGTTCTGCCGTTACCGAAGATGCCACGGATTTGGCAATCGAGGAAATCACCGAAATCTTACGCAAGAACCATAATTTAAAAGAAGAAACGGAAACCACAGAAGCCGACGTGGACGACTTCACCATCCGAAGCCAAGAAGAAATCTCTTCCATGATGAATTCCACGATGGACTTGTTGACGATTTTATTAGGTAGCGTGGCCGGCATCTCACTGATTGTCGGAGGTATAGGCATCATGAACATCATGTACGTATCCGTAACGGAAAGAACCAAGGAAATCGGACTCCGTATGTCTGTAGGAGCACGCGGCATAGACATCCTGAGCCAGTTCCTCATCGAAGCTGCCATACTGAGTATCGCGGGAGGCGTAATAGGCGTCATATTGGGTGTCGGGGCGGCATATGTCATCAAGGTTGCGGCCAATATGCCCATCTTCATCCAATGGTGGAGCATCGTGATGAGTTTCGGTGTCTGCACGTTTATCGGGATTTTCTTCGGCTGGTATCCCGCCAAGAAAGCCGCCAATATGGATCCAATTGAAGCCATCCGGTATGAATAAACGACTATGAAATGGTACTTGAATTATAAACACTCACAGGAACTGCTCATCCATCTCTTGGCATGGGTGTTCCTGTTTTGTTTGCCACCGATGCTGATCGGACGGGCCAACGAACGCCCCGGCCAAGAGGAAATGTTTCGTATGATGGGGCCTCCTTTGGCCATGGCCATGGTGTTCTACCTCAATTATATATGGCTTGTTCCCCAACTGCTGTTCAATAAAAGAAATAAAGCCTACGTCCTCTCCAATGTGGCGTTCTGCATCGGTATGCTGTTCTTCACCCATCTGTGGTTTGAGCTGGTCAATGCCTATTTTCACAGTACTCCCCCTCCTCCCAAAAACAGTATGGGATTCTGGGGCTTCCTGTTGTTTCGTTTGCGCGATTTCATTCTGTTCGGACTGATTGCAGCACTGGCCGCCACCATCCGTATGAGTAAAAAATGGCACGAAGCTGAATTGGGCAGGCAAAAGGCCGAACTGAAAAGGATTGAAGCCGAACTGAAAAACCTGCACAACCAGATTAATCCGCACTTCCTGCTCAACACCCTGAACAACATCTATGCCCTGATTGCCTTCGATGCCGACAAGGCACAACAGGCAGTACAGGACCTCAGCCGGTTGTTGCGTCATCTGCTTTACGACAACAATCAGGATTTCATCCCGTTGGACCGTGAACTGGAATTTCTGAAAAACTATGTGGCACTGATGAAAATCAGATTGTCGCCCAATGTGGACTTGCAATTCCATATCGACATTCCAAGCGAAAACCCGATCCGGGTAGCTCCGCTTATCTTCATATCCTTATTTGAAAATGCCTTCAAACACGGCATCAGCCCGGTCAAACCGAGCTTTATCCACATCAAAATCTACAGTTCCGGCCCCGACACCTTAAGTTGCTCTATCGAAAATTCTTATTTTCCCAAGCAAAGGAACGACATCAGCGGCAGCGGCATCGGTCTGGAACAAGTCCAAAAACGCTTGGACCTGATTTATCCCGGCAAATATGAATGGACCAAAGGTTGTGATGAGAACGCCACGGTCTACAAATCAATATTAACGATACACACCACTACAAAATGACTCTTAAATGCGTAATCATAGATGACGAACCGCTGGCATTGGAACTGATGGAAAGCTATGTCCGCAAAACACCTTTCCTGGAACTATGCGGCAAATACAACAGTGCCGTCATGGCACTGAACGACATCAACTTCAGGAACATCGACTTATTGTTTTTGGACATACAGATGCCCGACCTCAACGGCTTGGAATTATCCCGAATGCTCCCCCAAGACACCCGTATCGTTTTTACCACGGCTTTCGACCAGTATGCGTTGGACGGCTTCAAAGTCAATGCTTTGGATTACCTGCTCAAGCCTATCAACTACAATGAGTTCCTGACAGCTTCCCGTAAAGCTTTGGAATGGTTTGAATTGAAACATCAGGCAAATCCTTCCCATGAAGAGGACTTTATTTACGTAAAATCGGACTATAAACTCGTTCAAATCCGGTTGGAAGACATACTCTACATCGAAGGACTAAAAGACTATCTGAAGATCTATACGGAAAACGCCCCCCGCCCTGTCCTGACACTCATCAGCATGAAAAGCATGGAGGAACACCTGCCGTATCCCCGATTCATGCGCGTCCACCGCTCTTACATCGTACAGATGAACAAAGTGAAAACATTGGATAAGGGGCAAATCATTTTCGACAAAACCCGCATCCCCATTTCAGACACCTATAAAACAGATATTACGGCCTACTTGAACAAGTATCTCTTATAAAAGGTACAAAAATGACTAAAACAAAAGGACAGTCTGCCCGATATTGCTTTTCTTTTATTAAATTTGCGCAGAACTTCAAAAAAGATTGAACCCATGAGAAAAATTCTATTATTGCTATTATGCGTACCGATGTTGGTTTGCGCAAAATCAAAAAGAGACGACAGCAAATACCTGGTCGGTGCCGTACCAGAAGTGAACGGACAAGTGCTGTTCCAACAGACCTTTGCCGTGGAAGGCAAAAACAAACAGCAGATATACGACGTGATGAAAGCTTACCTCAACCGTTTAATGAAAGGGGAACAGCAAATGAAAGGTACCAAAATGGCTATGGAAGAAGCTTCTACCGGTACGTTGGTCGGACGTTTCGAAGAATGGATGATATTCAAGAAGAAACCTTTCGTCTTGGATCGCACCCGTTTCCGTTATTTGCTCACCATAAAATGCTCCGACGGGAAGTGTCACATGGAACTGACGCAAATCAGTTACTATTATGAGGAAGATTTGGACGGGTATAATGGCCGTACCTACAAGGCAGAAGAGTGGATCAATGATGCCAACGCCCTCAACAAAGCCAAAAACAAACTGTTGTGGGGTTCCGCCAAGTTCCGTCGCAAGACGGTAGACCGCGTAGAGGAAATCTTCACCGGAGCACGCGACGCTTTTGAGCAACCGGCGAAAGAAGAGCACCGGGCCACGAAACTCATCGAATAACAAAAAAAACATTATCCCTATAAAAATAGGATGCACATTCTTTTGACGAAAGTGCATCCTGTTTTTATTTTCTAACAGCTCCATGCCAACTTTGTCCCTTACAATAAATTCATCGGCATTTTGCCTTTACAGAAACTTCCCCAAATAATTGTTAAAACAGGGATATTTGCATAACTTTGCAATCATGACAACAAAGAGATATTGAATAAAAGACAGAACTGGAATATGTCAATACAAAGTGAAGCAGCATTGGAAGCCGGACTTATCGCCACGCTCCAACAAATGGACTATGAATATGTCCAGATTGCCGAAAAGGAGAATCTTCAAGCCAATTTCAAACGGCAGTTGGAGATACACAACCGTAAGCGGTTGGCAGAGCATGGCCGTACCGAATTTACGGATGAGGAGTTTGACAAGATACTCATTTACCTTGAAGGAGGCACACGCTTTGAAAAGGCGAAGAAGCTCCGTGGCCTTTATCCGCTTGACACGGTGGACGGCAAACGCATCTGGGTGGAGTTCCTCAACCGTCAGCAATGGTGCCAGAACGAGTTTCAGGTTTCCAACCAAATCACGGTGGAAGGCCGTAAAAAGTGCCGCTACGATGTGACCATTCTTATAAACGGTCTGCCTTTGGTGCAGATTGAATTGAAACGCCGGGGTGTGGAACTCAAACAGGCGTACAACCAAATCCAGCGTTACCATAAGACATCGTTCCACGGATTGTTTGACTATATCCAACTGTTTGTGATTTCAAACGGCGTAAACACCCGTTACTTTGCCAACAATCCGAACAGCGGTTATAAGTTCACGTTCAACTGGACGGATGCAGCCAATGTGCCGTTCAACGAGTTGGATAAGTTCGCTGCCTTTTTCTGTGAAAAATGCACGCTTGGTAAAATCATCGGCAAATACATTGTGCTGCATGAGGGTGACAAATGCCTGATGGTGCTTCGTCCGTATCAGTTCTATGCCGTGGAGAAGATATTGGACAAGGTGAAGAACTCCAACGACAACGGCTATATATGGCATACCACGGGAGCCGGAAAGACCTTGACCTCATTCAAGGCCGCACAGCTTGCTTCCGAACTGGACGACGTGGATAAGGTGATGTTTGTGGTTGACCGTCACGACCTCGACACACAAACCCAATCGGAATATGAAGCCTTTGAACCGGGTGCAGTGGACGGCACGGACAATACGGACGAATTGGTAAAACGGTTGCATAGCAATTCCAAGATAATCATTACGACTATCCAAAAGCTCAACGCCGCAGTCAGCAAGACGTGGTACAGTGCCAAGATTGAGGCCATACGCCACTCCCGCATCGTAATGATATTCGATGAGTGCCACAGAAGCCACTTCGGGGAAAGCCACAAACGGATAATGAAGTTCTTTGACAACGCCCAAGTATTCGGTTTCACGGGTACGCCAATCTTCACGGAAAATGCCATTGACGGACATACCACCAAAGAAATCTTCGGCAACTGCCTGCACCAGTATCTTATCAAGGATGCGATTGCCGATGAAAACGTGTTGGGCTTCCTTGTGGAGTATTACCACGGAAACGAAGAAGTGGAAAAGGGCAATGCCAACCGCATGGAGGAGATAGCCAAATTCATCCTTAATAATTTCAATAAGTCAACCTTTGACGGAGAGTTTGACGCGTTGTTTGCCGTGCAGTCCGTACCAATGCTCATACGTTACTACAAGATATTCAAGTCGCTGAAACCGAAAATCCGTATCGGAGCTGTGTTCACATACGCTGCCAACAGTAGCCAAGATGACGAACAGACAGGAATGGGTACGGGACAGTATGTCAGCGAAAGCATAGGTGAGGCGGACGAACTGCAAGCCATCATGAATGACTACAACGAAATGTTCGGCACGGCATATACTACTGAGAATTTCCGAGCCTATTACGATGACATCAATGAGCGCATGAAAAAGAAGAAAGCGGACATGAAGCCGCTTGACCTTTGCCTTGTCGTGGGCATGTTCCTTACGGGCTTCGACAGCAAGAAGCTCAATACGCTCTATGTGGACAAGAACTTGGAGTACCACGGATTGTTGCAAGCGTTCAGCCGTACCAACCGTGTACTGAATGAGAAAAAGCGTTTCGGCAAGATTATATGCTTCCGTGATTTGAAAAGCAATGTCGATACGGCCATCAGGCTTTTCAGCAATTCCAACAATCCCGAAGAAATAGTGCGGCCTCCGTTTGAGGAAGTGAAAAAGGAATACCAACAGTTGGCAACGGACTTCTTGCAGAAATACCCGGAGCCAGGCAGCATAGACCTGTTGCAAAGCGAAAAGGACAAGAAAGACTTTGTGTTGGCTTTCCGTGACATTATCCGCAAACATGCAGAAATTCAGATATATGAGGATTACAGCGATGATGCGGATGACCTCGGCATGACCGAACAGCAATTCATGGAGTTCCGAAGCAAATACCTTGATATTCATGATACGTTTGTCTTAGTTGACCCTGTTCCACCTACAAAAACAGGTGATGATGAAACACCAGATAATGAACGGTTGGAGGATGTAGATTTCTGTCTTGAACTCCTGCACAGCGACATCATCAATGTGGCTTATATCCTTGAACTGATAGCCAACCTTGACCCGTACAGCAACGACTATGCAGAACGCCGCAAGGACATCATTGACACGATGATAAAGGATGCCGAAATGCGCAGCAAGGCGAAACTCATTGACGGCTTCATCCAAAAGAATGTGGACGAGGACAAGGAGAACTTCATGATGCAACGGCAAAAGGCGGACGGCACAAACGAACTGGAAGAACGCTTGAACAACTATATCTCAACCGAGCGTGAAAAGGCCGTAAACTCTTTGGCAGAAGACGAAGGACTTTCTTCGGAAGTGCTTGACCATTACCTGAAAGAGTACGACTACTTGCAAAAAGAGCAACCGGAAATCATACAAAAGGCACTCAAAGAAAAGCACCTCGGACTGATTAAGACCCGAAAGGCTTTGACACGGATAATGGATAGGTTACGTAATATTATTAGAACATTCAGTTGGGACTAAGGTTATGGATAAGGCAAAAGAACCGGGATATGTATATATTTTGACTAATCCAAGTTTTCGCGAGGATTGGGTAAAGATTGGCAAAAGCTCACGCCCAGTTGATGTGCGTTCAAAGGAACTCGACAATACCGCCGTGCCTTTGCCATTTGAAATATATGCAACATTTAGGACGGTAAAGTACAATGAAGTAGAAAAACTTGTACATAAGTCGATAGATAGGTTTACACATCTTCGTATTCGACAAAATAGAGAGTTTTTCAATGTCTCTCCACAAGTAGCATTAGATATTTTCAGAGATATAGCACAAACAATAGATGATGCAGTCATAACAGAATATAGCGGAAATAAGCCTCAGGAATCCCCCTATAAACCTATTCAAGATTCTGCCAAACGTAAAGGAAAACGGGACAGATTCACGATAAACGGAGAGGGGAAATTTTACAAAAATGGTTGCATGGTTGAAGTCATAAGACAATACACTAAAAAAAAGAGCTTGGCATATAAAGGAATTAAAAACTTTTTTGATGAAAGAATACCTAATTTAGTTATGTCAGTTGATGAAGTCAAGAGAAAGCAACAAGGTTCTTTCGATAAATCAAAAGATACAAGATGGCATTTTAAGTCTCCATTAAGAAGTTCCGATGGAGTGGAGTTCTTAGTTAGTACACAGGTTGGGGAAGGATGCCCTATTGATTTTAATGACATCGTGTCTTTGTCTGCGGAATTAGGTTATAATATAGAAAAAATTGATTAGTATATGAGCGAAGAATTACAACAGAAACTCCGTGACCAGCTTTGGGAAGTGGCCAATAAGTTGCGCGGCAATATGTCGGCCAGTGATTTCATGTATTTCACTTTGGGCTTCATCTTTTACAAATACCTTTCGGAAAAGATAGAAGCATATGCCAATAGTGCCTTGGTGGATGACGAAGTGTCATTCAAGGATTTGTGGAACATGGAGGATGAGGATGCCGCAGAACTGCAAGAAGAACTGAAAAAGCAATGTTTGGAGGGTGTCGGCTATTTTATAGAACCGACCTACTTGTTCTCATCGGTGATAGACCGGACAAAGAAGAAAGAGAACATATTGCCTATCCTTGAACGCTCGTTGAAGCGGATTGAGGACAGCACATTGGGGCATGACAGCGAGGAGGATTTTGGCGGCCTGTTCTCTGATATCGACCTTGCTTCACCTAAATTGGGCAAGACGGCAGATGACAAGAATACCCTCGTCAGCAACGTATTGTTGGCATTGGACGACATAAAGTTTGGTGTGGAAGCCTCGAATGAGATTGACATTCTTGGCGATGCCTATGAGTATATGATTGGCCAGTTTGCCGCTGGAGCCGGAAAAAAAGCCGGAGAGTTCTATACTCCGCAGGAGGTCAGTCAGATATTGGCCGAGATTGTATTTATCGGTCGCACACGGCTTCGCAATGTGTATGACCCGACTTGCGGTAGTGGATCGCTGCTTCTCCGTGCGGCAAAGGTCGGTCATGCGGTGGATATTTACGGGCAGGAGAAGAACCCGACCACTTACAACCTTGCCCGGATGAATATGCTGCTGCACGGCATCAAGTTCAGCAACTTCAAGATAGAGAACGGCGATACGCTGGAATGGGATGCCTTTGGCAATACACAGTTCGATGCGGTAGTGGCAAATCCCCCTTTCTCCGCAGAATGGAGTGCCGCCGACAAGTTCAACAATGACGACCGTTTCAGCAAGGCCGGACGGCTCGCACCGAAGAAAACAGCCGACTACGCCTTTATCCTCCACATGATTTACCACTTGAATGAGGGTGGCACAATGGCTTGCGTAGCTCCACATGGCGTGTTGTTCCGTGGTAATGCCGAAGGTGTAATCCGTCGTTTCCTCATCGAAAAGAAAAACTATATTGATGCCATTATCGGTTTGCCTGCCAATATTTTCTATGGCACAAGCATACCGACTTGTATCCTTGTCTTTAAGAAATGCCGCAAGGAGGATGACAATATTCTGTTCATTGATGCAAGCAAGGAGTTTGAAAAGGTAAAGACTCAAAACAAACTTCGTCCGCAGCATATACAGAAAATTGTCGAAACCTATCGTGACCGCAAGGAAATAGAAAAGTATAGCCATCTTGCCACATTGCAGGAAGTCGCTGACAACGATTATAATCTGAATATTCCCCGATATGTTGATACCTTTGAAGAAGAAGCACCTATCGACATCAAGGCTGTAATGGCAGAAATCAAAGAACTTGAAGCCAAACGTGCCGAACTTGACAAGGAGATAGAGGGGTATTTGAAAGAGTTGGGAATCGTCTAAATTGAATAATATGGTAAACGGCAAAAAGATTGAAATAATCAATCCGGTTGACTATAACGAATTACTGCAACGCGCTGTTGCAGTTATGGAGAAAGCGAGAATTTCCATAGCCCGTAGCATTGCGGACAATGTGAGTAATGCTCATTGGGAAATAGGCAAGTTGTTGCAAGAAAGGAAACTGGATTCCAAGCATGGAGTTGGTGTAGTAGAACGGTTGTCTATCGACTTAAAGCAACGCTATCCCAAGATGGGGCTGTCGCCTCGTAGCCTCTGGTTAATGAAGAAATTTTATTGCAGATTCTGTGATTCCGCGTTAAAACTGCAACAGGCTGTTGCAGTTTTGCCGTGGGGACATACTGCCGAACTGATGTCTAATAAATGGACAAAAGACAACGATGACGCCATACTTTATTATGCCGTTGAAACCATAACAAAAGGATGGAGCCGCGACCTTTTAGTCAATGCCATCAGCCTTCGCATGTACGAACAATCATGTTTGCCTGTTGAAAAAGATAACAATTTTGCCACAACCCTCCCTGTGCCTGTTGCTTCATATGCCAATGAAATCATCAAAAGCACATATAACCTTGGTTTTCTAGGTGTAACGGAACCTGTACTTGAGTTAGACTTGGAACATCGACTTGTGGAAAAGATTAAGCTGTTTCTGCTTGAATTAGGAAAAGGGTTTACCTATATCGGAAATCAATATCCAATAGAATATAAGGGTCGGAATGGCATTGTAGATTTGCTCTTTTTCCACCGAGGGCTTAGAAGTCTTATTGCCATTGAACTAAAAGCAGGCAGATACAAGCCGGAGTATGCAGGGAAAATGAACTATTACCTTTCCATTCTTGACAGAACAGAACGCGGCGAGGGCGAAAACCCTTCTATCGGTATTATTCTTTGCGCCGAGAAGAATCATGTAGATGTGGAATTGTCACTTGATGGGCTGGATAAACCTATTGGTGTAGCCAACTATCGGTTGATTATCCCACAAAATGACCTGAAACAGATTATACAAGATGAGATTCAGGCATACGATGAAGAAAAAGAAAGGGGAGATAAGTAACTGGTAGCAAATTGCGACCGATTCGTGATAATCAGATTAAACTTCAAGATTAAAGAGTAATGACTATGGCAGATAATAAAGATAAGAAAGTCCTTAAGGTTCCCGATCTGAGATTCCCGGAGTTTACTGGGGAATGGCAGTGCAAGGCTATTGGAAAGGTAGCACCTTTACAAAGAGGTTTTGATTTACCTACACAAAATCTTGTAGAAGGTATATATCCTGTTATTTATAGTAATGGCATTTTACAACACCACGATAAATACAAATGTGAAGCTCCCGGCTTAATAACAGGGCGTTCGGGAACAATAGGTAAATTTACTTATATCGATTCTGGATTCTATTGGCCACATAATACATCTTTATGGGTTACAGATTTCTGTGGTAATTGTCCAAAATTCATTTATTATCTTTACCAAACCGTTCATATTGAACAATTCTCGACAGGTTCTGGTGTACCTACTTTGAATCGCAACGATGTTCATCGTTATAAAACTTTTGTTCCAACAGCTATTGTAGAGCAAGAAAAGATTGCAAAATTCCTATCTATATTAGATGAACGCATTGCCACCCAAAACAAAATCATTGAGAGATATAAGTCCTTAATTAGGGGAATTAATCAATATGCATTCACAAATACAGGTATCAATTACAAATTAGGTGAAATTTGTGAAATTAGAAGCGGCTACTCAGGTAATCAACTTACGTTAAAAAATGGCTTAAAGGTATCTCGCATTGAAACAATCTCAGAACATAAGGTCAACATGGAACGTGTAGGATATGTCGCTCCTTTTGAATCTTCAGAAAATTACAGACTGCAAATTGGAGACATTTTGTTCAGCAATATAAATAGCGTTGAATACATTGGGAATACTGCATTCATTGATAAAGATTATAACTTGTATCATGGAATGAACTTACTTAGATTAATACCTAAAAAAGAGTTAGTTATTCCATTCTACCTGTACTTAGTACTGAATACTAATCGGTTACTCAATCACTTTAAGACAGTCTGTAACAAAGCGGTATCACAAGCAAGCATAAATCAAACAGAATTGGGAAAAACGATTGTTCTGATTCCAAACTTAATGAACCAGAACAGAATATGCGAGTTGTTCCAAACATTATATACAAAATTGGAAGCAGAGAGATATTTTATTTCGCTTTTACAAGGTCAAAAGCAGCATCTGCTCCGTCAAATGTTCATATAAACATCTGGCGGAGTAGGTATTGCTTCTGTAAATTAAGGTTTGTTAGAATATTCTGTTCCGCCAATAATATGTCATCTATAGCAGATAGCATCTTGGCATATCTAAGTTGTTCCTGATATGGCGGACAAAAAATTTTGGCTTTACCATAATCCTTAAAATATATGTGAGGTATAGCCATGCCTGTTTTATAAGGTTCAAAGTTGAATACTTTTAGCATATAATATAGGTATTGAAGCAAATAGCCATCTTTAGCTTGTAAAGTGTTCAATGTCCCTGTTGCAGAACATCTGCCAATAGCATAAGAGACTGTCCCTACACCTGAACCATCTTTGATAATATGGACAGCTTCATCTTCTGTACTATAATCATCGAGATAGCCAACGATACCATTTGCACCATATACAGGATAGGTTCCATTCTCACAGACATCACTTTCTTGCAGAGTGGATGAACTACATTCTAAGCATTCTGATAAGAGAACATTTGGCTTGTTGCTGCGAACAACATTCTGTGCAATTCCCCTAATTAAGGACTGCTAATGTACGACTTTTAGCTTATCCTCAAATATGAGCAATACTTAGCAAGCAGGTTCTCCAATGGAAGATCACCTTTTTCAAATCGCTCAGCATCAAGTGGCAAAATCCTTTCGCACACTTTCAACTTGCCCTTGTAAAGAGCTTTTATGTAATGATTCCCGTTTTGTTGCTCAATGGTAACATCAGAAAAAAAGACAGTGATGTCTTCCGGATCATATATAATGGAATAGCTCGGTCGTTTGGCTCCGGGAATATCTTCCCGAAGAATATCCTTATCCACGAGGTCTTGAATATCCCGTATGGCTGTGTCTTTGGAACATTTTGCCAATGATGCCCAAGTTTTGGAAGTTATCTTTGCTTCATAGCCATCAAGGAACAGGTTCAGCATATCGGTCTGTCTTTGACTAAGTGGAACGGAAGAAGCCTTTTGCCAAAAGAAACTTTTATTCAAGATGGTACTGACGATATTTTCCGCTTCGTCAAGTGCAACCGACAACGTATTAGCATACCAGTATATCCATTCAGTAATGTCACCATCGCCGCGTTGAGCCTTTTCCAAAATGTCGTAATAGTGGTTTTTATCTTTATTTATTTGCGAGGAGATATTATAAAATCTGAACTCGCTCTTATCAGCACGAGCCAACAACATATCGGAAAGTATGCGTGCCAAGCGTCCGTTTCCATCTTCAAATGGGTGAATGCTGACAAACCAGAAATGTGCAATGGCTGAGCGTATAACCGAATTTATATTTTCCTGACTGTTGAACCAACCAAGAAAGTGTGCCATTTCTTCGTCCACACGTTCTGGAGAAGGAGCTATATAATGGATTTTCTCACGACCGAACATTCCGGAAACGATATGTTCCTCGTTGGTACGATACTGCCCGACCTCAATCTGCGAGCCCTCGCTGAAACCTGTCGGAAAGAATGCTGCTTGCCACGCACAAATTTTCTCTTTTGTCAATAACTGGTCGTAATGATTTACAGCATCAAGCATAACAGCCACAACAGAATCTATGTAGTGCGACGGAGCTGTCTGTTTGACATTTTCTATACCCAATTTCCGGGCAATGGATGAACGCACCTCATCTACATTCAAACGTATTCCTTCTATTTCTGATGAATAAACTACATCATACGTCAGATTCTCCGCCATTGCTTTCAATTTGCTGTCAAAACCAAGCGAGGCAAGTCTGCCATACAACAAACCCTGTTTGCGGTTCACTTCTTCAAGTATAGCCGTCAGCTCAGTAGCATTCCAACGGAACGCAGTCCAATTGTCTTTTTCGTGTATATACATAGCTGATGCGTCATTTAGCAACGAATAACGTCGCAATATTTGCGACAAATATAGTAGATTATTGTCGTATCACCAAGAGATATTATATAATGTCGCAAAAAATGCGGCGTTTTAAGATAAAAAACGACTGATTATTTTGATTTGTATCTGTTTTCAGAATCGAATCACCAAACTGAATGACTTTAATCTCCGCTAGGAAATCCTTAATGTCTGCGATTATTGAAAAGTTGTACTCAGAAATTCAAGGCAAAGAATACTCATTTGGGCAATTATTTGAGGTTGTTAATGAACGCAACAAGCAAATGGAATATTCCAATATACTTTCAGCAAGCCAAGAAAAAGGTATGGTGAATAGAGATGACTTAAATTTGGATATTCAATTCGAGCGTAGCAATATCAACACTTACAAAATTGTAATGGCAGGAGATTATGTTATTCATTTGCGTTCATTTCAAGGCGGTTTTGCATTTGCGGACAAACTGGGTGTATGCAGTCCTGCATATACAATACTGCGTCCCAATAGCCTTTTGGAGTATGGTTATCTGTCCTATTACTTCACTTCCAACAGATTTATAAAATCTCTTATTATTGTAACTTATGGCATTAGAGACGGACGTTCTATAAATGTTGAAGAATGGCTTAATATGAAGATTGCCATTCCTTCAAAAGGACAACAATTTCATATATT
>OJPC01000091.1_pt1 | contig 55646 bp, 48 predicted proteins | sample 1598421 | NCBI WGS metagenome assembly OJPC01 (sample SAMN03922471, study PRJEB24848) | human gut metagenome | isolation source: stool sample | host: Homo sapiens | place: Germany | collected 2010-11 | reverse complement strand
TCAGCCACAGGCAACTATGGTGCAGCATCAGCCACAGGCAACTATGGTGCAGCATCAGCCACAGGCAACCAAGGTGCAGCATCAGCCACAGGCAACTATGGTGCAGCATCAGCCACAGGCGACCAAGGTGCAGCATCAGCCACAGGCAACCAAGGTGCAGCATCAGCCACAGGCAACCATGGTGCAGCATCAGCCACAGGCTACCAAGGTGCAGCATCAGCCACAGGCTACCAAGGTGCAGCATCAGCCACAGGCAACTATGGTGCAGCATCAGCCACAGGCAACTATGGTGCAGCATCAGCCACAGGCAACCAAGGTGCAGCATCAGCCACAGGCAACTATGGTGCAGCATCAGCCACAGGCGACTATAGTGCAGCATCAGCTACCGGCAAGGATAGCATTGCTCTTGCTGCCGGATACGGGTGTAAGGCTAAGGGAGCTATAGGTTGCTGGATAGTCCTCGCAGAACGTGGAGAATGGAACGGTAATACCTACCCGATTAAGGAGGTCAAGGCGTTTGAAGTTGATGGGGAAAAGGTTAAGGCTGACACATGGTATATGCTAGTCAATGGAGAGCTTAAGGAGGTTTAGCGGAAGTAATTAATTCAAAACCAAGATAGATATGAATAAGGAAGAATTTCTGAGCAAAAGAGATGCCATCAATTTAAAGTTAAAAGAATTGAATGGCGAAAAGGAACAGCTGGAAAAGGAATACATTGAATCCAACCAAGGATTCCCTATTGGAAGCAAGGTTTGTATAACAGTCCCGGATCATGAAAGGTTTTCTCTTTTGGACAATGAAAGGATATTGGTCCCCGAAGCGAAGAAGTTAGCCTATATTGCAGATTATGAGATTGATGATAACGGAGAGGTTGTCCCCTCTTTAAGACAGTTGGATTACAATGGGGGCATGTCAGAAATGCCTTTATATGTTAATTTTAAGAAGGTTATAATTGAATTAATGTAAATCAGAACAGAAATGAATACTAAAACATTTCAAGAAGTCGCCAGGATTTGGAGTGCTGCGAAGCAGCCCATTATAAAGCATGCCACGATGTGCGCGTATATGCTTACCCTTCAAACCCATTTACTCCCATATTATGGGACGGCGACAGCTATATCGGAAAGCGACGTTCAGAAATTTGTTCTCTACAAGCTTTCCTCTGGTCTTGCTAAAAAAACCGTAAGGGATATTGTGGCGGTGCTGAAATCTATAGTCAAGTATGGTGGGAAACATAAGTTATTCCCTTATGAGGAGTGGGAGATAAACTATCCTACAGATACCGAATCTCACCGTTTGCCTACTTTGTCCTTAAACCATCAACAGATACTGATGAGCCATCTCACCGAATCCCCAACTCCTAAGAATATAGGCATTCTGCTGTCTCTGTGTACCGGCATGAGGATTGGAGAGGTGTGTGCCCTGCGATGGGAAGATGTGGATTTCAGACAGAAGGTAATCACCATTAGTTATACAGCAGGAAGGATATACAACTGCGAATCAAGAACTACGGAAAGGACTTTCACTTCTCCCAAAACACGAAATTCATACCGGGAGATACCTATCTCAAGACAGCTTCTCTTTGCCTTGAAGGAAGTAAAGAAAATATCTCCGTCCCGATTTGTAGTAGGAACATCAGGACGTCCGGAAGATCCCCGTTCTTACCGTGATTTCTTTGCCCGGCTCTTGAAGCGTCTGAATATTCCGCACATTGTGTTTCATGGACTCCGGCATACATTTGCTACCAGATGCATTGAAAGTCAATGCGATTATAAGACAGTGAGTGTAATTCTTGGACATTCGAATATCGCTACCACACTCAATTTATATGTGCATCCCAATCTCAATCAAAAACAAAGATGCATTGAGCGAATGAGCAACTTCTTAAAAATTAAATGACCCTCAAAACATAGCAGATATGAAACAGAAATTAGAAGAAGCAGCAAAAGAATATGCAGAATCAGTAATTGATTTATTCGGGACAAACGGAGTTCCGAATGGCGTTTCCGATATTAAGGGAATAATTGCTCTTGGTTTTGAAAATGGCACATCATGGCTTTCAAATCAGATTAAATCTATCATCCTGGATGATACGTTGACAGACGGGGAAGTCATAGATAACATTAGTGAGCTATTGAACCAACAAGGATGTATTGGAGCGGATTAAAGAGAAAGGAGATTGATTATGAAAGATAAATCGAAATTAAAACATATAAGTATCCAATCTAAGGTGTCTCCTGAAGCGGCTGCATGTTTGGATGATATTGTCAAAAAGTATAAGTTTAAAAGTAGATATGAGGTGATGCAATATCTACTCACTGCGTTTTTGTCATACGTCAATCCTGATTACGGTGTGTCGGAAGATATAGATATATCATACGTGAACGAATTGTCAAAAGTATTTGAAGATTTCGAAAACAAAAAGACCAGAGTTATATCAACGAAGCCAAGAGGCAGGAAGTCATTAAGGATGGTAGGCTCGATATATATATTTAGCGAAATCGGTAAAAAAGGATATGTGGCAAGGAATATTAAGATAAACGGGGATGATATACATACCAACTCAAGGAATAGTGCATCATTGGAAACAGTGGTAAGATTCCTTTTCCCATCTATAGCATCCCGATTAGACGGTATTGGTCGTACTATAGGAGAATGTAGATATGAGGATATCATATCAGACTTGATAGAGCAATGCGGGATAACAGGTGAAGACAAATTACATAATGAAATTAGCAATGAGCTGAATCACATATCGCCAAGGATTGAATATGGTGTGATTCCTAAAAAAACAAGAAGTAAAAGTGTTGATGATGAGCAAGGATTATAATTATAATAAGATGATCCAGTCAAGAGATTGGCTCATCTTGAGGAAGAAGAAGATTGGGAATAACCCATTTTGCGAAGAGTGTTTTTCAAAGGGGATTATAACTCCTGTGTCTGAGGTTCATCATGTTGTTCCTGTCGAGAGCGGAAGCAATGTGGAGGACATGAGACGATTGATGTTTGACTATAATAATTTAAAATCGCTGTGTCATGAGTGTCATACAAACATTCATGACATGATGCATTCTCATTCGAAAGAATATATTAAAGAACGCTCAAGGAAGAACGCAGAACGATTTGCAAAAAAATATTTTGAATGACCGAGGGGGGGGAGTTTTTTTAAAAGCCCCTACTTTTCTCAAATCCTCTACTCCTACCTAGAGAGATTTTTAGGGTTCTGCGTTTTTTTCTGTGGGGGTAAAATAGGGATTGCAAAAATACGGGTCGGAATCAGCAAAAGTAGGTAGTCTTAAAATATTTAACTATATGGCTAAAAAAAAAGCGAATAACGAAATCGATAGTTTAAAAAGGTATATAAGGGGCATTCTCCAGGAGCGGGATAAATACTCAAAAGAAATGAGCTATCAGATAGAACTACTTGCTTCTGATCTTTTGGTTTTTCGTAGGATTCGCGATGAGGCTCTTAAGGAAGAAACTACTTTAACTGTTATTGAAAAAAGTAGGGAAAATTGTGACAGGGTGAAGGAAAACCCGGTGTTCATTTTGATGGCGAGATATGCCGATAGAGTTAGGAAGGACCTAAGATCGTTGATGATGAATCAAGAGATTCAACCGGGTGGTGAAGCCGGCAAGATAAAGGAAGATGATCCGTTGTCAAGACTAATGGAGCATCTTAATAAGGAAGATGATTAATGATGAATGAGAACGTAACTGCGAAGGATCTTAAGCAAGGGTTCGTTGATAAGCTGCTCAGTATAGACATTGAGAGCTATCAACTTGATTCTATAGATCCGAGGTTGCAGACTTATGTTTCCCAAGTGTGTAATTCCCCTGAAAATCATAATTTATATGAGATATTAGCCTTATTGAAGTTCTTTCGATTGATGGATAATTACGTTTTCCGTCCTTCTAAAGTCAAGCGGTTCGTGAAATTGTATGAGTCGCTGAAATTCTCCGGGATGGATGGGCGAAGATGTTATAAGTTGACTCCGATTCAGTACTTTCAATTTGCTTCGATATTAGGCTTTTACCATTGGGAAGATGTGGGGGATGCAACGGGGAAGCCGGATGATTTGGAAGGTAAATATCAGCGCGTGCTTGACCAGAGAAAATACGAACTGCGGCGGTTGGTTCGCGAAGCGATACTATTTGTGCCGAGAAAGTTCTCAAAGACTACAAGCACAGCATCATTGGCTGTTAATGAGATGTTGTTTGGCGATGTGAATGCGCAGGCTTATACCGCTGCAAACTCTTACAAGCAGGCGAAGATCTGTTTCGGGGAAATATCGAATATAATCAGGCAGTTGGACCCGAAAAAGAAGTACTTTAAAGCCACACGGGAGACCTTGAATTGGAAGCCGAATAAATTTGAAAGAGAGTCGTTTGTGGAGTGCTTGACGGGTGGTGGTGATACCAAGGACGGGTTGAATGCCTCATTGGTGATATTCGATGAATATGCTCAGGCGAAGTACGTGAAGGACCATTCGGATGGTGCAGAATTACTACAGGTCCTTACATCATCTATGGGTGCAAGACGTGAACCTCTGACGATCATAATTACAACCGCAAGCCGCGTGGAGGATGGTCCGTTTGCATTGGAGCTGGAAAATGCGAAGAAAGTATTGTTGGGTGAGTATAATGACGATTCTCAATTTGCCAGCATCTTCCAGCCCGATGCGTGGGAGATGGATGAAGAAAGCATGGGGTGCCCCGCTGTGTGGAAGAAGTGCAATCCTCATATCGGTATTACGGTCCAGGAAAGTTATTACACCCAAAGATGGGCTAAGGCCCAACGTGATGCAGAGGCGATGATAGAGTTTAAGACGAAGCTTTTAAATATATTCGTGTCAGGAGGCATAAAAACTTGGATTTCCCAAAATTTAGCACGTTCCCTTTCCGTTAATTTGGATCTTGACTCAATAGATGGCCGGCCGGAAACCATGGTCGCTATGGACCTTTCTGTAAGTGATGACTTTTCCGTTGTTGCTTATAATATATATAGCAGGAAATTGCGTAAATTCTTCGTGTGGCTTGATTGCTATATTCCGGAAGAAACCTTGGAAACCCATCCGAACAAAGAGTTGTACAAATATTGGAGGGATGCCGGCTATCTGAAGATTTGCCCGGGAGCTGTTATAAGCGATTCCATGATAGTGGAAGATGTGTTAAAGCGTAACAGATCGCTATGTATCTGCCAGATAGGATATGACGCATACAAGAGCCAGGAGGTGGTGAATGCATTATCGGCTGCGATATCGTCTACCGGTACAGACCCGAGTAGGATTTTGCGTGCAGTCCCTCAGACGTATGGGGCATTTACCTCGCCCGTAGAAACGTTTGAGATGGCGGCAAAATCCAATCCGCCAAAGGTCGCTTTGGCGAATAATCCTATATTATCCTACTGTTTTGGGAATTGCTATCTCGATGAAGACAGGATGGGCAATAAAAAGCCTTTGAAAAGAAAGGAAAATCTGAAGATTGATGGGGCTATTGCTACTTTAATGACATTTTGGCTGTTTAATAACTATGAGCAATAAAGTAACCTATTACAGCTAATTCATGGGTATATGAGCCGTGGTCATAACATTAAAACAGGCTCGATAAACCGATGGATAACTTTTTCAGATTTTTCAGACGAGAAGCAAAAACGGCATCCGGGAAGAATACTACGGTATCGACCGGCAATTTTAAGAGTAATATAATTTATGCCAACACAGATGAATCGGCAATGCGTATTGCAGCCGTATATAGGGCTGTGAATCTTATATCCAGTGCCGTAGCTACCCTTACGCTGCAATATAAGAGGCGTGACAGGGTTAAAAATTACTTTAAAATTTACGACAATGGGTATGGTGCAAGGGTAAATTATCTATTGAGTGTTTGCCCGAACGACAGAATGAATTCATTTACAATGATGAAATATCTCGTTGCAATGATGCTGCTTAAGGGTAATGCGTATATATACCCTAAGAGGGCTGTTACCGGAGAGGTGGAGTCTCTTTTTTTATGTTCCCCCAATTCTGTTGTGTATGATGTCTACTCCAATACTTACACGGTAAGTGACTTGGTTAACGGTATAAGCGGGACATTCCCGGCATCGGAAATCCTCCACTTTAAAAACATGTGCATGGATGGAGGTTATATGGGTAGGTCTACGGTATCCTATATCAAGGATACATTAAGTATAGCCACAACTGCCAATAATGAAACCCTGAAGAGGTTTGCCACAGGAGGCCGGCTAAAGGCAATCCTGCAAAACAATACCAGTGTGAAGGGATTCGGTGAATATCAGGATAAAGAGCTTGACAAACAAGGACAGGATCTACAGGAGGACATTAACAAAGGTGAAGACATCTTGGTTGTAAGGGGGGATGGTACCCTGACTCCAATCAGTATGTCATCTTCCGATATGCAATTTCTGGAAATGGTGAAGTTGAATCTCCGTGATATAGCAAGAGCCTTTAATGTGCCTCCAAGTAAACTGATGGATGATACTAACGCCAACTACAAGAGTGTTGAAATGTCGAATGTGGGTTTTTATACAGAGGCATTGCAGCCCATAATCACAGAAATAGAGAGGGAATTTACCGCTAAAATGCTGAGTGTAAATACATATATGGATTATAAATTTTCGTTTAACCTTTCTAGCCTCTATGCCTTGGATGTTGACAGCAGAGGCAAGGCTAACCTGTCACGACTGGGGACGGGCCAAGCAACCGTTAATGATATAAGAAGAGAGAATGACAAGGAACCTGTAGAGAAGGGTGACGAAGTTTACTTAAGCACAAATCTTGCTGTTTTAGGCAGTGCCAAGTTAAGCAAGGAGGGTAGTAATACGATACAGACGAGCGATGTGAAAAAAAAGGAGGAAGAAGATGATGAATGATGAGTTAAGAATAGTGACATTGGAAGAACTCAAATTGCAGATGCATGAGGATTTCGAGGATGAGGATGCTATCATTACAACATATGGTATTGCAGCAGAAGATGTTATCATTGACATGACGCGAAGATCTTATGAAGAGCTTTCGGTATGGGAGGGGCGTGGGTTTCCCGTCAGATTAAAATTAGCGATATTAATGTTGGCGGCACATTTTCACCGGAATAGAGAACCAGTTGCAGCTGTATCTCAAAACCCCGTTCCTTTTTCGGTGTCGGTGCTGGTAAAGCCATTCGTAAAACTTTCAGATAGAGAATAGAATATGTTGACCGCAGGAAGTTTGACAGAAAGAGTAGATATAATGGTGCCTATCGTTACAAGAGGCGATATGGGGGAACAGGTGGTTGAATTTGCGAAGAAGGCTACCGTTTGGGCTGCTGTTCATTTTCAAAGGGGCGCGAATGTATTAACTATGGGCGAATCATGGCTTTCGCGAACTGTATCCGTAACAATGAGGAATAATAGTATAATCCATGATAGATGCCGTTTAAGATGGGATGATAAGACTTATGCGATAGATAGCCTTAATCGCTCCAGGAGAGATGGCAGTATTACTATTGTTGCCTCGGTTTTGGACGAAAATGAATAAATCGAGTAACCTGAAACAGGGTATTAAAAGTATTATAAAAAGGGCTGATGTGGCGGTCTCCTATAGGGCGGTCTCCTATAGGGCGGTCTCCTATAGAGGAACTAATAGGGTGATTTTAAAAAGGCATTAAGATGGAAAACAAGCAAAAAAGGGAAATAAGATGCATGGTTGGAGGCAGATTCCAACCCCATATTAGAGAAGCCTCCGATGAGGCTCCTAATGAAAGGATAATAGAAGGGTATGCGATAGTTTTTGGGGTAGAGAGCCGGTTATTGGTGGATTACTGGGAGGATTATAGGGAAATTATAGAACCCGGTGCCATTACGGAAGAGGATCTAAAGGGTATGGATATCAAGATGACCTTATGGCACAATCGGGAGAGGCTGTTGGCTCGATCGAACATGGGCGAAGGTTCTTTGAAATTAAGCGTTGATGAGACAGGTGTAAAGTATGAATTTGCAGCTCCTGATACCCCGGATGGTAATACGGCATTGGAATTGGTAAAGCGTGGAGACCTTGCCGGCTCTTCATTTACTTACTGGGCGGATGAATCAAGCTCTGTGAGGTACACCAAGGATAAGGATGGTATCTTATTGCGTCATGTTAACCGCTTGGATGCGGTTTTTGAAATGACTATAGCAAGTGATCCGGCATATACGCAAACCAGTGTGACCGCTCGTGAGATAGAATCAACCGGGATAAAGTTAAGGGAAAGAACGCCTGTATCCACTATTGGCAGGAAGGTTGAGGAAATAGACCGGATAGAGAGAGAAGTTATTTTAAACACATGTAATATTTATAATTATGAAATCAGGAAAGAAAACAGTACAGGAACTTTTGTCGGAAAGAAATTCTCTATTGGAGAAGAGAGAGGCCGTCAATATCCGCATGAATGAGTTGATCGATAAGGCTAAGGCTGAAAAACGTGACTTGTCACCCGATGAAAACATTGAGTATCAATCTCTGAAGAATGATTTTAACAAACATTCTCGCGAGATTCAGATGAATTTCGATCTGACAAACATGCAGAAGTCAGAAAAAAGAGAAGAAAAAAGCAAGAACCAACTGCTTAGAGAGTGCCTTCAAGCGGTGAAGAGCGCGGGGAAACCCGGTGATTTCGTTTTAGAGCGTGAATTTACAGGATTGAATACAGCTTCTATTGAAGCCGGTGGCATGATTCCATTAACCATTAAGGATATCCTTCCTCCCTTGGAGATGGGACTTATCTTTGACAAAGTGGGTATTCCGGTGCAGACAGGGGTAAGCGGAAATATCCAATGGCCTGTAATGGGATCGGTTGAGGCTGAAATCCAAGGGGAAACATCAGAACTGACCGACCAAACTATTGATTTGAGTAAGATTGCAGCCAAGCGTGTCAGATTAGGAATGTCAATATCGGTATCTAACCAGGCTATCACTGATAGTTACACCGATTTAGTGTCATTGATCCAGGGACAATTGCGGGCCGGAGTGCAGAGGGTGTTGAATCGTGTAATTTTCTCCCATCAGAATTTTACAAGCGATCTTCACGGTCCCTTTGCAGGTGCGAAGGCTACAGGTACGTTCGCCGGTGCTGTGCCGACTTACAAGGAGTTAATCGCGATGAAGGGAGCTGTAGCAGCAACAGGTGTGGAAATGGTAGGTTTTTGTTTTGTCATGAGCGAAGCAATGAAAGCTGCATTGGAAGCAACTCCAATTGACGCAGGAAGTGGCAGAATGGTTGTTGAAAATGGCGCGATTGGCGGATATCCGGTATTCTGTACCGAATATATCAATTATGGCTCTAGTAAGGAGAAGGCAGACGTAGAGTATGTTGCGGCCGGATGTTTTGGCTACTTGCCGACAAATCAACACGGAGAAGTAAGATTGATTATTGATCCGTATACTCAAGCCAAGAAGGATATAGTCGTTTTCACCTTAAACTCTGATTGGAGTATTACTACTCTGCGTAAGGAGGCATTCGCATTGTATAAGACTGTCGGGGCTTAGTAATAATTAATACCGGCTTGGATAAGCCGGTATTAATCTTTGGTTATGGGTTTAAATAAACGACTCTTATACAATGCAAATGGTGCAAGAAAATCCGGTGTTGCCTTACAATTTGATGGGGATGAGGTAATGAGGATGCTTGACCGTATGCTTTTTGATAATGTAGTGAAAAAGAAGGATGTCCGTAAGATTATAAGGCAGGAAATTGCCCCGGCCCGAAAGGACGTGATTGCCGCAGCGAAAGGAGCCATGAAGTCCGATCCAAGAAACGCCAAGATAGGCGTAAAAACTATGGTTTACAAAAACGCCACAGGTGCTAATATCAGCCTGTTTAACCGCAAGGGAAGTGCGAAGTCGGTTAAGGAATACAATCCGCCACGAGGTGGCAGGTCAGGCATTAAGAGAAATCGGTCGGTCAGCAAGGATACTGCCCGGATAAATTCTTATCGTGGGCGTGACAGGGCTTTTATCCTGAGATTTATAAACGATGGAACAGAAGGCAGACATGCTTTTAAGAAGTCCAGGAGCAAAAACAATCGTACGGCCTATAGGGGAGCGATAGCGGCTAGGAACTTCTTTGGCGTGGCCGAAGAATCGATGAGGCGTGCGTCTGAAAGGATTTCCGACAGGGTGTTGCGGTTAATAACAGAAGTAAGCGAAGGAAAATGAGCATATTGATAAGTAAACATATAGTTAAACAGTTAAGTGCAGATCCGGAAATTGTAAAAAGTGTAGGTGATCGGATCTACCCGATAGTTATCCCGGAAGGCTCCAATTATCCGTTTATCATGTTTGAGGACTACGGTTCAGGACCGGAAACTACGAAAGATGGTACATGTGAAGACAATGCGAGCTGCAATATTGCCATAGTAGCGAAAAACTACAATGAGGCGGTTACTGTGGCAAATAAGACACGTTATGTACTGGAAGGCAAGTTAGCAAGGTACGATGACTTCGAAGTGACAGAGTGTAATTTGGAATCATGGAGTAAAAACTATGATGCAGACTTACCGGCATACGTGGTAAGACTGACTTTGAATTTTAAAACAATTGATTTTTAACGATAAATTGATAGTAATATGGCAAAAGCAAAAGTATTGAATGGTAAGGACTTTATGATTTTCATGGGTGGTAAGGCTACAGCGTTGAGCACCAGCCATAAACTAACCTTATCAGCTGAAACGTCCGATGCGGCTAGCAAGGATGATGGTATGTGGGATGAGAGTGTGGTTACAAAGATGTCATGGGAGGCATCGACAGAAGCATTGGTTAGTGCAGATCCCGAAGTAGAGAGTTTTGATACGATGTATGATAAGTTTATTGCCGGTGAACCTGTGGATGTTGTATTGGGTATCCCCGCCAATCTGAGCAATGATGGGGTCCCGGAACAAGGATGGAGTTCTCCTGCCACTAAGCAGAGCCAAATATACTATTCGGGCAAGGCATTGATTACTACGTTGGAACGCACGGATGCCAAGGGAAGTAATTCTTCCATGACGGTTAGTCTTAGAGGGCAGGGAAAACTTGATAAGAAAACCGGAGCAGAAGGTTATGCTTTAAAATCGCCCATGGTCCAATCAGTTCAGGAAAAGGTTAACGAAAAGGAAGTTGAATGATGAGAACAGTAAGTATCAAAGGTGTAGAGTATAACTTAAGATATACTCTACGCGCTTTATTCATCTACGAAGAGCTGAAGGGAGAGCCGTATTCTGGTGATAAAGCTATAAACAGCTATATTCTACTCTTTACAATGCTAATCGCTAATAATAAGGGCTTTTCTTTAAATTTTGAAGATATAATTGATGCATGTGATAGCGATCCTTCCATTTTTCAAGAGTTCGTTTCTGTATTAGAAGAAGAAAACGAGCGCGTGAGAAGGATGGCTGAATATAAGCCGGATAAAAAAAAAGTAAAGAGGAAGAAACAGGGGTAAGTATTATAAGGCTTTATGAAGAAGTAGTCGGAAGAGGTGGGGTATCCCCTGAATACTTTTTTGACAATATGACCTTGAATGAGTGCGCGGTATTCATAAGAGGTATGTTTCGGAAGGAGCAAGAAGCGTGGGAGCGAACGCGAATGTTGATGTACGCTGTTGTGCAGGTAAATTCGAGAGACCATCTTACACCTAAAACTCTTCTTCCATTCCCATGGGATATAGAAGAAGAGCCGGAAGAAATTAATGAGAGTGAATTGAATGAATTAAGGGAAAGAGCAAAAACTATGGAATATGGCAAGTGATGCGATTGTAAGGTTGTTACTAAATATCTCCGATTTTGACAAGAATATAAAAAAAGCAAAAGGAGAGATAGGGACCTTTGAAAAAGGTATAACTGCTATGGCTGGGAAGATAGGGTCCGCATTGAGTGGATTTGCTGCTTTTGCCGGGATATCGGTTGCAATTGGGGATGCTGTCAAGGCGTCAATGGAGTTTGAAAAATCGTTATCATCATTGCGCTCATTAACAGGAGTAACAGCACAAGAACTTACGTTTTTTAAAGATGAGGCTATTCGGTTGGGCAGTTCGACTACACAAACAGAGTCTCAAGTAGTGGACGCGTTTAAATTGATAGGCTCTCAGATGCCGGAACTGCTGAAGAATAAGGAAGCATTATCTTCTGTAACAGAAAGTGCTATTGTGCTGGCTGAGGCTGCTGAGATAGACGTGCCTGATGCTGCCAAGGCGTTAACAGGAGCATTAAATCAGATGGGGGCGTCTTCTAGCCAGGCCTCTGAATATATCAATATATTGGCTGCTGCTTCGCAACAGGGCTCCGCTGATATACCTTACTTAAACAGAGCAATAGAAAATGCAGGAGGTGCCGCATCTTCCGTGGGAATACAATTCAACGAGCTGGTAGCAGCAATCGAAGCGATTGCTCCCAAAATAACAGATGCAGGAAGTGCGGGGACTAATTTAAGGAATATATTCCTGACATTGGAAAGTAGTACAGAGATGAACTTACGGCCTTCGGTAGTCGGGTTATCTAATGCTTTGGAAAATCTTTCTGCTAAACAGTTGGATGCTACTGAATTGACGAAGATGTTTGGTAAGGAGAGTGTAACCGCAGCATTGGCTTTGGTCTCGGAAAAAGATAAGTTCATTGAGCTGGCAAGTGGGATAACAGATACCAATACTGCGCTAGAGCAACAAAGGATAAATAATGACAATCTAGCGGGATCTGTTGCAGCATTGCAGTCAGTATGGGAAGGCTTTATCCTAACGATGAATGATTCTTCAGGTACCTTGAAAACAGTGGTAGATTATCTGACAAAAATAGTAGAAGGTGCGCGAGCTGCGTTTTCTTCGTTGCAAAGGCATTGGATGAGGAAAGCTATAAGAGTGGGGGACAAAAAGCATTTAGATCCGAAAAAGTGCAAAATGCGATTGATGATATACGCGAATTGGAGAAAGGGGGAATGAGTAGAAAGGATGCGTTGGATTGGGAAGAAAGTTTGGTTAAGAATCTGTATAAGAGGGCAGAATCGTTAGAAGAAAAAAAACAAGCCTATGAAGAAGCTATGTCGATGTATGATGAGACGGGGGATAGTCGGGATAAACAGGCATACGAGCAGTCAAAAGAGGTATATATGTTAGCTAGGAATGAAAAGCAGATACGCGATGAAATTTTGGATTATATTGAAAAAGAGAGACAGAAATTAGAAGGGGTTAACAATGTTCAGAAGTCGCTAAATAAAGAAACGGCTACAGGTGCCAAGAAAAAGGAAAAACCGACTGGGTTACAATTGGCTTCATTCAACGCAGAGAACTGGGCGAATGAAGAGGCCAAAGGCTTGCACAATGCCTTACGGAAGAAGATAGAGTCAGGAGAGAAGATAAAAATCGTTCCCATCGAGGTTGATTTGGACAAGATAGATATTGTAGACGAAATACAGGACCCTTTAAAGAACGCTCAGATAAAAAAAGCGGAAGAATATACTAAAACCATCCAGGGAATAGGATATGCGATGGAAGGTGTTAACTCTATAGCTCAGGCATCAGGCAATCAGACAGTTGGTTTTATTACGGAAACCTTTTCATCTATAGCGCAGATGATTATTTCTTTGAATTCGTTGGCTGTAGCCAACGGTGTGGCAAATGCAGCTGCATTACCTTTTCCGGCTAATTTGGCAGCAATAGCTACGGTAGTTAGTACAATTGCCGGGATTTTTAGTTCGCTTCCCAAATTCGCGGATGGTGGTATTATTGGTGGCTCTTCTTTTTTTGGAGACAAGATGATTGCGCGTGTTAACAGTGGAGAGATGATACTGAATCAATCTCAGCAAGGGAGATTGTTCCAAATGATTAACAGCGGTAATTCGGGTGGAAATGTAAAGGTAGATGGAGAGATCAAGGTGCGAGGGAAGGCTATGTATATAGCTATTCGGAATTACATGAAATCAGAAAACATAAGATGGTAATATGGGACAGAGATACACAATACATTTTAAAGATTTTCGCAACAATTCTTATGAGGTAAGAATATATATAGATGGATATTCCGGCACTGTATCAGAGTTGCGTGGTGCGCCATCTGCATTTGTCGTGACGGGGGATGATGAAGGTTTTATTTACCAACCTGTCCGCACGTCAACCGCTACGATTAATATTCTTGATAAGAATTTGTTACTGGATCTGTTTAGCGTAAATAGTCAGTATGCTTCGGTAAAGTTATATAAGAATGGCGTGTTGACATGGACAGGATATATCACTCCGGAACAGTTTACACAACCCTATCTGCCAACCATTGACAACATAAGCGTTGACTGCGTCAGTGCCATAGCCACACTTGAAAACATTAAGTATGAGCAGCAGACAGAATCGGGATTCATTACCGCAATGGAGTTGCTAAGATACCTTATATCTTCCGCCCATGGTGGCTATGAGTCCGTATATATCCCTTATGTGTACGCGTCTTCCTCCGCTGCTTACTCTTCGGGTGAGAACGTATTGGATAAACTCAGATTCGCGGAAGAGAACTTCACCTCAGATGAATTGATGCTGGATGAAGTATTGACCTACCTCATGCAGTTCTTTTCATGGACGCTGTATGATTACGAAGGCAGCCTGTATATCATCGATGCGGACTATACCGGTCAGTATCGCAAGTATAATGAGGCATTGACATCTTATACAATGGTCTCGGTGAATGATGCCACATTGCAGGATATCGGCTTCGCCGGCAGTGACAACACCATTGACGTTTTGCCGGGCTATAACAAGGTGACGGTCAAAGCTGTCAACAATGTGTTTGAGGACTTGGTGGTTAATGAGGATTACGACGACCTGGAATGGGCGGGCGGCTCGAGTTACAGCGATAAGGATAAGTATGACATCAAGAGGTTTCTGAAACCGAAGGAATGGAAGATGTATTACTACGATCAGAACCGCCATGAAACCATACTGAGTACTAATATTAACGATAACATATTCGGGGCTGTCCTGATGAAGGAAGCGTTGTTCACCGGTGGCGGAGACCCGCCGGGGGATTATAATTGGGCTGACAGCATCCAGATGCGGTCTGCTACGGTAGATGGCGTGATGGTTTTTGGCGAATACCAGAAGGAAACCCTGCCTGCCTTTACGATGAGGGGTCCTAATGCGGTCTGGAAGGACGGTGCCATCGGTATATCGGGAAGCATGCGTTTCCCCTCCGACAGCCGCATGAACTATATCTATGACGGTGACATGAATATCTCTGCCAATATCCCTTACGCATGCTCTCTTAAGATCGGGGATAAGTATTGGAACGGCAGTGGATGGCAATCCTCATTCGTTCGGTTTGAAATCGTTTTCGAGACGGACAATATCAAGAACTGGGCGAATGTGAAGAGCACGAAAACACCCGATATGCCATATAGCGGACTGTCCGGGCACATCATCACTCTTCCATCGGACGTACCGATCATCGGAGAATTGGAATTCACGATGTACTGTCGCAGGCAGAGGGTCGCTCAGGAAGTCGGTTTTATCGCATACGGCGCCATTTTAAAGGACTTCCGGTTTGACTACAAGAAGAAAGACGGGATCATTGATGAAGGCGAAGATGGTGACCGCTTGTATGAGAACGTGGTCAACGATAAGTTCATGTCCGAACTTGACGAAGTTGAGTTCGGCATAAGCTCTTATAATGCGGACGGGGCTTCCTATAGCAAGGCACTGTTGGGAAATGACTTCTTGACGGATAACCTGTATTCCGTCATCGAGGATAAACTTGTCAGACCGGAAGAAGCCTTCATCCGAAGGGTGATTAACCGTTATAAGGCAACCCAAATCAAGTTAACGCAGGTAATAAAAAACGATGGTTCTATCCATCCGTTTACCCGGTTGTATGACAAATCAGCGGTTAGTAAGAAGTTCATGCTGCTAAGCGGTGTATGGGACTATGAGCGGAATAATATTCAGTTAACGATGATTGAGAATGGGAATTAAGTCAGAGATAAGAATAACCAATAGGGTAGTCCCCCGCGAGCGGGATGGAAAGTACACATCCCGGCTTGTAACGGTCTCATCCGGTGGAGGGGATGTATCTAATGTGGAGCATGCTAATTATGCGTTTACATTGGATGAAGACACCCCTGTTAAAGATTGGTTTTTGTCTGCATTGTCGGATGATGAGGCCGAAGGGGTAATTAATTTTATAAAGGGTATAAAAATTGCGCAAAACTTAATAAATAGAATCATTAATAGAAATGATGAAGGTGTTGAGTATAGCGATAATGATATAATGACCGCCTTGCGTGTCATGAAAGAAATAGAGGATAAGGTAGGGGAGATAAAAGATATATTTTTACGCAAGGACATTCCGGATTGTACTGATTTCCTGATAGATTTTTTTGGTGGTATCCACGTTGGCAAATTTGTTAGGGGCATGATTGGTGGAAGCGGTACGGCGTTCACCCCTGACGGTTACGGAGAGATGAACGGTCTGACCCTCCGTGAATTCCTTGAAGTTCCCGAGCTTCGTTTTAATCGTATTGATGTTGTCAGCGGAGAACTATGGAACTCCATCGCCTTCGGATTGATAAAATCCGTTGACACGGAAAAGAGGATTGTCGAGCTGAAACTGGAGGATGGCGAACGTTCCGGCCTGCATGTGAATGATATCTGTAGAGGGATATTCAGCAATTTCGGTAATGGTACTCAGAGCAGCGGAACGGATGAGTGTGGCTTCCAACAACTGTACGGTTTCTCAACCGCATACTTTACGCCTACGGAGATTATAGAAAATAAAGCCGGTGTATTCCGATTTAGATATGCATTGAAGTCCGGAACGACAATGCATCCGTGTGCGTCCATGAAATTTGCCGTTTACGGAAACTTCATAGACAGCTCCAGACAGGCATCGGCATACAGCACACGGACTTACAAGCGATATTTGAACAAGGTAAATACGTGGGTCATAGACCCCGACAAGAATATATATGCCCAATACGGAGACTTGGAAGGTTTGGTTATCGGCGGAATGACGATGCACGGATACGGCTCGTTTCAAAGCAACTCTTACTTTACAGGTGTCCAGATACAGTTTACGCCAGAACAGAAGGATGAACTCAAAGGTGAGGACGCATACGGTGTTAACCTGTCCAATTATGAGGACGTGGTGACTGTTGACGATGAGGGAAACATAATCGGCGGATTAACGGATTTGATGAATGTAGTTTCTGCAGGAAGTAATGTTGTAGCTGCCGGACAGAATGTCGTGACAGAGGAATACAGGCTGAGGACTCATGTACAGGCGTTTAAAGGGTCAAAGGAGTTGTTTTATTCGCCTGTGTTTGCTGACGGAGGATATGTGTTGTCTCTTCGGGCGGTCGGATGTACGGCTATGGTAGTCAGCGGTGTTGTGGTGGTTACATCCATCACCGACATGAATAATTGTTATGTCGATATATCGGTTAACTGTGAGGGGAACGCGCTATTCCATAAAACATATACAGTGAAGGTTGTCAGGAATGGTAGAAGTCCGATTACCGCCGATATAGACAATGAGATGGCCTCTGTCGCATGCGACCAGAACGGTAAGGTCCTGTTAGGCTTGCCGGTAGAGACAAAAGTCAGTGTATGGTACGGCACCGAACCGTTGAAGATAGATAAGATAGACTTATCGGCACCGGCCGGTGTAACCGCTTCGGGTGATGCATCGACAGGCACGGTAAGGGTTACAGGAATAACGGATGCGGCTGAGGATACGCTTCCGATAGGCATTGTTGTACACGCCACTTATGCAGGCGACCAATACAAAAAGAGTCTGTTGTTTACGGTTAACAAGGTGAAGGCTGGAGAGAATGCCGTCATCTACCAGCTACAGCCAAGTGTTAATTCCGTCAAAATGGATGAGGAAGGCAATTACACTGACGCGTCGGTATATTGTAAGGTAACGGTAACCGATGGGAAGACAGTCAGCGAGTTGGATGGGCTGCCGTCCGGATTCTCTATGAAGTACAGTTCTGACGGTGGTCCGGAGTCGGATTACAATTACGGTTCTTCCATTAGTTTCGCCGGCAAAAACAAGTCAGTGAAGTTTTTCCTTTATAAGGGCGGTACGCTCGTGGACCGAGAGACCATTCCGGTAGTCATTGACGGAAGAAGTGTCGTAGTGGCAGACCTTGATAATGAGATGGATGGTGTGTCTTGTGACCAGAACGGTAAGGTTGTGGCGGGGCTTCCTGTACAGACAGTCGTACGGATGTATGCAGGCACGGAACGGCTTGCGTTAACTTCCATATCATTAACCACACCTACAGGCGTAACAGCATCTTATGTCTTAAGCTCAGGCTTAGTTAATGTGACAGCCATTGCGGATTCGGCAGCGGATGTGTTGCCTATAGCCATCACAGTAAAAGCCACGTGGGGAGGTACTGTCTATACAAGAAGCCTTACGTTTACTGTGAACAAGGTAAAACAAGGTGATAGTGCTGTTATATACAATCTGCTTCCAAGTGCGACCGTTGTAAAAAAGAGTAATACAGGTGTATATACGCCGGTGTCGGTCAACTGTATTCTCAGGAAGACAGACGGAAAGGCTAACAGTACCAATGTGTCTTCGTTGCCCGGAGGATATACGATGAAGTATTCAGTTGACGGCGGTAGTGAGGCTTCTTACACAATAGGCAGCAATATATCTGTATCGTCCGCTTCCGTAAGCCTGTCGTTTTCTCTTTATTACAACGGTACGCTCGTAGACCGAGAGACCATTCCGGTAGTTGTTGACGGAATTAATGGGAAACCGGGTGAGGACGGAAAGCCCGGTGAAGATGGGAAACCGGGTGAGGACGGAAAGCCCGGTGATAACGCCTACTACTACAGCATATCTCCTGCTCAAATGGCTATCGGGCAGAAGATAACAGGCTCGCTTGACCCATCCTCATTTGTGTGTACATGTTATAAAAACGGAAGTAATTCGCAGGTGACAGAAACCGCACAATGGTATATATACCGGAGTAATGACAACAAGACATGGGTCCAATATGCAAGCAGTTCCTCTTATTCGGCCACATATACGGTGTCTGTGTCATCTTCGTATAAGTTTTATAAAATTGTGGCGAAGCCGTTCAGCAACATTGAGTGTGTGGCTTATGCGCAGATAGTATCGGACGGCGAAGATGGGGACCGCGGACCTTCGGGTTCCATGCCGCGCTACCGCGGCACATACAAATCGTCCGAGACTTATGTTTACAACAGCGAATACCGCGATATCGTGATATATAACGGCAATGCCTATATTGTCAAGCCGTACGGATATTCCGGTTCTGCCACCCCCACCAACACCTCTTATTGGGAACAGTCCAACAAGTTCAGCTTCGTGGCGATGGATACCGCATTGATTGACGGCGCCAACATTGCCGGGTTTATGTTTAAGAACCAGAAGATGCAGTCACAGAGCGGCACGCTGACGCTGGACGGAATCAATGGGTCGATTGACGCGCGCAAGGGTACTATCGGTGGGTTTACCTTGTCCAATAATTCTCTGTCGACAACCGGAAGCAATGCCTCCATTAAATTCGAGATTGACGGATATAACTTTCTCCGACTGAACGATACCTCAAGCAGTGCATTCCTGACCGCCCGCGCTGACGGAAAGACGGCAGCCAGTTTCAGCACTTATGGTACAAACAATTCGTCTGTAGCCCTGAACCTGATATGCAATGCTGCCGGATACGGATACGCGCTGAAATCAAACGGCAACGTGGAAATGACTGCCAGAAGCGGGGAGACGGTAAGGGTAAACGGTCTCAGCCTGGCTTTCAGAAGAATCGGGGCAGGTGACAGTACAACCATTACCTCTGCCGACAATATAGTGCACCTGGCTGTCACATCCGATATTACATTGACGTTAAACAGCAACTGCCCATACGGACATGTCGTCTTCATTATAAAATCCGGAACTTCAAAACTGACCCTGTACAGTTCTGCCGGATTCTATGACCAGGATAACAACAATAAAGGTACCAGCTGGACCCTGGCATCCCAGGAAAAGAGCCGGATATTTGTGAGGGGAAATCCGGGATGGCGCGAATTTTATTGTGGAGCTTAAAATAATATGGGTTATGAAAATAAACTTTAGAAAATTTCCAATGTATGCGAGTATTCGCAAGGATATGGTGGTAGAGCAAGATATCGCGGAACAGTACGCTGATTCGATTTATAGGAATGTGCCCGGATTGGCAGCGCATGTACTGGCCGAAAAGATATTTGGTTCCACCGGAGAGACAGTGTTAAACGATTCGGAGATAGATACCATTCTAAACAGTATTGACTTGTTTCCGGGGATATTCGCTGATTCGATGAAGGATTACATCAATAAACATAAATAAATTGGCTATGGCAGAAATGAACAACATAGAGATTAAGGATTTTACCACGGTAACAGGGGTTGGAGCAGGTGATTATATCGTATTGTCCCTGTCTAATGGAACAGGTGGGAAGATGTCGGTATCTCTTTTCAGGGAAAATGTCGCTTCGGGGATAACTCCGTCAATTAAGGATGGTATATGGTATATAGGAGCAACCGATACTGGTGTAGGTGCAGAGGGCAAAACCCCTGAATTCCGTAAGGGGGAGCTTGGCATTGAATATAAGTACACCACTGAGCCTGACACACAATGGAGGTTGCTTATAAACTATGCAGACATAGCGGGTAGTCTATCCAGTGAGGAGATAACAGATATTACATCAATATTATAATTAAGAAGTTATGGCAAAAATACACAAGATTATAAAGGATAAGCAAACCATTTATCCGGCTACCACCACCGATGCGGTGGTACATCCGACTACGCGTAAAAACCTTACGGAAGAGTTAACCGAATTGAATAAGCGAATTCTTGACGAAACAAAACGTGCAAAAACAGCCGAGGAAGCCAATGCAACCGCTATCGAAGCACTGGCAAATGAGCTGGAAGCCTTGGGCGCATGTGGATTTGCAAGAGTAAACGGAAGTGCAGACCCGGATGCACAGGTTACATTTGGGAACACATCGAAACTTCGCTCGTTGGCGTCACATCTGCGTCTTGGAGTGTTTAAGAATGGCAAGTTGTTAAAACAATGTGCACCGGGAAGACTTACTCAATCTGTCGATGGCAGGAATATTGCCATAGACGGGACCGATGGAGACGTGATGAACTTCACCGATTGCGATTTGTATTACTTACGCACCACCATGCAATATACGCCACAGGGAGGTACGGAAGGGGAATATAACATTGTGGCATTGTCTCTTCTGCCTTTCGGTATCGGAGGGAAGCAGGCAAAGCGAATCAGACCGTTTGCCATCGTCCCCGGTGAATGTGTTACCGCCAAGCTGGAAGGTGATGCAAGAAATTGCGCCCATTATGTCTATAATAAGAACGCAATCGGGACATACTCCGCACCTTTGAACATATTCAAAAAAAGCTATAAGACAAGTGGTGGCGGATACCCGACACAAAATGTGTCCGCGGTACAATCAATCAAGAATGCACAGGCAAAGAATGCAGACGAAGCGACCAATCGTCCATATATGGGCATGTATTATGAGTTCTATGAAATCATTATTTGTCTGATGAGTTTTGAGATAGGCACATGGGCACATACTAGGTTAAACCTGTTTGGCGCAGGTTGTACAACGTTAGACAGCGTTAATGCGACTACATTTGCAGACAGTGCACTTACCGCTAATAGCGGATGGAAGGTGATAATCGGGGATACAGTAAAATACAGCACTCTGCATGGTGGTAATATGGTTATTCCGGCATCTTCGGCAAATAAGACTAATCTGATTGGTGGTATTTCAGGTAACACATGGTCCGGATTTTTAGAAATAATGGAAGCTCAAAGACTATTGGACGGCATATCCAAGGCAGGACTTGTGCCGAAGATAGGGAATATTGGGAATGTGTTCACTTTTGGCGCAGACGGAAATGTGTCGTGTACGACCGATGGTTCTGTCAACCTGTCTACGGGCGCAGGCATGGAAGCCTGCAAGCATTACTACGTGGTAAGAAATGTCCCCGGATGTGAGGGAATGGCAGACGGAGTAATGACAGCCGTTGTAAACTCTTACACCAAGATGGAATTTATTGACGGTGTCAAATGGAGTGACAATACGGTGCTGGATGGCGGCATTGGAATCCTGAAACGCTCTGTCCCCATATACAGAGGATGGAATCTACCGATTGTCGGGCTATCCCGACAGATGGACGGTGCATATTACATTGTCCGAAAGGATTCGGAAGGCAATAATCTGCCTGTGCAATTCCGCTGTGCATCAGATGTGAGCAGAGTACCCGCACGTACAACCTACTCATACCGTGTCCATGACAATGAAGAAAGTGACATGGAAAAAGGTTTGGATTTAAAGAAGGAATATCCGGGGGTTAATTTTCCTGTTGCCAGTGAATCATGGGTGAAAAAATCGGATTATGATTTTTCTCTTTTTTGTGCGGAGACTACCGGTGGAGGGAGCCGTAATTACGAGAATGCTTACTTATGGTTATATATTAATAACGATGTCAATGCGAATGAGCGGTGTCTCCATGGCTCTGTTGTGGGTCTCCTTGAGAGTTTCATCTATGCTTCGGTTCGTACCTCGTTTTGCAACTATAATGCTGCCAATAAATTTGCCCATTACGCTGGAGCTTTTTCTATCCCTTTTATCGAATTATAACAGAATGATTATGGAAACAGAAAGAAATGAATTTGATGTGCGTATGCCTTTAATAACCTATTCAGGCAAGAAAGCATTGGTATGCGTCAACGAGGAAGTAGTTACTTATCCTGCGATGGAAGGTACTGTAGAAAGGACAGCATATATATATGATACATTATGGGTGTACTGTGATACGAATGATGAAGAGTCGGTAAGAAAATCATTGGTCCGGGAATTGGAGAAGCGCATCAAAGAATATGATGTGTCTGACCATGTGAACGAATTTACCCTTGCCGGCAAGAAGATGTGGCTCTCCAAGGAAATGCGTGTAGGTCTGATGAACAGCATCAACATTGAGAAGAGTACCCAAAAGACTGATACCGTTCTTTGGTTTGAGGGGATTAATTACACCATCCCAATAGATGTGGCACTACAGATGCTTGCCCAATTGGAGTTGTATGCGTTATCATGCTATAATGTCACACAGCAGCATCTATCCGAGGTATCCGGATTAAGTACGCTTGAAGAGCTGATTAATTATGACTATGCCGTTGGCTATCCGAGCAAGCTTGTGTTTAATCTTGATTAGGCTAAGATAGGGAAATTCCCTGCATACCTTCTCAGGCGGGCAGGGAATCAAGATTAACTTTCTCGTCCGGTTAACAAGGTTTTGCAAATATAACATTAAAAATTAATCCGACAAATGATTAGTGCAATAGTTAGAGATGGCATCGATAAGAGCGTAGCCGGAGGATTGGCAGGAATAGCTACCGCATTCGTTCAGGAGAGTATAGAACACATGATTCCGTGGCTGATAGTGTCTGCTGCCGTGATTATATGTGATTTAGCCTGCGGGCTGAGAAAGAGTATCATAATGGGCGAACAGGTCCGGTTCAGTCGGGCGGTAAGGCGAACCATGGGCAAGATGGTTACATACTTTAGCTTTGTTTTCATGGTGGTTATGATAAACAAGGCATCGGGTAGCCGTTACGACATTGATGTGTATTCCTGCCTGATGGTATGTTTTTTGGAAATGTGCTCGATTATCAGCAACATACTTAAGCCGAAGGGAATCGAGCTGAATATTGTCGAAGCGTTCAGGCTGATTTTCGGCAAGACATTAAAGGTTGACAAAGAAGATATTAAAGAAGTAATTAAGGAGGAAAAGAAATGAAGTTTTTTACAATTGCGGAGCTGTGCAAGTCCACGACTGCCGACCGCTTGGGTATCAACAACAGATGCAGACAGGAGCATGTAACGGCTCTTACTGCCTTGGTGGATAACGTACTGGACCCATTACGCACATGGTGGGGGAAGCCTATAACAGTAAACAGCGGTTATCGCTGTCCGGAGCTGAATAAAGCTGTCAAGGGAAGCAAGTCCTCTCAGCACATGAAGGGTGAAGCAGCCGATATCGATACGGGAGACAGACAACAGAATAAGTTGTTGTTTGAGTATATCCGCAAGAACCTGCCCTATGACCAGTTGATTGATGAGAGCAACTTCGCATGGGTACATGTAAGCTTTAGGGCAGATGGTAAGAATCGGAAACAGGTATTAAGTTTATAAAATCTACAATTATGGCATTAAAGGATATAACCGGCAATTTTGCAGCATCCGGCTCCAATCAGGAGTATAAGTTTCAGCCTGCTGCGTCTACATTTGGTTTGTAATTGGTATTCGATACACATCCGTCCAAGGTGGTATTGTATCAGAGTTTGGACGGTGAGAGTTGGGTGGCGTTTGAAGTCGATTACGGGGTTGGAACAGTTTGGCAGAAGAACATCGAAGGTATTATTGGTGAGCAGCATATCAAGATTCAGTGCAATGTTAAGCCTGTCAAGGCATTAATTTTGGAGTGATATGAAGGTTAACACAATATCTTTAAATTCGGTGCGGTTGAATACAATCGCACTGAATCACATTGGCGAAATCCGTTCGGGTGGCGGTGGTTCCAAGCCTTCCCCTATTCCTCAATGGATAAGGGAGCATGTTGTCTTTTACTATGACGTAAAGAAGCAAGGTGCGACCAACGAAACATTGAAGGAGTCTGCTTACTTGCAGGACTTGTCGGGTAAAGGAAGGAGGATGAAATTAAATAACTTTCTCTTCGACATGATGAGCGGTGTAGATGGGTATAAGAATGAAACGTTTGAGACTGTTCCTAACAATACTAATATAAAATGGAGTCACCTATCTTATTACTCAATAGAAGGTAAACCTACTCAAAAATCTACAGACTTTGGACTTTACAGGGTTAAAAACAATGTCAATAAAGTTCTATATTTAAAATGGAACATAGAAGGGATACAAGAAGGAAATAAGGTTTATTTGGCTCAATATAATAATGAAAGCACAAGAATTGAGTTAACCAATGGTGTTAACGACATAGCCTTTGATACGACTAATAGCGATAACCCGGGATATGGTTCTGTAACCATTATCTCCGACCAACCCTACTCCACAGACATCACCATTACTCAGATACCCGAATATCCCGGTGCATTAGTGACAGATGGTGTAGATAACTACGGAGGTGCAAATTTAGCTGGCGGAATAAAAATATTATTCATGACTGTCAATCCGATAACAGCTAATAAGATGTTTTTCTCACAGAGGTTACAAGAAGATTCTACTTACCCATTTGCAATCTATAATGGCGGGAACGAACCTGCTTATAATTATATGAATCCAAATGGTGTAAGTTATATAAATGGAGTTTTAAATAATTCTATCCTGCCTCATGAATTGGTGGGAGTTAAACATACTATTACACTAGTCAATGATACAGCTAATTCTGATAATACCTTGAAGAGTCCTATCTTCTTCAATGGGCGTAGTGTTAATTATTATGCTAAGTTAGCCTTCTACAACTCCATAGCCTTTGACTCCATACCAACAGAGTCTGATGGATTCACAGAGCAAGAATTAATTGATTACGTATTAACTAATATAATTGGACAATGAGATATACAATCGTTACAGTGGAATGGCTGACCCAACATGGATTGTTGGCTTTGCCGACAATGCGAAGCAACGCAGACGGCACGAAAGTAGTGCTGCATGAAGAATTCGTTAACCTCTTCCCAAAGGACTCCTTCCCTACCTACAGAATGGATGACCCCGAATTTGTACAAATCATGGAATCGGAAGAATGGAATCACGAACCGCAACCTTATAGCGCTGATTACATATTGGCTGCATCCGCACAAAACATGGTGGAATCCGCCAAAAAACAGATACAGACATTGAGCCTGACAGACAGCGAATCTTTAAAGGTTAAATCGCTGTATCCCGATTGGGCGGAATTCATAGATGAATCCTTATCCAAGGGAATGAAGGTTAATTACAAGGAACACCTGTATAAGGTCCGGCAAGATATCCCTATGGTTTTGGAAAGCCAATATCCCGGCATGGCTACGGCAGCACTCTACGAAGTGGTTGTAGAGACCGCATCAGGCACCAAGGATGACCCGATACCCTATACACCTCCTATGGAGTTATTCGAGGGCAAGTACTATACTCAGAATGACGTATTGTATATCTGCACAAGGGACAGCGGTCAGGCATTGACCCATGACTTAAGCAGCTTGGTAGGGTTGTATGTTAATGTTGCAAGCTTATGAAAACCATAATTTATTGTGTCATATTGCTGACGTTGGCAATATGCTCATCATGCCGGAGTGTAAAGTATGTGCCTGTTGAAACTGTACGTGTAGACAGTTTGTATCTCACCATCCACGAGAGAGATTCAATCCACATTAAGGATTCCATCTACATTCGCGAGAAGGGTGACACGGTATTCGTTGAGCGATGGCGCACGCAGTACAGGGATAGAGGAAGAACAGATACCTTATATGTTGACCGTGTGCGTGAAGTTCAAGTTCCTTACCCGGTAGAAAAAGAGCTAACATGGTGGCAGGAAGTCAAGATTAATTTTGGTGATTTTTCTTTAGGTATTATCTTTGTATTGCTGTTTATTATTTGGATGATAAAGAAGAAAGGAGGTTCAAAATGAAATAGGACACTATACCGAGGATTATCCTCACAACGCTACGAGTAGAAGCGTAGTAATAACAAAAGCAGTTCTTTTACGGCTTAGAATGAAAAGAAAGCCGTCCTCCTTAATGATTGACAGTCGACAGGAGATGAACACCCAAGGCATTGTTTACGGCTTTCTTAAGTTGTAACAAGGTTTTGGGTGTTTTGTTTTCCAATCTTAAAAAAAGTATCGATGAGAATAGAGGAATTATATCAGGATGTCATAATTACGGTATGTGATGTTACAGGCATTGATGAGGCTGACATATTGCATAGCAACCGCGAAGAGTGTGCCGATGCCCGATACCTCCTTGTAATGGCGTTATCCAGGATGATGACCGATGAGGAAATTGGCAGGGTTATACACAGGACCAGGCAGGGTGTATCTTATATCCGTTCCAACAGGGCAAAATTAAGCAAGTGGATTGTGGCAAGCAATTGGCAAGTAATCAGCAAGTATATCGCAAGCAAGTATTTCATTTGCCGATGAATTATGGCTTTCTTTGCATGTAGCCCAATGAAGGGCTGCAATACAAAATACAAGTTTATGGAAGCAGAAGTGAAACAAGTAATCAAGGAAAAGGAGTATGTCCATGGCGAAGATCGTAAGGAATATGCTTCTAAGGGCGTGGGTAACGCAGCGTTGACTACCGGTATTATCGGTACGGCTCTGGGTGCAGCCGCATTATGGGGTCGCGGAGGTCGCATTTTTGGTGGTGGCGGTATGCCTGAGAACGTAAACATCAATACGGTCAGCGATGCCATTGCCGGACGTTCGGGTGTGGCTCCTACGGCATTCCAGGCGTGGGAGAAGGGATGTGAGGAAGCTTTGAGTTTGACCAATACCATTTGGGGGCTTAAAGTCAACACTCAGGAGCAGATGTACGCACATCGCGAGATAGATATTAACGAGAAATGGCAGCTCTACAAGTCACAGGTAGACGGTGACTTCGGAAATTACAAGGTTTCCCGTGATCTGTACGATAACATGAATGACAAGCTGAACACAGCTGCATTCGGCCTGTACAAGGGACAGCGTGACCTTTACGACACACTCAATGAGCGTTACTCCGCCAAGTTCTGTGAGTTGGACAAGAAGGTATACGGAATGGAGGTTGCCAACCTGTACCAGAACAAGATCATTCAAATGGGCATGGATAGCGTCCTGAAGGAAAGCATGTGCTATACGGACCGCAAGACATGCCGTGCAATCTATGGTGTGGTGGGTTTGCCTTCAACCCCGACAGTCAGCGTACTGGAAGGGGCGAATCCTTACGGATGCAACTGCCGCCCGCAGTCAACCGCACCAAGCGCGTAAGACGTAAGAAACGTTAGTGGTAAGTCCCTTCGGGGGCATACCACTTTCTTTATTAACACACTGACAAAAAAATAATGAATATGTTTGAAAATGACCCTCTACTTACATCCGGGCGTAACCTGGAACAGTTGGCGCAGGAAAACGAGATGTACCAGCAGAAGTTGCAGGCTTTGCAGCAGTTTCCCAAGACGCAGCCCGTACAGCATACCGCAACTCCTGTTTGGGATGAGATAGACCGTATTGTCTCATCTCTCAACGATCAGGAGCGCGGCATTCTGAGTAACAACAAGGAATATTACGATAACAGCATGGCTATACAGGAGATGGTTAATGCCGAACTGCTTCTGCTGGTCAAGGGCAGGATAGAGGCGTCTGCCGAAGGTAAGGCCATATTGGAGCAGCAGCTATCATTCGTAAGGCGGACATCGAAAACAGCCAAGGAAGAGACCGCCAGGCGTGATGCTCTGTTCAGGGAGTACGTGACGGAACATAGTGATATGACATGGCAGGAGTTTATCGACTGGAAGAATGGAAAACCTCAATCTAAATCGAAAAAATGATGGAAGCAAAGAAAAGTTTAACAGAGATTAAGGACAAGATGGCGGATTCGCTGTTGTTGTGGATTGATGACAGGATTGACACGCTGGTTGAGGCTAACCCGAAGCTGAAAGTCGCTTCGGTGTACCTGAAAAGGGGTGCAAAAAACTATATCGCCAAAGAAAGAGACAACCTGAATACAATGATTGACAACGCCTCTTTGTTTTTGTGCGATGAAAACGGCAACATTGATGCGGATATGCTGTTTAATGACCTCATAGTAATGTTTCGCGAGATGGATGAGATGCCGTTCGGGAAAGGTTTTATCCGTGGAACTATAGGTAAGGGGAATATCCGCATCGCGCTTCCCGATAATCCGGTATCGAATATCCTGTTTGGCAATACAGGGGCTATCAGGATAACAGATGCCGATCTGATAGAGCTTAAGAAGCTGATGATGGAATGACATATTGAAAGCAAAAATAAACGTTTGCTGTGACAATTTGATATACCAAAAGACTTCTTTTTGCCTATCAAAAAGACACAAGTGTCCAGAGAAAACAAAACAGATTGATAATATATAATATTAACGACATGGAATATAAGGATATGATTAGGGATGCCAAGGCTAACGGTGTAGCTTCCGACAAGGCAATGTGGCAGAGCGTGGACACATTGAGTGATATGCTGTGTATTCTCAGGGATGAGCATCCGGACGAATACTGGCGGTTTATGCGCAAGCAGCACTCCATACTGTACGGCAACCACTACGACAGGAATTTTGCCGAAATGGATGTAGAGGGTATACGTTATACAGGACCGTCCGGCGAGAAGAGAACCGGTGCCCATTGGACTGCCGATCAGATAGAGGAAGCTGCAAGGGGCATGTCTTTCCCATCGGGTACAACCAAGTGGGATAAGTATGTCGCGTTTAACTCATTTTATGCCGATATGTGTATGGTCTGTGATGATGCTCAGATCCTCAAGGGTGCCCATAGGTTTTACTTTGCCGACGAAGATGCTCCGCAAGGCAAGATATGGGTGTATATGGCTGCAATGTATGACGCCAGGAAGTAGGTGTAGGCATTCTAAATGTTAAAAAAACGCAGTTCTTGTGAATTTTCTTACTGTAATATTTTGCAGTAAGAAAATAAACGCTTATCTTTGCATCATCAAAATAACAATAGAACCGGCGGCAACGGATAAGCGGCATTAAGATTATGAACTCATACAATATCTACGAAGAGAATCATTATGAAACTGTACTTTATCACGCAATTGCGCGTGACGAAGATCATGTAAGAGAACTGGCAGAAGAAGCGGGTATTAATCTTGAAGGGTTGGCTATCGACTTGGAGCGTTCTAACGTTAAGGACCAGATGGGAAGACCATACAGTGCAATGATTGAAGATGCAGTTGTAAGATGATGGATGAGAGAGAACGAATCGGCAAGCGTATTGCCGAACTTAGAAAACAAAAGGGATTGTCCCAAGTGAAGTTGGCTGAGTTGGCCGGCATTGATCCGGGTCACATAGCACGTATAGAGCTTGGCAGGTATAGCACAGGTATAGATATCCTTGCAAAGATTGGGCATGCGCTGGGTTGCAGGGTTGATTTTATAGAGGATAAATAGATTGGTAAAAGTCCCCGGTTTGATGAAATCGGGGACTAAAACAGGGACTGTTTAATGAGTTATATTGAATTTATTTAATGTATAATATAGCCTTACAATAACCTGTAAGAGGTTGTTTGATATGTATAGCACTATATGTGTATATTAAAAAATTCTCATCGGGTGTACGAATTTAGCAATCTCCTGACCAACTTCAGTCAGGAGGTTTTTCTAAATAATACTTTCCTTCTGTGAACCTTTTTTCTTCGTTCTAGTTATTCAGTTATGAAACTTTTGAAAAACACTATTGTTATTTAGCTTTTTCTTAAAAAATAATGCTAATAAATAATATTGTTTATTTGATGAATTGTGTATATTAAAAACATGAGTATATATTCGCTCTGGTATTTAAAATATTTAATTATGTGATTGTTTTGAAACTGACGATTAATTAAACTTATTTATTTAAACATTAAATTATCAACTAAATCTGAGATTCATGAAGAAGGCTCTCTTTTTAATGATGTGCTTATGCTTCTCAATTAGTGTATTAGCACAGGCAAAGACGGTAACGGGAACGGTGGTAGATGCTATCGGAGAACCGATTATCGGAGCAAGTGTTCTGGAAATGGGCACAACAAATGGTACAATAACTGATGTAGATGGTAACTTTACTCTCCAGGTTCCGGAAGGTACAAAACTGGAAGTGAGTTTTCTTGGTTACAAATCACAGCAAATTGTGGTGGGCGCGCAGAGCCATTACAAGGTGGTGTTGAAAGAAGATACTGAAGTATTGGATGAAGTGGTCGTTGTGGGATATGGTGTGAAGCAGAAACGTTCCACTATGACCACGGCTATTTCGAAAATGGATAGTAAAGTACTTGAGAATGCAGCGATTGCTAATGCGGCACAAGCATTGCAGGGTTCTGTCAGTGGTTTGCGGGTGACGAATACATCCGGTGCTCCGGGTAGTTCGCCTACTATTGTGCTGCGTGGTGGTGCCGGTATTGAATCTGCCGGAAGTCCGTTGGTGGTAGTAGACGGAGTTGTTCGCTCGATGGATGATGTCAATCCGGCGGATATCGAGTCAATCCAAGTATTGAAAGATGCAGCTTCGACTGCTATTTATGGTGCTCGTGCCAATAATGGTGTCATTTTGGTGCAGACAAAGAAAGGAAAAGAAGGAGTTGCCCAGATTTCTTATAAATTTAAGGGTGGTCTGAACTTTGCCCGTAAGGGATATGAATACATGGATGCCGAAAACTACATAAAATACGGACGTTTGGGACGTCAGTATTCGGGTGGTAGCTTGTCACAAATTGATGGTATGCGCGGTTATGGTGCTGTGTATGGTCAGAATAACCCTGAACAATTTTCTATCCGATATCTGGATGGCAATGAAGACTTGTTGCAGGAAGGATGGAAACAAATGACTGACCCTATTTCGGGTAAGCAAATTGTATTTAAGGATTATGGCACTACTTTGAGAGATGAAGTATATAAAGATCCTGCTTTCACTCAAGACCATTATCTGAGTTTTACCGGCGGTAATGAAAAAGGTACTTTTGCCGCATCATTAGGATATTATTCGGAAGACGGTACTGTAAAAGGTACTCAGTACAGACGTTTTAGCGGTACATTGAACGGTAATTATAAAGTATTGCCCATCTTGAATATAAAGGGAGGGGTGAATTTTTCTACTTCGGAAGCTCCGGAATTATATTATGATGATACGGCTGACTTGTTTGAGCGTTTACAGAGTGTGGAGCCGACATGGAATCCTTACCTGCCGGATGGCTCGCCTAACTATGGTTATGGCAAACGAGATGGTAATCCTTTGTATTGGCTTGATAAGCTGACCAATCAAAATAACACTCGCCGCACTACATTGAATATCGGTGCTGATCTTGAGTTGATAAAAGATAAATTGTATTTGAGAGAAAACAGTTCTTTGTATTATTCTGATTATACCAAAGAAACGTTTGATAAGGCATACCGTGATTACTGGAATGAAAATACGGAGCGTAAAGCATCTTTTGAATATACACGTACTATTCAGCAACAACATAGTTTGCAGTTGGAATATACTGATACTTTTAAAGAAAAACATAATCTTTCTGCTATGGTGGGAGGTGAGTACTTTGAAAATCAATATTTACAATATAAAGGTACAGCCGATGGTGCTCCTTTTGATCAGATACCGACATTGAATGTTTCGGGTCGTGATAATATGTGGTCTTATTCATATCGTCAGGGGTATCGTATTGCTTCTGGTTTTGCACGTGTGACTTATGATTATGAACGTCGTTATTTGTTTACTGCTGTAGCGCGTTATGACGGTATTTCTAAATTGTCGGATAACCGTTGGGGCTTCTTCCCCGGTGTATCTGCCGGATGGAATGTGCATGAAGAAGCTTTCTTTAAAGATAGCGAGCTGGCAAAAGTAGTATCTACCGTGAAACCTCGTATCTCCTATGGTATCAATGGTAATGTAAATGGTATTGGTAATTATGATGTATATGGTATTTATGATAAGCAGACTGCTTATAATGGAACGACAGGTATTTTAAATACAGGAGTTATTAATTCTAAATTGAAATGGGAAAAGAGTAAATCCTTTGAGTTGGGGTTGGATTTGGGATTCTTGGATAATCGTTATAACTTGATATTGGATTATTATAACCGTACTACTTCTGATTTGCTGACTAATGTTAATTTGCCGGGCTATACCGGTTTTGATTCTTTCAAAACAAATTTGGGAAGTCTCCGTAATACCGGTTTTGAAGTGGAAGGTAACTTGAGCTTGATTCGTAATCCGAAGGGCTTTAACTGGGATTTCTCTTTTAATGCTTCATTGGTACATAATAAGATTATTAAACTTCCTTATAATGGAAATGAGAACAACCGTCAGGGCGGTACTCAGGTTTTCGACCCTAAAACACAACAGGTTATTTGGGTAGGCGGTTATCAGGAAGGACATACCATGGGAGATATTTATGCCTATAAACAAGTGAAGATTCTTAGTGACTGGAATGAAGTGAATACCATGGCTGGTAATTATATTGATATGATTGCCGGACTTTATGGTCCTAATGTCAGTGATGCTGATAAAAAGAAATATGGATTGACCAAACCCATTGAACCGGGTGATGTTTTGTGGGCGGACTTGGACGGAAATCATAAAATAGATCAGTTGGACCGTGTGAAGGTAGGTAACATCTATCCTAAATGGACAGGAGGTTTCTCTACCACGCTTTCTTATAAGAATGTATCTTTATATGGACGATTTGATTTTGCTTTAGGACATACCATTTTGAATATGGTGGCTATGCGCTCTTTGGGACAGTCTGTTGGTTTTAAAAATATAATAAAGGAAGGATTGAAGACTTGGACGGAAGAGAATACAAATACCGATCTGCCGAAATCTTATTATGATGATTCTACTAATAAAAAGAATATCTACCGTGATACCAAGGGCAGTGATATTACTTCTGTTAATGATAGAAGTTCCAGATTCTATGAAAAAGGGGACTATCTGGCTTTAAGAGAATTAACTTTGAATTGGAAATTACCTGTTAACTGGATATCTAAGGTGGGAATGACAAATGCGTCTGTATATATCACAGGTCAGAACTTGTTCTATATTACCGGTTATAGTGGTTCTTCTCCTGAAGCCCCGTTGACTTATCCGGGTGTGGATGCCGGACGTTATCCTACACCAAGAACTGTGTTGGTAGGTGCTTCTGTATCATTCTAAGTTTATTATAATAAAAGAAGATAACGATTTATGAAAAATAAAATTATATCATTAGCCATTATGACAGCTTCCCTTTTTACAATGACGGGATGTTTGGATATGGAGCCGGTAAGTAGCATTACCGATAAGAATATGTGGGAGAGTGAAGGACAGTTTACTTCATTTGTGTATGGGGTGCACAGTCGTTTGCGTGAGAACTCTTTCAATATGTTTGTTTTAGGAGAATTGCGTTCAGATATTTATAATCCTTCTACCGGATGGACAGGAGAGAGTAATAAAGTGGAGGAGATTACTTCTAATATATTAAGTCAGGAACGTCCGGGTCTGAGTAACTTTGCAGGTTTATATAGTAATATCAACCAGATAAATTTGTTTATCAGTAAAGCTGCTGATACGAATTTGTTGAAAGAGGCAGATAAAGCTTATTATTTGGGACAGATGTATGGCTTGAGAGCATTCTATTATTTCCACTTGCTTCGTTCATGGGGAGATGTGGTTTGGACAGACCAGCCGAGCACAGGTTTTGAAATAGGGAAACTGGATAAGGCTGCCAGTCCGGCTGCGGAAATAATGGAAAAGATTAAAGCGGATATTCAAAGTTCGGAAGATAGTTTTGGCACAGATTACAGTTTTCGTGAATCACGTACATTTTGGTCGAAAGCTGCAACGCTGATGCTGAAGGCTGAGGTTTATTTGTGGTCCGGTCGCCGGATGGGAGGGGGAAGTGCCGATGCTACAGTTGCTCAGAATGCCTTGACCGATATTCAGAGCCATATCTCCAGAGAAACTCTTGATTTGATGCCCAATTATACAGATGTGTTTGCTTATGACGATAAAGGTAATAAGGAGATAATCTTTACTATTCATAATAAACAGAACGAAACCGATTTGTTTGGCGGTAGTTGGAGAAATAATCTGGTGCCTCAAAGAGCTACATTGAGTCTTTATTATGATAAGGAGACAGATGGGCAGTTTGAGTTGAATTTCAATGGTAATATGTATTATCCTGTTAGAAATGAGTTATACGATAAATTTGATAACTTGGACACTAGAAAACAAGGAACGTTGAAAGCTGTCTTTACAATGGATGCACCACACGATTATGTGGGATGTTTCCCTTATAAATATCGTGGAACAACTCCGTCAGGAGCTTCAGAAAGACTTTTTGCTGATGATTTTCCTGTATATCGTTATGCCGATTTATTATTGATGCTGGCTGAAGCTAAATCATTGACCGGGGGAGATCCGACAGCTGAAATCAATTTGATACGTGCCCGTGCGTATAAGGCTAATTATGATGTGGCTACAATGGGGTATCCGAATATGGCAGGTGATAAAGACGGTATCAATGAGGTTTTATTGAGAGAACGTTATAAGGAATTTATGTTCGAAGGTAAACGTTGGTATGATTTACGTCGTTTTGGCGATGAATATGTATTTGAGTATACTACTGCAGATGATTCTTACCCTCAACGTTTGTTGTGGCCAATCGACAAGAATACATTAACAAATAACCCTGCTTTGGAACAAACTCCGGGATATTGACCGTATTTCTTGCCTAAATAATAAAATAAAGGTGGTTTTTTATCATAAAAAGATAAAGAATCACCTTTTTGTTTTCATATTACAATAAAATATTTTATTTTTACCCGCATAATTAAATAATAATATTATGAAACAAATTTCTTGGTTGTTAGGAATTCTTTTATTCCTCTCTCCTTTACAGATGAGTGCTCAAAAGCAGGATACGGTTGCAGTGCGCGAAACTCGTATTCCGGTATTGATTGAACGGCAGGACAATGAACTGTTTAATTTGCGTATAGATGCTACGCAAAGTCAGGTGTTGAATGATGTGAAACTTAGTTTCGGCAAAGAAGTGAATCTGAATGAAATAGAGGCAGTGAAACTCTATTATGGCGGAACAGAAAGTTCTGAGAGAAAAGGAAAAACTTATTTTGCTCCCGTTGATTATATTCCAAGTAATACTCCGGGTAAAACATTGGCTGCTAACCCTTCTTATTCTATTTTGAAAGCGGAAGTGAAAGCTCCGAAAAGAGATGTTGTGTTAAAAGTAGACCAGAAACTGTATCCGGGTGTGAACTATTTTTGGGTTAGTTTGCAGATGAAACCAACAGCTTCTGTACTTGCAAAGGTATCGGTGGAAATGACAGGAGTAACGATGGATAATCGGACTGCTCCGGTGAAGGTTGTGCGCAAAGCTGATACCCACTATATGGGAGTTGGTGTTCGTCATGCCGGCGATGACGGGGTAGCAGCTTATCGTATTCCGGGATTGGCAACTTCTAATAAAGGTACGTTGCTTGGTGTATATGATGTTCGCCACAACAACAGCGCAGACTTGCAAGAATATGTAGAAATAGGGTTGAGCAGAAGTACAGACGGCGGACAGACTTGGGAAAAGATGCGTATCCCGATGTCTTTCGGCGAACATGAAGGTTTGCCAAAAGCTCAGAATGGTGTGGGAGACCCTGCTATCTTGGTGGATAGGAAAACCGGTACTATCTGGATTATAGCAGCATGGACACACGGAATGGGTAACGGACGTGCTTGGTGGAATTCTCAACCGGGAATGGATATGCACCACACAGCACAACTTATGTTGGTGAAGAGTGACGATGATGGTAAAACCTGGTCTGAACCGATAAATATTACGGAACAGGTAAAAGATCCTTCTTGGTATTTCTTGTTGCAAGGTCCGGGTAGAGGTATATCGATGGATGATGGTACGTTGGTATTTGCCAGCCAGTATATCGGAAGTGATAGAATTCCCAATGCAGGTATTATCTATAGTAAAGACCATGGAAAAACTTGGCATATCAGTTCATTGGCGCGTACCAATACGACAGAATCACAAGTTGCTGAAATAGAACCGGGGGTATTAATGCTGAATATGCGTGATAATCGTGGTGGAAGTCGTGCAGTTTCTACTACTACCGATATGGGTAAAACTTGGAAAGAACACGTGTCTTCTCGTACCTCTTTGCAGGAACCGGTATGTATGGCGAGTTTGATTAGTGTGAAAGCCAAAGATAATGTGCTGGGTAAAGATATTCTGTTGTTCTCTAATCCGAACGATACGAAGAATCGTCATAGTATCACAATTAAGGCAAGTCTTGATGGTGGAGTGACTTGGTTGCCCGAAAATCAATTGTTGTTGGATGCCGGTTGGGGCTGGGGATATTCTTGCCTGACTATGATTGATAAAGAAACAGTAGGTATATTATATGAAAGTAGTGTAGCTCATATGACTTTTCAGGCTATTAAACTGAAGGATATTATCAAGACTAAATAAATGAAATGTAGATTAACCTGTCTCATAGGTATGATATTTGTCTGTGCCATGACTATGGCACAGACAAATGCTTATCCGTTACTTCCTATGCCACAGAATTATAAAGTAACGGATAAGTCGTTTGCAATGGGAAAGGTAAAGCTTTCTACTCCGGTTCTGAAGTCGGAGTGGGAGGCTTTTATTGTGAATGCCGGTGGAGAATTGGCGGATAAAGCTGCCGCAGAGATAAAAGTAGAACTTCTTCCGGTTATTGATGGAGTTAAGTTAAATCCGGATGAGGCGTACCGACTGTCTGTGTCCGGGAAATTGATAAAGATAGAGGCTGTTACGGAACGTGGGGTGTATTGGGCCTTGCAAACGCTTCGTCAGTTAGAAAAGAAAAAGGGAAAGAAAAGTCTGTTTGCCGGTTGTGAGATTGTGGACTGGCCGGCTTTCCGAATCCGTGGCTTTATGCAGGATGTAGGTCGCAGTTATATTTCAGTGGAAGAATTAAAGCGTGAAATAGAGATATTATCTCGTTTTAAAATCAATGTGTTTCATTGGCATCTTACTGAAAATCAGGCATGGCGTTTGGAAAGTAAGATATTCCCGATGCTGAATGACAGTATTAATACAGTCCGTATGCCGGGTAAGTACTATACATTAGAGGAAGCACGTGAGTTGGTGGACTTTTGTAAGCAACATCAAGTCGTGTTGATTCCCGAGATAGATATGCCGGGGCATAGTGCAGCTTTTATTCGTACTTTCCGTCATGATATGCAGAGTCCTGAAGGTATGAAAATCTTGAAACTCTTAATAGATGAAGTTTGTGAAACTTTTGATGTACCTTATTTGCATATAGGTACCGATGAAGTAGCATTTACTAATCCTGATTTTGTTCCCGAAATGGTATCTTATGTACGTTCAAAAGGAAAGAAGGTGATTTCTTGGAATCCCGGTTGGCATTATAAGCCGGGAGAAATAGATATGACTCACTTGTGGAGCTATCGTGGAAAGGCTCAACCGGGGATTCCTGCCATTGATTCCAAATTTCATTATTTGAATCACTTTGATACATTTGCCGATTTGGTTGCCCTGTATAACAGCCGTATATATAATAAGGTGGAAGGGAGTGATGATATAGCCGGTACTATATTGGCAATATGGAACGATCGGATGATTTCAAAAGAAGAAGATATGATTGTTCAAAACGGATTTTATCCCAGTATGCTTGCCATTGCAGAACGTGCATGGAGAGGTGGCGGAACAGAATATTTCGATGGGAATGGAACGATGCTTCCTGCCGAAGATACAGAGATATTCCATGAATTTGTTGATTTTGAAAATCGTATGTTATGGCATAAAGAACATACATTCAAAGGATATCCTTTTGCTTATGTGAAACAGACTGATGTCAAATGGAATATAACTGATGCTTTTCCTAACGGTGGGGACCTGTCAAAAGTATTCCCCCCGGAACAGGAGTTGAAGGAGTCTTATGAGTATGAAGGGAAAACATACGGAACACGCAAAGCTATTGGTGCCGGTATTTATCTGCGCCATGTTTGGGGAACAATGGTACCGGCCTTTTATAAAGACCCTAAAGAAAATCATACTTCCTATGCTTATACATGGGTTTATTCTCCAAAAGACCAGGAAGTGGGGCTGTGGGCTGAGTTTCAGAATTATAGCCGTTCTGAGATGGACCTGGCTCCATTACAGGGAAAGTGGGATTATAAAGGCAGTCGAATATGGATTAATGATAAAGAAATAATGCCTCCTGTGTGGACAGCTACTCACCGGGTAAAAAGTAATGAAGTACCTTTGGAAAATGAAAATTGTGTGGTGCGTCCTCCATTGCTTGTTCACTTAAATAAAGGTTGGAACAAAGTACTCCTGAAGTTGCCGATAGGTAAGTTTGGAATGGACGAAACGCGTCTTGTCAAATGGATGTTTACTACCGTCTTTGTTACTCCGGATGGTGAAAAAGCAGTAGAAGGATTAATTTATTCACCTGAAAAACAACTATAAAATGAAAAACATTGCTTTACTTTTATTGGGGCTTTTCCTTGCACTGCCCCAATTTGCCCAGGAACGCAAATATTCTACATTCTATGAGCAACGTGCAACTTTATTCGAAGAACTTCCGGTTACTTCGAGAGATATTATCTTTTTGGGCAATAGCATAACTAACGGATGCGAGTGGGGTGAGCTTTTCCAAAACACTTATGTGAAAAACAGGGGAATCAGTGGCGATATTTGTATGGGAGTATACGATCGTCTTGATCCTATTATAAAGGGAAAGCCGGCTAAAATATTTCTTTTAATAGGCATTAATGACGTAGCGAGAGGAACATCGGCTGATACAATTGTTGCAAGAATCGAAATGATTGTAAAGAAAATAAAGGCAGAATCTCCGAAAACTGAATTATATTTGCAAAGTGTATTGCCTGTCAATGATTGTTACGGTATGTTTGGCGGACATACCTCTCGTTGGCAAGTTGTGAAGCAGATAAACGATTTGCTGAAACCTTTGGCAGAGAAGGAGAGGGTTACATATATTGATTTATATAGCCACTTTGTGGATGGAGCTACCGGAAAGATGAATCCTCAATATACCAATGACGGTCTGCATTTATTGGGAAAAGGTTACCTGTTATGGCGTGATATTGTGAAACCTTATGTTAACAAGAAATGAAAAAGATACTGATACTTTTTGTAAGTCTCTGTTTCTGTGTTACTCTTTTTGCACAGAAAAAAATCAAAGTTGCTTGTGTGGGTAATAGTATTACTTATGGTTATACATTGCCCGACCGTGAAACCAATGCTTATCCGGCGAAGTTACAGAAAATGCTGGGGGATGATTATGTGGTTGGTAACTTTGGAAAGTCCGGTGCTACTTTGTTGAACAAAGGTCATCGCCCTTATATGCAGCAGGAGGAATATCATAAAGCTATTGATTTTGCCGGTGATATCGTTGTTATCCATTTGGGTATTAACGATACAGATCCGCGGGATTGGCCTAATTATCGTGATTTCTTTATTCAAGATTATAGGGCGTTGATAGATTCTTTTCGTGTGGCTAATTCCAGATGCCGTATCTTGATTGCGCGTCTTACCCCGATTGCCGATCGCCATCTCCGTTTTGAGTCTGGTACACGTGATTGGCATGATGAAATACAATTGGCTATCGAGAATATTGCTAAATATGCCGGTGTTCAGTTGATTGATTTCCATGCACCGTTGTACCCTTATCCGTTTATGTTGCCGGATGCTGTTCATCCCAATGTAGAAGGAGCTGAAATACTGGCTAAGACCGTATATGAAGGTATTACCGGCGATTTCGGCGGATTGAGGATGAGTCCGTTGTATACAGACAATATGGTGTTGCAACACGGAAAACCGTTGACTATTCAGGGGACTGCCAATGCCGGTGATAGAATAACTGTATCCATTGCGCATCAGAAACAAAAAGTTGTAACGGGTATGGATGGTAAATGGTCGGTCACTCTTTCGCCTTTAAAAGCGGGAGGCCCTTATACATTGGTTGTTTCTTCGGGTAAACAAAAACTGACTTACGGTAATGTATTGGCCGGGGAAGTCTGGCTTTGTTCCGGGCAGTCCAACATGGAATTCTATTTAAACTGGAGTGCAACAGCCAAGCGTGATGTCGCTAAGGCTGCCAATGATAATATCCGTCTTTTTGATATGAAAGCGCGTTGGCGCACGGATGCCGTCGAATGGAATGCTTCCGTTCTTGATTCATTGAATCATTTGCAATATTATAAGGATACGGAGTGGACGGTTTGCTCTCCGCAAACAGCCGGTAATTTTTCTGCTGTGGCTTATTATTTCGGTAAGATGTTGCAGGACAGTTTGCAAGTGCCTGTCGGATTGATTTGTAATGCCATCGGTGGCTCACCCACTGAAGCATGGATAGACCGCAGTTCGTTGGAATATCATTTCCCGGCTATTTTGCGTAATTGGACTAAAAATGATTTTATCCAAGACTGGGTGCGTGGACGTGCTGCTCTCAATGTTAAAAAGTCAACCGATAAGTTGCAGCGTCATCCCTATGAACCTTGTTATCTGTATGAATCGGGTATTCTTCCTTTGCAACAATTCCCCATTAAAGGCATTATTTGGTATCAGGGAGAATCGAATGCGCATAATCGTGAGGCGCACGAAAAGCTGTTTAAATTATTAGTGGACAGTTGGCGCAAGAATTGGGAAGATAATGAGTTACCTTTTTATTATGTACAGTTATCAAGTATTGACCGTCCGTCATGGCCTTGGTTTCGTGACAGCCAACGTCGTTTCCTGACACAAATACCCCACACGGGAATGGCAGTGACTTCAGATAAAGGTGACTCTTTGAACGTACATCCTACGCATAAGCAGGAAGTAGGGGAACGTTTGGCTGTTTGGGCTTTAAACAAGACTTATAATTATAAAAATGTAGTGCCTTCGGGACCGCTTTTCAAGTCTGTTTCCTTTAAAAATGGGGCAGCTTATATTTCTTTTGATTATTCTGAGGGTCTTCATGCATCAGATAACAATGAAATTCGTACCTTTGAGCTGTCCGGAGACGATCAAATATTTTATCCGGCAAAAGCAGCCGTTGTGAACGGTGAGTTAAAAGTATGGAGTGATAAAGTAAAAGAGCCGACAATAGTGCGTTATGGTTGGCAACCGTTTACTCGTGCCAATTTGGTGAATGGTGCAGGGTTGCCGGCTTCAACGTTCCGTTCGGATGTGAAATAACGATAGGGGAAGCTTTGTGCTTCCCCATTGGAACGATAAAAAGATGTAAGATATGAGAAAATTGCGAATGTTAATGATGATGGGATGCATCCCGATGATATTAGGTGCCGAGGAATATAAGGAGCCTGAGAAGATAAACCTGAATAAAGGATGGGAATTCTCTCAGGTCGGAAAAAGCGAGTGGCTTCCTGCAAAAGTTCCCGGAACAGTACATCAGGATTTAATAAATCATGGCATGATTCCCAATCCTTTTTATGGAAAGAATGAAGAGAAAGTGCAGTGGGTGGAAAATGAAGACTGGACTTATAGGACTACTTTTAATGTGACGGACGAGCAACTGGCACGTGAAGCAGCCGTCCTTGAATTTGAAGGACTGGATACTTATGCTGATATTTATCTGAACGGTTCTTTATTGGAACGTACAGACAATATGTTTGTCGGTTATACGCTTCCTGTGAAAGAGGTACTGCGAAAGGGGGAAAACCGTCTGCAGGTTTATTTCCATTCACCCATCAAACAGGCATTACCGCAATGGGAAACAAACGGATTCGACTATCCGGCAGACAATGACCATAGTGACAAGCGTGTCAGCATCTATACCCGTAAAGCACCTTACAGTTATGGATGGGATTGGGGCATTCGGTTGACTACCAGTGGTATATGGCGTCCCGTACATTTGGTTTATTATGATGTGGCAGCTATTGAGGATTATTATGTGCGTCAAGCATCGGTAACTGAGGAATTGGCGAAGGTTGAGAATCAGTTGGCAATAAATAATATCACTTCTACTCCTCAAAAGGCGGAAGTGACCGTGAGTTATTCCTATAAAGACGGTGAAAAGACAACGAAGCAGAAAGAAGTGACTCTGCAACCGGGTGCGAATGAAATCAATATACCTATGGAAATCGGCAATCCTCATCTTTGGATGCCGAATGGTTGGGGCGAACCTGCTTTATATGATTTTGAAGCTCAGGTAAAGGTGGATGGCAAAGTGATTGCTTCCAAGCAGGAACGTATCGGACTACGCAATATCCGTGTAGTGAAGGAGAAAGATGCCCAAGGTGAATCTTTCTATTTTGAGGTAAACGGTAAACCGATGTTTGCTAAGGGAGCGAACTTTATTCCCGATGACGCTTTGTTGCCCAATGTCACGCCTGAACGCTATCACCGATTATTCAAGGATGTGAAAGAGGCCAATATGAACATGCTTCGTGTATGGGGGGGCGGTGTGTATGAGGATGATGCTTTTTATAAGGAAGCCGATGAACACGGTATCCTGATTTGGCAAGATTTCATTTTTGCTTGTACCACTTATCCGTCGGATCCTGCTTTCTTGAAGCGTGTGGAGGCGGAAGCCGACTACAATATCAAGCGTTTGCGCAATCATGCAAGTTTGGCCATGTGGTGTGGAAATAATGAAATCTATGAAGGAATGCGCTATTGGGGATGGGACAAGAAATATACCGACCCTGCCATCATGGAAGGTATGAAGCGAGGATACGACAAACTGTTCCGTGAATTGCTGCCTCGCAAGGTACAGGAACTTGACCCGGATCGTTTTTATATGCATGGCTCTCCTTACGAAGCCAACTGGGGGCGTCCGGAAAGTTGGAAGATAGCCGACAGCCATAATTGGGGCACTTGGTATGGACAGAAGCCTTTTGAGAGTTTCGATACCGAGATTCCACGCTTTATGAGCGAGTATGGTTTTCAGGCATTCCCGGAAATGAAGACCATTGCCACTTTCGCTGCACCCGAAGATTATGCATTGGAATCGGAAGTGATGAATGCTCATCAGAAGGCATCTATCGGTAACTTCTTGATAAAAAAGACCATGGGACTGTATTATAAAGTTCCCGAAGACTTTGAACAACTGGTGTATTTGGGCTTGGTATTACAAGGACAAGGAATGCGTCATGGAATGGAGGCCCATCGCCGCAACCGTCCTTATTGTATGGGTACGCTTTATTGGCAGTTGAATGACAGTTGGCCGGTTGTTTCTTGGTCGAGCATCGATTATTATGGAAACTGGAAAGCCATGCACTATCAGGCAAAGAGGGCTTTCGCTCCGGTATTGGTAGATGCAATAAAAGAAGGGGATGATTTGAATATCTATGTAATGTCCGACAAGCTGGAAGCCGATAAAGATGTAACCCTTCAGTTGCGTCTGATGGATTTTGACGGAAAAGTATTAAAGAAAAAAGAGATAAAAGGGGAAGTGCCCGCTAATGCTTCTACCTTATATCATAAGGAGAAGTACGAGGGAATGACTCCTAATCCAAGGAATACCTTCTTATTGATGACACTGAAAAACAAGAAAGGAGAAGTATTGTCCGAAGAAACTTTTTATTTCAATTTTGCCAAAGACCAGGATTTGCCCAAGGCGGATATACGCTACAAGGTAAAGCAAATGGATGGAAAGTGTGAGATAACACTGTCTTCCAAACAGTTGGCAAGGGATGTGTTTATTGAAATCCCCAAGCAGTCAGATTCCAATTCCTTGACAGTATCTTCTCTTCAGGGAGCAAGGTTCTCTGATAATTTCTTCGACCTGTTGCCGGGACAAACGAAGAAAGTGGTAGTTACTTCGGAGGAACTGATGAAAGATGGGAAATTGGATATTCGTATCCATCAATTGAGTGATACTAACTAATCAATTATATATATTATGAAACATTTAATGAGCCTGGCAGGGCTGTCTGTGGCAGGTTTAATGCTTGTATCCTGCAGCACACAAGTAAAAGAAGCAAATTATCAGGTTATCCCGTTACCGCAGGAAATCTCGGTAATGGAACAGGCTGCTCCGTTCATTTTGTCGGACGGTACAAAGATTATGTATCCCGAAGGTAATGAGAGGATGCAAAAGAATGCAGAGTTTTTGGCAAGTTATATCAAAGATTTGACCGGAAAGAGCCTGAGCGTACAAGCCGGTACGGAAGGCAAGGGAATTCTTCTGCAACTGGGGGGAAGTTCGGAAAATCCTGAAGGTTATCAATTAAAAGTAACGGATGCTAATGTGGTGATATCCGGTCCGACAGAAGCCGGAGTATTTTATGGTATCCAAACTTTGCGTAAGTCTATTCCGGTGGTGCAAGGCATGGATATAGCCCTTCCTGCAGTAGAAATCAGTGACTATCCCCGTTTTTCTTATCGTGGAGCACATTTGGATGTGTCTCGTCATTTCTTCCCGGTTGACTCGGTAAAACGTTTTATTGATATGTTGGCTTTGCATAATATCAATCGTTTTCACTGGCATATCTCTGATGATCAGGGATGGAGAATTGAAATTAAGAGTCGTCCCGAATTGACAGAAATCGGTTCAAAGAGAACAGAGACTGTAATCGGACATAATACAGGTAAATATGACGGTCAGCCTTATGGTGGTTTCTATACTCAGGAAGAAGCAAAAGAAATCGTAGCTTATGCTGCCGACCGGCACATTACGGTTATTCCCGAAATCGATATGCCGGGACACATGCAGGCTGCTTTGACTGCTTATCCGGAATTGGGATGTACAGGCGGTCCGTATGAAGTATGGAAAATATGGGGTATATCGGATGATGTACTGTGTGCCGGAAATGATGAGACACTGAAGTTTATTGACGATGTGTTGGGTGAAATCATTGAGATTTTCCCATCTGAATATATTCATGTAGGTGGTGACGAATGTCCGAAAGTGCGTTGGAAGACTTGTCCGAAATGTCAGGCACGTATCAAGGCATTGGGTATAAAAGGTGATAAGAAGCATTCTGCAGAGGCTTATTTACAGAGTTTCATTATTACTCATGCAGAGAAGTTCTTGAATGGTAAAGGTCGTCAGATTATAGGCTGGGACGAGATTTTGGAAGGTGGATTGGCTCCTAACTCAACTGTTATGTCATGGCGTGGCGAATCAGGTGGTATAGAGGCTGCCAAACAGCACCATGATGTAATTATGTCACCGAATACTTATCTGTATTTTGACTACTATCAGTCTAAAGATGTTGAGAATGAGCCGGAGGCCATTGGTGGTTATCTGCCCATCGAAAGAGTGTATTCTTATGAACCGATGCCTAAGTCCCTCACTCCTGAAGAACAAAAGTATATAAAAGGTGTACAGGCTAACTTGTGGACTGAATATATTCCTACTTTCAGTCAGGTAGAATATATGGAATTGCCCCGTATGGCTGCTTTGGCAGAAGTGCAATGGACAATGCCTGCGAAGAAGAATTATGAAGACTTCTTGAAACGTTTGCCTGGATTGGTAGATGTATATGATGTATATAAGTACAATTATGCTACTCATGTATTTGATGTAAATGCTGTTTTCACTCCTAATCCGCAGGATGGAACATTGGATGTGACTTTGTCCACTATTGATAATTGTCCGATTTATTACACGTTGGATGGTAGTGAACCGACCGCAGCATCGGCACAGTATACAGAACCTTTGAAACTCAAAGAAAACTGTACTTTCCAAGCTGTGGCAGTTCGTCCTACAGGAAACAGTCGCATTGTGAAAGAGGATATAGCTTTCAACAAGGCAAGCATGAAGCCTGTTACTATGTTGCAACCGGTAAATAAACAATATGAATTTAACGGTGCTCCCACTTTGGTAGATGGATTGAAAGGTAATGGAAATTACAAGACAGGACGTTGGATTGCTTTCTATAAAAATGATATGGAGGCAGTGATTGATCTGAAAGAACCGACCGAAATTCAAAGTGCTTCTATTTCTACCTGTGTAGAAAAGGGTGACTGGGTATTTGATGCCCGTGCTCTTTCTGTAGCGGTATCCGAAGACGGTCAGAACTTTAAAGAAGTTGCTTCGGAAAAATATCCGGCCATGAAGCAGGATGACAAAAACGGAGTATTTAACCATACTTTGACATTCTCACCGGTTACAGCCCGTTATGTCAAAGTGACTGCTTTGACGGAACATAGTATTCCTGCCTGGCACGGTGGTAAAGGAAATCCTGCTTTCCTGTTTGTAGATGAGATTTCGTTGAACTGATTAATTCATAGCTTGTGTGACGAAGAAACAACTATATGGAAAATTGCTGGCTGTATTAGTGGGTGGCTTATTGGTATGCAGTGCATGTCACCACACTGATACGTCAGGTGCTGAAATATCTCTTGAGAAAATGAACGGCTTCCCTTCGGGGAATGCCGCTTTTCTCAAGGGAGTTTCTGCTTTATATGCAGGAATAACAAAAGACCGTTTAATAATGGCAGGTGGATGTAATTTCCCGGATATTCCTGTTGCCGATGGCGGAAAAAAGGTTTTTTATAATGAAGTTTATGCTACACCTTTATCATCAGATACAGCCTTCCGGTGGAAGCAAGTTGGCTTTTTGCCTGTAGCATCGGCGTATGGAGTAACTATTTCTACACAAAAAGGGTTAATTTGTGTTGGAGGAACTACTGCTGATGGTAGTATATCTGATGTATTTCTTTTATCTTTGCAAGAAGACGTCTTGGTAACTGACACTTTACCTTCTTTACCCATGACTATCGATAATATGGCAGGTGCTTTAATAGGTGATTTGCTTTATATCGTAGGAGGAAACGTTAATGGTGTTCCCTCTGCGGATATGTATTCGCTTGATTTGTCAAATATGGATAAAGGATGGCAGAAAGAGCCCGGTGTGCCCGGCGAGCCGAGAGTTCAACCGGTGTGCGCGGCACAAGGGGGAAAACTTTATGTTTGGGGAGGCTTTGCCCCGGCAGCAGATGGGCGCGAAGCAACCTTGTCTGTGGACGGTTATGTATATTCGCCCGAGACGAGAGTATGGACTTCGGTAGCGACTCCGGTCGATAAAGAAGGAAAAAGCATTTCATTGGGAGGTGGAGCAGCCGTTCCTTGGGGAGAAGAAGCCATTTTATGTATTGGCGGTGTCAACAAGGATATATTCCTGAAAGCTTTGCAGGGCATTTATTCGGGAAAAGAATATCTGTCACATCCGGCGGAGTGGTATCAGTTCAATAAGAATCTGTTGCTTTATTATCCTGCAAAAGATGAATGGAACTCTTTGGGCGAATATGAACAGGGAGCACGTGCAGGAGCTGCTTTGGTTGCTGACGGAGTTTATGCTTATATAATTAATGGTGAATTGAAACCGGGTATTCGTACCAATGAAATAAATAGAATTAAAGAGAATAGAAAATGAGGAAACTTACACTATTGGCAAGTGTGGCGGTGAGCCTGTTGCTGGCGGGTTGCGCCAAGGAACAGAAAGAGACACTTTCTGTGATTCCCGTTCCATTGAGTGCAGACTTGCAGAAGGGTGCTTTTCAATTGAATGATCAAACAAAATTATGGATAGATGCACCTCAGGAGGATAAAACGAGACTGGCAGATTATATCGCCGGCTCTCCTTTTCAATTGGATGCTGCTTTGGAAGAAGTAGTCGACAATGTTGTCATTCTTCAACAAGTAGACCGTTTGCCGGATATTACTTCGTCCGAAGGATATGTGCTGGAAGTAACTCCGAAGCAGGTGAAAATCCGGGCTGCTTCGGGTGCGGGACTTTTTTATGGTGTGCAGACATTCCTGCAAATGGTGAATGAAAAAAAGGAATTACCGGTAGGAACCGTTACCGATGAGCCGCGCTTTGCCTATCGTGGTATGATGCTCGATGTTTCCCGTCATTTCTTTGATGTGAATTTTGTGAAGAAGCAGATTGATGCTTTTGCCTATTACAAACTGAACCGTCTCCATTTACATCTGACTGATGCGGCAGGATGGCGTATTGAAATAGATAAATATCCCCGTCTTACTGAGTTTGCTGCGTGGCGTGAATTCCCCACCTGGAAAGAGTGGTGGAACAATGGTCGCCAATACAGTGAAGAAGGTAGTGAGAATGCTTATGGAGGTTATTACACCAAAGAGGATATCCGTGAATTGGTAGCTTATGCCGAATCTCGTTATATAACTGTCATTCCCGAAATAGAAATGCCGGCACATTCGGAAGAAGTATTGACTGCTTATCCCGAACTGTCCTGTACACATGAACCCTATAAGCAGGCTGATTTCTGTGTGGGCAATGAAAAGACTTTTGAGTTTCTGGAAAATGTACTGACGGAAGTGATGGAATTATTCCCGTCCGAATATATCCATATTGGTGGAGACGAGGCAGGTAAAGCATCTTGGCCGACTTGTAAGTTATGCCAGGCACGGATGAAAAAAGAAGGTCTGAAAGATGTGAATGAATTGCAGAGTTATTTGATTCATCGCATTGAAGTATTTCTGAATGGCCATAACCGTAAACTGTTGGGCTGGGATGAAATTCTTGAAGGAGGACTGGCGCCTAATGCTACAGTCATGTCATGGCGTGGAACGGAAGGAGGTATGAAAGCGGTGGAATCCGGTCATAAGGCTATTATGACTCCGGGTGAGTTCTGTTATTTTGATTCTTATCAAGATGCACCGGATTCGCAGCCCGAGGCTATCGGAGGCTATCTGCCTTTATCCAAAGTCTATTCGTTCAATCCCGTTCCTGATACATTAAGTGCCGAAAAGGTGGGACTGGTGTATGGCGTGCAGGCAAATCTGTTTACAGAATATATTCCGACACCCGAGCATGCTGAAATGATGATTTATCCCCGTGTTCTTGCATTGGCGGAAGTGGCCTGGAGTGCACCGTCAAAGAAGAATTATGAAGACTTCCATGTACGGGCTTTAAAAGCAGTGGAAGAATTGAAAAAATCCGGTTATAATCCTTTTGAACTTAAGAACGAAATCGGTAATCGTCCCGGAGCTGATAAGCCGGTGGAACATTTGGCAGTAGGGAAAAAAGTGACTTATGGTCTTGATGCGGCTTATTATCCCGGATATGCTGCGGGGGGAGATACGGCCTTGGTCGATGGTGTCCGTGGCGGATGGACCTATGGTGATAAGCGTTGGCAAGGTTTCATTGACAAGAAAAGAATGGATATTACGATTGATTTGGAAAAAGAAACGGAACTTCATTTTATCGGTGCAGACTTTATGCAGGTCTGCGGACCGGAGGTATTTATGCCTGCCGAAGTGATAATTTCTATATCCGATGATGGTAAAGATTTTACAGAATTGAAGCACATCGAGCATAAAGTAGTGAAAGATGATAAGGTAACTTTTACTAATTTTGGTTGGGAAGGTAATGCGAAGGGACGTTATGTACGTTATCAGGCAACTTCCGGCAAGTTTGGTGGCTTCTTGTTTACAGATGAAGTTGTAATTAAATAAATGACTATGATACGAAAACTGAGTATTTTGACCGGTGCCGCATTGTTTTCTTTGCTGACTGCAATGGCGCAAAAAGAACCGGCCGATTATGTAAATCCTTTTGTGGGGACTACTAATTATGGGACAACTAATCCCGGTGCGCTTTGTCCGCAGGGAATGATGTCGGTCACACCTCTCAATGTGTTGGGGGCTGTTCCCGAAAATAAGATTAACAAGGATAGTACCTGGTGGTCTACTCCTTACGAGTTTAATAATAAGTATATGACGGGATTTGCTCATGTCAACCTGAGTGGTGTGGGTTGCCCCGAATTAGGCTCTTTGTTGCTGATGCCGACCACCGGAAAGCTGAATGTTGATTTTAATACTTACGGAAGTGTGTACAGCAATGAATCGGCTACTCCCGGCTATTATACCAATGTATTGGATAAGTATAATGTGAAGTGCGAAGTGACTGCTACTCCCCGCACCAGTATGGCACGTTTCACTTTTCCGGCAGGACAAAGCAATATCTTATTAAATTTGGGTGAAGGATTGACAAACGAGAGTGGTGCTACAGTGCGTTTTGTCAATGACCGTGAGATTGAAGGAACCAAATTGCTGGGTACTTTTTGTTATAATCCGCAAGCTGTATTCCCGATATATTTTGTGATGCGCATTAATAAAGTTCCGGCAAAGCGCGGCTACTGGAAAATGATGCGTCCGATGGGTGTGGAAGCACAGTGGGATGACACGGCAGGCAAGTATAAACTTTACACTTCCTATACAAAGGAAATGAGTGGTGACGATGTCGGTGCATGGTTTACTTTTGACTCAACAGTGAGCGAAACGATAGAAGTCAGCATGGGGGTATCCTTTGTGAGCATTGAGAATGCACGTTTGAATCTGGAAAAGGAGCAACCGTTCGGAACCACCTTCGACAAGCTGCGTGCCGAAGCGCGTAAGATGTGGAATGATGACCTTTCACGTGTCACAGTCAAAGGCGGAACTGAAGAACAAAAAGGAGTATTCTATACAGCCATGTATCATACCCTTATTCATCCGAATATCCTTCAGGACGTTAGCGGTCAATATCCGCAGATGGAAGGTGATAAGATTCTGACTACCAACCGTAACCGTTATACTGTATTTTCATTGTGGGATACATACCGCAACGTACACCAACTGATGACATTAGTGTATCCTGAGCGCCAGATGGATATGATTCATACCATGCTCGGCATGTATAAGGAACATGGATGGTTTCCCAAATGGGAACTTTACGGACGTGAGACACTGACAATGGAAGGCGATCCTTCTATTCCGGTTATCGTGGACAGTTGGATGAAAGGTCTTCAGGACTTCGACATCAACTTGGCATATAAAGGAATGTATAAGTCTGCCACTACTCCGGGTAAGGATAACCTGATGCGTCCGGATAATGATGACTATATGGCAAAGGGATATGTGCCGATGGAAAGCCAATATGATAATTCTGTTTCACATGCCCTGGAATATTATGTGGCAGATTATGCGTTGTCTACTTTGGCTGAAGAATTGGGAAAGAAAGAAGATGCCAAGTTGTTCCGCAAACGTTCCATGGGTTATAAGAATTATTTCTGCAAAGAGTTTGGTACTCTTCGTCCCATTACGAAGGAAGGCAGATTTTATGAACCGTTCGATCCCAAAGAAGGAGCAAACTTTGCACCCAGTCCCGGTTTCCATGAAGGAAATGCATGGAATTACACATTCTTTGTTCCTCATGATATTAAAGGGCTGACAAAATTGATGGGCGGTGACAAGAAGTTTGTAGATAAGCTGCAAAGTGTGTTCGATGAAGGAAATTATGATCCCGCCAACGAACCCGACATTGCTTATCCGTACTTATTCAGCCGTTTCAAAGGCGAAGAATGGCGTACCCAGAAATTGGTAAAAGAGTTGTTGGCCAAACACTTTACTACCAACCCCGACGGTATTCCCGGAAATGATGATACAGGTACTATGTCTACATGGGCTATCTTCAGCATGATGGGATTGTATCCTGATTGTCCCGGTGTACCCGAATATACATTAACTACTCCGACTTTTGATGAGGTAACTATTAAACTTGACCCTGAATATTGGGGTAAAGATAAACTGGTTATCAAAAAAGAAGGCCATGGAGATTACATCAAGGAAATCAGATTAGGAAATAAGAAAGTGAACAAATACCTTATTTCTCATGATGACTTGATAAAGGCGGGAGAGATTACTTTTGTTGTTACAGACCATATCAATAAATAAGAAAAACTATGAATACTAAACGATTTTTATGTGCCGCATTGGGAGCTATCTGTTCCCTTGCTTTCATGCAAGCGCAGGTAAGAACCGAGCAGACCTTTGAAAAAGGGTGGAAGTTCACTCGTGAAGACAATGCAGACTTTGCGAAGCCCGGATTTAATGATGCCAAGTGGCAGAATGTCACCGTCCCTCACGACTGGGCTATCTACGGGCCATTCAGTATAAATAATGATAAGCAGGAGATGGCAATTACCCAGGACGGACAAACAGAAGCAATGGAACATGCCGGACGTACCGGCGGGCTTCCTTTTGTGGGAACAGGGTGGTATCGCCTCAATTTTGATGCTCCTTCTTTTGAGAAAGGCAAGAAAGCTACATTGATATTTGACGGTGCCATGAGTCATGCCCGTGTATATATCAACGGACAAGAGGCAGGATACTGGCCTTATGGCTATAATTCATTTTATGTGGATGCCACTCCTTATCTGAAACCGGGAGAGAAAAACGAACTGGCAGTCCGCCTGGAAAACGAACGTGAATCTTCACGCTGGTATCCCGGGGCAGGATTGTATCGCAATGTACATTTGGTGGTGACAGAAGATGTACATATTCCCACATGGGGAACGGTTATCACAACTCCCGTTGTAGAGGACGGTTTCGCAAGAGTTAATGTGAAGACCGATTTAGTGATGCCTGAAGGAAAAAACGTCGGTAATTACCGCATTGTAACTGAAATTCTGAACCCCGAAGGAAAGAGAATTTCTTCGGATGACAGACCGGGAGATAAACTGGACGGGAATTTCTTTAATCAGAATTTTGTTGTGTACCGTCCTTCTTTATGGTCGCCTGAAAATCCGGCATTGTATACCGCAGTTTCCAAAGTATACGATGGAGAGACATTGAAGGATGAATATACGACTCGTTTTGGTATCCGTACATTGGAGATTATCCCTGACAAGGGCTTCTTCCTGAATGGTAAACTGACAAAATTCAAAGGCGTTTGTAATCACCATGATTTAGGTCCTTTGGGAGGAGCGGTAAATGATGCGGCCATCCGCCGCCAAATCCGTATCTTGAAGGATATGGGCTGTAACGCCATCCGTACTTCTCACAATATGCCTGCTCCTGAACTGGTAGAGGCGTGTGATGAAATGGGTATGATGTTGATGCCGGAATCATTTGATGAATGGAAATCGGCAAAAATGGCGAATGGCTATCACAAGATATTCGATGAGTGGGTTGAGAAAGACCTGGTAAATCTTATTCGTCACTATCGCAATAATCCGAGTGTTGTGATGTGGTGTATCGGTAATGAAGTGCCCGACCAATGGAATGGAAATAACGGACCTAAACTTTCACGTATGTTGCAGGATATCTGTCATCGCGAAGACCCGACCCGTCCGGTCACTCAGGGTATGGATGCTCCAGATGCTGTAGTCAACAATAATATGGCGGCTACTATGGACATAGCCGGATTCAATTATCGTCCCCACAAGTATCCCGAAAACTATAAGAAGCTGCCGCAACAGATTGTTTTGGGCAGTGAGACAGCTTCTACTGTCAGCTCTCGCGGTGTGTATAAATTCCCTGTGACGCGTCAGGCCATGAAGAAGTATGACGACCATCAGTCTTCATCATACGATGTGGAACACTGCGGATGGTCTAACTTGCCCGAAGACGACTGGATTTGGCATGATGACAAACCATGGGCTATCGGAGAATTTGTATGGACAGGTTTTGATTATCTGGGCGAGCCGACACCTTATTATACTGATTGGCCCAGTCACTCTTCTTTATTTGGCATCATTGACCTTGCCGGTCTGCCGAAAGACCGTTACTATCTCTACCGCAGCCATTGGAATAAGGATGAAGAGACTCTTCATATCCTTCCTCATTGGACATGGCCGGGACGGGAAGGAGAAGTTACTCCGATTTTTGTCTATACCAACTATCCTTCGGCAGAAGTGTTTATCAACGGTAAGAGTCAGGGTAAGCGTACTAAAGACTTGAGCGTTACTCCTGAAAATAGTGCTGATTCAGCATCTACAGCCAACTTTAAACGCCAGCAACGTTATCGCCTGATGTGGATGGATACGAAGTATGAACCGGGAACAGTAAAAGTAGTGGCTTATAATGACAAAGGAGAAGCTGTTGCCGAAAAGGAAATTCACACTGCCGGCAAGCCCGACCATATCGAACTGGTAGCCGACCGTAACGAAATCAAGGCAGATGGTAAGGACTTGTCATTTGTAACTGTAAGAGTAGTAGACAAGGACGGTAATTTGTGCCCTGATGCTCAACATCTTATCAAATATTCGGTGAAAGGGGCAGGAACTTATCGTGCCGGAGCTAATGGCGACCCTACATCAATAGAGCTTTTCCATCTTCCACAGATGAAAGTTTTCAATGGAATGATGACCGCCATTGTCCAAAGTACCGATAAGCCGGGCGAAATAACATTGACCGCAACCGGTAAAGGACTTAAATCAGGTAAGTTGGTTTTAATGAGTAAGTAAAGAGATTTGTTTAAATTCCCTCTATCTGTGCCCCGCTTGATTTTATTAAGCGGGGCTTTTTATATTAAAATAGTTAGAAAATAATTCGGGATATCTGCAGTTAGCTCTGAAAAAGTTGCTAAATTTGTTCCCATATTTAATATGCTGTTTAGAAATCTTAATATTTTATTACTATATTATGTTGACCCAAATCATAAACGCGAAGATACTTACCCCTCAGGGATGGTTAAAGGACGGTTCGGTCCTGATGCGTGACAACAAAATTTTAGAAGTAACAAATTGTGACCTGGCTGTTATCGGAGCTGAACTGATTGACGCCAAAGGTATGTATGTAGTTCCCGGCGGTGTGGAAATCCACGTTCATGGCGGTGGTGGCGGAGACTTTATGGAAGGTACCGAAGAGGCTTTCCGTACAGCTGTTAACGCCCACATGAAACACGGTACTACCAGTATTTTCCCAACTCTTTCTTCATCTACCGTGCCGATGATTGAAGCGGCTGCCGAAACCTGTACCAAGCTGATGGCAGAGCCTGACAGTCCGATACTTGGTCTTCATCTTGAAGGACATTACCTTAACATGAAGATGGCAGGCGGCCAGATGCCTGAAAACATAAAAGACCCGGATCCAAAGGAATATATCCCTATTGTAGAGAAGTGGGGCTGTATCAAGCGTTGGGATGCTGCACCCGAATTGC
>OJPC01000070.1_pt1 | contig 66012 bp, 85 predicted proteins | sample 1598421 | NCBI WGS metagenome assembly OJPC01 (sample SAMN03922471, study PRJEB24848) | human gut metagenome | isolation source: stool sample | host: Homo sapiens | place: Germany | collected 2010-11 | reverse complement strand
CTTGTGGGGTTGAAGTCTGTTGTAAGGATAAAGTCGGAAAGAACAATAGTCGCAATAGGGGAATATACTCAAGAGGTCAGATACTATGTAACTTCACTTGATAATACCCGACCTGAGAAGATTGCATCTGCCATCAGGCAGCATTGGTCTATTGGGAATAATCTTCATTGGCAACTGGATGTTACCTTTCGAGAAGACTACAGTAAAAAGGTGAAAAATGCTGCCGGAAACTTTTCGGTGGCAACAAAGATGGCGCTTACCATACTTAAGAATGAGAAAACAACAAAAGGAAGTATGAATCTGAAAAGACTAAAAGCGGGATGGGATGAAAACTATTTGTCACAACTTTTGCAGGACAATAATTTTTAATGCGTCGGCCCTGTAGTTTGGTTGAGCAATCATGAAGGAATTTTGATGTAAACCTGTTCCTATCCTTGCGTAACTACATCCCTATGTTTGTATCGTATAATCGGGAGATATGCTTTGTGCTATCGGTATAAATCCGTAAAGGCTGCATTGGGCATGACATGGAAGAGAAAAAGCCTGAAAAACGGCTGTCTCTTGAATTTCGGGAAATAGATAAATATTAATGTATGTATCTGATAGTAAGTAATATACGTCTGTGTGAGAAAGTAAACACTGTGAGGGCATGAGGGCATTTATGAGAGCATAAAGATGATACACTCATAATATAGTGCATTGTTAATGAGATGATTATCATCGTTAATGAGGGCATGAGAGCATATTGTCTTCCAACTTTTTTTGTAAACTTGCTGAAGGAATAAGAAATATGTTTCTTTGAAATCTATATAGTTAGAAAAATTGCCGTATTCTTAGGTTATAGATGTCTTTAGACGGATAGGGTAATATTTTATCGCACCTATTTTGTATTTTTGTAAAAAGGAGCGTTTTGTATGGAGAACATAATCAGAAAGATAAGAACTTACCATCCTGTTTCGGGGTAAAGCGTTGGGAACATTGACACAACTTTTGGAGAAGCATGACAAATATTCAGGAAGAACTGTTGCCTGGGATTGAATAACAATGATTTATAGTTTTATATCACTGTTTATCTGTATCTTGTTTTTTTATAATAGTCTGTTATAAGAGGTTATTTCGGGTTATTTATTTATATTTGTGTGCAACTTATGTGCAACTTAAAAATAAATATTATGGCAGTATTATCAATTTACTTGGATACGAGGAAGAAAAACTCGTCTGATGTATATCCTGTTAAGTTCAGAATATATCATAATAAGGCTTTTTTTATATCGTCAGGAATGTATTCAAATGTTAATACATGGGATAATGGTGAGTATGGGAAAAAAGAACCCAACTATAAAGTGAAGAATATGGCACTCCGTAGCAAATATAATCTCCTAGAATCAGAATTGCTGTTGCTGGGGGGTAAACTGAAAGGTATGTCCGACAAGCAGCTTAAAGAACACCTTTCTAATATTATTTCATTAAAGCCTGTTACTTCATGTGACTTTTTACGTTATTATGACGAATATATCTCGTTAAAGGATAAGAAGAGCACTAAGGATAATTATATAAATACACGGAAACTGATAGTTGAATTTGATGACGCTCCTACCTTTGAGACAATAGACCGAAAGTGGCTGACATCCTTTAACCAGTTCTTGGTGGATAAAGGATATATGACTAATTATATAGGCACACATTTAAAAAACATCAGGGCTGTCTTTAATTATGCTATTGATGAAGAAGTGACAACTCTTTATCCATTCAGGAAGTTTAAAATCAAGAGGGAACAAACGAGGAAGCGGAGTTTGACGATTGATGAATTGAAATTGTTGAAAAATTATCCATGTGAAGAATATTTGGAGTTTTACCGTGATATCTTTATGCTTATATTTTACTTAATAGGCATCAACCTTGAGGATTTGCTTTTTCTCACTAAAGATAATCTGATGAATGGGCGTATTGAATATTACAGGCACAAAACAGGAAAATTGTTTTCTATAAAAGTGGAGCCAGAGGCACAATCTATACTGGATAAATATAAAGGTGATAGATACTTGCTTAATATTATGGATAACCGTAGTAATTATACTAGTTTTACTACTAGCATTGACAGAGCATTGAAACAAATAGGTGAGGTCTCTATTTTGAAAAGGGGGAAAAAGATCAGAAATCCTCTTTTCCCAAAATTGTCCACATATTGGGCAAGGCATTCATGGGCTACATTGGCAGCGGAACTTGATATACCTAAAGAAACTATATCTGCCGGTTTAGGACATGAGATTGGTTCTGATGTTACTAGTATCTATATCAAATTCGATCAGAAGAAGGTGGATGATGCCAATAGGAGAGTGATTGACTATCTGTTTGGAAAAGAAAAAGCCGGGGAATGATGCCCGGCTTATATTGTTGGTTTGGAACCGCCACTTATTTTGGTTATAGCGTCATGCTCTGTGTTTTTTCTTTGTTTCTCATCCTCGTCTTTGAGATACTTGTTCCTTATATCTTTGATGTCGTTTGTCATTCCCTATACTTTGAAGAAGAGGATAATTTGCAGTACTCCGAATATTAGGAGTATAATGGTTAGAAAGTCAATCATAATCTTAGATATTTAGTTTGTTACTTGTCTATATCGAATAGAAGCTTCGCCTCCACTTGAAGCAGAAGGCTTTATTCCTGATAAAGAGCTTCCTATACGTAGATATTCTCCATCCATCCAAATTGCATGTTCGTTAACAACACCATTGGCATGAGTAATAATAAGAAATAGTTCGCATTGGGATGATGGATATTTGATATAGTCTTTGTTTTTTATAATGGAATACGTACCTTCATAAATCAAGTTTGATGAAACGATGTCTTTACAGGTACCATCAGAGTTGAAAATATATTCTTGTGTCCAACTAATATGTGAAATATCTTCCCATCCAACGGGGCGATACACGGAGGTGTTATAGTGTTGGCTTCCTTTCCAATGCCCTACAATATTTGATAAAACATTATTATATACTTCAGTTTGAGTTTGTATCGCCTTTTCCTCTTGGCTTAATTCCTCTTCATCATCTGATGAACATGCTGTAAACAGTACCATTGGCAGTATTGTCATTAAAAATAAAATTTTCTTCATTGTTTATTTATTTAGTTTGTTCTTTGATTCATACATCTAGCAATTCTAAGATGCCATTGTCTATCCATTTTTGTTTTCCTATATTTTTTTGGATACCAGATAGTTTTATGTTAGAACCATTATCAAAAGCTATTTTTACGATAGAGTAAAAAGTACTATAATTCAATCTTGATTGTATGTTAAGTTTTTTATTGTCATCTCCAATAGTAACAATTTTGATTTGAACATATTCCCTGTCCTCTACTTTAGGGTTAGCTGTAATGCTTTCAATTTTTCCATAATATGTTTTCTTAATATTTTCTTCTTTTTTAGGCCTATACTTATCTGCTATGAAGTTAACTTTTTCCATAAATATAGGTTCTAATTTGATAGAGGATATTGGGGGCTCATTTACAAATCCAATATCTTTGCACCAATCAACAATTATATTCATCTCTGTATCTTTAGTTTCATCATAAATGTCAACTAATGAATCTAAAAAATTTATGCTATATAATCCTTGGTCTACGTCTTCGTCAACCTTGTTATTGTTACTATTCTTTAAGTCTTTTTGAATATTGTCTATTGATGACAATAGCCGCATATTGATTTTTCGGTTTAATGGAATATCTTGTTCTGTTGGATTAAAAATAGTGTATTGGTAATTTCCTAGAGGACACAATATATTGAGGATATAGCTTCCTATTTCAGTTTGTCCAAAAGAATATTCTGAAATATTCTTGTTGACATCTGTTGTATAGACTTTTTTGTGAAATCTTGTAGGATTTAAAGTGTCTAAATAGGCTGTAGCTAAAACGTCTTTTATTTTTTCTATAGTATCTGTCATACTAAAGAATGGTATTTTCCCATCTGAAGTGTAATTATTAGCTATACGCCATTTCTGAATGTCATACGATGGGTTTAATATTCTATTAACCAATGCTTCTATACTTCTGTTTTCAAAAGATGCAATGGATTGTAAAGTTTCTCCCATCACTCTATAGTAATCGGAAAACTCTTTAACAAGTGGTATTAGTGCTACATATTCATCGTCTGGGGAAACAAATTGACGCACTCTTCCGTTCATTAAAACGTCCAATTCACGCCATTTTAAAAAAGAAAAAACTTTTTCAAGCTTTTCTACTGTAATGAGATCTATGGCTCTTTTTAAGTCTTTCATAATTCTTCCTCCTTTGACACTTTTATCATTAACTTCTTAAGGCATTCACAAGATAAAATGTTCTCTTTGGGTATTACAACGGTTATACTACTTCCATTGTTTGTAGGTTGATTATTTTTGAGACTTACCCAATAGGCACATTTGGTAATTTTTAGAGCCGATTTTGAGTGTTTTACCCATTTCTTCCTATCTTTATCCATGTGCAAAACTACTAATATTATTGGAGTCATTCTATCGCTCATAACCAAATTATTGTAATTTTTTGCTTCGAGTATAAAGGAGTAATCCCCATTTTTCTTTTCTTTGAGTTTTACATATGAAGCTTTTAATTGAATATCAATGATCGGGGAACGTTTTCTACAGTCTGAAGAGTTACACGGATACCCTTTGCACTTGATTGTAGCATCTACACCATCATTGTCTCGTTCTGCTTTCGATATAGTGTATCCATTATATGCACAAAGGGCTTGCATATAGGCAAAACTTACATCTTCCATACTTTCTTGTAGAGTGTTTGGCATAGCTTTATTAATAAAGGTTAACAATCAGATGTCTACTGGTTGAATTTTATAGTATTATTATTGTAACTACATTTGCGTTCTCGCTAATTTACCTACAACCTTGTATAAATGAATTACATCATTATCTATGTCAATTTCCATATCGGGATATTTTCTTTTCCCATCCGGATTGGCTATATTGTTGTAGGAAGACAATATTGTTTTTTTTCGCTCGTAGTCGATATGAATCATTTTAAGAAGTCTGTCTTCTTTTGTTATAATCATATACGGCTGTCCATTGTCTATGTTTCGTTTGTCTTTTATTTCACGGACAAAGATTGTATCCCCCGACATATACATATCGTACATAGAATCACCATATACGGTTATTCCATAGCATCCAGTAAATTCTGGTATATTCACATATCCAATAACCTTGTTTTCATTTCCGTCAAATCCAATTCCATGTCCTGCGCATACACGTATATCAAGTATTTTAATATCTTTATTCGTGGTTGGAGTTTCAGTGATTGACGAATTGGTATTAATTGTCATGTTGCCAATTCCAGTTATTAACCAATTTATATTAAGGTCAGGGCAAGCAGACGCTATCTTTTCTATTGAATCTGCATTAAAGCCCGTTTTTTTGGCAATAGCTCCACGAGATAAACCAGCTGATTCTTCAAAAGCGGTTTGCCCAATCCCTTTGATTTTTAAATATTCAACAAATCTTTCTTTTGTGCTCATCTTTTTGGGGTTTTACTGTTATTTTTCAGTATATTTGTGTCGGAATCAAGTTGCGGATGATTTCGACTAATAAGTTTAACTGTTCCCGTAAGGGACTATATAGGCGACTAAACTTCAAACCGCAACTTTGGAGTTGGTCGCTTTATTTTTTTTGCTATGATAGAAGCCTTAATAATGTATCTATGCGGCTTAATTCCTTGGATTGCAATTATTCTTCTTGGAATAGCAAGGAACCATGAGGATAAAGATGAATAGCTTTATTCATACGATGGCAAATTCAATAGCGCATTGTAAACCGTAATAGCCTTTTCGTCAGATATTCCTATCATTCCAGTTTTTAACTCATCCATGTACTTCATTACTATTTCGCATTTATTGATACAGTTTGTTTTCTGTAGTATATCCACTGCCTGCTGTAAACTGATAGACACTAATTCCCTTTCTCCTAATTTATTAGCATCAATTGCTGCAAGGCAAAATACACAAAAAGCTTCGTTGTATTCTTCATTAACAATATAAATATTCCCCGTTGTAAATCTTTGCATTGTTCTTGTAAGAGACCTTAAATCTTCTTTTAGCTGGGAATTACTATCCTTATACAGTTTTCGTTCATCCTCAATTTTTTCCTGTACTCTTTTATCTATAGTCAATATTGTGTATATCTGTATCCCTAAAATCGCTGTTATTCCTATTCCCATGACTGATATACAGATTTCTAATGTTTTTTGAAGCGATACAGAGTTACTGTTGTGCATAGAGTAAAGTGATAGAACTATCGCAATAACACTTAATCCAAGTGCTATCCACGCTATCCAATTTCTATTTCTGCCTTCTTTCTTCATATTATAATAAGGTATAACCTGCTTCAATAGTTAAATAGTGTTGTTTTACTACTATTTTTCAGTATTAGATTCTTTTTACTGAAAAATAGTAGTATATTTGCATTATCAAATTAAACTGATACAAAGAAACGAAGATTAATTCAGATTTCAAATAGTATAAACATATTAAAATACACGATTATGAGAACAAGAGAATTTTTACACGAAGTAATGAGCCTTGCTTGGCAGTTCGTTAAGCGTAATGGCTACACCATGAGCGAAGCAATGAAGGTCGCTTGGGCTAACTTGAAGTTGAAAGGTGAGATGAAAAAGAAGATAGTGAAGTTCTACTTCAAAAAAGTGGACGGTTCCGTTCGTGAGGCATACGGTACACTAAATGAAAAGCTGATGCCTGCCATCACTGGTACTGACAACAGAAAAAAGAATGATACCGTCCAGACTTACTATGATACTGAACGCCAAGAATTCAGATGCTTCAAAAAAGCTAATCTGATGTCAATCGCATAAAAGATATGGATATGAATGCTTACACGATTAACCAGCAGTTGGATAGCCTTTATAAAGATTTAGAGGCTGCCCATAACAATGATGAAGAGGCTGTCTGCCTGATGTTCAATGCTGATAGCAAAAAAGAAGCTATCCAGTTGATAACGGATGAGATAGACAGTTTGGAAGATGCCTTAAAAGGTTTTGAAACTTGTGAAGATGATGGCATGGACTACGATGCTCTATGCCGGGTACAAGGTATCAGCCGATACGCATAATACACGATTATGCAACGCACGACAGCCCTACAGACGGATTGAACGGCAACCGATAGCGAGAATCGGGTAGGGTACTATTGACTAGTTCTTTGAAATTCTGTAAAAGCAATTACGGTGTAATTCATAAGCCGTTTTTGCCAACCAAAGATAACAAACGCACATAAGCAAGTTGGAGCTTGTGAGCTGTGCAATGTTTAACAATTAATAGAAAACACCGCAAAGAATCGTCTTTGAGCAGTGAGCATACGGGTTAGGCGTCCGTACTGTTTTCGACAATATAGCCTGTACTGAACTGAAATAAGGTTCTGCTATTCGATTAGGGTACAGGTACTTATTTAAATTTATACGATTATGAAAACAGTCCAATTCATTTTATCCATATTGGTTAGTATATGCGCTGCCGGTATGCTTTACGGGGCTATCACTACTTACAGTCCTATGAAAATATTCTCTGTCACTATAATGGGTGTTATATGTGCCGGATGTGCTTTTCTAATAAGAATCTCTTATAAAGAGTTGAAATAAATGACAAATTGTAATACCGCTAAAAGGTAGACCTCAAATCCGGCACAAGGCGCATGGGTATGAGTGCACAATAACCTTGTAAACCAGCCGGGCGGTAATTTATGAAGTAGCATTGTTGGAATGCGTGTAAGCAATTAATTGTTGGTATTAACTCATATTCTGATTTCTATATTCATCTGGCTTACAAGAAGTAGGTTCGACTCCTACCTTTTTAACGATGTTTTAAACTTATACGATTATGACAGTGGAAGAATTAAGAGGCATGACGCATGAAGATTTAGTAAGGCGTGTGCAAGAACTGGAAGAGGCTAACGAAAAATTAGCTGAAGAGAAAAAAACATGGTATAAATCTTGGAGTGATTTGCAACAGAAGTTTGATCATTTCAAGAATGCGGTTAAAAGCATTGTTCTGATAATAGATTAGATATTCGTGTTTTATTTTGATGTTTGTACTGGGTGTGCCGTCCGTGAGGATAGTGCACCTTTTTTAATCGGATGGTTAGCTTATCGGTTAGAGCTTCGTGCTGTGCAACCAATTGGCACGATTGAGAGGGGTTCGATTCCCTTACCATCCACGAATCATTAATTAAATTTTATTCTTATGGCAAAAGAACTGAAAGAAAGAACAGAAATCAAGAAAAAGCTGAAAAAGAAGAATGACAGAATCAGCTTTGACTTTAGCGACAAGCTTGCCGGACAGCTTCGCAGGTGTACCGCTGATCTTAATAGGTTGGCAAGGATTGACCGGATAATAGACAAGGAGCAAACGTTGTATTCGGTGGACACTAACAGGGAAGCCGGATATATTGAGGTTATCCGCAATTATTAATCAGCCGACTTACACGATTATGAGGAGAGTTTTTAATGAACTTACACCTGAATGCGAGATTACGGCACGAATGTATGCACAAGGGTATGAGAAGAAGGAGATAGCCGATTTGAAATGCAGGGCTGTGAGCACAATAAACAACCAGTTGCAGAAGGCTTTCGAGATTCTTCATGTAAGAAATGGAAGAGAACTGGCGACCATGCTATATGAGCGTTTGGCTGGCATGAAATTCACTATGGATTTCCCACCAATAGCCCGTTCTGTTATCGCCTGTTGTTTATTATGTGTGTTTTCAATTACGTTTTATCAGGATTTCCATTCGGATATGCGTAGGGCAAGACGGATTAGAGAAGAGAAAATAGAATTTCTGAAAGATATGATATGAAAAGAGGAAAGGTTGAATCCGTACAGAAACTTTGGCTTAATAAGGATGAAGCGATGGCTTATTTGGGGTGTAGCGTTGATTACCTTGATAAACTTAGGAATAACGCCCAGGTTTCATTTGCCAAAGATGGAAAAATGATTTGGTACAATTTGGAGTCGATCAATAGATTTTTGAATAGAATGAAAGTAATATAAACCCTTTAAATTTTACGATTATGAGTCTTATTAAAAAATCAAATGAATTAGTAATTCCTACCACTGTAAAGATGATGATTTACGGTCAGGCTGGTATGGGAAAATCAACAGTGGCATTGAGCGCACCGAAACCGTTATTATTGGACTTTGATAACGGAGTCAAACGTATGAATATGGCGCATTTGGAAAACATAGATACCGTACAGGTCACTTCATGGAATGATGTCCAGCAGGTCTTGCAAGAGGACTTATCCGCTTATCAGACTATTGTAGTAGATACCATTGGTAAGATGATGGATTTCATCATTACTTATAAATGTGGCAGCCGCCAACCGTCCATCAGGGATTGGAGCGGTATCAATGCGGAGTTTTCATGGATGACACGAACACTTTCGGGGCTTAACAAGCATATTATTTTCGTTGCCCATCGTGACACAAGAAAAGAAGGTGATGATACGGTATTCATTCCTGCTTTACGTGAGAAATCCTACAATTCCATCGTTACTGAACTGGATTTGCTCGGTTATCTTGAAATGAAAAGCGAAAGAGGGGTACAAAGACGTACCATTACTTTCGACCCGACTTCAAGAAATGATGGTAAGAATACCTGCAACCTTCCTTCAGTAATGGAGGTTCCTACCATCCTAGACAAAAACGGTAATCCAACCGCCAAGAACGACTTTATCACTACCAAGATAATCAATTCGTATTTGGGTATGCTTGCAGCGAAGAAAGCGGCACAAGAAAAGTATGATAAGGTGATAGAGGAAATCAAAGAAAGTATCGAATTTATAACTGATGCCAAGTCCGCTAATGAGTTCGCTGCCCAGATTAATGAGTTTGAACATGTTGGTAGTTCTTTGATGATGGCGAGAAGTTTATTTGCTGCAAAGGTAAAGGCTTTGGGACTGATATTCAATAAGGAAACTAAAATATACTCAGATGCAGCCTAATGAGATTTGGAAAGACATTCAAGGTTATGAAGGACTCTATCAAGTAAGTACCCTTGGTAGAGTTCGCTCTTTAGATAGGCTTATTAAAAGCAGGTATGGTAATTTTAGAAAGATAACAGGAAAGATAATTAAGCCTAATAAAATATGGAGTGGATATTTACGAATATCACTATGGAAACAACAACAAGTTGAATATAAATCTCTTCATAGACTTGTTGCCGAAACGTTTATTCCTAATCCGCAAAATTTACCATGTGTAAATCATAAAGATGAGGTTAAAAGCAATAACTCTGTTTCTAACTTAGAATGGTGCACATGGAGATACAATGCTAATTACGGAACAAGAAACGAACGGTTTAGCAAAAAGAAAATAAATCACCCGAAGATGTCAAAAGCCGTTGTTCAGTGTCGAGAGGATGGTACGTTAATAAGTACATTTGAAAGTGCTAAAGAGGCTGAAAGACAAACGGGTATTAACAATGCTAATATTATCAGTTGCTGTATAGGTAGAAGAAGCTTCCTTACAGCAGGTGGTTACAAATGGAGGTATAAGAATGAGTAAAATATCTTACAAAATATACCCAACGTTGCTGGATTCTTATCAAAATTATATAGATAGTGATAAGATATATCAAAAATATTACGCTTTTTCTGATAATCCCCCATGCGATGAGGATGAGTTTAGGGAAAAACAATTCCAATCTCTTATTGATAGGATAAATAGAGTACCTTTCGATAGTGAAGCTGCTGATAGAGGAACGTGTTTTGGGGAAATAATTGATTGTATGATTGAGAACCGTAAATCTTCTATAATGGAAATTAGCAAGGCATATCACGATGACGGAAAACTTTACGGGATAAAAGCTGTTTACAACAATCGCACTTTCACTTTTCACATTGACCTTTGCCGCGAGTTTGCCAACTACTACAAAGGAGCATTAACCCAACAAAGAGTAGAAGCGATTCTTCCAACCGCATACGGCAATGTTTTGGTTTATGGGGTAATTGACGAGCTGATGCCGGCCAGCGTCCACGACATCAAAACAACCGGAAGCTATACCGTAGGGAAGTTCAAAGACCACCATCAACACCTTGTTTATCCTTATGCTTTGATGCAGAACGGTTCGGATGTACGGACATTTGAGTATAACATTGTAGAGTTCAACAAAGGCGGTTATGTGGTAGATACCTATACGGAAACATACGTTTTCAATCCTGAACGTGATATTCCTATTCTTACTAATCATTGTGAGGAATTTATCCGGTTTTTGGAAGAAAACAGAGAACTTATAACCGATACCAAAATTATATCAAATAATGAGTAGTGAAATTTGGAAGCCTATTAAAGATTATGAAGGTCTTTATGAGGTATCATCTTTAGGCAGAATAAAATCTATGCCTAAAAAATTTATAAGAAACGGAGCTGTAACACATTTTGAAGAAAAGATATTAACGTCTTCTGATAGTCATGGGTATCGTTCTGTTGTTCTAACAAAGAATGGCATTCATAAAACGCATAGCGTTCACAGATTGGTGGCTTTAGCTTTCATTCAAAATCCAAATAACTATACTCAAATAAATCATAAAGACGAAAATAAATCCAATAACAGAGTTGAAAATCTTGAATGGTGTACACATTCATACAATATGAATTATGGAACGCTCCAAGAGCGTAAGGGGAAAGCTAATGGTGTGCCAGTCTATCAATATACCAAATCTGGTGACTTCGTTAAGAAATATCCTTCGTTGAAATCAGCAGCGGTAAGTAACGGATTCCAAAGTTCACCTATTCAAAATTGTTGCTGTGGAAGAAGTAAGACTTCGTATGGATTTATATGGAAATATTAATTAAAAGATTTTTGGAGGAGAAAATTAATGGCAAACCAAATAACCGGACGGATAATCGAAATTGGACAAACTGTTCAAATACCATCCAAAAACGGTGGTTCCTCATTTACAAAACGGGAGTTTATTTTAGATGCTACCACTTACGACCCTTATACGGGAGAGCGTAGCGAGTATGAGAACATTATTCCCTTAGAGTTTTCGGGTGACAAGTGTACAGAACTTGACCGCTTTAATCAGGGTGATGTTGTTACTGTATCATTTGTCTTACAAGGGCGTTCTTGGACGAATCAAGACGGAGAATTCAAACGTATGGTATCCATTCGATGCTATAAAATAGAAGCGCGTGGCGGTGTATCTCAATCCCAACAGACAACATCGATACAACAGCCAGCGCCACAACCGACTTATCAGCAACAGCCGCAGAACTTTCCGCCTCCGGTTGATGCTAATGGCAATGTAAAGGACGATTTGCCTTTTTAGCGTATGTTGTTCGACTTGAAGAATGAATATCAAATACCCAAGTTCAAGGAGTATGTAAACAAGCTGTTTAGTGAATGTGCGGTGGTGGAAGTGAAAAAGAAACTACCTAACCGCACGCTTGCCCAAAACAGCTACTTGCATCTTCTTTTAGGGTATTTCGGTAGTGAGTACGGTTGCAGTCTCGACGAAGCAAAAATTGATTTTTATAAGAGGACTTGCAACCGTGATTTATTTGAGAGAAAGACGGTCAACAAGAAAGGCAATGAAGTAACTTATTTGCGCAGTTCTGCCGAACTGACAACGGGGGAAATGACCCTGAGCATTGACCGTTTCCGTAATTGGAGCGCATCGGTGGCTGGTATCTATCTGCCGGCTGCAAATGAACATCAAATGCTGATATATGCCCAGCAGGAAATACAAAGAAATCAAGAATTTATTTAGTTATGATAGAAACAAGAAAAACAGAAATCAGGTATGTGACATCTGATCCGAAAAAGATGCTCAACATGTACCTTGCAAAACGTGTCCTCAAAACATGGGAGGAATCTTTCATTGATGAAGATACAGGTGAAACAGTAACCATCGAACGGAATGAAATTCTTTTTGACCGTGGCACGCTGATAGACCAAGACACTTTGGCGAAAATTCGTTTCAGTATGGAAGCTGACGGCATTAAGGAAGTGGAAGTCAGCAACCAGAACCGCTTGGCATTCGAGAACGAGAACAGTGTTTTATATCCGTACATCGCTCAAGCGCAAATAGGTGACAAGAAACATAAGTTCCTGCTGTATGCCACCGGATTGGAGAATACTTGTAGTATCTTGAAAGATTACATCGAACTAAACTATATGTTCGGATTCACCTTGACAATGGTCAAGGAGTTCGATTCTTGCGTGATTCTTACTGACAACTTGAAAGAACGTAAGGTTGACGATGCTTCGCTTGCCTATCTCAAAAATGAAATCACTATGGCAGAATACGTTGACAAAATGGACGATGAGACGGAAGATAGTGACGAAGAATCTAAACCGAATGAAAAGAAATTCTACCAGATTGAGACGAAAATCACATTCACGGATGGGGAGAATGAAGACGAGAGAGTTCAGACTTTTGTCGTGAACACCTTCAACGTTGACAGAGCGATGATGCTTATTACCCACTATCTCAAAAACAAAGAGGAAGAATGTGAGAAACAAGCCAAAGAAAAGGGACATGAGTTCAGAAAGAGGGAAATCCATACAGCCATTGAATCTGCTAAACCTATCCCGGTCGGGCGGTTTATTCCGAAAGAGTTTTCAATGGCTTATATGGAATAACTTTGTTAACCTGCCTGTCCGGTCTGTGAAGATGGGGCGGGCGAAAATGGGGGTGCGCAGTGGAGTGCTTTTGACTTTCGAGAGGTGCACATGGTAGAAAGTACGGTACGTGAGATATAAGGAGTAATTAACCTTAGAAGTAGCGCAAAAGGATAAGTCCTTAATTGGGTGTTCGAATCGCCCCATCTCCACATAAATGTGAGCCACACATAAATGGCAAGGGTTAGTAAAGAATGGTTGTGCCCCGGAGAATACGCTTCGGGGCTTTTAATTGGAAAACTATGAATGAAATATTAACTGGTAAGATTTGTCCCTATTGTGGCAAGCCTACCGAATACGTGGATAGTTCTGTAATCTACGGATACTCCTACGGCATGATTTACCTCTGCCGTGATTGCAGGGCTTATGTAGGCGTTCATAAGGGTACAGACCTGGCATTAGGGCGTTTGGCAAATGCGGAATTGAGGGAAGCCAAGAAAGAAGCCCATTTCTATTTCGACCAGATAGCCAAAACCAATCTTATCAATAAGATTTGGAAGAAACATATCCCGAATACATCAAACAGAAACAAGGCTTATCTGTGGCTTTCTAACCAACTGAATATACCACGTGAAGTTTGCCACATAGGGATGTTTGATGTGGAGGATTGTAAAAGAGTTGTTGAATTGTGTAAACCAATAGTAGAATGCCGTACTATATAAAACGAAAGGCTAAGAAGAAAGACAAGCCTTTACCTCTGTTTGATAAAGCGGGGGTAACAATAAAGAAGAAGCCGGATTTAAAAGCTAAACTCGACAAGGAGTTTTCCCTTTTCATCCGGCTTCGTGATTGTATGCCTAACGGTTGTTTTCGCTGTATCTCTTGTGGGCAGATAAAGCCGTTTACACAAGCAGACTGCGGGCACTATTTCAGCCGCACACACCTGGCGACACGTTTCGATGAAAATAACTGCCATGCTGAGTGCCGTCACTGCAACAGGTTCAAAGCCGACCATTTGGAAGGCTATCGGGTGAATCTAATTGCTAAAATCGGTCAACAGAAGTTTGATTTGCTGAAAGTCAAAGTTGCCAGCACTTCCAAAATGACTGATTTTGAGTACGAACAGCTAATCAAGTATTACAAAGCACTTAATAAGAAGTTACGAAAGGAGAAAGGGTTATGAATGATTTGGAAGCAGGAACATTTGTTATGATGGTCAAGAATGATGATGGTTCATTCTCTCCGGTTGGATTAAGTAAGGAACAGGCTTATATAATCCGGATATTTCTTTCCAAACTTAGTGAGGATTTCCCTTTTATCATTAAATCAGAAGATAGATATGTACAAACTACGTGATTACCAACAGAAAGCCTCTGATGCTGCCGTTTCTTTCTTCAATAACAAGGCGAAGAAAACAAATGCCATTATGGTGTTACCTACGGGCAGCGGAAAGTCGCTTATTATAGCGGATATAGCCGCAAGGCTTGACGGACATACCTTGGTGTTCCAGCTAAGCAAAGAGATATTGGAGCAAAATTTTAAGAAGCTCTGTTCATACGGTATTCTTGATTGCAGTATCTATTCGGCTTCCTTTAATTCAAAGGAGATAAGCCGGATAACATTTGCCACCATCGGCAGTGTGAAGAATCATCCCGAACTGTTTACCCACTTCAAGAACATCATTGTGGATGAATGTCATCTTGTAAACCCCAAAGAGGGAATGTACAAGGATTTTTTTGATGCAGTGAAGTGTAAGGTTCTTGGACTGACAGCAACGCCATACCGTTTAAGCTCCAGCCGTGATTTCGGCTCCATGCTGAAATTTATCACTCGGACAAAACCTCATGTCTTTTCAGAGGTCATTTATCATGTACAGGTATCAACCTTATTAGATATGGGCTACTTGGCGAAGTTGGATTACTATTCAATGAATCCTTCAGGGTGGAATGAACTTAACTTGAAAGTAAATACTACTGGTGCCGACTATACGGATAGGTCAGTTCAAAAAGAATATGAACGGATAGACTTCTACGGTTATCTCGTTCATATCGTCCAAAGGCTGATGAATCCCAAAGCCGGAGGAAAACGGAAGGGTATTTTGGTCTTTACCCGTTTTTTGAAAGAAGCGGAACGGTTAACGATGTCAATACCCGGTTGCGCTATCGTTTCAGGTGATACTCCTAAGAAAGAACGTGAACATATTCTTGAGGCATTCAAAGCTGGTGAAATTCCGGTAGTAGCTAATGTGGGTGTACTTACGACTGGCTTTGACTATCCGGAACTTGATACGGTCGTTATGGCACGTCCTACAATGTCACTTGCCATGTGGTATCAGATAGTCGGTCGTGCCATCCGCCCGCATCCTTCTAAAGAATGTGGATGGATTGTGGATTTATGCGGTAACATCAAACGTTTCGGAGAGGTGTCGGATTTACGATTGTTTGATAGCGGTAATGGTAAGTGGGCTGTATTTTCTAACGGAAGGCAATTAACTAACGTGAGATTTTAAGATATGAGTTTTAAACCTAAATAATATGGCTGGCAGACCTACAAAACAGGGAATAGATTACTTTCCTTTGGATGTAGGTTTCTTTTCGGACGTGAAGGTCAGGAAAATCGCAAGGGCTTGTGGCCCACAATCGACTTCCATACTTATTTGCCTGCTGTGTAATATCTACAAGGATGAAGGGTATTACATTTTGTGGGACGAAGATTTGCCTTTTGTTATTGCTGACACTGTTGGGGTTTCCGAGGGCGCAGTAAAAGAAGTATTGACTAAGGCCGTACAGGTTGGATTCTTTGACGCGGAAATGTTCTCCGTGCATAGAGTGCTGACATCGGCCGGAATACAAAGGCGATTTTTACTTGCCACATATCAAAGAAAAGAAACTGAAATTATCCCTGAATATATGATTAATTGCACAAATAATCCGATTAATCATGCAAATAATTCAATTAATACTGTTGATAATAGACAAAGTAAAGTAAAAGTAAAAAGAAAGAAAACTAAAGAAACCTCTACTAGCGTAGAGGCAAAGAAAGTCGAGCAAGCGAAGAAACTTGCCGCGGCTAAAGCCGCTACACTCAAACGAAGAGATGCTTTCTATCAGTCTTTAGTTCCGTATGTCGAAAGATACGGGAAAGAGATGATACGTGCTTTCTTCGACTATTGGTCTGAACTGAATAAGTCAGAAACTAAAATGAAATTTGAAACTAATCAAACATGGGAGGTTGCTAAACGACTTGCCACGTGGGCTAACAGGGAAAAATTTAATGGAAAATCAAGTAATTCAATACAATCCACAGGAACTTATACCACCGGAAGAGTTGCCCAAGACAAGGCAGCAAGCCGTCAATCTCTTGAAGACCTCGCCGATGCTATATTGGGACAGCATTAGGCCGAGAACAGTTCTTGATGTATTCAATGCTCCACAGGTTTCGATAACAGATATATCAAAAGAATTTGGAGAAATAAAATTGCAAGCCTTGATGGTGAAATGGATGAATAGCTTTCTTCGGTTTTATTCAGTGAATGGGGCGATGGACGCAATACAGGTTGCTGATACTATAAATCTAATCATTGAAACTTATCCACACTACACACAAGATGATTTTAAATTATTTTTCAATATGGCTAAAAAAGGAATGTTTGGGCAAATATTCGGCCGTATGGATGGAGAGGTTATTATGAATTGGCTAACAAAATATGATATTCACCGTGATACTGTTGGTTCTGCAGAAAGTATTAAGGAGGCTGATAAATTTAAACCTTTATCTCAAGCACAAGTTAACAGTGGGATCTATTATTCCGAATACCTTGAGATCAAGCGGCGTGCTGATGCCGGAGATAAAGAAGCCAAGAAAATGTTGATGCCACCATGAGAATAACCGTTTACTGGGTAACAAGAAATCCGGATGTTATCGTAAGAATCCGGAAAAAGTTCAATATCCCAAGTTATACTTCCGTGAACTACGAAACAGAATGTGAAATCAAGGATGAAGACTTTTCACTGTTAGAAGAAACAGAACGAAGGGGATTTATTCAAATTAGAAATAAGAATACACGATTATGAAATCATTAAAAGAAATACTAAGGAGTTTAGAAGGTCTGTCCGATATCGAATTGTTCGTGATAGACCTTTTTTGTGGTGCCGGCGGTTTGTCCGAAGGTGTGGAAGAAGCACGATTGGATGGAAATAGATGTGCAAAGGTTGTTTGTTGTGTGAACCATGACAAGAATGCCATCCTTTCACATGATGCCAATATCCCTGATGCACTTCACTTTATTGAGGATATCCGTACACTGGAACTTTCCCCGATAAGCACTATTGTAGAACGTATCCGTCAGCTATACCCTGATGCTATGATAATGCTTCATGCCTCTTTGGAGTGTACCAACTTCTCGAAAGCCAAAGGCGGTCAGCCACGTGATGCTGATAGCCGGACACTGGCTGAACATCTCTTCCGCTACATTGATGTGATAGATCCTGATTATATTCAGATTGAGAATGTGGAGGAGTTTATGAGCTGGGGAGATATGGACGAAAAAGGGAAGCCTATCAGCATGGACAAAGGCAGGCTTTATCAGAAGTGGGTGCGCAATGTCAAGAAGTACGGTTACAACTTTGAGCACCGCATCCTGAACGCTGCCGACTTCGGTGCCTACACCACAAGGAAACGCTTCTTCGGCATCTTTGCTAAAAAGAGCTTGCCGATAGTATTCCCTGAACCGACCCACTGTAAAGGTGGCAGGCAGGACATGTTTTCTAAGCTGGAAAAATGGAAACCCGTCAAGGAAGTTCTTGATTTTTCTGACGAAGGAACTACCATCTTTAGGGAAAAGCCTCTTGCAGAGAAAACGCTTGAACGCATCTATGCCGGACTTATCAAATTTGTAGCAGGTGGGAAAGACGCCTTCCTCGTGAAGTATAATTCTATGAGCCGTACAGGGAAATATAACGCTCCTGGGATTGACGAACCATGTCCGGTGGTAGCCACGCAAGGCAGACTTGGAGTAGCGCAAGTCTGCTTCCTCTCCAAACAGTTCAGCGGACATCCCGAAAGCAAGAATGTGTCTGTAGAAGAACCGGCAGGTGCAATCACCTGCAAAGACCACCATGTTTTTGTCTCTGCTTATTATGGAAATGGACATAATCATTCGGTAGACCTTCCAGCTCCAACGGTCACAACGAAAGACCGGTTTGCATTGGTTGAAAGCCGCTTTCTGGATATGCAATACGGTAACGGTATACCTATGTCAATCAATGTTCCAGCAGGTACGGTAACGACCAATCCGAAGTTCAACATAGTTACTTGTAAGCCATGGATTATGAATACCGCTTTCTCCAATATCGGAAGCAGCATAGAACAACCATCGCAGACCATTACTGCTAATCGGAAATGGCATTATCTTATGAATCCGCAATTCAACAGCGCAGGCGGCTCCGTTAATAATCCCTGCTTCACGCTCATAGCAAGGATGGATAAGATGCCGCCCTACTTGGTTGCAACAGAAAGCGGACGGGTGGCTATAGAAATCTACGAAACAGACAGCCCCATGACCCGTAAAATCAAAGAGTTCATGGCACTGTATGGCATAGTTGATATTAAGATGCGAATGCTCCGTATTCCCGAACTGAAACGTATCATGGGCTTCCCAGAAGATTATGTGTTGGTTGGCACGCAAGCCGACCAAAAGAAGTTCATCGGTAACGCAGTAGAGGTTACTCAGGCAAAAAAGAATACCGAGGCTCTTTGCAAAAGGTTAAGAGTATTTAGATTGAATAAATTAAAAGAAGCAGTATAATGAAAGAATATATAGAATTTCTGAAAGACAAGATGGCCATCAGCCATCAGACCGGGTTTGAAGTCAATCCGGATGAATTAACCCCGTCGTTATATCCCCATGTCAAGGATACAGTTCGTTGGGCAATATCCGGTGGATGCCGTGCGATATTCTCCAGTTTCGGTATGCAGAAGACCGTAACCCAGTTGGAGATACTGCGGGTAGTTCTGAAACATAGAAGTGGAAAAGGGCTGATAGTTTGCCCCAAGCGTGTAGTCGTCGAGTTCCTTACACAAGCGGAACAACACTTGCACATGAAAGTTACTTATGTCCGAACTATGGCTGATGTGGTGATATGCCCGACCGACATCATGGTCACGAATTATGAGCGTGTGCGTGACGGAGAGGACGGAGTGAGAATAGAGCCGTCCTACTTCACTGTAACCTCATTGGATGAAGCGAGCGTATTACGTGGATTCGGTACCAAGACCTATCAGGAGTTTCTTCCCCTGTTTGCAGAAGTTCCGTATAGATTTGTTGCCACTGCCACACCGTCACCCAATAGATACAAAGAGCTGATACACTATGCCGGATATCTCGGAGTGATGGATACAGGGCAGGCACTTACAAGGTTCTTTCAAAGAGATAGCACAAAAGCGAACAATCTTACACTCTATCCTCACAAGGAGAAGGAGTTCTGGCTATGGGTCAGTACATGGGCGTTGTTCCTGACCAAACCATCTGATCTGGGTTATCCTGATACCGGATATGAATTGCCGGAACTGCGGGTGCATGAAGAAGTGGTTAGTGTGGATAACTCCACTGCCGGTACCGACCGTGACGGACAGGTCAAGATGTTCCGCGAGGCTGCTCTCGGACTTGTTGATGCTGCAAAGGAACGCCGGGACAACATGACTGAGAAAATAGCCCGTGTGGTGGAAATAATCAACCGTCCCGAAAATAAGGATGAGCATTTCCTTTTATGGCATGATCTTGAAAGTGAACGTGAAGCACTCTGTAAGGCCGTTCCGGGATGCAAGGCTGTTTATGGCTCACAGGATGATGAGGAAGCCGACAGGGTGATAGCCGACTTCAAAGACGGCCGTCTGAAGTATCTGGCTGCGAAACCGGAAATGCTCGGTGAGGGTCTTAACTTCCAGTACCATTGCCATAAGGCAATCATGTTCATCGACTACCGTTTCAACGACAAGTTCCAGGCGATAGCCCGTATCTACCGTTTCATGCAGCAGCATCCGGTTGACTTCTATCTCGTCTATGCCGAAAGCGAGGGCGAGATATACAAGAGCTTCATGCAGAAGTGGGCGCAACATCGGGAGATGGTAGCCAAAATGACCGATATAGTTCGTGAGAACGGTTTGTTCGGCTTGCAGGCGGAAGAGAAAATGATGCGCTGGATGTTCGCCAGTCGGGAAGAGAAATCCGGTAAACTTTGGAGGGCCATAAATAACGACAATGTTCTTGAATGTCAGAAGATGGAAGATAATTCGGTAGACCTGATTGTAACCAGTATCCCGTTCTCCAATCACTATGAGTACACTCCGACCTATAATGATTTCGGACATAATGAAGACAACGGCAGGTTCTTTGAGCAGATGGACTATCTCACCCCGGAGCTTATGCGTATTTTAAAGCCCGGCCGGTTGGCCTGCATCCATGTAAAGGACCGTGTACTATTCGGCAACGCTACGGGTGACGGTATGCCCACCATCGACCCGTTCAGCGAAATGACAGTGTTCCATTATCTGAAGCACGGATTCCGCTACATGGGCCGCATCACGGTAGATACCGATGTGGTAAGGGAGAACAACCAGACTTATCGGCTTGGATATACAGAGATGTGCAAGGACGGTTCAAAGATGGGTATCGGTTGCCCGGAATATGTTCTTCTTTTCCGAAAGTTGCCTTCTGATACCTCACGAGCCTATGCTGATTTGCCGGTGACAAAGAATAAGAGTGAATATTCGCTCGCCCGTTGGCAGATAGATGCCCATGCAAGTTGGAAATCATCGGGTAACTCTCTACTGAGCTATGAGGACATGAAAGGAGCCGGAATAGACAAGATACGCCATCTGTTCAGGAACTACGAACGCAAGCATATATATAACTACGAGGAACATGTATCATTCGCAGAGAAATTGGAAGCTTACGGAAAGCTGCCTAAAACGTTTATGGCTGTCGATCCGGTAAGCAAGAAACCCTGGATATGGGATGATGTCACCCGGATGCGCACGCTCAATACCAAGCAGTCACAGAAGAAAAGGCAGAACCACATCTGCCCTTTACAGCTCGATATCGTTGAAAGACTGATTGAACGGTACTCAAACAAGGGTGAGCTGGTGTTTGACCCCTTCGGAGGTATCGGCACTGTGCCTTATTGTGCCATAAGGCTGAAACGTAGGGGATTATCTACTGAACTGAATTATGACTATTGGAAAGACAGCCTTTCATATCTGTATGAGGCGGAGATGGAAGTTAGCGCACCCACATTGTTTGATTTAATGGACAGTGCCGTATGAACATCTATCATACAGAACCCAGATTCGACTGCGAAAAATTCGCTCCATGCGGACGTATCTCCCTGCACAAATGTCGGAAATACAAAGGCAGACTGGATGAATGCAGGGGATGTACGCTTGTACACCGTAAAGCCAAGACGGTTGCCGGTACGGAAGCCGGAAGAAAGGTTTGTCCGCATTGCGGACGTTCCCTTCCGCTCCACCGGTTCTATAACAGGACTGTCAGATATGAGGATAAGGAATACCGATGTCTCACCTCCTGGTGCAAGATGTGTATGAGTGAAGTCGCAGCGGAAAGAAATCGTAATAATTAATTTAAAAATCCAATGAAAAACGTAACGAAAATAGCCAAGAAGTCAGCCGGACTTAGCCAAAAATGTTCGATTTGTCCACTTATGCGAAGATGTACTTTAGAGATCCATAGGATTTGCTTTGACAGCTTTGTGGAGGGATTCAAGAAAGGAGCCAAAGCGGCAGAAAAGGAAATAAACAAGAAATTCAAAACCGAACAAAATGAAAGCAATAACCATAAAACAGCTGTGGGCGAGCTTAATATCAAGTGAGAGGATATTAAAAGTTAATTCTATCAAAATTAGTGTTTACCCTTTGATTTTTTTATAGCAGAAAAACTTTATTGAGTTTCTGTAAATTAAAATCGTATATTTGCAGTGAATACACAACTCGAATGTAGAATTTAAGTGATATCATAACCTTAATAAAAAAGTGATGAAAGTATTTACTGTACAAACCTTGGAAAGTTTTATGTCTTTACAATATGGCCTCCCTGAAATGGATTTTTTCAGAGGCCAATCTTCTTCTGAATATAAATTGATACCTTCAATAGGTCGGAGGTTCAAGGAAGGACAGGAGGACGTGTTGAAGCAATATGAGAAAGAGGTATTTGAAGATTTTAAAAGAAAATATTCAATGTTTACGGATGCACGCCCTAAAAATGATAAGGAATTCCTGTTTCTAGCACAACACTATGGACTTCCAACGAGACTTCTTGATTGGACTTATAATCCTTTAATTGCATTATATTTTGCATGTTGCTCTAATTTTGATAAAGATGGAATTGTTTATCAAAGTTATCAATTCTCAAGAAGGGTTTTTAATGAAGATAAAGATGACATATTTTCATTTCCTGCAATAACTTTATTAGTTCCTAATATGACAGATGTTAGGTATAAAAATCAGAATGGCATATTTGTACTTTATCCAGAACCTTGGAAGGAAAAATTCGAATTCATCTATGCAAAATATATAATTCCTGTACAATATAAACAAAACATATTCCGTATTTTTGGAATAATCTCATAATCCGCTAAGAATAAAAAGTTTATGCGGAAAGTTCAAGAACGAGGTAATGAGTTGGCAACTGTTCTGATTTCTACATACTTGCGTGATTTGCATTGATGTACAACTCATCTTGGAACAAAGGTACAACTTTTTTATGAACGAGCAAAAGGACAGTGCATTTTTCATTATTGCAGGATAAAATTTGATTTGGTCTATCATCAATCTGCGATATTATGAGTTTCCCGATTCCGTCATTCGCCCCTTTCCTTTGCTCGTCTGCGAAGGTAGTACATCAGCCCTTGAAAGTTGAAAGGTCGGGGCGGCAAGCCGTTTCGGACTGAATCTTCCTCCTACGGAGAGTATTCACCCCGAAAACCTTTCCCCTTTCAATGTCTGTACTCAAAAATGCAGACGGCAACGGAAATGAGCGACTGACGAAAATGTAGATAAAGATAAACAGACAGCATACAAACGGGTTCTTACATTGATAACCCTTTTGTATGCTGTTCTTGTTTCTATCCATAGGGGCACTATTATTTTGCATCAGATGAATATAGGGGCAAGCGGTAAATTTCACTCCCTCCAAAAATATAGAGAGGTTTATCCGCTGCTATTAAGTAGGTGCTTGCCGTTGTACTCCCGTTTCAATGCCTGCTCAATCTCACTTCGCTTGTACAGAACTTTTCCACCGAGAACATAGTAAGGCAATGTGCCATTGCTTCGGTATTCGCTCAATGTCCTTCGGCTAACCTTGAGCATATATGCCACCTCCTTGTCGCATAGGTACTCATCATCGTTCTGTATGGCTGTTCCGTCTTTTGACATACTATCGAGAATTTCCGATAGTTGGTCGATACTCTCGTGAATGGACTGCATCCACGCATCATCTTTGGTTCTCATCTCTTGATACATAGTTCAAATGGTTTTATTGTTATACATTGATTAGATTTCTCGTCCTTTCCACTTGGCTTCTTTTCGCCTGTCCTCTACTTTAGTAATGATGCTATCCACATCTTCGGGCAGATAGTAAGTCCGGTTGCCGATTTTGGTATAGGCAAGTGTGCCGTTATCACGCAAGGTCTGCAATGTACGCTTGCTTATCTTCAATCGCTGACAAACATCCTGATGGTCGAGCCAATTGTTTGTCTTTTTCTTCCCGTTCTTGACAACGGGTGAGTTTGATACTCGTAGAATGAACTGCTCAATCTTCGCGGCAAATTCCTCAAATGCCTTTCGCTCAAAAATGATTAAATCCATACGCTTTATTTTAATTTATTACACTTGTTTTCTTTTTTCGCACTGCTAAATAAGGAAGAGATTTTTATACTTCAATGGCACTAACAATAGGTGTCATTCCTTGTCATATCGTTTCATCACAGACACAATAATCAGTCATCGAAATAGGCACTTTCCTCATATGCAATTTCGTTTTGTAAGTGCAAAGTAATAGATAAGTTATCACACCTCAATCATTCGGTGAGCCTGTTGCAGTATGTGGCACAGTTCGTGGCACTTTTAGATGTATATGATGATACATTTTTAAGCACACATCACATTGTAACCAATATGATATATGAATATCCCCAAGCGATTATCCGTCTCTGATCTTGTCCGTAGCATTGTCGTTTGTCAGACCGATGCCTATCCGTCTGCCAAACTTCTGCTCCGAACAGCCGAAACGGATAGTCGCTAATTCTATGATAGCAGTATAGCGGATAGACCAACTCCCGATGTTTCGGCAGTCCGTCTATCCGCTATCCTATTTAAGACCTTAATTTCCTCAATTAAGCATTTTGTCCTAATCCATAATTACCCGTTCAACTTGGGAAGAATTATGCAGTCGGCACTGCCTACGAATCACCCCTAAATGCAATACAATTCATAATTGCCTACATAGACCTAATTAGTTGTGGTAGAATTGTATGCACATTTTCTTTGCAGCAGATAATCGGTCAATATTGTGCACAAAGACCATAGTATTAACTTTCAAAACATTCAAAAAATGAGTAAAAAACAGACTTTAAGTAAAACAGAGTTGCAGGAAATGACAGGTTTGGATTTCTCCAAGCAGAACTCGCAAGTAGAAGAGAGCCGAAAGAAGAGTATTGATGCCGCATTGGAGGATTTTTCTATTGAAAACATCAAGCCACTTCCTCTACCATCTGTAACGGAGCAAGCCCAAACGAAAGCAGTGCCTTCCGTTACAGAGGTGACAGATGAAGTTCCGCCTACCAATATAGTAGAGCAACAGCCACCGACTCCGACCATCCAACGCAGAGTGAGCAGTAAGCAACGCAAGCTTTCGTTGGAAGAGTACCGCAACACCTTTATGCGACCTTACAAGATTGAAGACCGCAAGCCGGTATTCATTAGTGGAAAGTTGCGAAAGATGCTCGACAAGTTCGCATGCAAAATCGGCGAGGATAGAATGAGTATGTCAGGACTATTGGAGAACATCGTCCGTCATCACATCGAACTCTATTCAGAAGATTTCGAGCATTGGAAAGGGATGTAACCTCTTAATCCATTCTATTTAAGAACTATTCCAACGGTATTTCATTTTGAGGCACTCAAAATTGATTAACCTTCGGTTAGTGGGGAAGCAAGTTTATGTTTTGGGCAGACCAAAACCACTTGCTTCCACTCCCGAAGGTCGCAGAAGAGGACATCCCGTTGGTCTATAAAGTAAACAATGTATGTATCATTTTCTAAATCAGAAATCGTATGAAACGAAGTATCAATAACAAGACACCCAACAAAGGAGGACGACCCATGAAAAAGTTGTCCGAGAAACGCAAGTACCGCATAACGGTAAAGATGGCTACCGAAGAGTACTACGCAATGAAACTCAAAGCCAAAAATGCAGGAGTCTCGGCAAGTGAGATTGTAAGAAAGGCTATCCGTGATTGCCATATCAAGGCACGCCTTACCACCGAACAAGCGGACTATATCCGCAAGTTATGCGGTATGGCAAACAATCTCAATCAGCTCACTCGCAAGGCTCATCGCGAAGGCGTAAGGCTGCACTACGGGCAATGCCAACACCTGCTGCTTTCATTGGAAAACATTATAGACCATATCAGCCTATGATGGCAAAGATTGTAAAAGGCTCTGGAGCCAGAGGAATTGTAGATTATATCCTCGACAAGAAGAAACAAGCCACGCTCATAGATTGTCAAGGGGTACTGTTCAATGATAACAGCACGATAGCCAAAAGTTTTATTGCTCAATCAAGGCTTAATCCACGAGTAGATAAGTTCATCGGACATATCTCACTCAGCTTCTCAAAGCAGGATTTACCACGCTTAACGGATGAACTTATGATACAGATAAGCCGAGAATATATGGAGAAAATGGGCATTCGTGATACGCAATATATCATCGGACGGCACTACGATAAGGAGCATCCGCACGTTCATATAGCTTTTAATCGGGTGGATAATAACGGCATAACCATCAGCGACAGGAATGACCGCTACCGCAGTGAACGCATCTGCAAGGAGCTGACACGCAAATACGGGCTGTACTTCGCAAATGGTAAAGAACAGGTAAAAACGCACAGACTGAAAGAGCCTGACAAAACCCGTTACGAGATATACCAAGTTCTCAAACGGGATGTTGCACGATGCTCGGATTGGACTACACTGCTGAAGCGCTTGAAAGCCGAAGGAATAGATGTCCGCTTCAAGTATAAAGGTAATACTAATGAGGTACAAGGTATCATCTTTACCAAGAATGGCTACCACTTCAACGGTTCGAAGATAGACCGCAGTTTCAGTTATTCGAAGATTGACAAGGCTCTGAATGGTAACAATCAAGCGGAATATCAGCGACAATATGAACCACACCATATGCAGATAAGCCATTTCGACAACAAAGAATCTGAGCTTATCAGCGGTTCATTAGGCTTGTTGGACTTCACATCTTCGCCAGATGTGGATAGTCAGGAAGAGGCCGATTTCCGCCGCTTGATGCAGCAGAAAGCAAAGAAAAAGAAGACAAGAGGATTCAAACTCTAATCATTAACCACTTAAAAACAGAAGAAATATGCAGGAAAATAACTCAATTATTATCGCAATGTTGGAAGAGTTGCTGACCATCAGCAAAAGCCAACGTACGGAACAAACAGTAAATGCCAATGTTGATTTAACACCCGTTAAGGAGCTAATCGAGAATGGCAATCGGGAAAACAAGGAGTATTATGATGCTAAAACCAATAAACTCGCAGGTTTTGTTGTCAATGAATTTAGCAAGATAAACAAGCGAATGGATGGCATCAGTGAGCAGGAGCAACCCGACTTTGAGGGTGTAAAACAACAGCTTGCAGAGGCTATTGACAAGATGGATGAAATAAAGGTAAAGCACAACATTGACGAGAAACGACACTCGTTTGCTCTTTACACAAAGGAATCTTGGATTCTTTTGTCAATGATTGTCATGCTATTGGCATCAGGAGCATCAGCAATATACCACTTGTCAAGACCAAATATTCAGAGGGATGATGATGCACTCAAATATCGCTACATCAAGATGAAAGGTGATGCCTCGGCTGAGCAGATAGCCACATTGGAGGACATCTTTGAACTTAACCGCAATGCCGAAGCAATTGAGCAGATGCGTGAGGATGTAGAAACCTATGAAGAGGCCGTTCGTAAACAAGCCGCCCTTGCCGAGCAAGCACGTTTGAAAGAGCAGGCAGCAAGGGAACAGGAGAGCAAAGCCAAATCCATTAAGAACAAGCAGGATAATAGTAAGGTTAAACAAAATAAATCAAAACCCTGATTGTAATATGGCAACAGTAAAGATTAAGTTCCGACCATCAACGGTTGATGGAGGACAAGGCTCAATTTTCTATCAAGTAATCCATAATCGTGTAGCCCGTCAGCAAAAGACGGGCTACCGTCTCTACGGCTATGAGTGGAACAGCCACTCTTCAGAGGTAGTGTTACCCAAGTTCAACGAGAGCAGAAAACGCTATCTATCGGAGATTGGCGACAAAATCCGAATGGATGTCAAGCATTTCCAGAAGGTCATCGCTGATTTTGAACATAGCGGATGTGATTATACCGCTGATGATGTGATAGCGGAATTTGCATCGGACAACCCCGAAAATTTTCTCTTTCCATTTATGGAGGGCGTTATTGCCAATCTGAAAACATTGGGTAAGATACGCACATCGGAGACATACGCTGCGACCCTATGCAGTTTCAGACGCTTCCGAGAGGACAAGGATGTCCCATTGGATGATATGGATTCAGATATGATGATGGCATACGAGGCATATTTGAAGAATAACGGAGTGAGTCCAAACTCTTCATCATTCTATATGCGAAATCTCAGAGCAGTATATAATCGTGCCGTAGAGAAGGGACTTACCTCACAACGCTTCCCGTTCAAGCACGTCTATACGGGAGTGGATAAGACCGTCAAGCGAGCCGTACCTCTGAAAGTCATCAAGCGAATTAAGGAGATGGACTTCTCTATGAATCCGTCCTTTGACTTCGCCAGAGATATGTTCCTTATGAGCTTCTATACCCGAGGTATGTCATTCGTGGATATGGCATACCTGCGAAAAAAGGATTTGCAGAATGGTGTGCTTTCCTATCGCAGACGCAAGACCGGGCAACAACTGTTCATTAAATGGGAGAAATGTATGCAGGAGATTGTGGATAAGTACGATACTTCGCAATCCAATTACCTTTTGCCTATCATCAAGCCTTTCGGCGATATTGACGAGCGCAAGCAATATATCTATGCAGCCCATAATATCAACCGTTGCCTAAAAATCATCGGCAAGGAGTTGGGGTTATCCGTATCGCTCACTCTGTATGTTGCCCGTCACGCTTGGGCGAGCATCGCCAAGAGCAAGAATGTACCGCTCTCAGTAATCAGTGAGGGTATGGGACACGACTCGGAAGCCACCACACGCATCTATTTAGCATCATTAGACACCGTAGCCATTGACAAGGCGAACAGTATGATATTGAAATCTCTATAAGGAGGTATTGTTGAGCGAATGAGAAAATCTCTTGATAAGAGAAATGATTACCATTGCAAATTTACGAAGAATTATATAATCGTAACCAAAAAAGGAATTAAAAAAGCAGGTTGATTTTCATTTTGTTTTGCTCCACAAGTCTATTGTTGAGCAAATTCCAATGTGTCAACCTGCTAATAGACTCATTCATAGAATAGACCTACAATATGAATTGCTCTTATCAAGAGAGGTTTACTCTTTTGCTTCTTTATATAGAATTAAGAACTTGTAAACCTGACGATTGCCTACCCCAATTAAGTAACCCATAAAAATTGGCAACCAAAAATTGAAAGAGCAACGAGGAATTAGACACGAAACCAGAGAAAAGTATAGCGATGCAATTACCCTCTATGTAGAGACCGGTCTTTCCATAAAACAAATATGCGAGCAGACCGGGGTCGGCTTTTCCGCGTTCAGTTCTTACCTCTCCACTCATCACCGTGACCTAATCCTCAAACGACATAATCTTACAGAATTTAAGAATGTCAAACTTAGAGGAAAGAAAGGTCAAACTACTGCCGCCCATTACAAATACAAGGATGCCATTGCCGCTTGCGACAGTATGGAGTATATTGAATACAATATATCCCAGATAGCACGTATCTTCAACGTAGATTGTTCCTCTTTGGCAAGCCAACTTCGCAGACATTACCCCGATATCGTACCACGCAGAGAACAGGAACGCAGACGGATAGGAATAACCGTCAATCTGCAATATGGAGCACGCAAGTGGAGCAAGGAAGAGTATGCTACTGCCATTGAGATGTTGCAATCATCCGATAAAACCATTGAAGAGGTTGCAGAGGCTTGTAATGTATCCTACACGGGTTTGCGAGAACACATCTTAGCCTATTACCCACAAATTACCCGTAATAGGGAGGAGAAACGTATCCGTGCAACAGGTCAAAAGGTCAGAGGTATGCGTAACGGAAATTGGACTGTCTGTGAGCCAGACCGTGAAACTCTTGAAAAATATGAGAAAGCTATAGACCTGTATCGTACAACATCGAAGGATGTTAAGGATATAGTACGTATTGTTGGGGTAACTCTCGGTGGCTTCCGCTACCACTTGAGAACTTGGCATCCCGAACTGATGGTTCTTAGACGTGGCTTTGACGAAGGTATGGCATTGGAGCAAACCAAACGTTATAAAAAATCTTCTGCTGAGAAATATGCCAATGCAATCGAAAGATTACAGAATACCGATTTGCCAACGGCAAAGGTCGCAGCGGAATTTGGACTGAATCCCGAAACATTCAGGATGTATCTCAGGGAGCATCATCCCGAATTGGTTACAGCCCGTGGAATGATAAGGACATCTGACGGTAAGGTCGTTTCCAATCGTAGTGCAGAAAAGTATGCGGAGGCGCTACGCATCTATGCAACCACTTCCGAGTCCTTGAAATCCATTGCCAAACGGTTGGGACTTACCTATAATAGTGTAGGCGGTTTTATACGCCGTAACTATCCCGAAGCCATCGAAAAGCATAATTCGTTGCTTGCATCCAGTGAACAGATGTTTGCTGAAGGGATAGAAAAGTTGAAATCAGGGAACGCCACTATCCATGCCGTGATGGACGAGTGTGGCTACAATGAATATTTCAGAACTTACATAAAGAGCAAGTATCCCGAACTGCTTCATCGTAAGACGGAACGCAAGCAGATACTTAGGAAACAAAAGACGGCAGATAAATATGCGGCTGCTATCGAATGTCTGAAAAACGGCACAGATACGATGAAGGATATTGCTGAACGATTTGGACTTAACATCCATTCTTTCCGTAAATATCTCTATAAATATACTCCTGAAATTATAAAGTCAAGACACAATAAGCCGTAAGAGCCAAAAGAATAGGGCTGATGTTGAAGGTGCAGAGCAGAATAGATTGTTGAGCGAATGAAAGGTCTCTTTGGAAGAGAGAACTTATCTCTTTGGAAGAGAAATGATTACCGATGCAAAATTACACATTTTTCGGCAAATAGCACCAATTTACACTAAAAAATGTTATGCTCGATTCAGATTTTGTTTAGTGGCAATGTGGATTGTTGAGCAAATTATGTCGTGACTGTTCAAATAACCTACTCGTAATCAATAGCAGTATGTCGCATAAATCACTCTTCCAAAGAGAAGTGACCTATTATTCTGATTTATGCGCATTAAGAAATATTGTATAACACTGATTCTCTTGCTGTTTGGTGTAGGTATTGCGCATTCGCAAGAGAGACACACGGAAATCTGTATTGACTTCCGTGTGAACAGTACTGTCATAGACTCCGCCTATTCGGACAATGCCGCCCGTATGCAGGAGATGTTGGAGTTCCTACGAACTATACGCCAAGACAGTACAATCAACATCATTGAAGTATCCTTCTGCGGAGCAGCTTCTCCCGAAGGCAGTTATCAACTCAACCGCAAGTTGGCACAAGGTCGTCTCTCGGCACTTGAAAAGTTCATCCGCAGTGAGGTGGATATTCCCGACAGCCTTATTACCTATAATGACAGCTATATCCCGTGGGATTATCTCAAATCGCAGATTGAGGATTCGGGACTTATCCGTAAGGATGAAGTAATTGCCATCTTGGAGGAAGAAGCCCGATTGGTGGACTATCATCACCCGAATACGCATATCGACAACCGTGTCGTAAAATTGAGAGCATTGGACGGTGGTAAGGTATGGCAGCAGATGAACAATCTCTTCTTCGAGCAGATGAGAAATGCGTGTGCGGTATTCGTAACCTACAAGAAAGAGTTGCCACCCATACAAGTGCCTGTAATCGTGCCTGATACCATTAAGGTAGAGCCAATAGTTGAAGCCGTTGAAATTGTGCCCGACACAACGGCTATTATAGAAACGGTTATTCCCGAAGTGGAGGAATGGACACGCAAACTGCACGTCAAGACCAACGCCATAGGCTTGGGAATGGGCATTGCCAATGTCGCAGCGGAAATCGACTTGGCAAAGCACTGGTCGTTCACTTTGCCCGTCTATTATTCGGCTTGGGACTATTTCAAGACCACCATCAAGTTCAGAACATTCAGCGTACAGCCCGAGTTCCGCTATTGGCTGTCGGAAAACAACGATGGTTTCTTTGCAGGAGCACATTTCGGACTGGCTTATTACAATTTCGCCTTTGACGGTGATTACCGCTATCAGGACCACAATCGTGAAACACCCTCCATCGGTGGTGGTTTAAGTGTAGGCTATCGCTTGCCTATCAGCAGGAACAACCGCTGGTGGGTGGAGTTCTCACTCGGAGCAGGAGTATATTCAAATCACTACGACAAGTTCCACAATACTCCACGCACAAAAGACGGTCTGATGATAGAGAGCATCAAGAAGACCTATTGGGGTATCGACCAAGCAGCGGTATCGTTCTCCTATTCGTTTGACTTAAAGAAGAAAGGAGGCAAGCGATGAGAAAGATTCTATACCTTATTGTATGCTTGCCGATATTGTTTCTTTCGGCTTGTGATGTTCACGAATGGCCTGAAACGCCGGAGTTTGTAAAAATGCATCTTCGCCTCAATTATGAAACAGATATGACCGAATGGGAACATCTGTATGATGGGATATCGGTCATTGAGCAGGGATATGGCGAAACATACGACAATCATCGTGATTATGGAAAGATACGTTACATTGTCCGCACCTATCCCGTGTCGGAAAAGATGCGTACCACATCGGACTACACACAGGAGTTCGTATTCACGAAAGATATATCAGAGGGTTATGACCACGAAGTGACGCTCGACCTCTTGCCCGGCAGTTACAATGTGATGGTATGGTCGGATTTGGTGCAGACAAGCGGTGACAGCCATTTCCACAATGCCGACAACTTTGCGGAAATCAGACTACAAGGCGACCACAAGGGTAATAATGACTATCGGGATGCCTTCCGAGGCTCAAACAACATTTCCCTTGTAGCGGATATTATGGAGCATTTGCCCGATACATTGGATATTGCGATGCAGCGTCCTCTTGCCAAATTTGAGTTCGTAACAAACGATGTGGTGGAGTTTATAGACAAGGAATCTGTACGTGTCGCTTCGAAAGCCAACGGAAACAAGGCTGCATCAACAGATGATACCCAGACAAGAGCCGTAAACATCGAGGATTACAAGGTGGTGTTCTACTATGTAGGATTTATGCCCGATGCTTACAGTATGAATACCGACAAGCCTGTGGACTCCTCTACGGGAGTGATGTTTGAATCCACATTGAGAAAGCTCTCCGAATCGGAGGCAACGATGGGATTTGACTATGTGTTTGTGAACGGCAAGAAGTCGGCTGTAACCGTGCAGATAGGTATCTATGACAATGAGGGTACACAACTCTCCTTGACCGAGCCGATAGAGGTACCGCTCAAACGTAGCCACCATACCATAATGACAGGTATGTTCCTTATGTCGGAGGCTTCGGGAGGTGTAACCATCAATCCCGACTTTGACGGAGACCATAACCTTATTTTCCCATAACAGATAGACATAATGAAGAATCTACTACATAACATACAGATATTGGCGATGCTTGCCTTGACTATGATAGGCATACAATCCTGTTCGGATGAATTGCACGATGTGGGCGATGTTCAGGTGAGTTTCACAGCCACACTTCCAACTGACACCCGTACCCGTTCATTCGGTAAGGCGGAGCAAGTGAATACCCTTGTGGTCGGCATATTCAAAAAGGGTGTTGCCGATGTGCATACCAACAGCGGTGGCAGTTGGAACTATTATGAAATAGACCGCCAATCGTTCCCGATAAACGGCACTTCGGTTAATGTGCAGCTAACATTGGCTCAGGAACAGATATATAGTTTTGTCTTTTGGGCGTATGATAACAATCAGAACATCTACAATATAGATGATCTGACTGCCATTGAAATGAATACTCTGCCCAATCCGATTACATTCTCTGAGGCAGAAGCCACAGACGCTTTTTTTGCCACGATGGAAGATATTACCATTACAGGAGATTGCAGTTACCCTGTTGAACTTGTCCGCCCGTTGGCTCAAATCAATGTGGGTACTACAGGAACACCGATGCAAGCTACATTTACTGCAAGTGGTGCTCCCAAGACATTCCACCCATTCACCAATACCGTAAGTGGAGCAGCCGAATTTACTTGGAATATCAACGAGACCACAACTGAGACATTCTCGGCTGATGGTACGGAATATAACTACCTCGCTATGGGCTATGTATTTGCTCCGACCACAGCCACAAATATTTCTGCCAAATTGACTTTGACTGATGGCAATAACAGCAAAATGGTGGAATTTCCACAGGTAGAGATAGAGGCAAACCAAAGAAGCAACATCGCAGGAAATTTCACACCAGCAGAATAAGAGATTTTCAATATAAGTATAACCCTAATAACGAGTTAAAAGCCGAACAGAAAAGAACAAACAAGCTAACACCGCAAAGGTGAGGAACAGTTCCGAGACCTTTACCCTGCATCAGCAGGAAACGACAGATTGATGATAATACTCGGTTCTGCCTATGCAGAACAGCCCTCGACAATGAGTGCGACATTCACAAGGGATGTGGCAAGCATTAAGAAACAAGAAAATCAAAATAACTATTTGTATAACAATTAAATTTTTCAAAGATGAACAAGAAATTATTCTTAGGTATGTTCGCGACAGCAGGTATGTTGCTCGCAACATCGTGTTCGAATGACGAACTGGATGTAGTTCAGTCAGGAAATGAGGCGCAGGTGACGTTCTCGCTTGCAGCCGAAGGTGGTATCGCTACCCGTGCTATCAGTGATGGTACAGGTGCAGATTTATTGTACTATGCTATCTTCGATGCAGACGGAAAATTGATTACAACTATTGCAGGCTCTACAAACGGCTTGTTGACAAAGCCAAAAGCTTTTCCTAATGGAAGTAAGCAAGATGCAGTAGAAGTGACATTGGCAAAGGGACAGGAGTACACAGCCGTATTTTGGGCACAAGATGCAAGCTGCAATGCTTACACAGTTACTGCAGAACCTGACGGACTAAAAGTTGCCGTAGATTATGAGGGTGACAATAACGATGAGACTCGTGACGCATTCTTCAAGGCTGAAACTTTCAAGGTAACAGGCAATACAGAAATTGATGTTGTATTGAAGCGTCCTTTTGCTCAAATCAATGTGGGTGTAACAGAAGCTGATTGGAAAGCAGCAGTAGAATCAGGTATAGAAATTACCGCGTCAAAGGTTGTCATCAAGAATGCTGCTACTTCTATCAACTTGCTCGATGGTACTGTAAAAGGCGAACAGGCAGTTGAATATGATTTTGCAGCAATCCCTACAGACCCTGCAATTTTGGAAGTTGATGTGGATAGAGATGGTACTATTCAGGAAAACGAGAAGTACAAGTATCTTTCTATGAGCTATATTTTGACTGATAACGATGAAAAGAGAACTACTTTGGAAGCAGATGGTCTGCAGTTTACATTTAAGTCAGGTGGTGAAGACATCGTTTTCGATGAAGGTTTACATGCAGTTCCCGTACAACGTAATTGGAGAACAAATATTCTTGGTAAACTTCTGACGGGCGATATTCAATTCAATATTGTTATTGATGAAAGATTCGATGATGATTATAATTATCCTGAATTTGAAGAGGTTACAAATGGAGTTAAATATGATGCAGCGACCAAGACCTATTATCTCTACTCAGTAGATGGTCTTAACTGGTTATCAACAGAAAGTAATACCAATAGCAACCAATTCTCTGGTTATACAGTGAAATTGACTTCTGATGTTGATATGAAAAATGTTGCTTGGACTCCTATCGGTACAACCAAAACATTCATGGGAACTTTCGATGGTGGTAATAAGACAATAAGTAATTTGACTGTAAAGGTTACTGATGATGAAAATTCTGCTGGCTTGTTTGGTAATGTAATTGGTAACATTAAGAATGTAAAATTGTCTAATGTTAATATATCTGGACATTACAAAGCAGGTGCAGTCGTAGGTTCTATCTATGGTAATATTGAGAATTGTCATGTAGATGGTGGTAAGATTCTCTCAACTCCTAACAGCCAGAAAAATAATGCTAATAACGTTGGTGGTATCGTTGGATATGTTTCTGAGAATAGCAAAACGGGCTATTCTGTTACAAACTGTACTGTAAACAACCTTGATATAACAGCCTACAGAAGTGTTGGTGGTATAGCAGGACGCTTAATGACTGGTGCTAAAGTTGAAAACTGCGTAGTTAATAATACTAATGTAATTGCAGATATGATTGCTGAATATGCAGATACAGGTAAGGAATCAGCTGCTGGTGCAGTTGTGGGTGATAACAGACCAAACGCAGATCTTTCTTCAAATACTACTAACAATGTAACTGTAAATGTTTATACTGTAGAAAATAATATTGCAACAGTAGGTACTGCTAATGGCGTAAATTATGCTCTTAGTCAAGGATATACAACTGTATTTGCTGAAGATGTAGCCGCTCCTCTTGCAAATAGTGCTATTTATGGAACACCTGTTGCTGTAGTTATGAAAGAAGGTGGTGTTCTTGATGGCAATGGATTCTCTTTGGATATTGAAAATCCTCAATACAATGGTTATGCTGTTGAAACATATGGAGGTACAATCAAGAATTTAACAATTGACACCCCTGTCGGTCGTGGTATTGTTATTTCATCGCCTAAACAAGATATTTATATTGATAATGTAGTTGTTGATGGTCCTGGTTATGCAATCAATACTACTGAGCATAATGGGAAGAATCTGATAGTGACAAACTCTACAGTGAAAGGGTGGACAAGTCTTGCAGGTCTTGATGCCGTTTCATTCACAAAATGTAATTTTGGAGAGAACTCATCTAAATATTGGCAAAACAATGGCTATGACCAAGACTATGACCGTCTTATCCGCCCATATGTTTCTACAACTTTTACTGAATGTGTATTTGAAAAAGGTTACTATTTAGACTTATCAGCTCTTGCTGCAAATGCAAAGATTACACTTAAAGATTGCGTATGTGGTGAGGTAGAAATCACAGCAGAAAATTATAATACATATATAAGTGTTGAGCTTCCAGCTAACAGAACATTGACAGACTGTGTGGCTTTTGAATAATGAGGCACAATAGAGAAGATTAAGAAACTCTATCATTTCCTTGATAGATATTTACATATAAGACGATTGAGACCTGCCGTTCGTGAGAATAGCAGGTCTCATTCATATATTAGCATAGCTCTTTAGATGAGATATGACGCCCGATGCTTCCAAATGATAGCAGTATGCTAATTTCACTCTCTTTTCGCTGGCATAGACTCTCCAACACCTTTTGCCTTATCCTGCTCGCTTCATAGGTGTTCAATCTAAACGCAAGTGTAATGACCACTTCAAGGTTGTAGAATGTTGCCCAACTTTTAGGTGTAGCCAAATCACATCGTTGGGTGCTTACAGAACAAAGTGTTCCACTCTTGTATATTGCTTTTATGGCAGCTCGGAGTGTCGGGGCTATCACCCCGTACAACTCCACCAATTCCATTTCGGACATCCAAACATTACCGCTTGGAATATTTACCTTGCCATTTTCGCTGATTGTTATAATTGCTCGTTCCATAGTTACATTGCTATTGAGATTTCACTAAACGATTGATTAAGTCGGTTGCCGAACATAGTCAAATCCTTGTCGATTTTCTCGGTGGTAATCTTGGCATACTTCTGTGTTGTGGTAATGTTCGTATGCCCCAACACTCGACTTACACTCTCAATAGGAACACCCTTGCTGAGAGCCAATGTCGCGAACCCATGGCGAGTGCAGTGGAAGGAAATATCCTTTGAGATACCGCACTCTTTTATCATCTTTTTCAGTGGTTTACAGATGTTCCAATAGTTCAGATTAGGGAATACCAATTTATTCTCTTGGAATCTCTCGTAACGCTTGATTATCTGCAATGGAATATCCAACAACTTCACTTGGAAATTGACCTTTGTTTTGTGTCTCTTGGATAGGATCCACTTCTCTCCATTTATCTCTATAATATCATCGGTGGTCAGTTCCTTAATATCCACGAATGACAAGGCGGTGAAACTTGCGAATACGAACAAGTCTCGGATATAAGCCAACTTCTTATCCGCAAACTCATGTGTCATTACAGCCTTGATTTCATCTTCGGTCAAGTATTGACGCTCCTTGATATTCTGATTAACCCGATACTGAGCAAATGGATTTCTTGGTGTCAGTCCATTGTAATGAGCCTTAGAAACAATTGTCTTTAACCACATACAATGCGACCACACACTGCCATTGTGTAGTCCTGCATCGGTGGAGAGATAGATTTCATACTCCTTTATAAAGTCGGGAGTAAGTTCAAGCATAGAAAAATCACTGCGCTTATAGCACTTCTTGATGAATGCTGCTAAATGATTTCGTGACCTTACACGCACCTTGTAGGAACTTGCTGCACGGTCTATGCCGATACGCTTCTTGAAACTCTCGTTGTCCTTATCAAATGCACCGAGCAGTGTTTCGTACTCCGTTCCAATACCCTGATAGGCATTGCGTACCATTTCGGCAGTAACATAGGCTTCTCTATCCGAAATGCGCTGATAATGCTTGATTATTTGAGCCTTGATGTTATCCAAAGCCAAATTGATGTCCCGTGCCTCCTTGCTCTTACCTTTTGCCCGATTGCCTTTGGCATCCCACATTGTTTTTACAATGGTCAGTTTGCAGCTGAATTGAGCCACCGAGCCATTGATTGTAACTCGTCCCATAATGGGGACAATACCGTTTTTCTCCTTGCTTCCGTTCACATAGAACAGCACCTTAAATGTACTTCGCATAATCCAATTCTTTTTGGTTACAAAATTAGTTATCAGCGAGTTGTACACCGTTATGCAGAATATGGCAGAGAGTAGAAATAGACTCCAACGACCTATAAACTCCCCTCGTTATCGGGTAATGATTTGAAAACCGTCCGCCCTCATTACCTTTCATTTCCTTGCACTTTTGCATCGGCGAGGCTTTCATCATAAGTCCTCATAAGTCATTGAACACCAGTGCTGCCATCATTATTTCCCCTCATTCGTTAGATTTTTCCAGAGATATTGAGTAAACTTGAAAAAATAGGAATCACAAGATCATTTATAATGCCTTCTTTGGATAGTTTGTGTAAGGATATTGTCGATATTCATGATTTAAGGTATCCGTACGCAATAAAATAAGACTAGGTATATTCAATATGCAATCAAGATTAAGAGTTCTTCAAGTCTTAAAATTATTCTTATATTGTTTGTTAGATAGAGACATCGATTATAACTAATCTACGTAAAATTTCTACTGACAATCCTTGTTAGTGCTTTGTGAATACCCGGAAACTGCTTTGTGGCGGTTATCGGGTATTTTATTGCCAACCAATTAATACCAAAATATCATGAGCTTAAACGAATTAAGAAATAAAGCCTACCGTAACGCAGTAACGCACGGTTTCCATGATAAGGAACTGAGTAATGAACACTGCTTTTGCCTTATCATCAGCGAGCTTATGGAAGCAGTGGAAGCGGACCGAAAAGGGAAACATGCCGACAGGGAATCTTTCAAGTCTTCTTATGAGGATGAAGAACCGCACGATGATGTCAATTTCAAGTATTGTTTTGAAAAATATATCAAAGGAACGGTGGAGGAAGAATTAGCTGATGTTGTGATACGCTGTCTTGACCTTGCTGGGCTGCGCGGCTGGGATTTGCAAGATACGTTGGATAATGTGGATGAACTCAATGACGTTTCAGACTTTTTCCAAGAACACACATTTGTAGAGATAGTTTTTGATATTTGCACCGGAACAATTATATCCGAATCTACAAGGTCGGTTAAAGGAGTGATTCTTGATGTATGGCAATACTGTCTTTGGAAAGGAATAGATATTGAGTGGTTCATTGAACAGAAGATGAGATACAATGAATTAAGACCTATGTTGAACGGGAAAAAGTATTGAATATGAAAACAATATTATTTACAATTATATGTATTATCGCCCTATTATGGGTTGGAGATCTCACAATTACATTTAAGCCGTTTTCTATATCACTTCCCGGTTGGTATAAGCCTGTAGGTATCCTTCTATTTTTTCTGTCAATGGCGGTATATATCACAGGGGATTATACCAAAGGGTATAAACAAGGTTTCGATGATGGAGTAAAGGAATGTATTGAAATACTTAAAAAGAAAAATCCATGAGCAAACTATATAAAGTAATCATTTTCGGGGAATCATTCTTAATCGGGTGGTTCCCTTTTTCTTCACACTGGTACAACAAGCTAAAGATAATCAAATGATAGTACGTCATTTTATAAGAGTTCCGGTTGGAAGTACTGTCTATTGCGACAATCAGCCGGTTAAAATACTGGAGAAAGGATATGCCCTTGCTCTATGTGATGTCAATGGGAAACGGGTATATATCACCTGCTATGATTTGGAAAAGAAACCATTCGTCAGCACGAATGGGGGAGAATGAAAAAGAGCCAACCCACGCACGACCATGAATCAGCTCTTCCTTACACGATTATGATGCAAATATACTATTTACTTTTAAAATAATCGTGTTATGGAACTGGATTTTAACAAAATAATTCGTCTTAAAAAGATTCGTATTGAGAAGTCTGAACTTTCGGAAGAAGAAAACGCTTTGACTGAACCGGTTTTAAAAGACAAGAGCCTTATCCATGAAATCTATAAAATATTTGTTGAAGTGCTGAATGAAAGAGGATGTCCCCCAAACATTGATAGTGTTACCCAGCGGAAGAAGTTCATCTTCATTATCCTGTACCTGTTTTCTCCAAGTTCGCTTGCCGGTGGGAAAATGACAGCTGGGTTACGCGAAGAGATGTCAAGGGTACTTGGGGTTCAGTCCAAGAGTACAATTTCCGACAACTGCGCAGATGTCGTGTTTCTCTATCAGAATTATGGGGATTTCAGCGGGGATATAGAGTATCTTTATACCGAAATCGTAAATCGGTTAAGAATTAAAGGGCTAATCAATTAGTTGTGACTTGCTTTCATTTTAGTAGATTTGTATGGTTGCAATAAAGCCGGAGTTTAGTGCTCCGGCTCTAATAATTTATATATTCGAGTTCTACATTTGTTTTCAAAAATAGCGCGGTCTTTTATATATGAAGAATACAAATTTGTAGTTTTTTCGCGAGCGTTAGTATATATTTCCTGTCTTTCTTGAAAAACTTTTTTCATTATATCTCTCTTGGCTGTTGTATTTTCGTATACCTCTTTTCTTCTTAACTCAATTTCTATATTTTTTATCATTATTTCCCCATAGGCTTTTTGTATTATATATATTTGATTTACAGTGTATTTTATTAAATTTATAGCTTCTATTTTAAGTTCATCATCTTCTATGTAAAGATTAAAAAGAGCTTGAGCGCATTTCAGGGCATAATGAGCATTGTCCATATTCTCCATTTCTCGTTCTATAGCTTTATTATCGGTAATTTTCGTAGGAGTTTTAAATATAGAGCTTTCCAAATTATACAAACTTTTTACAAATTCTATGATTGCGTTTCTTTCTTCTGAAATGATTCCATATTGTACATTTGTGAATAATGTTAATTTAGCTTTCAATTTTTCTGTTTCAATAGTAAAGGTATTTTTTACAGATTCAATTTCTTTAGTGATTTCTCCTATATCTTCTTTAGTGGCAAGATTTTTTCCTTTTTCAGTTTCATAAGATTTCTGTTTGGCTATGTATCTCCAAAATAAAAATTGGGTTAATCCTATAGCGAAAGTACAAATACTAATAAGTGAATTTGTATCTATCCAATCCATACCTATTCTCCTTTCTCTATTCTAATTTTCTCTACAATTTGTTCCAGTTCTTCTATGGTACTGGCTTTATAGAAGTCTCCTTTGTGCTGGATAAGGGCAGTGAGTTCGTTATCTTCTCCTTTATAAGTGGAAGAGTTATTTGTTTCGTCTCGGAAGAAGTCAACTATATTGCAATCAATGGCATCGGCTATCTCTTTCAACTTTTTGTAGGTGGGATTTCCTTGTAAGGTAAGAGTAAGAGTTACTCTATTTACACCCATCTTTTTTGCTACATCCTGAATGGTGTAGCCCTTTTCTTTAATGATGCTTTTTATATCCATTTCAAATGTATATTATAATAAACGGAACAAATATAATATGATAAAATCAATAATGCAATAAAAGTAGCTATTTATTGCATCAAGAAGATTGATTTATTAATAAATATGTAATTGTATACCCTTACAATTATATGTTTGCTAATGTTTATTAAATAGCTACATTTTTATCTTTGTTCTATTTGAAGTGTAGTTATAAACCCATACATTTGCATCATCAGAAGCAAAGTAATAACAATTAAAAGATATACGATAATGAAAGCAACAGATATTAAAATGTACATCAGTACATTGTCTATTATCAAAAAAGGTCAAGAAATTGAATGTGGCGACTTTTTAGGTGGTAGAAAGGTAAATGCCAGTCAAGAAGATGCCTTGAATAGCATGAAAAATGCTGTATATATGTATTTGTTTGCATCTATCATGAAGAAGGATAAGGTTACAAAACAATGGCATTCACAATAACCGCTTGCAATTCTGCTGTTTATGATAACAGCATGAAGACAGAGGTTGTATGTAAGGTTGGTTATAAAGAAATGATACAGCTTATCAAAGATGGGTATAGAAGTCCACTATTTGATACTCGCAAGCTGAAATTATTGGTAGATATGAGACTTAAAGAGCTAAAGATAGCATAATAACCAGCAGGGCGAAAGCCCTGCGCAATATAGAAGAACATGAAAGAAAATACATTTTTAAAAGCAGTTATAGAAAAACCGTTATTGAATAATGAACCAGAGGTTTTACACCTTTTCGTTCAAATTATCAATGAAATCACTTCTTGTATGTCAGAAGACGAGTTAAAGGGCTGTATGAACTCTTTAACAGTACAATACCCTTACTTTAAACTGTTTTTCGATTATGGTTTCAGACATAATCACATGTGGGTGAAAGAATCAGGTTCTTTGGAAAGATTGATATTGGTTGAGTTCTAATCCGGTAACTTTCGAGCTACCACAATATACACGATTATGAAAGCAGATTTAGTTTTAGTTATCAGCCCTGAAGCCCCACTGATGAAGCAATTGGGCAAAGTATTAGGTAGGTTGTGCTCTATGTGTGACTTTTCTACCATAGAAAGAGGCGAAAAGTATGTCACGATACGGCATGATGAAACAGGGCTTGTGGTGGCTTATACGAGTGAAAAAAGATTGAATGTGAAACATTAAATATTGATTATTATGGGTGAAATAGCAGATAGTTTGATAAGCGGTGAATTTGATTTTATCACCGGTGAGTATTTAGGTGAAGCGGTTGGTTATCCAAGAACGCACGCTTATGACAGACATGAATACATGCCACCAGTTGAAAAGAAGCCTACCAGCAAGGCAAATGTCTGTATAACTAACATGTGTAAGGACAGAGGTTTCAGTAACCGTGAAAAGATTGAATTAGTAGCCAAATTCTTGTATAGCAAAGGTTACAAACAATTGCCTAACCTATTCCATCAGTATAAAATCATTCACAGCCAGTACAAGAATAATTTTAGAAAGTTTTTGGTTGAACAAGTAAAGCAAAGAAAGGATGAATAATATATTCACAATATGCTATTCAGAAGAAGAAGCAAATGAAATAGGCCACTTCATTTTGAGTAGAGGATACGAGGGTATTCAAAATGATAGCTATAGATATTGCCGTGAAGCGATTTGGTGGGCTTTCAAACAAGCTAAAAGGCATCATTCAAATTGCATCTACGTTGGCGTTGCAGGTTGCCAAATGACTGTATCAAAATCAAAGCGAGGTCTTAGACGAAACGGTCTTAAATACATAGAGAAAAGGCGAATGTTTTACAAATTACTAAGTAAGTATTGATAAATAATTATGAACTCAATTAACGACGAAAGAGGTTGCAGCGTATGCCAACCCGGCAAAGAGAATTACACCACCTACAACACCAGGTTGAGAGGTAAAAGAGTGAGAATGTACCAGTACGATTATCGTACTGAAAGTGGTGAACTTTTTTCTTGTTGTGCACCTACCTTAGAGGCGTGTAGAGAAAGACGGGATAAATGGCTTAGTTCACGACAATAAACCGATTGTCGTGTATAACGATTGAAGATATTTCGTTATCTTTGGTTGTGGTAGTACCTTTGGGGTACAACCTTTTATGGTATAATTTTTTATAACGATATAGTAATATGAAGATTAGTTATAATGGGCAAGAGATAGAAGCGTATTCGCTTGTAATGACAAAAGAAAATGCCTTGGCTATTTTAAATGGCAAAAAAGACATAGAAACACGTATGCTTAGTACAAAATACGAAAAAATGTTCACGGATTTTGCGCAAGTTGACGAGAATGAGAAATTAAGAAAATCGGGGCATGAAGATGAATGCAAGCCTGTCTTAAGAACTGATATAGAGGCTATCCATTTTTATAGTACTGGTGCACCATGGACACTTGATGTTGCCATTGATGAAATTGGTATAGGTGAAGTAACAGAAGAAGGTATAAAATTCATGCACGATGAATTTGATTTTCACGATTTTGATGAACAATTAAAAGAGTTCAAGAAGAATCCACCGAAAGAGCTACCATTATTTTACTATTTACATATTTGTGAAATCATAAGTCATTCAGGTTTGAAATAATATAAGCCATTTCGGTGGCTTTGTTTGTTGGTAAAAAGATTGTTTAATTAAAAAATTAAGATTATGCCAGAAACGTATGCAACGGATGCAAGTGGTCGAAAGTATCGTACTCGAAAAGATTATGAAGCAGGTCGTTTTCAGTCTACCGGTAGAAATGCAGCTCAAAGAGCAAGAATTAACCGCCGTATAGGAGGCAGAGTTGTCTAATGAAGAAAGCGATAGATATAATTAAAGCTGTCGCAAAGAAGACTGACAGGGTTATATTGTTTCACTCGGCATCGGGCAAGGACAGTATAGCCCTTTTAGACCTAATATCACCTTATTTCAAAGAGATCGTTTGCGTCTATATGTATGTCGTTAAAGACTTATCTCACATTAATCGGTATATAAATTACGCTTGTAAGAAGTACCCTAATATGAAATATATTCAAATTCCGCACTTTGCTCTTTATTCATACAGGCGCATTGGATATATGGGATGTGTCAAAAATGAGAAGCAAAAGTTGTACAATATGGCTCAACTTACCGATATAGTAAGGGAGAAATATAATATTGAATGGGCTTTCTTTGGTTTCAAGCAATCTGATTCGATGAATCGACGTTTAATGTTACGCACATACGATATGAATGGAATCAATGAAGCACAAAAGAAGTGCTATCCATTATCGGAATATCGGAATAAAGATGTATTGGAGTACATTAGTCGAAAAAGTCTAATCAACCCCGAATCATACGGAGGGAAACATCAGTCATCTGGTACTGACATAACGGATATTAATTACTTGTTATTTCTTCGTTATAAATATCCATGTGATTTAAAAAAAGTTATAAATGAATATCCATTGGTAGAACGGAAATTGTTTGAATATGACTATGAAAGAATTAAAACAAAGTGAAACAAGGGTTATAAAACGCTTCCAAATAAACCTTAATCCGATTAATCCTAAAAGGCATTCGGACGAGAAGGTAAAACTGCAAAAGAAAAATTTGCAGAAAGTTGGTTTTCTTGGTGGTATTGTATGGAATGAGAAATCAGGAAATCTGATTGACGGGCATCGGAGAATTAAAGCAATGGATTTGTATTACAAATATGATGGTACTCCAAGCACTGATTATGACGTAAAGGTAGAGGTTGTGAATTTAGATGATAAAGTTGAAAAGGAACAGCTTACATATATGGCAGTAGGGAATACAAAACCTGATATAGACCTTATAGCTGGTTATATCTCTGATATAGATTATACGGATGTTGGATTGGATATTGGAGAACTCAACGATATTCTTTCTATAAATACAGCTATTCCTCCTTTGTCTGATTCTTTGGATGATTTATTATCCTCTGTATCATCGTTTGATGAAATAGAAACTCAACCTACGGATGAAAAAACATACGAGGAGAAAAAAGAACACATGAAAGCTGTTAAGCAGCAAGTAAGAGATTCGGCAATAGAAAGACAACAAAACGAGGAGGCGTATATAATGCTGTCGTTTTCTTCTTATGAAGCTAAGGAAGATTTTTGCGATTTGCTTGGTATTAGTACAGATGACAAGTTCGCTAAAGGAGAAGATGTATTGAAAATGATTAAGTGACGAAAGTAACAGATACGTGCGCCCGTGTGCAAGAATATGGGAAAGAAACCAAAAATAGAAGATTTTAGGAAGATTCTCCGTAAATCCGGTGGGAATCTGACTAAGGTGGCCGCTATTTTCAAAGTGGCTCGGAAAACTATATACCAATGGGCGAAAGACGATGTGGAGTTTAAGGATGCTATATCGGATGAGCGTGGGGCTTTAGTTGACGAATGCTTGGTTTCTGCCCGTGTCCTAGCATTGGGTATTCCCGAAAAGGATGAAAAAGGAAATTTTATTGGTTGGCGTGAACGTCCAGATGGTTATATGATTCGTTATTTGCTTTCTACATTAGGAAGAAAAGAAGGGTTTGGTGAAGAGTCAGAAGACGCTGATATTCCAACAGACATAGAGCATGGCATCAACATTGATTCTTGGATTAAAGACAAGCTGAAATGATAGTACCTCAAGAAATATATCATCCATTGTACGAGGATAAGGAAAAGTTCATAATTCTTATCACCGGTGGGCGTGGCTCAGGTAAGTCTTTCAATGCTTCCACCTTCATTGAGCGGTTGACCTTTGAAATGACTCCCGTAGAGAAAATTGTTCATCAGATTCTTTACACCCGTTACACGATGGTTTCTGCCGGTATGTCTATCATCCCCGAAATGATGGAGAAGATAGAGCTGGACGGTACCACGAAATATTTCAAGACCACAAAGACGGACATAGTCAATAAGATGACTAAGAGCCGTATTATGTTCCGGGGTATCAAGACTTCTTCAGGAAATCAGACAGCAAAACTGAAATCCATTCAAGGCATTACGACTTTCGTCTGCGATGAAGCGGAAGAATGGACAAGCGAAGATGAGTTCGATAAAATAATGCTCTCCATTCGCAAGAAGGGTATTCAGAACCGGATTATCATTATAATGAACCCATGCGATTCCAATCACTTCATTTACAAGAAGTACATTGAGAAAACTCACAAGCTGGTAGAGATTGACGGTGTGCAGGTTCAGATTTCCACTCATCCGAATGTGCTCCATATCCATACTACGTATTTTGATAACTTGGATAACCTTTCTCCTGAGTTCCTGAAAGAGGTGGAAGATATGAAGGTGAGTAATCCTGAAAAGTATGCTCATGTGGTTATCGGCCGTTGGGCAGACGTGGCGGAAGGTGCTGTGTTCAAGAAGTGGGGAATTGTTGACGAGTTCCCGGCTTGGGCAAAGAAAGTTGCTTTCGGGCAAGACTTCGGTTATACGCATGACCCGTCTGCTTCCATTCGTTGTGGTATCGTTGATAACGCCCTTTACTTGGATGAAGTGGATTACCGTACTGGATTGCTTTCTTCTGACATCATCAAGACTCTTCGCCCATGGGGTTTGAAAGTCATAGCTGATAGTGCTGACCCTCGATTGATTCAAGAGATACACAACGGAGGAATCAAGATATATGCCGTAGAGAAAGGTGCAGGCTCTATCAATGCCGGAATTGACAAAATGAAAGATATGGAGATTTATATAACCAAACGCTCATACAACTTGCAAAGCGAGTTCAGAAAGTATGTTTGGGCAAAGGATAAGGACGGGAACTATATCAACGAACCGGAAGACCATGACAATCACGGAATAGATGCTGTACGTTACTATGTATTGGGTGAGCTTCTTGGTAAAATTCAGAAGCCGAAAGATTTAACAGGAATATTCACGCATTAAAAATATAAACTATGCCATTGAATTTAGAAGAAATATTAGCATTGCCTGACATCGGGCAGAAGATAAACTACCTGAAGAAAGGTAGGAAGACTGAACTTCCCGACCGTTGCAAACTTTGGGATGATTGGAATTCGGAACGACATGAAATCATGGTTGACAAAAAGAAGTATCCGGACAGAAAGGTTCTTGAAAAAGAAGCTGAGAAACACTTCGATGAAAAAACTGGTAAGACTTATGAAATCGAAGCAAAGTATAAGACTGAACCGGTGAACCGTATCTCCATTCCATTGGAACAAGATATAGTGAACATTCAAACAGCTTTCACGGTCGGCACAGAACCGTCTATGGATTGCACTCCGACTGATGATGATGAAAAGAAGCTGCTGGATGCGGTCAAAGCTGTATTCAAGTCCAACAAAATCAAATATCAGAACAAGAAGATTGTCCGTGCCTGGCTTTCCGAACAAGAAGCGGCAGAATATTGGTATGTTACCGATGATGATTCGTTTTGGGCGAAGTTCTGGAAGAAAGTTAAGACTTCCTTCGGGGGGAAGGTAAAGCCCACCAAGAAACTGAAAAGCGTGTTATGGTCTCCATTCAGAGGTGATAAGCTATACCCGTTCTTCAACGACGAAGGTAAAATGATTGCTTTCTCACGTGAGTACAAGAAGAAGCTCATGGATGATTCGGAGGTCATCTGCTTTATGACTATCACGGACAAAATGGTTTATCAATGGGATTTGTCTAAAGGGTATGAAGAAAGAACGCCTTTTGCTCATGGATTCCCAAAACTACCGGTTCTCTATGCTTATCGTCCAGAACCTTATTGCAAGAAGATAAAGACATTCCGTGTCCGGCTGGAAAAACTGTTATCCAATTATGCTGATTGCATCGATTATCATTTCTTCCCATTGCTGAAGCTAATTGGAGATGTAGAGGGTTTCATGGGTAAGGTTAAGGATAGAATGGTCAAACTTACAGGTGAAGGTGCGGATGCCCAGTATCTGACGTGGAACCAAGCAAATGATACCGTAAAATTTGAGGTAGAAACCCTCTTTGAGAAAGCATATTCTATGACGAATACACCACAAATCAGTTTTGAAATGTTGAGTGGTGCTGGAAATGCTTTGTCGGGAGTGGCTTTCGATTACGTGTTTCTTTCGACACATTTGCAAGTTCAAAATCATGCCGAGGTGATAGGTGAGTTCTTGCAAAGGCGTGTGAACTTCATAGTCTCTGCTTTAGGTTCTATAAATCCATCTGAATTTAACAAAGCATCTGAAACGATAGATATTAGTACAGAAGTTGTTCCGTATCGCCTTGACAATTTAGAAGATAAAGTTAATGTAGCTGTAAAAGCTGTGTCAGGTGGTGTATGGTCGCAACGACATGGGGTAATGTTTGCTGGAAATATTGACCGCATCGAAGAAGAAATTTCAGAAATAAAAGAAGAACAAGAAGAAAAGAGAAAAGCTGAAATGCAGAAACAAGCCATAAAGAGAGGGGAGTGAAATCACTCCTCTTTGTAGCTCCATTGATAGCCCTTGTGCTTCTTTATTTTCCCATTACAACACATTGAAATGCCCGAATGGTGCGCACCAGTTGTGCGTGCCGCTTCATTCAAACTATCAAATGAATTTATAATTTTGCCGTCTTTTAATTGTAGAACAGCTCGTGAATTATGGTGGTTTTTGCCAGTCTTTTGCTTTCTACCAAGAACCCTATATGCGTGTAGTAAGTTTTCACCATCAGTAACCCATTCAAGATTGGCAACGCAATTATTGGTTTTATCACCGTCTATGTGGTTTACTTGTGGTAGGTTTTGCGGGTTAGTTATAAAAGCATTTGCGACCAAGCGATGAACTTTAAATATACGCTTTCTGCACCATACATTCAAATACCCCTTTTTGCTTTTTATGGGTATTAAAATGCGTCCATCTCTAAACCAATATCCTTTACCGTTCCAGCATTTCTTTGGCAAGGATTTTACCCTACCTAAATTTGATACTTGATAATCGCCTTCGTACCCTTCAATGTCTTTCCAAATTTCATCCATATTCTTTTGCTTTAAAGTTAAATAAATAAAAGGCTGCCTTTAAAGTCGCGCGAAGACTGCCTTTGGATAATCGTGTTATGCTCTATCGGGTATCAGACTATATACACCGTTTACGGCACTTTCGCCAATCATCTTACTGATAGCATCCATACACTCATAGATACCATGATTGAAAGTATTACCTTCTTCAATGTATTCTCTACCGCTTTCTTTAGCTATGATAGTTGTTTGTTCATCAAAGACTACACTTGCCTCTCTCAACTTGATTAACGCGTTCATTAGGTCTAAATTAACCTTGATTTCATTTGTTGCCATAATTATGCGATTTTAATAAGGTTACACTTTTTGAAACAACGCCACTCTTCTTTTTCAGTGTCAAAGTACACTTGGCAATTATCAGCCGTTTTCTTAGTACCTTTTGTTTCTGGTACTCTGTTTTCCAAGAGAGTGCCAAAGGCTTGACGTAACGTGCCATCGGTTTTCTTGAAGTAGAACCTATCTCCACTTTCAAAGCTGCTTTGAGCTTTAAATTAGCCCATGCGCATTTTAATGCCTCACTCATTGAATAACCGTTCTTGCGAACAAAAGACCATGCCATTTGCATCACCTCTTTCATCTGACTTCTAAATTTTGTGCTCATACTACTTATATTTTATGTGTTATATAATATATTCTATTTTTATATGTGCAAATATAGACTGTATTATATAATTAGCAATAATATCACTGTTAATAAAATGCAATATGATATATTTTTATAGATTGAAATTAGATTATAATATATAATGTGTATATTTGTATCTGAAATCAAACTTATAATATATTATATATGGATTTACGAGTGAAGGAAGTATGTAAAGAGAAAGGAGTAACTCTTGCAGAGGTAGCATCTAAAATAGGTGTGGCTCAAGCAAGCCTTTCTAAAATGTTGGGAGGTAACCCTACTATTGGTACATTGGAAAAGATTGCTGATGCTTTGGGTGTTCCGGTAACTGAACTATTTGAGAAGTCAAACACCGGAGATATAGTAGGCTTCGTGAAGGTAGGAGATACCGTGCATGAAGTAAAGTCTGCGGAGGATGTGAAGAATTTAGCTGGAAAATTGTAACAAATTAAATATTAAAGATATGAAATGTCCACATTGTCAGGTAGAAGTAAATGTAGATTTCTCAGAAAAATACATAGGAAAATATGGAAATATTTTTTATAGTCTATTCTATATGAGATGTCCAAATAGTGAATGTGATAAGCCTATTGTACTTTTGGGACAGGCAAACAATGCTAATCAATACCGTGACGGTACAATATCTATAAAAGAACAACATTCCTGTAATTTTAAACAACTATTCCCTGTAGGAAGCGGTAGAATGCCTGCTGCTCCTGAAGTTGAATCTAAGTTTGCTGAAGATTATAATGAAGCCTGTTTGGTACTTCCATTTAGCCCCAAAGCAAGCGCAGCCTTAAGTCGTAGATGCTTACAGAATATAATCCGTCTGAAAGAAGGTATTAAAGAAGGAAATCTCAAAACGGAGATTGAGAAGCTAATAGCAACTAATAAACTTCCATCATACATAAGCGACAACTTGGAAATAATACGTGGTTTTGGTAATATTGCTGCTCATGGAATGGAAGACCGAGCTTCTGGTGAAATATTAGATGTAGAACCTAATGAAGCAGAGTTCTTATTGGACGTTTTGGAACTTCTTTTTGATTTGTATTTTGTTCAAGCTGCTAAAGCAGCCAAGATGAAAGCTGCATTAAATCAAAAACTGACAAGCGCAGGACAAAAGCCTATACCATAAGTCGCATAGAAGAGGAGCTTGCAGAAATCAAGGAGGAGCAAGCGGCAAAGAATAACAATGCAGCGTCTCCTAACCCCAAGGGATAATTCATTGCTTCATGTTTTTATAGTACTATTGAGCGGAGCTAATTTAGTTCCGCTTTTTTTATTGCTAAATTCTATATTATAGAATATATTTCTTGGAAAAATTTTATAATTCAAAATTAATTCATATTTTTGCATCAAATAAATGAGATATGAGAATTGTATCACATAAGAAATTGAAAGAGTTCTACGAGACGAAAGGCTATGAAGATTCACGCATAGCTTTAGAACGTTGGTATGATATAGCGGAAAAAGCTGAATGGAAGAACCTATCAGACATTAAAGTAGATTTTCCTGCTGCTGATTATGTAGGCAACCAGCACTATGTATTCAATATTAGAGGTAACAATTATCGACTGATAGTAGTTGTAAAGTTTACAATGGGCTATATTTTTATTCGGAAAGTGTGTACCCATAAAGAATATGATAAAATAGATTGTTCAACCATTTAAGATACAGGATATGAATAAAGTTAGTAAAGAACAATATGAATTTGCTTTGGCAAGAGTAGAGGAACTTCTGCCATTGGTTGATGATAATACCCCTGCAAACGATAAAAATGCGGTGGAGCTTACAGTTATGTCCGATATTGTGATAGCATACGAAAAAGAACATTATCCGATAGAAAAACCGACTGTTGCGGAATTGATAGAGCTATCTCTTGAAGAGAAAGGGATGAGTCAAAAGCAACTTGCTGGTGAGATTGGAATAAGTCCATCGCGTGTGAATGACTATATTTCTGGACGTTCGGAACCGACCCTCAAAATTGCGAGGTTGCTATGTCGAGTGCTGAATATACCTCCAGCCGCGATGTTGGGTTTCTGATTAGTTCATAAGAAGAATATTTAGGCGTGATTCATTCGGTTTCACGCCTTTTTTATACCATTTTACGACAATCGTTTCATTGTCGTGTATCACCTATCTGATAATTTTTCACCTTCTTTATAAATAACGAAATTTACCGTAGAAATTTATAAATCAAATTCATACGGTATGACAATCTTAGAACAAATCTTAGCAGGGCTACAACAGAAATTCGCTGGGGTGGACACTGCTATTCTTACCCGCATTGCCACTAAGAAGGCAGAGGGTGTAACGGACGAGACAAAGGTAAACTCCATTGTTGAGGGTATCAGTTTTTCGGACGTGCTTAATTCCTATGGTGATTTCCGTGCCGGGGATGCTTCCAAGACCGCAGTTTCCAACTACGAAAAGAAGCATAACCTTAAAGACGGTAAGCCAATCGAGACTACCACAACCACCAAAACGGAAGAGAATAAAGACGATGTGCCTGCATGGGCGCAAGCTTTAATTGACTCCAACAAGAACCTTTCTGATAAGCTAACACAGTTTGAAACGGAAAAGGCTCAAGCAACACGTAGCCAGCAGATTTTGGCAAAGGCAAAGGAGTATGGTATTCCCGAAAACTACGCCAAACGATGCGCCATTAAGGACGATGAGGACTTGGATGCATACTTCAAGGACTTGAAGCAGGAGTTCGCAAATGACGGCTTCAAAGGCGTGACCCCTCCCGAATCAGCGGAAGAGAAGATTGAGAAAGAATCTGAATCTATCGCTAAGATGATTGACGAGGGAACGAAAACTATTGTTGAACAAAACAAGAATTAATTATGTCAGCAGGATTTAAGTATGATTTGGTTCCGCCCGTTGAGCAAGAGGAACGTTATGATGTCCAGACAGGTATCCGCAGACGTGGCCCGTTCAAGCTCGACACGCAGAACCTTGTGGTGGGAAGTTTCCTTCCTGTATTTACACCGATTTGTGCGGACTTGAAAAACAAGTTCTCTTATGCGGTAATCAATGTAAGAGTTGTGGAAGCCTATACCACTGGTGAAGAGGCTTTGTCTATCAAAGTAGCCAAGAACTCTTTGGCTTATGTGGGAATGTTTGTCGGAAGCGGCACTAAAGGTGCTGAGGTCGCAGCTATTGACAAATCTAATGCCAACTACGATGTCTTGACTATCAAGGCTGCTTTCGGTGAGAATATCGCCAAAGATACCGTACTTTTCAATGCGGTTGCGGTTGACGGCTTGAAACAGAAGTACGTTGCAAATTCGGCTCTGTTTAACCGGACGAAAGTAGAGGACGGAATTACACTGGTTTCATTGCTTCGTACAGCCGCAGAGATTGAACCTTCAAAACTGGCTATGCCGTTCTCCGAGAACGATAAAGCCAACATGAAGGGATGGTTTGAATTTAACGAGTAAGGAGGTAGGATATGTTTTTAACGATTCAGACATTATTCGATGATGCGAACATTGTTTCCGCTATCATCAGACGTGTAAACCGGACGCGTAAAGATACAATCTATTGGCAGCAGTATCTTACTTTCCGCAGAGTAACTACTCGCGTGTTCAAAGATTATATCGGTTCTGTAACCGGAGTTATGGCAGGTTCCATCAATTCACGTTTTGGCGAAAAGCCCATCCGTGAACGTAGGAACATTGGTTCCGGATATGGTGAGATTGCCTACTTGGGCGATGCTTATCAGATGTCCATCGACCGACTTTCCGAGTTGCAGGATTTAATTGACAAGTTCAATGTAGCTAAACCGGCAGACCAAAAGGCCGCAATGGAAGAGATTGTAAACTTCCTGGCAGATGATTACCGTCAGATTACCCTTGCTGCTCACAAGCGCATGGATATTATTGTTGGTGCCTTGTTGATGCTTGGTGAAGCCACCGTTTACAACAAGGATGCTGCAATAACTTCCGGTCAGACCAATAATAAACTGCTGGAGATTACCCTTCCGTTCAATTTTATCAAGCCGAAAAGTGGAGATGTGGTTGTGGACGGAAAGAACATGTTCATCTCTTACCTGAGAGAGAAACTCCATTCTTTGGCACCGGACTATGGCGTTTATGCCAAGATGATTATGACACGCGCTTCTTTCAACAAGTTCGTGCTCGGTTCATCTGAATTTGGCGAGCAATACAAGATGATTCTCGGCAGCAACGAAATGAAGTTGAGTACGGGATTGGTTTCCTCTTCTTTGGCTTCCGAAGTGTTCACCGGCATCGGTTTGCCGCGTATTGAAATCAAGGAGGACTACGTGAAAGACCAGACGGGAAAGAATGTGCAGATTTACGCGGATAACCGTATTACTCTGTTACCTTCTGACAACATTGGTTATATGCGCCATCATACCCCGTATGAAGCGACAGACCCAGTACAAGGACGTACTTATATCCCGTCAGAGGGGCAGATGCTTATCTCCAACTACCGTGACAAAAACGGTCGCTACATGGAATATACGGCAGAGTGGATTCCGCAGATTTCCAATCCAGATTTGATAACCAATTTCGATTTGAGCGAAATTGCATCCATCCAATCAGCATAAGGGGGTAGGATATGAAAGTAAAGGTTATATCAGTTTTCCGCGACAAGTTCACCGGAAAGTATTATACTCCCGGTGAAGTGATTGAAGTCGGTGAGGAGATCCGTGTGCTGGATATGGAAAGTCGCAGACTTGTCGAAAGGGTTGAGGTGAAAACTCCCGAAGTGAAAACCACTGAAGAAAAGAAGGAGGTGAAAATCTCCCTCTTTGAGAAAGAGTTCGAGAAGAAAACTTTGATTGAGGCTTTGAAGTCCATCGGTGTGCAGGCTTCCGGCAATATGAAAGAGGAAACTCTTTTGGGTAAGGTTGCAGAACTTGATGAAGAATCAACAGCCAAACTGAAAGAAGCATTAGGTATCGAGTAAAAGGATAGGGTAGTGCTTCTACCCTTCCATTGTCTAATTTTATAAATCAGAAAAGAAATGAAGAATTTTATTTTTGCCATGTGTGGCTTTTTAATGATGTCTTTGGTTTCGTTGAGCGTGCAGGCATCAAGTGTGGAATCTTCTAAGTGTGAATACGTGAATCCATCGGTTGATGTTGGTCTGCCAGATATTCAGTTTATCACTTTGGAAACGGCTCTGGCTGATTGTGTTGTACCGACCATGACGCATCCCGTGTTTTTGGTTGCAAATAACCCGGCTATGATGTGTTCGATAAAAGAGGGAATGGCTATTCAAGGGATACGAATTAATGTTCCCAAATGCCCGTTCAGATACATCTATAAATCAAAGTATTGCACGCATTATAGCTATACCGCATATAGTAAACTGATTACATCATATTGATTGATAACAGTCATGAGTAACAAGGAGTTTGTATTAAGCGTATTTGATAAGAATCCCCCGTCTAATCTTGTAGTTGAAAATATACTTTCAAGAACGGGATTGGATGGCGAAGAACCTTTTGCCGAGGAAAATAGGGCAAGATTAGAGGTCGCTTGTGCCAAGCAAATTCCGTGGATGATACAAAATCCATCTTCGGTCAGCGAAAGCGGATTTTCTGTGTCTTGGTCTAATCATGTTGATAGCCTAATGAAATTGTACTCATGGCTGTGTAAACAGTACGGTTTGAAAGACGAACTGGGTAACAAACCTAAAGTGACTTTCTTATGATATTCGCTCCACACATATTGCAGGTAAAAGTTATCACCCCGATGGATAAGGATGAGTTTGGCAGACCTATTCCCGGAACAGGTGGTGAATACTGGCAGGAGGTATGCAAGTGCCGTTGTGATGATAACACTACCAAAGAGTTTTCATCTGATAACGGCTCTGTGTATCGTCCGAATTATCATGTAGTATGTGAGAAAAGAATCACTATCAAGGCAGGGGATGAAGTCCGCTGTATGGACGGCGAGAGCGTGAGAGGTCAAGGCGAAGTTTACACGGTGAAGAGTACGAACTATTTTAACTACGCGGAATTATGGATGTAGATTTCGACCTTTCCGATGTCGATTCCTTTTTCGATGAAGGAGAATGGGAAGTTGAAAAGAAGATGATTGACGTTGGCGATGAAGCCGTGAAGTACGCGGAGGAACACGGCGATTACGAAGACCACACGCTCACCTTGCGAACGTCCAACAAGTATGATGTGGATAAGGATGGTTTGACACTCTATAACGACGCTCAATCGCCGAAAGGTTATCACTATGCGTCCAACGTGGAATCCAAAGGGTTTGAAGTCTTGAGCGGCGCCGCCTTGTTTGCGAAGAAACGGTTGAATGGAGAATTATGAATGAAAAATCCCGCTTTTGCCAAGTTAATACTTTGGCAAAGGCAATGTAGCCACTTGGCACGCACAAGGTAGCCACTTGGCAAAAGCAACCTAAAACAGACTGGAAAATGATAACGACCACCGACATAGCGAACATACTCTACCGCGACTGCCAGCCCTTCGGCATCGGCATCGTCCCCCACGGCAAGAAGCTGGCGGGCGCGCTGAAGTCCGAAAAGATTGTCATCCACGCCAAGAAGCAGCAGCCGGGTAAGTACTGGAAGCAGTCGTTCGCCGAGGTCAACCTCTGTGTCCCCGACCCCGGCGAGGATGAAGCCGACACCATCCGGCTGAATGCGCTTGAAAGGCAGGCTGTGGAACTCTTTGACGGCGTGGTAAGCACCTATGACGGCACCCGTTACCGTTACTCCATCGAATCAATCGGAACGGAAGCGGACACGGCTTTGAAGTGCCACTATGTGAATGTAAGAATTTTGTTTAACGTATTAAATGTGAAATAATATGATTTCAGCAGTAGGAATTAAGAGAATCTTGTTTGCCGACATTTCAAAAATTACGGCGGACATCACCCCCGAAATCGCCAAGACTTTAATCCAAGCGGCCATTACCGCCAAAGATGAAGTCTTGAACGTGCACGGGGAAACGTGGCAGATTGAAGAAACAGAAGCGTCTGTCACGGGGTATAAAAATCAATTGAATGGTCAGAACTACCGTTATGACACAACTCCCGGCGATATTACTCCGGCTTTCTCTATTGGTCAGTACGATTGGAAAACTAAAGCGGCTCTCATGGGCGGTTCCATAGTTGAAACAGGGGAAGAAGGAAGCAAAGTCGCGGTAGGTTGGAAACGTCCTCTGACAAAAGAGATAATCAATAAGGCTCTTTTCTGTCTGACGGATGATAATGTATGGTTCATTTTTCCCAATGCCCAGATTGTAGCCCGTGAAGCGAATACAGACAAGGCAATTGCCATTGCTGTTCGTGGATTGGTTCAAACTCCTAAGATAGCAGGGGTAGCTTCTGAATATAACTATGAGGAAGATGCTATTAAGGCATTGACAGCGTAAGTTTTAAGGTAACAGATTGTTTTCGGATGGCGGTGGGTGGTTGCTCACCGCCTTTTTAATTTAAAGATATGAATCAAGCGTCTAAAATTGTGTCAGATGCCCTGCTGGGGATGGACTTCAAAAATGTAGAGATAGGTGGAGTAGTCTATACCATCAAGCCGCCTACTATCAAAGTTATCTGTCGTGCCATTCATCATTTCTCCAATGTCGGTATGGAGGGAGATAATATTGTAGAGGCAATCAAGGAACTTCCCGAAGTAACCGAAGATATGCTGAAAGGCGTTTCCTGCTTCATCTGCGGCAGTGAGGACTTGGCTAAGGCTTTGGAAAACGGGACTTTTGACGAAATTAAGAATGGCTTGGAAACCTGTTTCTCCATGATGGATATTTCGGCTTTTCAGTGTGTCAGCTCGATGAGGAACGTGTCGATGCTGGCAGCAAGACCGAAACAGTAGGAAACACAACGTTCTTCGGGCAGATAGCCCATTTGATTGACACGCTTCATTTGAGTTATACAGAAGTGTTTGAGGTTATCCCTTATAGGAATCTGTTGATGATGCAACGGGATAAACTTCATACCGTAAGTGGTCAAAAGGTGAATAGAATCAGCGGTAAGGAATTAGCTAATCGTAGGAAAAAGAAATAGATATGGCGAAATTATATTTTAAGGTAGGTAGCGACTGGGAAGAAGTTGTAAGGCTTCGTAATGAAATTGCGAAGTTAAAGCAGGAGTTAATGAGCATGGATGGCACGCAGTCTCCTGCTGCTTTCAAGGCTTTGAATGCCCAACTTGCTGCATCCAACCAAAGATTGGATGAGTTGGTGACTAATGCAGCCAAAGCTGGAGCGGAGATGGAAACGGGATTCAAAAGGAAAATCTTCGATGCTTCCCAGGCCGTGAATGGATTCACAGAGAAGATTCTTGCTCAAAAAGCGGTAGTTAAGGATATTGAAGCGGATGTAAAACGACTTGGGGATGCTTATCGTATAGCATTGAAAAGGAATCCGTTATCAGCAAATAGCAAGTTAGAAGAATACAATGCTGCCCGCAAAGCTCTTGATGAAGAAAAGGCAGCTTTATTTGGATTAACCCAACAACAAGCCGAAGCGCGTCTTTCCGTAAAGAAACTTCGGGATGAATACGCCCTTTACAATGATAATGCTAAGGAAATCGTAGAGAGTAACAACGGTATTGCTATTTCTTGGAAGAAAGCCTTGGCGGTTATTGGTGGTACTGGAGTACTGAAAGCATTAGGTGCTGAAATGATTCGTGTACGTGGCGAGTTCCAGGCTGCTGACACTGCTATTGAAACTTTATTGGGAAACAAAGAGAAAGCCAATGCCCTCATGTCACAAGTTCGTGAGTTCGCTAAAATTTCTCCGCTTGAATTTTCTGATGTAACAGCAGCCACGCAGATGATGCTTGGTTTCAACATTGAAGCCGAGAAAGTTCCCCGTTATCTACAAGCTATTGGCGATGTTTCTATGGGGAACACACAAAAGTTTAATTCTATGACTTTGGCATTCTCTCAGATGTCCGCTGCCGGTAAACTTATGGGTCAAGACCTCAATCAGATGATTAATGCAGGATTTAATCCTCTGCAAATCATGTCTGAAAAGACCGGTAAGTCTATCGCTACCCTCAAAGATGAGATGTCTAAGGGGGCTATTTCCGCAGAAATGGTTCAGCAGGCATTTATAGATGCTACTTCCGCTGGTGGTCGATTCTATCAGATGTCCGAAAACGCTTCAAAAGAGATAAACGGTCAGCTTTCTATGATGCAGGATGCGATGGATAGTGTTCTCAACGAGTTAGGTGAGAAATCGGAAGGTGTAATTATGGACGGCATTCAGATGACTACTTCTTTGATTGAAAACTACGAAACAGTCGGCAAGATACTTGCTGGATTAGTAGTTACTTATGGCGCATATCGTACTGCTGTAATGCTTACTACTATCGCAACGAGCAAACACACGATAGCCGAGATAGCCCTTACCAATGCCCGTGTACTGGCACGGAAAGCACAAATGGCTCTCAATGCGGCAATGCTTACCAGTCCTTATGTTTTGCTGGCGACTGCCGTTGTAGGGCTTGGTGCGGCCATGTGGACTTTCCATGATTCCGCAACCGAAGCCGAAAAAGCACAGAGAAGGTTTAACGAACAGCAAGAAGAAGCTAAAAAACAAGAGGAAGAACACAAGCAGAAAATTGATTTCCTTGTACAGAGTTCCCGTGACATGGCTTTGTCTGATTTACAAAGAGGACAGAGCTTGGCGGAGTTGAGAAAAGAATACCCAAAGATATTCGCTCAATACGACATTGAAACCATTAAACTTGCTGATATACTCAAATTAAAGCAGCAGATTGCAGAGGAAGATGCAAAACGTGCCGGAGAAAAACAAGCCAAAGAATTTTCTAATATTGAATCTGAAATCAAATATTACGAAAATTTACTGAAATCTCTTTCCGGCCAGCAAGGTGTTGATGGATATGTGAAGAAGATGAAAGAATTGCGTGCTATGCGTGACGTTATGTTACAAGACAAGGGGAAAGGCATTTCAGAGCAATTCATATCCAATTTGAACAATGTTGATGTAAAGGAATTTGACCGATATATTTCCGAACTTGAAAGGAGAATCAAAGGAAAGGGTGATAATGGAACCATCAAACTCCGTTTGCCTATTGATGTAGAGGGAACTTTGTCAGATGAAGCAATCTATAATGTCAAAGACATAAAAACACTCATAGATACTGCAAAATCTGCCAAGCAAACCCGTATTGATTCAGAGAAAAACAAAACTACTTACAAACAAGACTACGATAAAGCCAAGAAAGAGTGGGAAGATGCCAAAAAGAAACTCTCTGAAATAGAAAAGGACAAATCCAAGTTTACCTCAAAGCAGTATGAAGAGGCTAAGAAACGGGTAGAAACAACTGAAAAATCCTATAAAAATTTAGGTGGTATCACTGGTAGTTCTTTAACCAAGCTGGAAAAAGCTGCTGAAAAGCAAAAAAAAGAACAAAAAAAGACAGCCGAACAACTTCTTTCACTTCGCCGTCAGAACCAACAGGATGAAATCAACCTGATGAGAGAAGGCACGGAAAAGAAGTTGAAACAGATTGACCTTGATTATCAGAAACAGATTGATGCGATAAGAAAACAGGAGGAAGAATGGAGCAAAGCCGGTAACGGTAAGCTGACCGACAAGCAGGCACAGAAAATTTCAGAAGCTTATACCAATGCCGAAAGTATGAGAGATAAAGATATTTCCGATGTAACTGAAGGACAGCTGAAAGCCGAACAACAGGCTTTGAACGACTACTTGAAAGAATATGGCACGTTCCAGCAGCAGAAATTGGCTATCGCCCAAGAGTATGCGGAAAAAATAAGGAAAGCACAGGAAGAAAACGGTGTTAATAGTGCACAAGTAAAGTTACTGGAGAAACAACGTGATGTTGCCATACAGAACAAGGAAACAGAAGCCATAAAAGCCAATATAGATTGGGTTACTGTGTTCGGTGAGTTTGGTTCCATGTTTTCCGACATGGTAAAGCCTGCCTTGGACGAAGCAAAAAAATATGTACGGACTGACAAGTTCAAGAACTCCGATCAGGCAAGCCAGAAATCATTGATTGACGCCATCAGCCAGATGGAAAAGTCTTTGGGTGGTACAAGTGGAGTCAACTTCAAGAAACTTGGAGAGGATGTAAAAGCCTATCATACAGCCGAACAAAACCGTATCAATGCCATAGAGATTGAAACAGCCGCTTTGGAAAAACTAAAGAAATCACAGGATGATTACGCCAAAGCACAGAAGAGTGGAACAGAAGAAGAAAAGCAGGTTACAGCGAATGCCCTTGATATAGCACGACAGAATGCTGACATTGCATCCGCCAATGTAAAGACACAGACGGATATCGCCAATCAGGCCCAGCGTAATGTGACTGATACCGCCACCAGACTGAAAGCAAGCATGGAAAATTTGTTGGGAGGCTTGCAGCAGATTTCATCCGGTGGATTATATAACGCGTATAGCGGAATTATCAAAACCGTGAACGGATTCAAGGATGTCATAGGAAAAACGTCAGAATCTCTTAAGGAGGTCCCCATTGTCGGATGGATTCTGTCCATCATTGACGTACTCAAAGACGGATTGAGTGATCTTGTCGGTGGTCTGCTTGATGCTGTTCTGAACGCGGTCAGTGGAATTATCGGTGATGTCTTGTCAGGGGATTTGTTTGTCACAATCGGCAGATCATTGAGGGACGGCATAGGAAACATCCTGAACGCGATCTCATTCGGAGGCTTCAACTCCCTGTTTGGAATAGGTGGAAACGCCAAGGAAGTACAGGAAACGATAGACAGGCTGACGAACAGGAATGAAACTTTGCAAACGGCCATCGAGGATCTGACTGACGAGATGAAGGCAAGCAGGGGAATGAAATCGGTTGAATCTTACAAGGAAGCTGTAAAATATCAGGAGGAAGTCAATAAAAACTATCTGCAAATAGCAAAGGAGCAAGCCGGATATCATAAGAGCCACGGCAGTTGGCAGCATTATCTGAAATGGACGGATGAAATGCTGGAACACGCAAGAAAAGCTACCGGTATGCAGGATTTCTCCGGCACTGATTCCTTGTGGAATCTGACCCCCGAACAGATGAAGGCTCTACGGTCGGACGTATGGTTATGGGATATCATGGAATCTTCCGGTAAGGGAGGTTACGGTGAGCGTGTTACCGACAAGCTGGATGATTATATAGAGCAGGCAGGAAAACTGGAAGAACTGACCGACAGTCTTTATGAGGGCTTGATCGGAATGTCATTCGATTCCATGTATGACAGTTTTGTAAGCAGTCTGATGGATATGGAGAAGAGTGCGGAGGATTTTGCTGATGACATATCCAAATATTTCATGCAAGCGATGCTGTCAAATGCCATCGGTGAACGGTTTAGTGACAAACTGAGGGCATGGTATGATAAATTCGGTGAAGCCATGAAGGATGATGGTACGCTTGACAATAATGAGCGTAAGGAGCTGATGGATGAATACATGGGTTATGTGGACGAAGCCATGAAGCTCCGTGACGAACTTGCCGCAGCAACCGGATATGATAAGATTTCGCAAGAATCAACATCCCAGTCAGCTTCATCCAAAGGTTTTCAGGAAATGAGTCAAGATACTGGCGAAGAGTTGAACGGTAGGTTTACAGCATTGCAGATTGCAGGAGAAGAAATAAAGAATCAGAATATTATTCAATCTCAATCACTTAATCTACTAACAGTAAAAGCAGATGCTCTACTTTCCATAGATACGGAAACAAGAAATATTGCTGATGATACGCGGGATTTGATAGCGCAATCCTATCTTGAATTGGTACAGATTTCAGAAAATACAGGGGCAATCGTCAAACCTATTCAACAGATGCAAAGAGATATAGCAGAAGTTAAAAAGAATACAGCAAAATTATAGTCTATGGATGAATTATTAATTAATGGCGAAAACGCTTATACAACATGGGGTGTGAGAATGGGAGAGGGGTTTCTTGATGTTATTGGGGCATCCGCTCCCATGAAGGATTTTATTGAGAACAAAAGCCGACTTGAACATGGGAAACGGGTAATAATCAATAATCCTAAAGTCGATGAGAGGGAAATAACTCTTTCGTTCACTATCGAGGGTAATTCTCAGTCTGATTATCAATCAAAGAAAAAAGCTTTCTTCAATGAGCTTTATAAAGGCAAGGTTGATATTCAAGTCTCGGCTAATAGTAGCGAGATTTATCATCTGGTTTATCTCGGTAAAAGTATCACTTACGCACAGAGTTTAGACCGAACTTTCGGAAAAATTTCAGCCAAGTTCAATGAGCCGAATCCGGCAAACAGAAGCTAATTCACGACATTGGTTTTATTGTCGTGTATGTGAGTGCTCAAAATTGGGCACTCTTTTTTTTATCCCCGAACTTTGAAGACATGGAACAAATCGACATCAAAGACATATCCGGTGCTATCCAGCTTACAACTTTGATCAATGAAGGCTGCAAGCGTAAGTTCACTCTGATGAAGGAGGACTACATCATGTTAAAGTTCTCCTTGGATAATCCCATATATTTCAAACTTGGCTCATACGTGGAATGTAACTTCGGATTGTTCGAGGTGTGCGACTTGCAGAAGCCCGCATTCAACACCAATACCGCCGGCTACGATTACGAATTAAGACTTGACGCCTACTACTGGAAATGGAAAAACAAAATCTTCAAATATACCCCGGAAACGGCCGGACAGGAGGCGTCCTGGAACCTGACCGCCCCGCTTGACGTACAAGCCGGTATAGTCCTTAGAAATTTGAAAGCTCTTGGTTACACATACAAAGGACAGGATTTTGTTTTCTCCATTGACAGTACGGTAGAGAACAAATCACAACTGATGTCTTATGAGAACATCAACATCCTTGATGCCTGTTTTGAGATGGCGAAGAAATGGGACTGTGAGTGCTGGATAACCGAGAATATAATCCATTTCGGGCGTTGTGAGTTTGGCGACGCGGTGGACTTCGAGATCGAGAAAAACGTGCAGGAAATGCCACGATCTGAATCCCGGTCCACCTATGCGACAAGAATCTATGCTTTCGGCTCGACAAAGAACATCCCTTCTAACTACCGTCCGGTTGATGAGACCGTGGTTGTGAACGGTGTGGTGCAGCGCAGGCTGATGTTACCCGAAGGAACCCCGTACATAGACGCTTATCCCAATATGACCACCGAGGAAGCCATTGAACAGGTGGTTATCTTCGATGAAGTCTATCCCCGAAGAACGGGCACCATGTCGGATGTTACTACCATCGAGGTGACGGACAAGGTGGAGAATGAGGACGGCACAACCACTGAGGAAAAATGGAATGCCTACCGTTTCAGGGATACAGGTGTTAACTTTTCTGAGAAATATATCCTCCCCGGTCAGGAGCTGAGGATACGTTTCGCGTCCGGGCTTCTCAACGGTCTGGAGTTTGCCGTGAAGTTCAATCCTGAAGGAAAGCCGGAGAAGCTGGAGGACGGCGGCTGGAATCCCGATGCACAGTTATGGGAGATAGTCAGGAATGAGGACTACGGCAGACCGCTTCCCGGCGATGTGCTCTTTCCCCAGGATGGAGATGAATATGTACTATCCGGCTGGGACAGCACGAAAATAACCGAACTGGGGCTTGTGGGTGCTGCAGAACAGGAACTGAAGGTCAAGACGGAAAAATACGCTTCCAAATCAAAGGTTGACCCGAGTACTTACGACTGCACGATGATGTCCGGTGACGCATACCGTGAGGACGGCATTCATAACCTCTACAGCATTGGTCAAAAGGTCAACCTTATCAACAAAGCCTATTTCGAGAACGGAAGGAAGTCAAGGATTATCGGATTTGAATTCAATCTTGACTATCCCTTTGACTCACCTGTCTATACTGTTGGGGAAACCGCCTCTTATTCTCGTATCGGCGAGCTGGAGGAGAAGGTTGAGAGCCTTACTCTGAAAGGACAGACCTATACGGGCGGTGGTGGCAGCGGCGTGTATGTGATAAGAAGGAATGACTCTACACCGGCCACGGATAGTAACGTGTATT